>WNFD01000442.1_pt1 | contig 43064 bp, 35 predicted proteins | sample 5400491 | NCBI WGS metagenome assembly WNFD01 (sample SAMN13153343, study PRJNA577476) | soil metagenome | isolation source: 120 cm saprolite under Douglas fir tree site 2 hole 2 replicate 2 | place: USA:California | collected 2015-04-18
GTGATGGCGCCGGTCTCGACCATCGAGTCCAGGACGACATTGCGGCGTTCCATCGCGCGCTCGGGGTGGCGGTAGGGGTTGCGGTAGCTCGGATTCTGGAGCAATCCGGCAAGAGTGGCGCACTGCGCGAGATCGAGCTGCGACAGATTCTTGCCGAAGAACGCCTGCGACGCTTCACCCACCCCGTTGATCTCGTAACTGCCGCGGTGGCCGAGGTTCATCTCGTTGGCATACATCTCGAAGATCTGCTGCTTGTTGAACCGGGCCTCGAGCTGGAAGGTGATGAGGACCTCAATCATCTTTCGCTTGAGGCGTTTTTCTGGCGAAAGGAAGAGGTTTTTTGCCAACTGCTGGGTAAGCGTAGAGCCGCCGCAGGTTTTATGGTGAGTCAGAAGATCGGCGACGGCACATTTGGCGATGCGAAGGTAGTTCACGCCGCCGTGATTGAAGAAGTCACGGTCTTCAATGGCTACGATGGCCTGCACCAGGCGCGGGGGGATCTCGTGATAGGAGACGAGGCGCCGCTTAGTGCGGTTCTTGTCTTCGGAGAGCGCGGTAATGAGCTGCGGTTCGAGCTCGTAGGCGCCGAGGGCGACACCGTTTTCGGCCGTGATGCTCTGGACAACACCGTCGCTCGTGTTGATGGTCGCCCCGTCGGTGTTGTGGAAGCTCTCCGGGCCGGGTTTGATGAAGATATTGTCGCCGTTGAGCTGAAAGGTGCCGAGCTTCGGGTTAGCGTTGTAGCCTGCCTGGCGAAGTTCGGCGGCGATGGCGTTCGCCGTGAGCTTTTGACCGTCGCGGACCTGGGGAGACGCCGCATAAATCTGCGAGACGCTTGCGAAGATGGGACCCGAGGCGATGCGGTCATCCACGACCCGTTGGTAGTGGTAGTAGAAGTAGCCGAAGACAATGCAGCCAACTACCAGAACGCCGAGGAACGCAATCAGTGTGATGCGGAATAGACGAGAATGCAGCAGCCCTGAGAACTTGGTGGTGGTGCTCGTGCTGTTGCGGTATTTAAGTTTGACTGGCATAGGGTGCAGCAGTTAAGGCCCGATTACTATGACGTTAGACGAGTTAGATGCCGCATTGTGCCTCAGTGCTCGATTCGATCCGTGGGGTCTAGTTTAGCTTGGGCTATCAAGCTGGAAAGATAAGCCGCAACCTCATCGAGAGAATGATCCTGGTTCGTTAACTTGAGGCGATCGATTAGTTCGACCTTTCCTTCAGCTACTCCGCGTCCGATATTGATTCGATAGGGGATGCCAACCAGATCAGCATCTTTAAATTTGACCCCGGCGCGTTCGTCGCGATCGTCCAGGATGACGTCGATGCCGGCTGCTTCGAGCTCGGCGGCGACCTTTTCTCCGGCTGCCAACAGGGCGGCGTCGCCGACGTTGGTGATGGTGACGACAACCTCGAAGGGTGCGATGGCCGGGTGCAACGCGTAGCTCTTGCCGTCGTTCGCGGCGGCGGAGGTTTCGATGGCCGCAGTCAGGATGCGCTCGATTCCGATGCCGTAGCTGCCCATGATCGGCGTCACCTCTTTGCCTTCGCGATTCAGCACGGAGGCTCCCATGGACTTCGAGTATTTGTAGCCGAGTTTGAAGATGTGGCCGATCTCGACGGCTTTCGCAACCTTCAGAGGCTTGCCGCTCAGCACACAAGGGTCGCCCTCGTTGACGTTGCGGATGTCGGTAACGCAGGTCCAGGTGAAGTCCCGTTCGGGCACGATGTTGCGGTAGTGGTAGTCCATCTTGTTGGCCCCACCCACCATGTTTTTCCTGCCTTCGAGTCCCTTGTCGAGGATGACGGTCGCGGCGCGTGGGTCGCCCTTGGCCGCGGGAAGGACTTTCAACGCGATGGGGCCGAGATACCCGGCTGGTCCTTCGAAGTAGAAAGCGAGCTCTTCCGCAACCATGGTGCGCAGTTCGGATACGTGGGCGACGGCCATCAACTTGGTCTCGTTGACGAAGTGGTCGCCGCGCAGAAAGGCGATGATCGGAACCTCGATGGTCTGGCCGGTTCCATCTTTCCTCTTGCCCATGTAGGCCACGGTTTTAATGTCCGACGCGGGGGAGATCTTGAAGAACTCGGCGACGTCTGCAATGGAGGCTGTACCGGGGGTATGGACTAGCTCCGGCATGCCATCGCCTGTCGGCTCCATCTCGGTGACCGGTGTCAGTTGCGAAGTCGCTTTTTCGAGGTTCGCCGCGTAGCCGCTCTCGGCGCAGCTGACGATGAGGTCCTCGCCGGCTTCGGTGTAGACCATGAACTCCTGCGACTGCGAGCCGCCCATGGTGCCGGAGTCGGCCTCGACAGCAACGAACTCGAGACCGCAGCGAGTAAAGATGCGGCGATAGGTTTCGTCGTGTTTGTTGTAGGAGACGTCCAGGCCTGCCTCGTCGATGTCGAACGAGTAGGCGTCCTTCATGAGGAACTGACGGACGCGCAGGAGGCCGGACTTGGGGCGCGGCTCGTCGCGGAACTTCGTCTGGATCTGGTACCAGATCTGCGGGAGCTGTTTGTAGCTGCGAAGCTCCTTGCGGGCGATGTCGGTGACGATCTCTTCGTGAGTCATGGCGAGGCAGAGTTCGGCGCCCTTGCGGTCCTTCAGGCGGAACATGTTGTCGCCCATGCCGGACCAGCGGCCGCTAGCCTCCCAGACCTCTTTGGGATTGATCGCGGGAAGGAAGAACTCCTGGCCGATGCGATCCATCTCCTCGCGCACGATGCCGATGATTTTGTTGATCGAGCGATTGCCGAGGAAGAGATAGCTGTAGATGCCGGCGCCGAGCTGGCGAATGTAGCCGGCGCGGAGAAGGAGTTTGTGGCTGGCGACTTCGGCGTCTGCGGGTGCTTCCCGAAGGGTGGGGATGAAGAGTTGGGACCAGCGATGCATGGGCGAAAAAGCACTTTCCGGCCCGCGGCCGGATGCGCGCGGACATCATTAAGGTTGAATCTTCATTCTAAACCGGGGGCCTGTGGCAGCATATGTGTCGAGTGGAGAACATAGCTTGATGGGCCAAGCAATAGGGTTAGCCCCAATTTGCATCCGCTATGTCGTTCATGTGACATACTTTTCCCCCACAAGAGCGTAGAGTGCAAGCATTCGCATATACCCGCCCCCCACACAGGTTGGGGCAACCAGTCGTTGCGGCTACGGGAAGAGATTCTCGTGCAGGGGGGTGGTTATATGCGCAACAACAACTTTATGCCTGAATCATTATCGCGACCAAGAAATCTCATACTGGCACAGTTGCCGGATGCCGAGTATGAAACCTTGGCGAAGTTTCTTGTGCCTGTGGAACTGCCTCTGGAGATGCGGCTGTCCGAACCCAACGAGCCGATTGAGTACATTTATTTTCTGAATAGTGGCTTGATATCGACAGACGCGCTGACCGAGAAGGGCGAGTCGGTCGAGGTAGGAGTGATTGGTCGCGAGGGCTTCGCGGGACTGCCTGCACTTCTGGATCAACCGCAGATGTCGCACTCGGTCATGATGCAAGGGGTCGGGGAAGGCCTGCGAATCCGTTCGTCGATTCTGCGTGACCAGTTTGTGAAGGGCGGGATGCTGCAACGACTGGTGCATACTTTTGCCTATCTGCAATTTGTCCAGGTGACGCAGTCAGTTCTGTGCAACCGAATGCATGAGGTGGACGCAAGGCTGGCGCGGTGGTTGCTGACCTCGGCGGATCGGATGGAATCGGAGTCGCTGAATCTGACGCAGGAGTTTCTGGCGCAGATGCTGGGTGTGCAGCGGTCGACGGTAACGGTTGCCGCCGGAGATCTGCAGCGTGCCGGCATGATCGGCTACAGCCGTGGCAAGATACATATTCTTGACCGGGTGAACCTAAGCAGGACAGCGTGCGAGTGCTATCAGATTGTGAGCTCGACTTATCAGCGGGTCTTGCAACTCAATGGCAATAATTCGCTTGTATACGTCGAGTAGGCGACAGACGGCTCTCGACTCAGACTATTATTTTGTTGAATTACTTTCTCTTTCTCTCTATATTTTGATTTTGCCATTGGGATTCTGGTAAGGCCGGGACGTCTACATGGGTGCCAGCATGTTCAGAATTTTATTAGCAGGAAGTGATTCTCGTCTGTTAGCGACGCGGGCGGCGGTGCTGCTAAAGACAGGTGCGGTCGTTGTCTACCGCGATACGATGGGGACGTTAAACATCCTGGATCGAGAGGCGTTCGATCTGGTGGTTCTATGTCATACGCTGCCGGAGGAAGATGTTGCGGTGATTGTGGACAAGGTACATCAGAAAATTCCCGGCGCAAAGATTCTGATGGTGACCTCAGCCCTTGATGGGTATGGGATGTACGCAAACAGTAAGATCGACGCTACAAGCATTCCGGAGCCAGGGCGCTTGGTCGCCCTGGCGAAGGAGTTGCTGCAGGTTGCTTCGTATGCGTCGCCTGCGGGTGCGTAGGTGCGTAGGGCTGAGGTGGGCATTGGCCGTACGCACCTGCGGCGGATTGAACTCTTTGGTTGCAGGTAGCAACCGTTCCAGCATTCAATAACACAGCAAAAACATATGTGCATGAAACCTGACGCTGAAGGTCCTCCGCGTCTGCGATGTCGCGACCCAATAGAATCGCGGTGGCAAGAAGGGGCTTTGTCGTCTTGTGCTGCACCGTAACCGCCGATCGGTGCTGTGACTCCTTCGCTAATTGAGTTGCAACGGCCAGAGATCGTGGAGGTGCACGACCCCGTCGACCCGGCCGCCGGCAGCAACGACGATGAGCGAGGTGATCTTCTTCTCCTCCATCAGAGCGAGGGCCGATAAGGCCAGAGCGCTGCCGTCGATGGTGAGGGGATGCGGGTTCATGATGTCGCCGGCGGTGTGTTCGAGTGCGTGGGAGCCATCGCGTTCGAGTAGGCGGCGGAGATCTCCGTCCGAGATCATGCCGGCGAGATGGCCGTCTTCAAGAACCGTCGTCATGCCGAGCTTCTTGCGCGACATCTCGTAGATGACCTGCGGCATCGGCGTAGAGCCAGCGACCTGCGGCAGCGCATCGCCGCTGTGCATCAGTTCGCTGACGCGGGCGAGCCGCCTGCCGATACGGCCTCCGGGATGCAGGTCAGCGAAGTCCTCAGCCTTCCATCCGCGGCGGCGGCTTACTTCGAGCGCAAGCGCGTCGCCCAACGCAAGCATGACAGTCGTCGACGCGGTGGGCGCGAGGTTGAGGGGACAGGCCTCAGCCGAGACACCAGTGTCGAGGAAGATGTCGCTCGCCTGCGCGAGTGTAGAGGTACTGCAGCCGCTGATAGCGATGAGTTTTGCGTCAAGGCGCTTGAGCGTCGGGAGCAGACGCAGCAGTTCTTCGGTCTCGCCGCTATAGGAGAGCGCGAGGACGATGTCGCCGGACGCGAGCATGCCCAGGTCGCCGTGAATCGCCTCCGCAGCGTGAAGGAAGTGTGCCGGTGTGCCGGTGGAGCGAAGCGTGGCAGCGATCTTGCGCGCAATGATGCCGCTCTTGCCGATGCCGGTGACGATAATGCGCCCCGGGCCTTCGGCGAACTGAAGCAGCAGATCGGTCGCCTGGGTGAAGGGCGTGAGCATCGCGTTGTCGAGGCGTGCGGCCAGCTCTTTGAGAGCGGCGGCTTCGATGCGAACGAACTCCGAGGGACGCAGGGAGTCTGACGGACTGGTGACTTTGCTGGGCATAGGGCCGAACCATGTCGATGCTAGCAGAGGTGCGCGAGCTGATGGTCCGCCGAATCTTCCGGGGCGTGCCGGGCGCAACTACTGTGGAACGAGTTCCTTGTATCGTTTAGAGCCATTTTGCGTCTAATCCGAATAGAATTAACAGGTAAAGTATGCAGGAAGGATGTCGAACGTGAAGCGGAACGGATTGGTCTTTGGTGTGATGGTTGCCGGGATCGCGCTGCTGTTGTGGGCGGGATGGCATAACCTGCGGGAGCGGCGCCTGGCGATGCAGCGGGCGCAGGAGAACCACGTTGTTCTCGTGCCGGAAAAGTCAGGATCGGCAGCGTCGGCGGATTCGCAGTCGCCGGAGGCCGAAGCCTCGCAGATGCGCGGCAAGCCAGCGCCGGCCTTTACTTTGGCGACTTTGGATGGAAAGAAAGTGTCGTTGAGCGACTACAAGGGGCGGCCAGTTCTGGTCAACTTCTGGGCAACCTGGTGCGGGCCGTGCAAAGTGGAGATGCCCTGGTTCGAGGAGTTCAATAAACAGTACGCCGCGCAGGGATTTGTCATTCTGGGGCTGGCCGACGATGTCGATGCGGGCAAGGATACGATTGCCAAGGTAGCGCACAGGACCGGCGTCACCTATCCGATTCTGCTGACTGACGGCAAGGTTCAGAAATTGTATTCACCGGAAGGAATGGACTATCTGCCGATGTCGTTCTATGTCGATCGCAATGGGGTCATTGTCGAGGAGACAGCCGGGCTTGGCAGCAAGGATGAGATCGAAGCCCACATCAAAAAGACGATCGCTTCAGGCGCATCGCCGACTGCGGGTGGACAGTGATGCGACTTCGTCTCGCGCTTGCAGGGGCGCTTCTCGCCTTGCCATTAACGGGAGTGCTGCCGGCACCGCAGGTTGCGAATGCCCAGCAGGTAGGGAATCTTGATGCGCCGGCCCCGAAGCCGAAGTCATTCGTCCTCTATGCGGCGGAGCAGCAGAACGTGACGGCAGGGAAGCGGAGCGTGCTGGAGGTGCACTTCCGCGTGGTGGACGGGTTTCATGTGAACTCACACACGCCAAAGTCGGAGCTGCTGATTCCGACACAGATTACGTTGCAGCCGGCAGCAGGTGTCAAAGCCGAAGCGGTGGAATATCCGGCGGGTACGTCCTACAGCTTCAGCTTCGACCCGACAGAGAAGCTGGATGTGTACACCGGCGCGTTTACGGTGAAGCTGCCTGTGGTGGCTCAGGCGGGTGCGCACACGATGGATGGGACGCTGCGTTATCAGGCCTGCGATCACGCCGCCTGTTATCCGCCGAAGAGCCTGCCCGTGCAAGTGATCTTCACAGCCAAGTAACTCTCCGCGCGCGACACAATGACCGCGCGACACAATTACTGTTAGTAGGATCGGTACGCCTGCCATCGATTGTGGCGCAGTAATGGCATCATGGAGAAAACAGGGCAGACAGGAGCGGGCAGACAGGAATGGAAGAATTTCGAAGACTGACACGGCTGCCGGCGTATGTATTCAACATCACGAGCGAGTTGAAGGCAGCGGCGCGCAAGCGGGGCGAGGACATCATCGACTTCGGGATGGGAAACCCCGATGGCGCGACGCCGAAGCACATCGTGGACAAGTTGATAGAGGCAGCACAGCGCACCGCGACGCATCGCTACTCGCTGTCCCGCGGTATTCCGCGGCTCCGAAGAGCCATCTGCAACTGGTACAAGACGCGGTATGACATCGACCTCGATCCCGAGTCGGAGGCGATTGTCACCATCGGCTCAAAGGAGGGAATTGCGCACCTCTGTCTTGCAGTGCTCGATGACGAAGATACGGTGGCGGTTCCGAACCCCAGCTATCCGATCCATATCTTTGGGCCTGTAATCGCAGGATCGAAGGTCCAGAGCATTCCCATGCAGGACGGCACGGCAGAGGCGATGCTCGAACGGCTGGAGCATGACCTGCCAAGGATGCAGCCGCGACCGAAGCTGCTGATCCTGAACTTTCCCGCCAACCCGACGACGCAGTGCGTTGACCTATCCTTCTTCGAGCGGATCGTCGCGCTGTGCAGAGATCTGGGGATCTACATCGTCCACGATCTTGCCTACGCTGACATCGTCTTCGATGGCTATCGTGCGCCGAGCGTGTTGGAGGTTCCCGGCGCGAAGGATATCGCCGTCGAGTTTTTTACCCTCTCGAAGAGCTACAACATGCCGGGATGGCGCGTGGGGTTCATGGTTGGAAACCCCAGGCTGGTGGCGGCGCTTGGGCGGATTAAGAGCTACTTCGACTACGGCACCTTCACGCCTATTCAGGTGGCCGCGATCTCTGCGCTCGAAGGGCCGCAGGAGTGTGTCGCGGAGATTCGCGACACCTACAAAGACCGCCGCGACGTGCTGGTGCCGGGGCTGAACAAACTGGGATGGCCAGTGGAGCTTCCAAAGGCGACGATGTTCGCGTGGGCGAAGATTCCCGAGCAGTACAAGAAGTTAGGGTCGGTGGAGTTTTCAAAAAAGCTCTTGCTGGAGGCGAAGGTCGCGGTAAGTCCCGGCGTCGGCTTCGGTGAGCATGGGGATGGGCATGTTCGTTTCTCGTTAATCGAGAATGAAGAACGTACTCGACAGGCGTTGCGCGGAATTAAACAAATGTTCAAGAGCAGCTGAGAGCAGTCAAGGAAGCTGGTCGCGGCGTCCTTCTGAGGTGCACAATGGCTGATGAATTTGCCGCTATTAAACAAAGACCGGTAATCGTCACTGTCGTGGCGGTATTTCTGTTCTTTGCCACTTTCATGGCATTTATCGCTGGAACTTCGCTGCTATTTCCGCGTCCCTTCTGGCAAAAGGTGTGGGACCTCAATCGACCCGCCTACGTTGCGTTCAGCAGGTTCGGGAAGGTGCCTGGCGTCCTGCTTCTGGTACTCGCAGCGGGAACGGGCGCCGCCGGAATAGGGTTGTTGAAAGGCAAAGGGTGGTGCTGGTGGTTTGCCGTTGCCTTGTTCGCTATCAACGGTATGGGCGATTTGGTTACGTTACTTCTGACTGGCGACCTGATACGCGGAGGTGCGGGCGTCTTGATAGCCGTCGTCTTTCTCTTTTGCCTCACTCGACCTCAAGTGAAACGATATTGCGGCGTCATCTCAACGCAAAGCGACCAGCCGCTTTAATTTCATCACTTTTTTACGTTCGCTAATTTCTTCTGAGCGTCAGAAATCGGCGTATACGGTCGAGCGACCGGGCCTTGCCGAAGACAATCATGCTTTCGAGAAGCGGAGGAGACATCGTGCTGCCCGTGATGATGGCGCGGAGCAGCATGAAGTTTTCCTTGACCGACCAGCTTTTTTCCTCACCCAGCTTTTTCAGGGCCGATTCGAGTGCCGCAGTGGTCCAATCTGTCGCTTCCAGCACGGTGAGTTGTTCCGCGGCGAAGGCAAGCGTCTCCTCCAGCGTACGTTTCTTTGGGACGACGACTTCGGCTGTTGGGAGAATGTCGTCGGCGAAGAAGAAGTGCGTCAGATTACCAAATTCGCCCAGCGTTTCAATCCGGGTTTGCACAAGCGCAGCGATCTGGCCGAGATAGTCGTCACTCAAAACAGTCGAACGCAGTGCCGCGTAGAAGTTTTCAGGCGAGAGAGCACGAAGATATTCGCCGTTGAGCCACCGCAGCTTTGTCAGATCGAAGACGGGGCCACCGAGACGGATATTTTCTACCTTGAATCGTTCCACCATCTCTTCGAGCGAGAACTTTTCTGCGACCGGGCCTGTGCCTTCGGGCATGCCGCCGCCCATCAGGCCGAGGAAGTTGATCACAGCCTCAGGGAGGAAGCCGGCCTCGCGATAATAAATAAGCGAGACCGGGTTTTTGCGTTTCGAGATCTTCGACTTGTCGAGATTGCGCAGCAGCGGCATGTGCCAGAAGCGCGGAAGCTGCCAGCCGAAGGCGCGGTAGAGCAGAACGTGCTTCGGCGTAGAGGAGATCCACTCTTCGGCGCGGATCACGTCGGTGATCTGCATGAGGTGGTCGTCGACGACGTTGGCCAGATGGTAGGTGGGGAAGCCGTCGGACTTCATCAGCACCTGATCGTCGACGTTCGAGTGTTCGAAGGTGATGTCGCCGCGCAGTTCGTCGCGAAAAGTTGTCGAGGTGGTGGCGTCGCCAGCGTGCGGAGGAACGGCCATGCGGACAACGAACGGTTTCCCTGCAGCGAGCTTGGCTTCGACCGTCTCTGCGCTCAAAAGACGGCAGGTGACAGGGTAGCGCGGTGGAAGCTTCGCCGCCATCTGTTGCTTACGCGCGGCTTCCAGCTCTTCGGCAGTACAGAAGCAACGGTACGCAGTGCCATTGGCGAGTAGAAGATCGCAGTGCTCGCGGTAAATCTCGGTGCGTTCGGACTGGCGATAGGGGCCGTGTGGGCCACCGACGTCGGGACCCTCGTCCCAGGTGAGGCCGAGCCAGCGGAGCGAGTTGAAGATCTCCTGTTCGGACGTGGCGACGAATCGAGCGCGGTCGGTGTCTTCGATCCGCAGGACGAACTTGCCGCCGCGCTGGCGCGCATAGATGTAGTTGATCAGGCCGATGTAGGCAGTGCCTACGTGGGGGTCGCCCGTGGGACTAGGAGCGATGCGGACGCGTACGGGTGCTTCGGGATTAATCGTCATAAAGGCCAAGAGTTAATGCTAGCAGAGGGCTTGGCGGGTTTCTGGAGCGGAAACGTCTGCTGTGGTGGGACTTGAGTGGCGCGTCTGTCTCAGGGCGGAGGTGATTATCTGCTGTCACTCTGATGTGGAGCCTAAAAAATGCGAGACAGCGAGTTCGTTCCGTTGTTCCCAGTACTATTTGGTACGTCATGGCACCCTCTCAGGACAATCGTCATTCGGGAACCACCTAGCATTTTTTCGAACTTTCACTGGTACTTATCCCAATTGATTCTGTCGGAACACTGCGAAATGATTCATCGGGGGAATAGTTCCAACGAAGATGCAGAACCCAACGGCCAAGAGAATTCCGAGTATCTTCGCCTGGATGATGTATCAGGAGAAACGATCCGATGAGAAAAATCAATATACTCACACTTGCAGCAGCCGTGATAACCCTGATGAGTTGTTTGCCCTCTATGGCGCAGGGACTCAAGGTGACCTTCACCACATCGTTTAGCTTCTACGCAGGGGGCGCGAAACTGCCTCCTGGAACCTACACACTGAGACCGCAGCAGGATGATCCGACCATCTTCGAGGTTCAGAATGCCTCGGGGACGCACTCGGTACTGATTGAGGGACGTCCCTCGACCAAGACTACAAGCGGAAACCCGCAGGTCGTCTTCAATCGGTATGGGACGGCGGATTATCTTGAAGGTGTTTTGACATCCACCGGCAACTCGGTGGATTTAGAAACAGGTGTTGCGGAGAAGGTCGCTGCCAAGAAGGGTAGTCCCCAATCGCATACGGTGGCAGCCAAATGATACTTGCTGACTAGGGGCGGGTTGTCTCTGCCTTGGGACTTCTCAGTTGGAATAGCGTTGCTATCCGGAAATAACGCGCAGTTGGCGACTATTGTGCTCCTAGCTGCGGGCAGAGCGGACGGCAGCAGCTATTTCTTGGAGCGCGATCTTGGTCTCGTCCCAGCCGATGCAGGCGTCGGTAATGCTCTGCCCATAGACGAGCTCCTTGCCCGGAAGCATCTTCTGCGCTCCCGCGACCAGATTGCTCTCCAGCATCACGCCGATGATGCGCTCGTCACCGTCGGCAATCTGTCCGGCAACGTCGCGGCAGACCGCCGACTGCCGGGTGTGGTCCTTATTGCTGTTGGCGTGGCTGCAGTCGATCATCACCTGCGGGCGGATGCCGGCCTTCTCCATCTGCCTGCAGGTCTCCTCTACGGAGGCTGCATCGTAGTTCACCGTTTGCCGGCCGCCGCGCAGGATGATGTGGCAGTCGCGGTTGCCTTTGGTGACAAAGATTGCGGTCTGGCCGTGCTTGGTATGGCCAAGAAAGTTGTGCGCTTGACCCGCAGACAGGATGGCCTCGATAGCGATCTGCACATTGCCCGAGGTTCCGTTCTTGAAGCCCACCGGGCACGAAAGCCCAGAGACCAGCTCGCGGTGCACCTGACTCTCTGTGGTGCGCGCACCGATAGCGCCCCAGCTGACGAGGCTCGAGACATACTGCGGCGAGATCATGTCGAGAAACTCCGTGCCGGCGGGAACGCCCATCTCGGCCAGGTCGAGCAGCAGATGCCGCGCCTTGCGCAGGCCGTCGTTGATCTGGAACGACTCGTCGAGGTACGGATCGTTGATGAGTCCCTTCCAGCCGAGGGTCGTGCGCGGCTTTTCAAAGTACACGCGCATGACGAGGCACAGCTCCTGCGAGAACTCCGCGATCGCGCCCTTCAGCAGCTCGGCATACTCACGGGCCGCATCGGTATCGTGAATGGAGCAGGGCCCAACGACGACGAGCAGACGGTTGTCCTTGCCGCTGAGGATGTTGACAATCTCGCTGCGGGCCTTGAAGACGGTGGCAGAGGCTCTTTCTGTGATGGGCAGCTCTTCTTCAAGAAAAACCGGTGGAAGAACGACTTTGGTCCAGGTTATGCGAAGGTCATCAGTGGGGTAGAGCATAGGTCTCATTTTTTTGATGGAATCAGAGGATGCAGTGGCATCGCGCGCTAAGGCATTCGAATAATCCACGTCTCTCTATCTTATAGCCTCAGGGCAAGACGACTAAAGGCAAGGGCGGCAGGATTTTATACTCGCTTACGCGCGTGCAGCGGCCGCAATTCTTCGCAGCTCGGGCAGCAGCATACCTAGCGGCGTCACTGCGGCGTCAGGCTGTCCCAGAGCGAAGTACGCCTTGCGGTAAAGCCGATACAGCTCGTCGTAAACAGCGACAGACTTCGCCTGCGGTTCATAGCTGCGATAGGGAAGACAGACGTTCTTCTGTGCCTCTTCGATCGTTTTGAGAGCGCCAGCCGCCATCAGCGCGAATATTCCCGAGCCCAGGCTCGTCGGGGTTCCATCCGGCACCAGCACGGGTTTGCCGAGTACGTCTGCGTAAATCTGGTTGAGTACGGCGTTGCTCTGTGGAATGCCGCCGGCGTTAATCACGCGCTCAACCGGCACACCGTGCTCCGCCATGCGTTCGAGGATGATGCGCGTATGGAACGCAGTCCCTTCGATCGCGGCAAAGAGTTCATCCTGCGCAGCGTGCAACAGATTCCAACCGAAGGTGACCCCACCCAGCTCCGGATTCACCAGCACAGTCCGGTCGCCGTTATCCCAACTGAGCCGCAACAGGCCCGTCTGACCGGCGCGATAATTTTCCAACCCCTTCGCAAGCTCCCGCACCGTTACGCCGGCGCGTCGCGCAATCGCCTCAAAGATATCTCCCGTCGCCGACAGCCCAGCCTCAATCCCCGTATACCCCGGATGCACACTGCCCGGCACGACGCCGCAGACGCCCGGCACCAGCTCCGTCTTCTTCGCCATGGCAATGATGCAGGTCGAGGTGCCGACGACGTTGACCACATCCCCCTCGCGGCAACCCGCTCCAATCGCATCCCAATGCGCGTCGAACGCTCCAACCGGAATCGGTATCCCGGCTTGCAAACCCATCTCCGCCGCCCATTTTTCTGAGAGCGTTCCCGCCACTGAGTCTGAGGTCAGGTATTCGCCGCCGATCCTGTCGCGTATGCCATCGAACAGCGGATCCACCTTCGACAGAAAAGACTGCGGAGGCAGGCCGCCCCACTTGGGGTTCCACATCCACTTGTGCCCCATCGCGCAGATGCTGCGCTTCACCTTAGCGGGGTCGGTTACCCCGGTCAGCGTGGCCGCGACCATGTCGCAGTGTTCGAGCGCAGTCGCAAACCGTTCGCGCTTCTCCGGATTGTGCCGCAGCCAGTGCAGCAGCTTCGCGAACCCCCATTCGTGCGAGTAGACGTCCCCGCACCAGTGGATCGCCTCCAGGTCTTCGGCGAGAGCAAGCTCGGTGATCTGCCGCGCCTCGTCGTGCGCGCGATGATCGCACCACAGGTAATAGTCGTCGAGCGGCTGCATCGCCGCATCGACAGGAATTACGCTGGATCCCGTCGTATCGAGTGCGATGGCGGCAACGTCTTGTCCGTTGACATCGTTCTCTTCCAGCACCAAACGCATCGCGCGAACAAGGGCCTGCATCTGGTCGATGTGCGATTGCGTGGCATAGTCCGGATCGTCGCGTTTCCGCTTCAGAGGATACTCAGCCGACGCCGTACCCAGCCGGCCGCGCACACTGTCGAGCAGCGTCACTCGAACGCTCAATGTTCCAAAGTCGACTCCCGCAACGATCGCCACAGACTCTTCCTCCAGTTTCTTCGGAAAACGTATTCTTTCAAGAACCGAGCTACCTGCGTTCTGCTTCGCTACATCGATTATTCCCAGAGCACCGGCACGCACGCGTCCTGCAAGAGTGTATCAGCGCACGATACTGATACAGGACAGGCTAAGCGGAGGTGGGCTTGTGCGGTTCGACCTGGATGGCCGCATAGGCGCTCTCAGTGGATAACGCTGTCTCCGGAGTGATAAGCGCCGACATCTTCATCAGGTAGGCTATTCCGCCGGTATCGATTCAGCTTTGGCACTTGCGTTTTCATCCACCATGGCGAAGGCTCTCGTGTGTTTGAATTATGCTCTGGCCCGAACGTTCGCGATCAATTGATGAGGCACCCACTGCATTAAGTCGCAATAAATTATCCTGCTTGACGGCGAAGCGCGCACTGTAATGGCGACTTTTTTTTACGCTCCATCGCCGGTGCAGTTTGCAGGCACAGCACCAACGCTGCGAAACGGCTAGAATGGCAATGTGGGGGCCGATATTCCTGGAAACCACGACCCAGCCCACATTCTGTAATCTGTAGCAGGAAAGGCACTTTCAAGTGAAGGCATTAGTAAAGAGCCGCGAAGAACGCGGCCTATGGCTCGAGGACGTTCCCGAGCCCGAGATAGGCATCAGCGACGTCAAGATTCGCGTCCTCGCCACCGGCATCTGCGGCACCGACCTTCACATCTACGACTGGGATGCCTGGGCCCGCTCCACCATCAGGAAGGGCCTCACCATCGGCCATGAGTTCGTCGGCGAGGTCGTCGCTACCGGCTCGAACGTGACCGACATTCCCATCGGCCAGCTCGTCAGCGGCGAAGGCCACGTCGTCTGCGGACGCTGCCGCAACTGCCTCGCCGGCCGTCGCCATCTCTGCGCCCATACGCTTGGCGTCGGCGTCAACCGCGACGGCGCGTTTGCCGAATATGTCGTCCTGCCGATGTCGAACATCTGGGTTCACAGTCCCGGCGTGCCGCATGAGATCGCAGCGATCTTCGATCCGCTCGGCAATGCCGTCCACACCGCGCTCGCATTTCCGGTGCTCGGCGAAGATGTCCTCGTCACCGGAGCCGGCCCCATCGGCATCATGGCCGCCGCCGTAGCCAGGCACGCCGGCGCGCGCTACCTCGTCATCTCCGATCCCAACGAGTACCGCCGCAAGCTTGCGGAGAAGGTAGGCGTCACACTAGCGGTCGACCCCCGCGCCACGCCGCTCAAGCAGATTCAGCAGCAACTGAATATGCAGGAGGGCTTCGACGTTGGCCTCGAGATGTCGGGCAATCCGAGCGCCTTTCGCGAGATGCTCAACAACATGAGCCACGGTGCCAAAATCGCCATGCTCGGAATCCCATCCGAAGATATCTCCATCAACTGGAATCAGGTCGTCTTCAACCAGCTCACCATCCGCGGCATCTACGGACGCGAGATGTACGAGACCTGGTACAAGATGACCGTCATGCTCCAGAGCGGTCTCGACATCTCCGGCGTCATCACCCACCGGATGAACTGGCGCGACTACGAACAGGGCTTCGCCGCCATGCGCTCCGGCAACTCCGGCAAGGTCATCCTCGACTGGCGCGACGTGGCATAGACCAAATCAGGTAACAAATCTCCTGTACGAAAACGCGCTACCTCTGGACCTGTGCGGATTAGCATCGCGGGAACACGTTTTGCCAAAAATTCGCCATGCGGCCCTCTGCTCGAAAACATTTAAAATCCACTCTTCTTGCGCAGGCGTAACCTTATCGAGAAAACCGCATCCAACGGGAGAGAAACGGGATGTTGAAATTCTCGAAGCTTCAACATCCTGCATCTGATCGATCGCCAACCGTAGCGGTAATTCGACCGAAGCGCACGTTCAAACCTTGACAAGGCAAAGAATGGAATCAAGCGACTGCGAAATGCCCGGCCGAACCCGCACGCATCCCCCCGCACATCCGCCCGACAGCCTCTTCGAAGGCTGCTCGTGGTTCTACGCCCTCTGCCGCGAGTACCTCTTCCGCGACCACACCCAGGAGATCGCCCGCGCCCTCTTTCCTCCCGACGGACCCGCCCCCGGCACGCACGTCCGCGAACTCGGCTGCGGCCCCGGCTTCTATGCCTGTCGACTCTCACAGGAGTACCCGCAGATCCACACCACCGGCGTCGATCTCTCCGAACGCCTCATCGCGAGAGCCAAATCCCGAGCCGCCAGCCGCAGCCTCGAAAATTGCACCTTCGCTCACGGCGACGTCCACGCTCTCCGCGATCCTTCCAACTCCATCGACGCCATCGTCGTCTCCCGCCTCTTCCTCATCGTTCGCAACCGCGAGGCCGTCCTCAACGAGATCTTCCGCGTCCTCAAACCCGGCGGCCGATGTTTTATCGCCGAACCCACCTCCGGCTTCCGCACCCGCATCCCGCTCAGTTGCATGTGGCTGCTCTCCAAGCTGACCAGCACCCCTGCCGGCAAGTATCGCGAGCTTCGACAGGCTGGCGTCATGACCGCCCCGGACTTCTCCGTGCTCATCCGCTCGAAGCCATGGGGCGTCGTCGATCTCCAGTACGATGGCTGGTACCAATACGCCGTCTGCGAAAAAGCTCCGGCAATTTTGCCCAGCGCGGTGCAAGAAGAACAGCCCGCCGACTGGAGCACGGTCTAGTCCCATGCCCACCTCCACTACGCCCTATCCGATCCTCAATCCCGCGAATCCGCTCGCCGCACGAGCGGGCCTTTGCGCCCTGGCCGTGATGGCAAAGGCTCCACGCTCCGGCAAGGTCAAGACCCGTCTCGCTCCGCCGCTTACCCTCGATCAGTCAGCGGCCGTCAACATCTGCTTCCTTCGCGACACCACAGAGAACATCGCCGCCGTTGCAGCATCCGGCAACGCCGCCGGCATCGTCTCCTACACCCCGATCGGCGACGAATCCCTCTTCGACACTCTCCTGCCTTCCGATTTCGCCCTGATCCCACAGCGCGGCAACGGCTTCGGCGAACGTCTCCTCGCCACCGCCGAAGACCTTCTCGCCTGCGGCTACGGTAGTGTCTGCCTCATCGACTCCGACTCCCCAACCGTCCCTGCCGCAGCCTTCGAGCAGGCCGTCGCCGAACTCGCAAAGCCCGGCGGCCGCATCATCCTTGGCCCTGCGCACGATGGCGGCTACTACCTCATCGGCCTCAAGCGCGCGCACCCCGAGTTATTCGCCAACATCACCTGGAGCACCTCCACCGTCTTCGCCGAAACCATCGCCGCCGCGCAGGCCGCAAATCTCGAAGCCGTGATCCTGCCCCGCTGGTACGACGTGGACGACGCCGCGACCCTCGACATCCTCACCGCCGAACTTCTCCACCACACCCCGCCCCCCTTCACAACCATCCCCGGCTACTCCGCCCCACACACCCGCGACTTCCTCGGTAAACTCAATCAGCAGGGAAGCGAACGCCGATGACCAGATGACCACCGCAATCAATCCGGCGAAGATCTCTCGAACTGGCACCCCACACACTGCCCGTATCCAGCACTGGTCTATCGCTCGCCCCTGGCAGACAAACGCCGCGCTGCTCCTCATCGGCACCGCGCTCTTCTTTTTCTCCCGTCAGCTTGTCAGCGAGTACGACCACTACACCATCGGCTTCTCCGGAGTCTCCGGCTGGTCCTCAATCCTCTTTCTCGCCGCGGCCTTCCTCATCCTCACCCAGCCGGTCGACCGCTTCACCTTCCCCATCATCCTCGCCGTCGCGATCGCCTGTCGTCTCGCCGTTCTTTTTGCCGAGCCCTATCTCTCCAGCGACATCTACCGCTACGTCTGGGACGGCATCGTTCAACACGCCCACATCAGCCCCTACCGCTATGTCCCCGGCAGTCCGGTCCTCGAGTTCCTGCGCGCACGCAATCAAGACATCTTCGACAACATTAACCGCCGCGACTACGCCCACACCATCTACCCTCCAGCGGCGCAGGCTCTCTTCTACCTCATCACCTGGATATCCCCCACCGTCACTTTCATGAAGACTGTGATGGTCCTCTTCGAAGGCGTCACCATGTACGCCCTCATCACGCTCTTACGCTACCTCGGCATCCGCCGCGAGCAGATCCTCCTCTACGCCTGGTGCCCCGTCGTCATCTGGGAGATCGCCGGCTCCGGCCACCTCGACTCCGCCGCCATGGCCTTCATCGCCCTCGCGCTTCTCGCCCGCTATCGCAGACAACCGATCCTCACCGGCCTTTTTCTCGCCATCGCGATCCTTCTGAAGTTCTACCCGCTGGTACTCTTTCCCGCCCTCTACCGCCGCGGAGACTTCAAGATGCCCGCCACCGTCGCCGCTGTAGTAGCCTTCGCCTACGCAGCCTATTCGAGCGTCGGCATGCTGGTCTTCGGCTTCCTCGGCGGCTACGCCAAAGAAGAGGGCATGACCACCGGAACCCGTTACTTCCTCCTCGAACTCGCCCAGCGAATCCCCGGTCTGCACAACCTCACCCCCACTGCCTACTTCCTCTTCTGCGCCCCGGTCTTTGCCGCCATCACATGGTGGTCCTGGCAGACCGCAAGCCAACAGGGAACCGACCACCGTCGACCAAACACAAATCCGGGTGCCCCCTCTTCGCGGCGTCTTTTGCCGCTAAGCCGGGGTCCCCGACAGCTTGCTGGTGGGGTGTTATGGTGGGGATTCGCGCGGCGTGAACCGCACTCTTCAACTGGCCCATTCTCCCCAACCGCAGACGCCGTCTTTCTCGGCCCAGCCTTCGCCCTGGCGGCGGCTCTGATGTTCCTCTTCTCCCCCCACTACGCGTGGTACATCCTCTGGCTGGTCCCATTCTTCACTCTCATGCCGAACCTGCCGATCCTCACCTATCTCCTGGGCTTCTTTTATCTCTACACCACGGCTCTGGCCGAACCTGGCCCCAAGATGTTCTTGGCCAATGAAATCCTTTACGCCGCCGTCTTCGCCGCGTTTCTCATCCAACTAGCTATGAAACGCTGGCCCGTTCATCGCACTCTGTTCGTCCAACACACCACAGCGAGCGAACCCCTATGAGCACCCTCCTTCCCATCCTTCCTCCCGACGACCTTCTCGATCCCGCGAGCAGCACAGCCAAGCTCAGCCCCGCCGCGCAACAGGCCGAGGAAGAGAAAAACCGCATGCGCCGCTACTTCGAGAAGCCCGACGCAGAACTGAATGCCGTCGCCCAGCACGAGCCCGTCTGCCTCTACCTCGAAACCACCAACCGCTGCAATCTTCTCTGCACCACCTGCCCCCGCACCTACGAGCAACTCGAGCCCGAAGCCGACATGCCCTGGGAGCTCTTCACTTCACTCATCGACCAGTACCCCAACATCGCGCGCGTGGTCCTTCACGGCATCGGCGAACCCATGCTCGTCAAAGACCTCGCCCAGCGCGTCAAATATCTCAAGGACAGACACATCTACGCCCTCTTCAACACCAACGGAACGCTGCTCACCAAAGCAAACGGTCGCGCCCTCATCGAAGCTGGCCTCGACGAACTTCGCGTCTCTCTCGACGCCGCCGAGTCCGAGGTTTTCCAGATGGTTCGCGGCAAGGACTTCTTCGACAAGATCGTTGCCAACGTAAAAAATTTCACCAGCATGCAGCGCGAACTCAACGCCCCCAAGCCTCGCGTCAGCCTCTGGCTCACCGGCCTCCGCGAGACCGTCGACCAGCTTCCTGACTTCGTCCGCCTCGCTCACTCCATCGGTGTCACCGAGGTCTACCTCCAGCGCCTCGTCTTCTTCGAAGATCCCATGAGCAAAGACTCCCTCGCCCGCGCCGAGTCCGCTCTCTTCGAACACACCACCGAGCGCGAAGAGGCGCTCATCCACGAAGCCGAAACCATCGCGAAACAACTCGGCGTCATATTCTCAGCCTCCGGCGCCGTCGATCCCGGCGAGTCCATCAAGATGCAGCGCTCCGACAGCCCCTGGTCGCTCTGCCGTCGCCCCTGGTCGCTGATGTACATCACCGCCAACGGCCGCGTTCTGCCCTGCTGCATCGCGCCGTTCAGCATGAAGGGCTACAGCAGCTTCACTCTCGGCGACGCCACGCAGAGCAGCCTCCGCGAGATATGGAACGGCGCTGAATACCAGCGCTTCCGTGAAGGCCTGCTCACCAGCTCTCCGCCTCCCGCCTGCAGTAACTGCGGTCTTCGCTGGAGCCTTTAGCATTCGTTGATATTTTCTCTGCATCTCTCGCTTACAATTGCTTTTGCAGGAGAGCAGAGCAATGAATATCCAACAGCACACCGGCTTTTATATCGCCGGTCTTGCGGCCCGTACCAATAACGCGCACGAGATGTCCGGCAAAGGAAAAATCGGCAACGTCTGGCAAGAGTTCCTGAAACCAAACGTGGTCGCAAAGATCCCGAACAAGATGGGTGTTGACCTCATCGCCGTTTACACCGACTACGAGACCGACCACACTGGCCACTACACTTATCTTCTCGGACTCCCCATCCTCTCGGCGGAATCGCTACCGGCAAACCTGACCGTCAAACAAATTCCGGCCGGCCGCTATGCCGTATTCTCCTCCAGCCGCGGACCGATCAAGCAGATCGTCCCCGAGATATGGCAACGCATCTGGTCCATGTCGCCCGAAGAACTAGGCGGCACCCGCGCCTTCAAAACCGACTACGAAATCTACGACCAACGCGCCGCCGATCCGGAGAACGCCCAGATCGACGTCTACATCGGCCTCCGCTAACCGCATTCCCTATCCGCCTCCACTGACTTCACTCCAGGAATCAACTTGTTCTCGACGAGCAAAAGCCGAACGCAAAGGCCGCGAAGTTAACGCAAAGACCACCATGGAACCCTTCGCGCCCTTAGCGAACCCTTAGCGTCCTCTGCGTTCGTCTTTCACAGCCGAGGACCGACGCAAGGAGCTGTCTTCTATAGTCTGACAAGAAGAAAAAAGGACGGATGCCTCCTCCAATCTCCATCATCATCCCGGCGCTGAACGAAGCTGAATCGATCGGCCACGTCGTCGCCGAAATGCCGTGGCATCTCATCGCCGAGTGCATCGTCGTCGACAACGGCAGCACCGACGCAACCGCCTCCATCGCCACACAAGCCGGTGCCCGCGTCGTGACATCACCCCGCGGCTACGGAGCAGCTTGTCTCGCCGGCTCGAACGCCGCCCTTCCCTCCAGCACCATCCTCGTCTACATGGACGGCGACGGCTCCGACGTCATCGCCGACCTCCCGCGCCTCATTACCCCCATTCAGAACAACGAAGCCGACTTCGTCATCGGCTCCCGCAATCGCGGCACGCGCGAACCCGGCTCCATGCTCTTCTCTCAGATCTTCGCCGGCCGCCTCGTAGGCATTCTTCTTCGCCTCCTGGGCAAAGGCCGCTACACCGACATGGGACCCTTCCGCGCCATCCGCAGAACGTCACTCGAACAGTTACAAATGTCCGAGCTCACCTACGGCTGGAACCTCGAGATGCAGATCAAAGCCGCCCAACACCGCCTCCGCATCCTCGAGATTCCTGTTGACTACCGCAAGCGCATCGGTGGCACGTCCAAAGTCTCCGGCGACCTCAAGGCCAGCATCAACGCCGGATTCCGCATCCTCAAGGTGCTATTTCGCGTCGGCTTTTCGCAACGCAGGCCATCAATTGACATTTGAACCTTACATCCTCTGGGCCGCTTCGCTCGTCGAAACTCTTCAGATTCGACTCGAGAGGAGCGCACTATCCCAATCTCTTTGCTAACTCGTTCCTCTCGGCGGCTGCTTCTGTTCGCGATGTGTCTTATCGCAGCAACGCAGGTGTCCGCCGACCCGATTCCGGTACGTCGCACACAGGGAACCTTTCACGGATTCCTCGTCCTTAAAACGCGCAAAGGCGCTATCCTCGCCGCGGGTGATCTCGTTCAGGTCGCTCATGGCGATCGTGTCACCTCCCGTCTCACCTTTCACTTTCGCGATGGCTCGCTCGATGATCAAACCACCGTCTTCACCCAGCACGACGTCTTCCGGCTGATCAGCAACCATCACATCCAGCGAGGTCCATCATTTCCTCATCCGCTCGACATGTTCATCGACGCCGCTACTGGCCAAATCACCTCGCGCGACAAAGACGGCAAGTCCACCCAGGACCATCTCGACCTTCCCGCCGACATCGCGAACGGACTTCCGCTCACCTTGCTGTTGAATCTTGACCCCGCGGCCCCTCCAACCCGTTTCTCCATGATTGCGCCCGCCGAAAAGCCTCGTCTGATTCATCTCCTCGTCGTCGGGGAAGGCGAAGATACTCTCATCATTGGCGGCCTCCGCCACAAGGCCACCAACTACCGAATCAAGATCGAGCTCGGCGGCGTCACCGGCCTCGTCGCTCCGATTGTCGGCAAGCAGCTCTCCGACATCCACGTCTGGGTCCTCGGCGGTGACGCGCCCGCATTCGTCAGAGAAGAGGGCCAGTTCTATGAGGGCGGCCCGGTCTGGCGTATTGAGCTCACCGCTCCCGTCTTTGCTGCGTCCTCCCCTGCCGCCGGCAAATAGCCATGGCCGCAACTAATTCCTGGCCGCTCGCTTGACAACGCTGATACCTTTAAAACAGCAGAGACGAGGGGCCCGGCCAGCCAGCCGGGCTTCGATTTTTGTCCGGCAGCACATCCAGGTCCGGACCTAAAGTCTCTCGTTGGAAGACTTTGCACGCTTTTGGTACGGTAGGGGGCACCCCAGCCTCCGCAGGAGATATTCATGCAGAATCGCATCCTCGGCACCACCATGCCCGTCCTCGAATTCGCCCTCGGCCCCAACGACGCCGTCATCTCCGAGGCCGGCGAGCTCTCCTGGATGTCCGCCTCCGTCCAGATGACCACCCACACCCAGCACGCCGGCGGCGGTGGCTTCTTCGGAGCGATCAGGCGGGTCGCCGGCGGCGGCTCTCTCTTCATGACGGAGTACCGCGCCATCGGATCACCCGGAGAGGTCGCCTTCGCCACCCGCGTCCCTGGCCACATCGTGCCCGTCGACGTGGGCTACGGCCACGAGTACCTCGTCCACCGTCACGGCTTCCTCTGCGCCACTGCCGGCATCGAACTCGGCGTCGGCTTCCAGCAATCTCTCGGTGCGGGCATATTCGGCGGCGACGGCTTCTTGCTACAAAAAATCAGCGGCCAGGGCATCGCGTGGCTAGAACTCTCCGGCGAGCTCGTCATCAAGGACCTCGCCCCCGGCGAACTCCTGCGCGTCCACCCCGGCCACGTCGGCGCCTTCCAATCCACCGTCGCCTTCCAGATTCAGCGCGTCCCCGGTATCAAGAACCTGATCTTCGGTGGGGACGGCGTCTTCCTAGCCGCACTCACCGGCCCCGGCCGCGTCTGGCTCCAGACGCTCCCCATCTCCCGCCTCGCCCACCAGATTCAGGAGTATCTCCCGAAAGAACGAGCCGTGCAGACTGCCGAAGGCGGGGTAGTAGGCGGCATCGTAGGCTCCATCCTAAAAGGCATGTGACGCAGCCGCTTTTCAGTGAAAGCGGCAACAGGCTTAGCCTACTCCGCTCGCAACGCCTCCACGGGATTCACCGAAGCTGCCCTTCGCGCCGGAAAATAACTCGCCAGCAACGCCGACGTGCCGAGCACCAACGCCACCGCAGCCAGTGTCGACACATCCCACGTATGGATGCCAAACAGCAACTTCCGCATCAGTGTCGCCACCGCGATAGAGCACATCAATCCCGCAACGATGCCAAAGCCGGTCAGCCACCCAGCTTCCTTCAGGATCATCCGGTACACCGAGCTCTGCTGCGCACCCAGCGCCATCCGCACCCCGATCTCGCGCGTCCTCTGGCTCACAGAATACGCAATCACCCCATAAAGCCCCACCACGCCGAGCAGCAGAGCCATCGCCGCAAACCCTCCAACCAGCCACGCCGAAGAACGGTGCAGATACGCCGTCTGCGAATCGTTGATCCGCTGCGCCATGGTGATCTCGTTGATCGCCCCGATACCAGGATCAATCTCATGAATAGCACCGACCAACGCCGGGAGCACCAACTTTTCGTCCTGCGACGTGCGCACTACAAGCGAGACGTAACTCTCCATGTTCTGGTTGATCGGATCATATTGGGCCGGCCATATCTCCGAGTCCAGCGAGCCCTCCTTCACATCGTCCACCACTCCGATGATCTCCCTGATCGACTTAGGCGTCAGCTCCATGTCACCCATCTTCTTCCCGACAGGATCTTCTCCGGGGAAGTACTGTCTCGCCAGCGCTTTGTTAATCACCACCACCGGCGGCTTCGAAGCATCTTCGTCATCGGTAAAGAATCGGCCCTTCACCAGCTTGGCCTGCAATGTCTTGAAGTACTCCGAGCTCACCTCGCGTTGATTCACCTCATTGTGCTCTCCGTTGTAAGGCTTGCCGACAAACCGGATCCAGTTCGTATTGCCGTTGCCGCTCACCGGCAGCATGGTGGTCAGCGCCGCAGACTTCACACCCGGCAGACTCGAGACACGCGCCACAATCTGCCTGCTGACCGCAACCACATGCGCATCCTTGGCATACGTCGTCTCCGGCAGCACAACCTGCACCGTAGCCAGATGGTCCGGCTGGAACCCAAGCTCGACATGCAGCAGCTTGTAGAAACTCTTGCCAAGCAACCCCGCGCCTACAAGCAACACCACCGCGACAGCCAGCTCCAACACCACCAGGTTCGCTCCAAATCGCCGCCAGAACGTCCCCGCCGAAGTTCTCCCTCCATCCGTCAACCCCTCACGCACCTGAGCCAGCGGCAGCCGTAGCACGGGAGTCGACGCGAACAGAGCCGCCGCCAACAGCGAGATCGCCCCCGCAAATGCCACCACACGCGCGTTCAGACCAATTCCGCGTAGATACGGCATATTCGACAGCATATCCTTCGAGATCAGACGCATCAGCACCTGCATCGCCCCATCAGCACACAACAGCCCCAGCGCTCCTCCGGCGATCACCAGCACCAGCGCCTCCGTGATGAACTGACGGACCAGCCGCGCCGGCGACGCTCCCAGCGCACCTCGCACGGCAATCTCGCGCTTCCGCGCCTCCGATCGCACCAGCAGCAGGCTCGACACATTCACGCACGCAATCACCAGCAGCAGCCCCGCTCCTCCCAGCAGCACCAGCAGAATCGGACGGATCTCTCCGACAATCTCTTCGGACAGTGGCATCACGCTCGCGCCCTGACCGCGGTTCGACACCGGATACTGCACCTCAAGCTGCTTGGCAATCGATGTCATGTCCGCCAGCGCCATCTGCACAGTGACGCCGTCCTTCAATCGCGCTATTCCGAACAGATTGTGGCAACTCCGTCTCTTCTCGCAACTGGTCAGCCTATGCAGTGTGACCCAGAACTCCGCCTTGCCTCGCGGAGCGAACTGAAAACCTGCCGGCAGCACTCCAATGATCGTGTTTGGTGTGCCATCCAGCTTCACGGTCTGCCCGATAATGTCTTTCCTTCCCCCAAACCGCGACTGCCACGTCGCATACGTCACCATCACGGTGTCGGCTGCGCCTGGCTGGTCCTCACCGTCATAGAAGTCGCGGCCCAGCACAGGCGTCACCCCCAGCACCCGAAAGAATCCTGCACTCACCCGCGCCCCCTGCACCGGCTCTACACCCGATGGCGTGCTCATCAGGTAGCCCCCTCCTCCATACGCCTCTAACGCGCTGAAGACGTTATTCATCTTCTTCCAGTCGAGATAATCCGGATACGACAGGTTGGAGCGGGGAAACATCTTGGCGCGTTCGTTTACATCCACCAGCCGCGTCGGGTCTTTATAGGGCAACGGCTTGATCAACGCGGCATCGACAAACGCGAAGATCGCCACGCTCGCGCCAATTCCCAGCGCCAGCATAAGGATTGCTGTAACGGTGAACCCCAGGCTCCTCCGCAATTGACGAAGCGCGAAGTGCAGATCCTGCCACACCGTCTCGAAGCGGAACCCCATCACCTCGTAACTCTGCTCCTTCAGTCGCGTAGGATTGCCAAACTCGCGCGCAGACTCACGATGGGCTGCCTCGGGAGCGACTCCAGCCTCCCGCAGTTCCTTCTCCTTCTGCTCGCGATGGAACGCCATCTCCTCCTCGAGTTCGCTGTTAAATGTTTCGCGGCGAAGCAGCATTCCTAGTTTTTTGAAGAAGCGGGCGATCGAGTCCATGGAACTCCTCCTATGCGTCCTGCATGACACGGCCGATGGCCGCGATCATCTCTTCGAATCGCGAATGCTCCAGCCCCAGTTGCCTCCGCCCGGCCGCCGTCAGCGTGTAGTACCGGGCCCGCCGGTTGGACTCGGTCGACCTCCACTCCGCCTTCACCCAGCTCTGCAACAGCAGCCGCTGCAGCGCCGGATAGAGCGAGCCCTCTTCAACCGTCAACACATCATCCGAAGCGCGTTTAATCGAAGAAGCGATCCCATAGCCATGCTGTGGGCCGCGCGTCAGTGTCTTCAAAATCATCATGTCCAGCGTTCCCGGCATCAGGTCTGATTTCTTTGTCATGCCTCTATCCATAGTTCATCTATGCATAGAACGTCAACGCCAAAAGAAAAGTTCCCTGAAACTTTCTTTCTCCGCCAATGGGTAGCCGCCAGCGCCGATCTCGTCCTATATCCCGGTGTCCTGAGTCTGAAATTCGCCACATAGGGATGTGTCATCCCGACCGAAGCGCAGCGAAGTGGAGGGATCTGCTTTTTCTTCGGCTTGCGTCGGAACAAAATGCTCAAACTTACCGCGACGCACCTCAGACTCTATATCCTAGAAACGAATGCCCCCTTTCCTGCATCTGGCCCACGTCAACGTTGCTCGCGGCGACAACGTTGTCCTCCACGACATCAACCTCACCGTCAACACCGGCGAGCACATCGCCATCCTTGGCCCCAACGGCTGCGGCAAGTCCACCCTCATCAAGACCATCACCTGCGAGTGCTACCCAATCGTCATGCCTGAAACGAAGGTCAGCATCTTCGGTCGCGAACGCTGGGACCTCACAGAACTCAAAAAACGCCTCGGCGTGGTCTCTCCCGAACTCCCCGGCCGTCCCACCCTCCACACCTCCGGGCGCGACGCCGTCCTGACCGGCTTCTTTTCGAGCTCCACTCTCTGGCCGAACCTCACCGTCACCGACAGCATGCGAACCCGCGCCGACGAGGTCCTCGCCCAGGTCGACGCCATAGATCTTGCCAACAAGCCTGTAGGCGAAATGTCCGCCGGCCAGCAACGCCGCATCATGATCGGCCGCGCCCTCGTAGGCTCCTCAAGTGCGGCGGACGGAGCGACTCAGATGCTCCTGCTCGACGAACCCTCGAACGCCCTCGACCTCGCCGCGCAGGCCGACCTCCGCAACCTGCTCCGCAAACTCGCTCAGCAGGGCACCGGTATCCTCCTCATCACCCACCACATCGCCGACATCCTCCCAGAAATCGACCGGATCCTCCTCATGCGCGAAGGCCGCATCGTCGCCGACGGCCCCAAGGCCGAACTCCTCACCCCCGCCAACCTCAGCAACCTCTTCAAGACTGAAGTCAACATGACCGAGAGAGACGGGTTCTACCACGCCTGGTAAAGAGATCAGATTGCTTCAATGAAAAACAGCGTACTTGACAAAGCAACCCTCAGATAAGCCCGGTACTGCTAAGCCCGGTACTGCGGATTCAAAACTGGTGAAGCTATAAACGGCAAGACGAGGTCCAAGCCTAAAGTATCAGGAATGAAGACTTTGACGCATAAGTGGGGAGGGAGGGGGTCAGTCTCGGGGCGTCAACGTGCCCGTCTGCAACTTCACCAGCTCGGGCTGCGCGATCCGATTAGGTCCAAGAACAGCGATCTTGGGCAACGGACCCCGCACCATCGCCACCTCATCGCAGGCGTACAGGCGAGGGCAGGTCTGGCAGTCCTTGTAGATCTTGTCGGGCAGGGTGGTGCGGTCGACGACACGGAAGCCGAAGTGAAAGAAGAAGTCGGGGATGCGGGTGAAGAGACAGACGGCAGTGACGGATTGCTCTTCGGCTTCTTCGAGCAGAGAGCGAAGCAGCCGGCCGCCAGCCCCTTGGCCCTTGGCTTCGGGTTTGACGACGATGGAGCGGACCTCGGCAAGGTGCGGTCCATAGAGGTGAAGTGCGCCGCAGCCGAGGAAGACGCCCGACTCGGATTCAGCCACCGCAAAGTCGCGGACGTTCTCGCAAATCTCGGCATAGCTGCGGCGTAAGAGTGTGCCATCGCCCGACAACGAGTTCACGAGATCAAAGATATTGACCGCGTCAGGGAGTTTCGCCTTCCGCACCGCCGCTCCGCCTACACGGAGACGCGTCGATGCGGTCGACTCACTGACGGCGGGTTGGAAGACGGTGGTCACAGACAATTAGCTCCTACTCAAGTTTCGCAGATTCGGTTCGGTTTTCGGCGGAGATGCGCTGACGGGCATCTGCCAAGGCAGCAGCGACTCGGTGGCGGGCGGTGCCGCCGATGACGTCGTGGCAGTCGAGCGTAGCTTCGAGTGTGATGGCGGCGAAGAAGTCGTTGTCAAATTCAGGGCAGATGTTGCGCAACTCCTCCAGCTTTAGATGCTGGAGCTCGCGGTTAGTCTCGAGGCCAAGGCGGACGGCGTTGCCGATGTGCTCGTGGGCTTTGCGGAAGGGAATGCCTTTGAGCGTGAGATAGGTTGCGGCTGCCATCGCATTAAGGTAGCCGGTTTCGGCGGCAGTCTTCATGCGATCGAATCGGAACTTCAGGGAGCTGGTGAAGGCGGGGAGAACGCTCAAGATGCCTGCGATGGTATCGGCGGCATCGAAGATGGGTTCCTGACCCTCCTGGAGGTCTTTGTTGTAGGCAAGGGGAAGCCCCTTGATCAGCGTCGCGAGTGTTGTTGCGGCTGCCAGCAAGCGGCCCGACTTGCCGCGGATGAGTTCGGTGAGGTCGGGGTTCTTCTTCTGCGGCATCGCGCTGGAGCCGGTCGAGAAGGCCTCGGAAAGGTCGAGGAAGCCGAACTCGGCGGTAGAGTAGAGGGTCAGTTCTTCGGCGAAGCGCGAGATGTGGATGCCGAGGGTGGCGATGGCCTGGGTGAACTCGAGGGCGAAGTCACGGTCGGAGGTCGCGTCCATGGAGTTGGGGGTGGGCGCGTAGAAGCCTAGTGCTTCTGCGGCAATTCTGCGGTCCAATGCCAAGGTCGCGCCTGCAACGGCTCCGGAACCAAGCGGACAAAGGTTTACACGCTCGCGTAGGTCTGCCAGACGGTCATGGTCCCGTTCGATCATGCACATATAAGCGTGAAGCCAATGAGCAACCAAGACGGGCTCAGCGCGCTGGAGATGGGTATAGCTAGGCATCATTGCGTGACCTGATTGCTCAGCAAGCTCAAGCAGCGCTCTGTACCAGTGACGTATACCATCAGTAGCCGAGTCGATAGCTTCGCGGACGAAGAGGCGCATGTCGGTGGCGATCTGCTCATTGCGGCTGCGGCCGGTGTGCAGTTTGAGAGCGAGATCCCCGATTTGTTTTGTTAGTTCGAGTTCGACGTAGTGATGGATGTCCTCGGCCTGCGGGTTAGCGGCGACGATCATTGCGCCGCGCTGCATCATGTCGCTGCCGAAAACTTCTCGCATGCCGATGGCTCGCAGCCCCTCGATCATGCACAGCAGCTCATCGCTGGTGAGAATGCCAGCGGCCTCGATCATGCGGGCATGAGCGATACTGGCGTTTATCTCGTGAGGGAGAAGACGCCAGTCGAAGGGGAAGGACCGCTGCCACTGTTCGAAGGTGTGGTCGAGCGGCTCGCGAAACCGCCCGGACCACATCTTGCTGCCTTGTGACTCGCTCACTTAGCGAGCTCCTTCTGCTTCTGCTTGCCGAGCACCTGAGCGCGGACGCGGGCGGGGAGGCCGAGGATCTTGATGAATCCGGCGGCGTCCTTCTGGTCGTAGCTCGAGCCCATGGTGAAGGACGAGAGGTCGGCGTTGTAGAGCGAGAGCTCTGACGAGCGGCTGACGAACGAAACGTTGCCCTTGTAGAGCGCGAGTTTGACGGAACCGGTGACGTTCTCTTCAGTCTTGGTGAAGAAGGCGTCGAGCGAATCGCGCAACGGAGTGAACCAAAGACCGAAGTAGACGAGCTCGGCGTACTTGAGGGCGAGCGACTCCTTGAAGTGCGCGGTCTCGCGATCGAGCGTGAGGGACTCGAGTTGCCGCAGGGCCTCGAGGATCAACGTACCGCCAGGCGTCTCGTAGGCGCCGCGGGACTTCATGCCGACAAAGCGGTTTTCGACGATATCGATGCGGCCGACCGCATTACGGCCGCCAATTTCATTGAGCAGCTCGACAAGTTGGACTGGCGGGAGGCGCTGGCCATCGACGGAGACGGGGACGCCCTGCTCGAAGCCGATCTCGACCAGCTCTTCACGGTCAGGTGCCTCCTGCGGGGACTTCGACATACGCCAGGTGGTGGGATCGACGGGCTTGTCAGTGCCTTCGAGCTCGCCGCCTTCGTGAGAGACGTGCCAGAGGTTACGGTCGCGGGAGTGGATCTTAGTTCGGCTGGCTTCGACCTCGACGCCGTGGGCTTCAGCGTAGTCGAGGCAGTCTTCGCGGGAGACGAGCGTCCACTCGCGCCAGGGGGCGATGACCTTGAGGTGCGGAGCGAGTGCCTGGAAGGCGTGCTCGAAGCGGACCTGGTCGTTACCCTTGCCGGTGCAGCCATGGGCGAGAGCGGTGGCACCTTCGGCAAGAGCGACGAGGACTTGGTGCTTGGCGATGATCGGGCGAGCGATGGAGGTGCCGAGGAGGTATTTGTGCTCGTAGACGGCTCCGGCGCGGACAGTGGGGAAGACGTACTCGTTGAGGAACTCTTCGCGTAGGTCCTTGACGACGACTTTTTTTGCGCCGGTGGCGTAGGCCTTGGCGACGACCGCATCAATATCTTCGCCCTGGCCTACATCGGCGACGAAGGCGATGACGTCGTAGCCGTAGTTCTCGTTGAGCCACGGAATAATGATCGAGGTGTCGAGTCCACCGGAGTATGCGAGGACAACTTTTTCTGCCATGAGAGTTCCTTTTCTGAAAGACGTAATGGTTAGCCGAGTGCAGGGCGTTTGCGCGTCTGGGTTCCGCGGCCGCGGCTGTTGGAGATTCGCTTCGCTCCTCCGAGGAGCATGAGCAGGAGAGCTTTTTGCGCGTGCATGCGGTTTTCGGCCTGGTCGAAGACGACAGATTGCGGACCGTCGAGAACGGCGTCGGTGACTTCGGCGTTGCGATGCGCGGGAAGGCAGTGCATGAACACCGCATCAGGCTGAGCATGTGCCATCAGCGCTTCGTTGACCTGATAGGGCTTGAAGATCGGCGCGCGCTTGGTGGCCTCGTGCTCGAATCCCATGCTGGTGCAAACGTCGGTGTAGATGGCGTCGGCGCCGGTGACTGCTTTGACGGGGTCGTGCAGGAGCGTGATGCTGCCGCCAGTGGTTTCGGCAATCTCGATGGCCTTGTGGATGATCTCGAGTTTGGGGCCGAAGCCTTTGGGCGAGGCGACGCTGCAGTGAGCGCCGAGCTGGGCCGCTGTGAGCATAAGAGAGTGGCAGACGTTGTTGCCGTCGCCGACGTAGGCAAAGTGAAGACCTGCCGCGGAGCCGAAACGCTCTTCGAGGGTGAAGAAGTCGGCGATGGCCTGGCAGGGGTGCTCAAGGTCGGAGAGGGCATTGATGACAGGGACTTTGGAGCTTGCGGCCATCTCGGTGATGGTTTCGTGCGCGTAAGTGCGGAGAACGATGATGCTCATCCAACGCTCGACGTTGTGGGCCATGTCGGCGAGGGATTCGCGCTCTCCGAGTGGGGATTGGGTCTGGTCGACGAAGATGGCGTTGCCGCCGAGGGTGTTGATGGCGGCCTCGAAGGTGAGGCGCGTGCGAAGAGAGGCCTTCTCGAAGAACATCACCATCTGCTTTGCGTCGAGCGCGTGGCGGAAGTCGTCGGGATGGTTCTTTACAGCGTGGGCGAGCTCCATGATGGCGGCCATCTCCTGCACGGTGAGGTCGGCGATGGAGCAGAGATCGCGCCCGCAGAGACGCTTGGTGGCTTCACTGAAGGCGGTGTCCGATTGGATACCGAGGGTTGCGGTTGGTTTATGCGAAACGAGGTCGTCGCCGGCGATCTCCGTCGTCTTGGTGTTCATCACTACGGTTTTGCTACCCATGGTGTTGCTCTCCTGCCGGCGCTGCGCCGGCGTATGTTGCACTGACGATCTCGTCGAGTGCTTTGATAGCAGTCTCGACGTGTTTGCGCTCGAGAATGAAAGGGGGAAGGAAGCGAAGGACGGTCTCGCTCGTCCGGTTGACGATGATGTAGCGTTCCATGAGTTGAGCAGCCACGTGTCTCGCCAAATCTGCCGAGTTGAGTTCGGCGCCCAGCATCAGCCCAATGCCTCGAACGTCGACGATGCATTCGTGGCGCGCTGCGAGTTTTGAAAGCTCTTCGTGGAAGAATTCGCCGACGTTGTGGATGTGCTTGAGGAGGTCGTCTCGCTTGATGGTGTCGATGACGGCGATTGCCACCGCACATGCCAGAGGGCCGCCGCCGAAGGTGGTGCCGTGCATGCCGGGGGTGATGGCTTCGGCGGCCGCGTTGGTGCAAAGCATCGCGCCCATGGGAATGCCGTTGGCGATGGGTTTGGCGACGGTGGTGACGTCGGGGAGGATGCCGTAGTGCTGGTAGGCGAACCATTTGCCGGTCCGGCCGAGGCCGGATTGGATTTCGTCTGCGAGCAGAAGGGCGCCGGTGGAGTCGCACAGTTCGCGTGCGGCACCGAAGAACTCCCGCGAGATGGGATGGATGCCGCCCTCGCCCTGGACGGGCTCGATGCAGACGGCGCAGATGTCGTCTGAAAATTTTGCGCGAAGGTCGTCCACGTCGTTGAAGCGGACGAATTCGACGCCGGGCATCACGGGTTCGAAGGGTTCGCGGTATTTCAGCTTGTGCGTGGTGGCGAGGGCACCCATGGTGCGGCCGTGAAAGCTCTGTTCGATGGCGAGAAATTTTGTACCGATGCGGTGTCCCGAGGTGCGGAGACGGCCGGCGTTGGCGCGGGCAAGTTTGAGTGCGGCTTCCCAGGCTTCAACGCCGCTGTTGGTGAAGAAGACACGGTCGAGGCCACTGATCTCGGTGAGGCGGAGGGCGAGCTCCGCTGTGCCTTCGTGGAAGTAGAGGTTCGAGGTGTGGAGGAGGCGCTTGCTTTGACGGTCGATCGCTTCTTCGACGGCGGGGTGTCCATAGCCAAGCGCAGATACGCCGATGCCGCTGAGGAGGTCGAGGTAGTCCTGGCCGTTTTCGTCGCGGAGATAAACGCCTTGTCCGCTGACAAACAGGTAGGGGTTGCGCTCATACGTCTGGAGAAGCAATTTACTCTCCGTCGCCTGGATTGATGCTAGTTTCATGCGACCATGACCTCCGTTCCATCGTTGACCCGGGTTGAGACGAGGTCGGGCAGAAGCCAGGCCGCCTCCGCGGGAAGAATACGTACGCGCTTGACGCCGTGGGTGAGGGCGTCGCGGCAGGCGTTGAGTTTTGGCAACATGCCGCCGGAGACAACTTGCGCTTTTTCCATGGCTGGTATTTGGGCAAGGGTGAGCCAGCGCATCACGTTGCCATCGGCGCCTTTGACGCCGGGGACGTCGGTGAGGAAGACGAGGGTGTCGGCCTTGGTGCCGATGGCGCAGGCGGCGGCCATCTCGTCGGCGTTGATGTTGTAGTACTCGCCGTCAAAACCTAATGCAATGGATGAGATGACGGGGACGGCGCCCATCGTCCAGATAGCTTCAAGCCAGCGGGGATCAGTAGCTGCGATTTCGCCGACGAAGCCGAGGTCGGGGTTGGTTTTTTTCTTGCGGGCGCGGAAGACATGGCCGTCTCCGCCGGAGAGACCGACTGCGGCTTGGCCGTGCGAGCCAATCGCGGCGACCAGGGACTTGTTCACGCGGCCTGCAAGGACCATTAGAGCGGCGTCACGCGTCTCGGCGTCGGTGATGCGGAGGCCCGAGACGAACTCACTCTTCTTGCCCATTTGAGCGAGGGTGCGGGTTAACTGCACGCCGCCGCCGTGGACGACTGCGACCTGGTTCCCGTCGGCGACGAGATCGGCGATAGCCTTTCCGGACGCGTGGAGAATCTTCTTGTCCTCAAGGGCGGCACCGCCTAATTTGACGACGAATCTCACAGCAAGCCCTCCTCTTCTTTCCATCCGTACATCAGGTTCATGTTTTGCACTGCCTGACCGGCGGCGCCCTTCAGGAGATTGTCGAGACACGAGATCATTACCAGGCGTTTGCCATCGGCTGCCAATGCAAAACCGAGGTCACAGAAATTGCTGCGAACGACGTGTTGAATCTCCGGCAGCTGGGGTGAGACATGGAGCCGGACCAGCGGACTTTGCTGGTAAAAATCCTGAAGCACAGTGCTGATCTCCGCGGCATTTACAGGCTGCTTGAGCCGGAGATAAATCGTGGATAAGATTCCACGCGGTATCGGCAATAGATGCGGGGTGAACTGAATTTGATCCGCTTCCAGATGAAGCTGCTCAAGCAGTTCTCCGGTGTGGCGATGTCCGAAGACGGCGTATGCGGAGAGATTATCAGCGGCATGCATGAAATGGGTCTTTGCCGTCGCGGCCTTTCCAGCTCCGCTTACACCGGACTTCGCATCGCAGACGATACCGTGGTGAACATCGACGAGACCAGCCTGAAGCAGGGGCGCAAGTGCGAGGATGATCGAAGTGGCATAGCATCCGGGGTTGGCAACGAGGCGGGCTTGCCTGATCTCGTCGCGATGCAACTCCGGACATCCATAAATTGCTTCTGCCTGCAGCTCCGTGGCATGGGCGGCGTTTACGTCCGTCAGACGGTACACGGCGCGGTTGACGTGGTCTTTTAGACGCCAGGCGCCGCTTAAATCGATAACTTTGATGCCTCGACCAATCGCCTCCGGGACCCACTCACGAGATTGTTCGTGCGGCGTTGCCAAAAACAATACTTCGGTGCCTGAGTCAACAATCCGCTTCCAACTGAAAGGGAAGACTTCGTTGGCTTGATGATTTCCCGGCGCTGCGAGTTGTGGGTGGAGGTCTTCGAGATAAGTGGACGGCCCCACCTCTACCTCGCCGGCACGGCCGAGGAACGTTGGCGCGGCAACGTTCAGTCTCGGATGACGCAGCAGCAGACGCGCGAGTTCGCCGCCGGCGTAGCCGCTGACGCCTGCTATGGCGGTGCGGGGCGCTCTTGCTGGGGCGTCGCTGGTCCGCGAATCTGGTCGTCCAACGGGATTTATTGTTACTGAGTTAGCCAAGATATCCTTCAATTCGAGTTTTCAACAGATTTGCCTGTTTCTCATCGGGGCAGATAATAAGGACGGTGTCATCTCCAGCAATGGTGCCTACAACCTCAGGCCAGTCTTCGTAGTCGATTCCGGCTGCGATGGGTTGAGCGCTTCCAGTCGTTGTCACAAGAACCAGGAGATTCATCGCCTGTCGCACTTCAAGACCAAAGCTTTCCAGAACTTCACGTATTCCAGGCAGCGCGTCTTCATCGTTATCCGATCCCGCGGGAAGGGAGTAGCCTTCAGGTCCTTTGTTCAATCGCAACTCATGAATGTCTCGGGACAACGTTGCCTGAGTTACATGAAACCCGCGGCCTGCAAGCTTTCGACGTAGTTCGTCCTGACTGGTGACTGCGGTTTTTACCAGTAATTCCTGAATCACGGCGTGACGTTGTTGTTTCATTGGGTTGTTTTTACCTGTTTTTCGCTCTTACGTCGTCAATGCAGGTTGAAACGAAAGAGATAAATCTTAGCTATGTATAAATATACATTATCCGTGTATATTTATACAAAAGATAGACTTTGCTAAGCAGAATGTTAAAACACTCTCCAAAAGGAAGGTGTCGTCGCGGAGAATTTGCAGCTCTGCACGACGTATAGTGAAGCATGGAACAGTCTCTTGCATCTACTTTGACGCGAACTTCCGGAAGCGATTCTGTGGTCCCGGGAGCCTTGCTGTCTCTGGTTGATGAGCGCTTTGATCACGATTCCTGTGGCGTTGGGTTTGTGGCCTCGGTAGACGGGGAGTGCTCTCATGAGATTCTGCAGCAGGCGTTGACAGCGCTGGGTCGCCTGGCCCATCGTGGCGCTACGGCTGCGGACGGAAAGAGCAGTGACGGTGTCGGAGTCATGACCGCGATTCCGCGGACTCTACTGGCTAAGGCTATAAATCTTGCAATTGATGAAAAGCAATTGCTTGGCGTTGGCATGTTGCTGCTCCCCGTGGAGGAGACTCGTGCGGAGGGGCTGATCGAGCGCTGTCTGGTCTCTCATGATTTTACGGTGTTGTGCTGGCGGGACGTTCCGGTTTGTACGGAGTGGCTAGGAGAGATGGCGCTCGGCACGATGCCGAGGATTCGGCAAGTGCTGGTTGTTGACTCGGGCGAGGGCGAACCAGAGACGATGGAGCGGCGGCTTTACCTGGCGCGGAAGCAGTTTGAGCGGGCGCACGCACAGGGCGACGTGACCGGGTATATCTGTTCGTTGTCATCACAGACAATTGTTTACAAGGCGATGTGTACGGGGGAGTTTCTGCCGAACTTCTTCCCCGACCTGGCATCGGACGATTACGTGACGCCATTTGCGATCTTTCATCAGCGATATGCGACCAATACTTCGCCCACGTGGCATCGTGTGCAGCCGGGCAGAAAGCTTGGACATAACGGCGAGATCAATACAGTGTGGGGAAATCGTGCACGCATGTCGGCCCGGGACTCGACGCTGCCCGTAGAGTGCAAGCCAGTTTTGACTCAGGGCGGAACCGACTCTACGAGTTTGGATGAGGCAGTTGAGTTGTTGTCGCAGAACGGAAGGACATTGGCGGAGTCCATCCGCATGTTGCTTCCACCTGCGACGGATGGGCATCATTCCTCTTCGTTTCTGCGATATCACACGGACTGCGCTGAGCCCTGGGATGGGCCGGCGGCCATTGCGTTCAGCGACGGTCAGGTGGTTGGCGCTGTGCTGGATCGCAACGGGCTTCGGCCCTGCCGTTTTGCGATGACGCGGACAGGCCTGGTTGTGGCCGGGTCGGAAGCGGGTCTGGTCGATCTTGACCCCGAAGAGGTCATCCACAGCGGGCGGCTTGGCCCGGGGCAGATGCTTGTCGTCGATCTGCTTAACCACAAGGTCTATGAGGATGAGGCGTTGTTGGAGTTATTCGATACTGGAATGACCTATGCCAAACTGGTTGAGGACACTCCTCTCATCCCTGTATCTACTTCTGATGTTAATCCTGCTGCGCTGGCCGCTGTGCAAAGAGGCTTTGGTTATACACGGGAAGACGTCAAGATGATCCTGCAGCCGATGGCAACCGAGGGCAAGGATGCCGTGTGGTCGATGGGCGACGACACGCCATTGGCCTTTCTTGCACGTTCGCCGCGGCCGGTGTATGCCTACTTTCGGCAACGGTTTGCGCAGGTGACCAATCCGCCGATCGACTCGCTGCGCGAGTCTTGCGTGGTGTCGCTACACACGCGGCTTGGCCCCTGGCCGCACCTACTGGATAAAAATGCGCCGCTGCCTGGCGTGTCGCTGCCTTCGCCATTTTTGTCGGTGGGGCAGGTTGAGGCTTTACGGCGGGGCGAGTATCCGCACAAGGCGGAGTTGAATCTGGCCGAGCTTCCGGCTGTGTTCAGCGTAGATAAATCGCTGACGCAGGCGCTGGACGAGCTTTGCATGCAGGCCATCAAGCTGGTGCGGAATGGGGCGCGAATCCTGCTGCTCTCGGATCGTACCGCAAGTTTTGAGACGCTTCCAATTCCAATGGCGATGGCTACTGGGGCGGTGCATCAGGCGTTGGTGGATGCCGGCCTGCGCACGCTTGCGGGTCTTGCCGTGGAAGCAGGGGACTGCCGGGACATTCATCATGCGGCAGTTCTGATCGGATATGGCGCGGGCGCCGTGTGTCCGTGGCTGGCGTTGGAGACCGGAAGGAGTCTTGCGCCTGCCGGCACGGGAGTGATGGAAGCTGAAAGCAAGATGTTGAAGTCGCTCGACGCTGGTCTGGCCAAGGTGATGTCGAAGATGGGAATCTCCGTCGTCGACAGCTATCGAGGTGCGCACCTGTTCGACATTCTCGGCTTGCACTCCAGCGTGGTGGCCCGGTGCTTTGTCAACACGCCCGCGCCGCTCTCGGGGATCGGGTTCGCGGAGCTTGAGCGCCATCTTCGGCAGACGTGGACTCCAAATGATACGAACGCTTCGACGTCGACCGAACTCCCGGACTATGGTTGGGTGCGATTCCGTAAGGCGGATGTGTCGGAGCCGCATGCATGGCAGCCGCCTACGGTGAAGGCGTTGCAATCCGTTGTAGGCAGCGCGCGTAATGTGCCGCAGCCAACGGATGCTGCCGGTGCGTTTGCTATTTATACCCGGGACGTTATTGCGCGTGACCCTGCAGTGCTGCGTGATCTGCTTGAGATTCGTCCGGCCGGGCCGGAACTCGCCTTGAGCGAGGTCGAAACTCCGGCAAGTCTGTGCAAGCGATTCGTGTCCAGCGCTATGTCTCTGGGATCTTTGAGTCCGGAGGCTCATCAGACGATTACTGCCGCGATGAATATGCTCGGCGGCCGGTCGAATACGGGTGAGGGTGGGGAGGATTCGGCGGTGTATCGGGTGCAGCATGTTGGCGCGGAGCACGTGGACTCTGGCGAAGGGATGAGCCGGCTGGCTCGCTCGGGAGGCGGTACAGCGCTGGCGGAGCCGATGGTTGTTCAGGCGCCAGCGGTTCATGTTTCGCTGAATAACAAGGTCAAGCAGGTTGCCTCTGGGCGGTTCGGTGTCACGGCGGAGTATCTGGTGCATGCGGAGGAGATTGAGATTAAGGTGGCCCAGGGGGCGAAGCCTGGGGAGGGCGGGCAGCTGCCGGGACATAAGGTGAGCGGGCTGATTGCGCGGCTTCGTCATGCGCAGCCGGGGGTTTCGCTGATCTCGCCGCCGCCGCATCATGACATCTACTCGATTGAGGACCTGGCGCAGCTGATCTACGACTTGAAGCGGGTGAATCCGAAGGCTGCGGTTGGTGTGAAGCTGGTGTCGGGTTGTGGTGTCGGGACGGTTGCGGCTGGTGTGGCGAAGGCGTATGCGGATTTTATTGTGATCGCTGGAAACACGGGGGGGACGGGGGCGGCGGCGTTGTCGAGTATCAAGTATGCCGGGAATCCGTGGGAGCTGGGGCTGGCTGAGGCGCAGCAGGTGCTGATGCAGAGTGGCATGCGTGGCAGGGTGCGGCTGCGGACTGATGGCGGGCTGGCGACTGCGCATGACATCCTGATTGCGGCGCTGCTGGGTGCGGATGAGTATGCGTTTGGTACGGCGGTGCTGGTGACTCTGGGTTGCGATATGGCGCGGCAGTGTCATCTGAACACCTGTCCGACGGGGATTGCGACGCAGAAGCCGGAGTTGCGGGCGAAGTTCCGCGGGAAGCCGGAGTATGTTGTCCGGTTCTTCGAGCAGCTTGCGGGGGATTTGCAGCATCTGCTGGCGCGCTATGGGCTGCCTTCGATTGAGGCGGCGGTGGGGCGGTCGGATCTGCTGGAGCAGATCAAGTTTGACGGCAATCTGGATCTTCAGCCGATGCTGGCGAAGGTTTCGGAGGTGCCGGGGCGTTGGATGGGGATACGGAACAATCAGCCGATTGCGGTGCCACCGCTCGATGAGGCGTGGGTGGTGCCGGCGATGGCGGCGGTTGAGGCTGGGTTGCCGTTCGTGGTTGAGTCGAAGATTGCGAATCGTGATCGCGCGGTTGGTGCGCGGCTGGCGGGAGAGCTTGCTCTGCGGCGAGCGCAGGGTGATCTTCCGGCGGATGTGACTTTCAATCTGGATGGCATTGCAGGCCAGTCCTTCGGTGCGTTTACGGTTGAGGGGATGAAGCTGGTGCTCGAGGGTCAGGCGAACGATTTTGTTGGCAAGGGATTGTGTGGTGGTGAGCTGGTGATTGGTGCTTGTGGACAGGCGGCGAGGGACAGCGGTCAGCATGTGATTCTAGGCAACGTTGCGTTGTATGGCGCCACCGCCGGCAAATTGTTTGCAGCGGGGCGGGCGGGGGAGCGGTTTGCGGTTCGGAACTCCGGGGCGATTGCTGTTGTTGAAGGCGTTGGCGACCACGGTTGCGAGTACATGACCGGGGGTGTCGTCGTGGTGCTGGGACGGGTTGGAATTAATTTTGGCGCCGGGATGACGGGCGGGTTGGCTTGGGTGTATGACGCCGACGGAACGTTCGTGTCGGGCTTGAGGTACCATACCGAATTCCTTGTTCCTGAGGCGTTTGGTGCGGTCGATCCTGAGTCGCAGGAGACTCTGCGCGGGTTGATTGAGATGCATCGGGAGCAGTCGGGGAGCGGATTAGCTGGGGCGATGCTGGCGGATTGGCCGAGGAGCGCGGAGGCGTTTGTGCGGCTGACACCGAAGCCCCAGGGGTAGGGTATCCCCCTCCCCCCCCCGGGGGGTATTTTGGGCGTAAAATATTCAGATTCAATGGTTTGCAGGGTGGGTGTGCCTGCAAGATATTCATAACAGATGGGTTGCACATAAAATACTTGCTTTCAATAGGTTAGCCCCGGAGGGAGTCTATCTCCCTGCGGGGCTTGCTTGTTTTTCGATCTATATATTTAGTATAGCGGTTCGAGCATAACTAAAATGCCAACTCGATCTTGTTTTGTTTGTTTGATTTAGGTAGTTTTGGGGCTTGACATGCTATTTTTGGGCAGAAAATGGCAAAAGAAAAATAGCGGCAAATGCAAAGGCAATAGATTCAGTTATTTCGGTCCTTTGAGGTCGCGGCGTTCTCGCCTGATGAGGAAGGCGGTCGCAGGATAGGGTTGGCGTGGGACGTGGATCGGGCATTCTGCGCTTTCGGTGACTCTCTGGGTTTAGGATCTGGCACTGAGACTAACGGATTACAGTGAGGAAGTTAATGGCACTCGTTGACAAGCTAGGGCAAGGATTCTGTCTGGGAGCGGTCCTGCTCCTTCCGATTAACTGGAGCGTTGCACAGAAGCCCTTAAAGATGGTGAGGGGGGCGGAGATCCGAAAGGGGGTCGCTGCGCTGCCTCGCATCGCGACTCCGAATACTGCTGAGGCAAAGATCAATGCCGCGCTCGATCGGCAGGACCTCTGGGTCAGGAAGGCTGCAGAGGCGTGCAGCGGACCTGACATGTTCTGGAAGCGAGTTGTTGAGGTCACGAAAAGCGGTCCAGCGTTGCTGAGCGTGCTTGTATCAGACAGCGCGGACTGCGGTGGGGTTCATCCCTTTGATGAGGCCTTTCCCTTGGTCTACGATCTGCGGACGGGTGATGCCGTGAGGTGGGACAAAGTCTTTCCGAAGGGGAGGGCGGAAGAGGTTAACACGTCTTCGAACGATGGCATGCCATGGATCACCATTCGATCGAAACGTCTTCAGGCACTCTATGTAGCCAGGTACAGGAGCCACGGCGATTGCAGCACAGAAGTCGTAGCTGAGGTGACAGAGTTTCACCTCTATCCGGATGAGAAGGCGAATGCGTTGAAGATTTTTCCCGCAGGGTTGCCACAAGTGGCTCACTCGTGCGCCAGCTCTCTCGCGCTGGGCGCAAAAGAACTACAGAGCCTTGGGTTTTCGCAACAGTGGCAGGACGCGATCCTTAGTCCGGATGGGAAGCCATAGACAGTCAACTTTAGTCTGGTTTCCACAGCTCGGCTTGGATTCGCCAACAGTATCCATGCTGGCGCGATCCTTCGTTTAGGGCAGAACGGAACATGCAAAAGCAAAAGTTGGCTGGGATGAGTTGCGCATCCCCACCTTAGGCGCAAAATACGCGCCGAAGATGGGGCACCCGGCTCGTTGAGGGCGTGCGATCCCACCCGTCGCAAAATGCGCGATGGATGGGGCACCCGGGCGTTTGTGGCTGGTGGAGGAGAACTGGCAAAGGCAAGAACGAGTGCGCGGTGGTGGCTGGGGAACGGTGAGGTAGAGAAGCGGATTTCTCCGCTGCGCTGCTCACGATGAGACCGTGAGCAGCTTCGGTCGAAATGACGATTCTGGGTTGGTGGGAAGACTGTGAGTGGCTACGGTTGAAATGCGATCCTTCGTTTAGGGCAGAACGGAACATGCAAAAGTTGGCTGGGACGAGTTGCGCATCCCCACCTTAGGCGCAAAATACGCGCCGAAGATGGGGCACCCGGTAAAGACGTTTTTTCTGGTGGAGCGCCCTGCAGCTTGGCATAAAGATGCATTTTGCGGGACTGAATCGCAGTTCATTGTTGGCAAAGGCGGAGCAATTCATTAGAGTTGCGGCACCGGAGATTTTCGGTGTGAGGCCTGAGCTGAAGCGAAGAGTGAAGACGAAGGGGCCTGATTCGACGATGGCAGCGGCGGCGCCGGCGACGGGGCCGGGGAGCGAGAAGTATCAGCGCATTCTGGATGCGGCGGTGGAGGTGATCGCGGAGCGGGGCTACTTCAGCTCTCCGGTGAGCGCGATCGCCAAAAGGGCCGGGGTGGCGGACGGGACTATCTATCTTTATTTCAAGAGCAAGGACGATGTCCTGCGGACGGCGATCGATGAGACGTTCAATAAGTTTCATCGCCAGGTGGAAGAGGAGTTCAAGACGCTGAAAGGGCCGCGGGAACAGCTGGAGTATATCGCCCAGGTGCATCTGGAGAGTCATGCGGTGAACCGGAATATGGCGATCCTGATGCAGACCGAGGTTCGGCAGAGCGCAAGGTTTATTGCGGAGTTTTCGCATCATCATCTGGTGAAGTACATCCAGGTGGTGCGGGAGGTGGTGCGGCGGGGGCAGCAGGAGGGGATCTTTCGGCGGGATGTGTCCGATGGGGTGGTGGCGCACTGCATGTTTGGGGCTATCGATGAGTTGCTTAGTTCTGCTGTGTTCACGGGGCGTGTTTATGATGCGAAGGCTACGGCTGCGCAGGTGATGGATGTGTTGTTGAATGGGATAACGGCGGAGAGGCAGGGAATAGGGAGTAGGGAATAGGGTGTAGAGGGCTACGGCGTTTTTTGGCTGGG
>WNFD01000394.1_pt1 | contig 42957 bp, 38 predicted proteins | sample 5400491 | NCBI WGS metagenome assembly WNFD01 (sample SAMN13153343, study PRJNA577476) | soil metagenome | isolation source: 120 cm saprolite under Douglas fir tree site 2 hole 2 replicate 2 | place: USA:California | collected 2015-04-18
GTGGTCGCTTACCGTCTTAAGAGGTCAGCAATGTTCTGGACCGTTCGAGGAGCAAACGCGATCCTGGCTCTCCGCTGCTGCCATCTCAATGGCGAGTTTGAAGATTACTGGGAGGCACGTCGCGCGGCTTAAGTTCCACTGTAAGTCGCACACCCAAAAACACTGCGCAAAATCAATGTGCGGAATCGTCGAATTCCTTCATCCAGTTCCGGTTTTTCAGGACTTCGCGCGGCTTGGTGCCGTCCGGCGGGCCGACGATGCCGTCTTTCTCCATCAAATCGATGAGGCGCGCGGCGCGGCCATAACCGATGCGCAGCCGCCGCTGCAGCGTGGAAGTGGAAGCCCGGCCTGCGTCGCAAACCACGCGGATCGCGTCCTGGTAGAGAGCGTCGTCAACGTCTTCGCCGCCCTCGGGATCGCCATCGTCCGCGCCTTCGGCCTTGCCGTTTTCATCCTTCGGTGCTTCGAGCAATTCTTCCTGATATTTTGCCTGCGCCTGCTGGCGCCAGAAGTCGCATACCGAAGTGATTTCATCCTCAGTGACCAGCGGCCCATGAATGCGATGGAGCCGCGCCGAGCCGGCAGGCAGATACAGCATGTCGCCCCTTCCCAGCAACGATTCCGAACCGTTGGAATCGAGAATTGTCCGCGAGTCCACCTTGCTGGCAACGCGGAACGAGATGCGCGCAGGGAAGTTCGCTTTGATCAACCCGGTGATGACATCCACCGAAGGCCGCTGGGTCGCGAGAATCAAGTGGATGCCCACGGCGCGCGCCATCTGCGCCAGCCGCGTGATGGACTCTTCCACATTGTTGGTGTCCACCATCATCAGGTCCGCCAGCTCGTCGATAACGATCACCAGGTAGGGCAGCGGCTTGTGCTCGCTCTCTTCGAGATTGTCAAACAGCGAAAGCGAATGGTCTTTCTTGAATGTACGATTGTACTGATCGATGTTTCGAACCCCGCGCTGCGCCAGCAGCTTGAGCCGGTTCTCCATTTCTCGCGTGGCGTTGCGCAGCACGTTGGAAGCGATCTTCGGATCGGTCACCACCGGTGCAATCAAGTGCGGGATATTCTCGTAAAGATTCAATTCCAGCCTCTTCGGATCCACCAGCACCATCTTCACTTCGTCGGGGCTCGCCTTGTATAGGATCGACATCATCAGCGAGTTGATGAACACGCTCTTGCCGGTGCCCGTCGAACCCGCGATCAGTAAGTGCGGCATGGCCGCAAGGTCCGTGATTCGAATGCGCCCGTGCAAATCCCGTCCCATCGCCAGCGTCAATTTGCTCGGCGAATTCACGAATTCCGGCGCTTCCAGGATTTCCCGCAGGGCAATCGTCTGCCGGTTGAGGTTCGGCACCTCGATCCCGATAGTCGATTTACCCGGGATGCGCTCGATCAGGATCGATTCTGCCTGCAGCGCCAGGCACAAGTCCTCGGTCAGCCCGGTGATGCGCGTGTACTTGATTCCAGCTTCCGGCTTGAATTCGAACGTGGTGACCACCGGCCCGGGATTGATCTGCGTCACGCGCCCCTGAATGTCGAACTCCAGGCACTTCTCCTCAATCGCGCGCGCGCGTTCCTTCAGTTCCACCTCATCCAATTTGTGGCTGCGCTCCCCCTCACGAAGCAGGGAAGGGGACGGCAACTTGTAATTCGGGCTTCCCTTTGCAATTTTCGGCTCGCCGGTCTTTTTCGCCGGAGCTTTTTCCGTTTCGCGGTTGAACACAAAAATCGGCGCTCTTTGCGAGGTATTCGTCGCTTCCTTTTCGTCCTCTTCCTCGACTCCGATCCTGTTCCTGAAAATGTCGCTTTCATCAGCTAGGCGGATCGACTTTTGAGGTTCATTCAACAGCTCCGCCCTGCCAATGGTTTGCGGCGGCACCGGTCTCCTTCCCGAGAGCCGCGACTCTTCCACGCGGCGCCGCATGCGGCGCTGCTCTCGCTCTTCGCGCCAGGAGTGCCACCGCGCCTGCGCTTTCTGCAAGATCCCCAGCCGTTCCACCGCGCCAATCGGGCCTTTCGGGCTTGTCGCCCAAGCGTGAGTGCCGGCAAACGAAAAACTTGTTGTCATGAAGAGCGACGTGAAGAAAAGCGCCACGGCAACGAGCAGAGCGCCCCAGAAATTAAAGCCGGCAAGCAGGCTGCTCGAAATCAGCGAACCCGCAAACCCGCCAGGAGGAATCGCTCCGCGCACCTCGGGAAAGTGGCAAAGCGCCAGCAGGGAAGGAAGCGATAAAAGAAGGAGGCCGTATCCGGCCAGTGTGGCCACCTGCGAATCGATCGTGCGGCTGCGAAACCACCGCCAGCCTACCACCAGCATTGCCATCGGCAACAAAAACGCCCCAAAGCCGAACACCTGAAACAGCAAGTCCGCGCTGTACGCGCCAACGGGGCCAACCCAATTACGCACCGCGCCGCCATCCGAGGATTGCCGACTGACGTTGAATGCCGCATCTTGCGGGGAATACGAAATAAGCGCGGCCGCCAGCAAAACTGCCACGATGATGCACAAAAATCCAACCAGCTCGTTGAGCCGCTTGTTCTCCGTTGGAGTCAATAAGCGCACAAAACTCTCCTCAGCTTTTAGGGAAGGCTGAGTGTCGCGGCGGGTGCTGGCGCTGTCGCAATCCCGCTTGGAGGAACTCCCGAACGGAACGATGATATCAAATGGAAGTTCCGCGACTACAAATAATTTCAAACTGTGTGTTTGGAATCAACGCAAACAAGCCGCCGCGGGAATCCTGGTTGCTTAACCCACCGTCCTCAACGCCCAAAACACGACCGCGGTTCCCACGATAATGCGGTACACCGCAAACGGCGCGAACCCCCGCCGCCTCACCCAACTCATCAACCATGCCACCGATCCATAGGCCACGACGAACGACACGACGAACCCGATGGCCAGCACCACCCATCCGTGGGCATCAATTTGCGAAACTCCGATGGGATTCGCCGCCTTTCCCATCAACGACTTCAGCAAATCGTAGCCGGTCGCCGCCACCATCGTCGGGATGGAAAGGAAAAATGAAAACTCCAGCGCCGCTGCGCGGGACATCCCCGCCAATTGTCCCCCTGCGATGGTGGACATCGAGCGCGACGTTCCCGGAAAAACCGCCGAAAGTATCTGGCACGCACCGATCCAGATCGCTTGCCCCAGACTCATGTCCTCCATGTGCCAGGTGCGAATGCGCGTTCCGGTAGCGCCCAATCCCGCGATCTCCGAAGTGGAATTCAGTTCGTCCACAATCCACATCACAATTCCGCCGATCAGCAGCGAAGTGCCCATGATATACAGGCTCTCCAGATGTTTGCCGATCAGTTTTGTCATCAGGAACGCGGGGATCGCGGTGACTACGAAAGCCGCCATGACCAGCCCCAGCGGATGCGTCAACGGATTACGGTCGCCCCGTTTGCCCTGCGGAAAAGTGGAAAGGAATTGCGCGATCCGTTTGCGAAAATAAATTGGCAAGCAAAGAATGGCGCCCAATTGGATCACGATCGTATACATCTTCCAATAGCCGCTCGTGAGGCTCACGTGGAACAGCGCCTCCGCAATTCTCAAGTGCGCCGTCGAGCTGACCGGCAGGAATTCCGTCAAACCTTCGACGATTCCCAGCAGCACAGACAAAACGTAATCGTTCAATTCTTTTCTCCCGGATGCTTGCCGGCTTCGCGCACAGGCGGCAGGATTTTGCGCATCTCGTAAGCATCGATGCGGCCCAGATAATAGCGCTTCAACACCGCCTCGCTACGATAGCCGTGGCGCTGCCAGAAGGCAACCGCGGCTTCATTGTCGGTTGCCGTCTCTAGTAAAATCGAACGCACCCCGCGCGCCGCAAGGTTGGATTCCAATTTCTGCAAGAGCGTCCTACCCACCCCGTGCCGCCTCTCCTTCGCCGCCACGTCCAGCGTGATGATGTGGGCCAGCGGCGGATTTTCTTCCGACAGGATAAACCCCGCGATGTGATTTTCCTCCACCGCCACGACGCAGTCCGCCGACGGTATTGTCAGGAAGTAGCGCAGCGTCGTCTTGGAATAGGAAATTCCCGGCGGGAAGCACGACTGGTCCAGCTTATACAGCGCAGCAAAATCGTGCGGCTCGTAGGAGCGTAGGCTGAGCGCCATGCCGGGATTGTAGAACAGAACGGCCGCCGCGGTTCTAGTGGCTCGCAGGAGGCATCCTTAGTCCCAGCGCTTTCAGCGTGACTTCATCAGGACTGGTTCGGCCGTCTTTTTTCGTCACGACGCCGAACCCGCCGCTGTAGTCCCACATCGTCCAGCCAATGCCGTATTTTTCGAGCGTGGTGCGCACGTCCGAGATCCATGCCGCGCGATCTTGCGCATTCGCAGTTGCACGATAAACGCCAAATTCATTGCAGGTCACAGGCACGTTCCACCGTTTGGCCCACGCGGCCACCTGCCCGATTTCCCCATCGATCCGCGCCGCGTTCCACCGGTCTAATCCGTAATGAATCGCTTGCAAGCGATTCACCGCGTCGGGAATCAGCGCGGCGGCCTGCTGCACATTCTCTGGAGTTGATGGATAGGGCAGGTCTTTCAGGTAGTGTACGTAGTTCGTGCTCCAGGTCGCGCCCTGGTGCGTAAAAATATGCGGATCGTAAAAGTGAAAGTTGTAAATGATGTTCGCATCGTGAAGGGCATCGAAAAATAGCAACTCGCTCTCCGAAGACCAGTACGCGCCCGCAACGATGATGGTGTGCTGCGGCGCTCCCTCGCGAATCGCCACCGCGAGCTTCGCCTGCACGCCCTGCCACCGGTAGCGGTCGCGAAACTCCGGCTCGTTCAATATCTCGAAGGAAACAAGCTCCGGATTCGTGGAAGAGTAGTGCCGCGCCAGCGCCCGCCAATAGTCCGCGAACTGCTCGATAAAATCATTGTCCGCGGCCAGCTTTTCTTTAAAGTCGGAATCGGGGTGAATGTCGATGATCACCGCCAGGCCGTGCTCGAGAATCATCTTCACAGCGGCATCGAGATACCCCAGATAATCCGCCGGGATGCGATCGGCCTGCTTGTGCCGGAACATCGGCTGCGGGTTCACGCTCAGTCGCACATGGTCGAATCCCATCGCCTTGATCAGCGCGATGTCCTGCGCGGTGTTCCACGTTTCAAAGTGCTCTTTGGTGTAGCCCTTCTGGTCGTAAACCTGTGCAAACCATTCACTCAGGTTGATTCCGTGGCGAAGATGTGCCGTCCGCCGCTGCGCCGTGCCGGAGTCGGAAGGGGATTGTGCCATGCTCAATTGCGCCGCAAAAGAGAGCGACGCGAACAAAATTGCAACTGCTGTAGCAAAACGTAGGGGCACGATACTTCGTGCCCCTACTGGTGCTTCGCGTCCTTCTGGATCGCTCATAGTTTGACGGTGACGGTCTTTACCTCGGTGTAATTTGCCAAGCCGTACTCGCCGAGCTCGCGCCCGATGCCGGACTGCTTGTAGCCTCCGAACGGCGCGCCTGCGTCGAACACGTCGTAGCAGTTCACCCACACCGTGCCCGCGCGCACGCTATCCGCGATGGCATGGGCCTTGGAGATGTCCTTGGTCCACACCGCAGCGGCCAAGCCGTACAGCGACTTGTTCGCGCGCTCCACCACTTCGTTCATGTCCTTGAATTTCAAGATGGACATGACTGGCCCGAAGATCTCTTCCTGCGCGATCTTCATGTTGTCTTGCACGTCGGCGAAGACGGTCGGTTCGATAAAGTAGCCCTTGTCGCCCACGCGTCCCCCGCCCGCCATTAACTTCGCCTTTTCCTTTTTCCCGGAGTCGATGTAGCTCATCACCTTGTTGAACTGGTCCTGGTCCACCTGCGGCCCCTGCTCGGTGTTTTTGTCGAATGGATTGCCCACCGTGCGCTTCTTTGCGCGTGCCACGCTTTTCTCCACGAACTCGTCGTAGCACTTTTCCTCGACGTACAGCCGCGATCCCGCGCAGCAGCACTGCCCCTGGTTGAAGAAGAGCGCGAAGTGCGCCCCTTCAATGGCCTCGTCCATGTCGGCGTCGGCAAAAACAATGTTTGGGCTCTTCCCGCCGAGTTCCAGCGTCACGCGCTTCAGGTTGGTATCCGCCGCCGCGCGCATGATCAAGTGCCCGACTTCCGTCGACCCCGTGAACGCCACCTTGTCCACATCCATGTGCCGGGCAATCGCCGCGCCGGCCGTTGGCCCGTATCCCGGCAGCAAGTTCACCACGCCTTCGGGGAAGCCTGCCTCCAGCATCAATTCGCCCACGCGCAAAGCGGTCAATGGCGTCTGCTCCGCCGGCTTCATCACCACCGTACAACCCGTCGCCAGCGCCGGTCCCAGCTTCCACGCCTGCATCAGCAGCGGGAAGTTCCATGGAATAATTTGCCCGACCACCCCCACGGGTTCGTGCTTGGTGTAAGTGAAGTAGTTGCCGCTCACGGGAATCGTCTTCCCATGGTTCTTGTCCGCCCAGCCCGCGTAGTAGCGGTAACAAGCAATCGTCAGCGGCAAGTCCGCCGCGCGCGCCACGTGGTACGGCTTGCCGTTGTCCAGCGCTTCGAGCTGCGCCAGTTCATCCGCGTGCTTCTCGATCAAATCCGCCAGTTTGTTCATCAGATTGCCGCGCTGTGAAGCGCTCATCTTCCTCCACGGGCCCTTGTCGAACGCTGCCCGCGCTGCCGCCACGGCCTTGTCGACGTCGGGTGCATCAGCTTCCGCCACTTGCGTGATCGCTTCGCCCGTCGACGGATTGATCGTCGGGAAAGTTTTCCCCGAAGCGCTGTCCACCCATTTTCCGTTGATCAGTAGTCTTGTCGGTCCAATCTTGACGTTCGATTCCATCACTGCCGCTGCTGTCGCCATTTGGATTTCCTCCTTTTTTTGTGCCGCCCCCACGTGCCTTTGTAGAGGCCGCCTTCCGAGGCGGGCACCTCTTCGACAAGCGTTTGCGCAACCCATCGCCATCTTTGTAGTGGCCGGTCTTTAGACCGGTGGTTTCCGCAAAGATAGGTGCGGAGCATGACCCCTCAAACCCCGCCAGGCGCGAGCCTGCCGCGAGGGGAAGGGTATACCCCAGCGCGGGAAGAGGCAAGCAGTGGGTGAGGGTAGCCGCGACAGCTCAGGTATTTCCCTGAATGGAAAATGCGGGATTTTGCGCGTTGACTGCACACCGGCATTGCGGCATAGAAACATAAGCCTAGCTGGTTGAAGTACCGGAAAGGAGAACCCGCTTCCTTTGAACGGGCTCATGCTGGCCATGGATGCTACTACTCCACCTGTGGGTCACCGCCCGTTGCTTTTCGACGGAAGAGTTGAGAAGCGCCACCGCGCGAATGTTCCCGTGTACCTTGCACGGACCAGGGAACCGCGAGGTGCCGAACGGACCTTCACGCGCGACGTCAGCCCTCACGGCGCTCGCGTTGTGACCATGCAGCCTTGGCTTTCTGGTGACGAACAGCTGCTCACCCCGCTCACGGGGGAGTTTCCACAGATGGCGCGGGTCGTGTACTGCCAGCCGCGTCCAGCAGGTGGTTATTATGTGGGGTTGCATTTTCCGGTTCGCTCAGTGAGGTGGGGGGAAGCCCCCAGCAGGTAAGGAAGCCACCGCCCGGTGGCGAAGCCCTGCGGTTTTCGCAAGCGAGAATGCCAGATCAGAAGCAAAAATTGAATGTGTAGCCCGCCTTGCATCCCGCTTCGGAACACATTGCTAACATCTGAACCTAGGCTTCTGGCGCCGGAACTAAGGGAAATACCTGATACGAGATTAGGGCGAACCCTGGATTGCAGTCACAATTACTCGGATGAATGATGCTTACACCTTCGGGACACCGGGCCGCCTCCATCGCCAGGGCCCCCACCCCGACTACCCCTGATCTGTTCGTCCTGGCGCGGAGGCGGCCCAACCTCAATCCAGAGAATTTTCCCTCCCCGATTCAATCACACTCGCCGTACTCCATTCGAACAGTACCGACAAAGTAGTTGACTGAACTTATATTTCACGCTACTTTCCTTCATATCTCTCATACAACAGCCTGTGAACCTGTGCGCGCGCCCCTTTCGCTCCGTCCTTGTATCTCCCTGTCGTAACTCCTTTAGAATCCACACTTACAAAAGGCATTTATCCCTTGACAACAAGCAAGTGATTTACAAAAGCCAATCAAAATAAACAACTTTAACTCTCTTTAGAGTCATAGACTTACAAAAAACATGGGGGTGGGGCGGCATTATTGTTAACTAGATTTCCGATAAGAAAATCTGGCCTGTGACCATCGCGACGAAGGATCCACCTGGGAAACCGAACTCTTCAATCCGAAGGATCGACGCTTGCGGTGGCTTGAACAGACGGTTGAGCATCGGCTGTCGGGCGCGTGACGTACGCCGCCAGAAGCAGGCTGGAGAGGAGCAGCAACGCTGCGGCGAAATAGGGCGCGCCGGGGAAATGGATCGGCGTCAGTGGTGAGATGGCGATGGCAAGGACTTGGGTGAAGAGGAGTGGACCGATCATGCCGGTGATAGCGCGGACGCTGTTGATGGCGCCTTGCAGTTTACCTTGGGAGGTGGGATCGACGCGGCGCGACATCAGAGATTGCACAGAGGGGCCGGCGATACCCCAGAGGCCGAGGAAGGGAATGGCACAGAGAAACATCCAACCGCGCGGAGCGAAGGCGAAGCTCAAGAAGCCCAGTGTGCCGAAGGTCAGGCCGGATAGGACGCTACGGCGCTCGCCGAAGCGGCGAACGAAGGGGCCTACAAGAATGCCCGAGACGATGCTGGTACTGATGCCGACGACGGCGAGGGCCAAGCCGACGTCGCGGCCGTTCCAGGCGTAGCGATATTGCGTGTACAAGACGAAGACGGCGGGAAGGGATTGCTGGGCGAGGTAGAAGAGAGTCATGACGCTCGCGAGGCCGAAGAGTTGTGGATGCGAGCGGAGCAGGGTAAGGGAGCCGAGCGGATTGGCCATGTGCCACGCGGACTTGGAGCGGCGCTCGCGTGGAAGGGACTCGGGAAGGACAAAGAGGCCGTACATCGCATTGGACAGACTAAGTACCGCAGCGGCCCAGAAGGGAAAGCGCAGGTTGATGTTGCCGAGGAATCCGCCGACGGCCGGCCCGATGATGAAGCCCATGCCGAAGGAAGCGGCGAGATAGCCGAATTGCTTGGCGCGTTTCTCCGGGGGAGTGACGTCGGTGACGTAGGCGAAGGCGCTGGAAATGTTGGAGGCGGTGATGCCGGAAATGATGCGGCCGACGAGGAGCCATTTGAGGGAGGGCGCGAGGGCCATGAAGATGTAGTCGAGGCCGAGGCCGAAGCAGGAAATGAGGATGACCGGGCGGCGGCCGAAGCGGTCGGACCAGGCGCCGAGAATGGGGGAGAAAATGAATTGCATGAGCGCCCAGGCAAAGCCGAAATAGCCGGTGATGGCGGCGGCGCGGGCGATGTTGCCGCCCTCGAATTGGATGATGAGGTTGGGGAGAACCGGGGCGATGATGCCGAAGGCCAGAAAATCGAAGAGTACGGTGACGAGGATGAAGACGAAGGCGGCGCGGCTGGCTTGGGGTTGTGGAGTTGGCGGCGCGGCGGTGGGCAAAGCTCGCTCCTAAGGAAGGAAGATTGTAGCGGGGAATCAGGAACCTCGCCATAGCAGGCAATCACAAATTGTAAATCAGTGATTCCCTGCAGTCCGATAGGCCGGGTGGAGGCCTGAGTGTATTGTAAGAATTTTACCCGGTACCACGCGGAACCCTGCGTCGTGCCGGCGCGCTTACACTTCGAGGATGACGGGAAGAATCAGGGGCCGCTTGGAGGTTTGCTTGCTGATGTAGCGCTTCAGGTCCACGCGGATTTTTTCCTTGATGACGCCCCAGTCGGATTTTTCTTCGGCGTTGGATTCTTCGACCGTCTTCAGGATGACGAGCCGCGCGCCGGCAATGAGCTCCTGACCCTTGTCGCTCATCAGTCCTCGCGTCACGATTTCCGGGTGCGATTCCATCTTGCCGGTGTGCTTGTCGATGGCGATGATCGGCACGACGATGCCGTCTTCGGAAAGATGTTTTCGATCGCGGATCACGACGTCTTCGATTTCTTCGAGCGAACCGGAATCCACGCAGACGCGTCCTGCGGTCACCGGATCGCGCCGGTACGCGCCGTCTTCCGTGAATTCAATCTGCTGGCCGTCTTCGACGAGCAGAATTTCTCCGGACACCACGCCCAATTGATGCGCGAGAGCGGCGTGGCGGAAAAGATGCCGAAACTCGCCGTGCACGGGAATGAAATATTTCGGCTTCACGAGTTGCAGCAGAAGTTTTTGCTCTTCCTGGCTCGCGTGCCCGGAAACGTGGATGATTCCCGCGGAATTGTCGTAATAAACCAGCGCGCGGCGCCGGAACATGTGGTCCAGCATGCGGAAAATGGATTTTTCGTTTCCGGGAATGATGCGCGCGGAGAGAATGACGCTGTCGTTTTCGTCCACGGAGACGAAGCGATGATTGTCCACGGCGATGCGCGACAGCGACGACATCGGTTCGGCTTGCGTTCCGCTGGCGAGAATGACGATGCGCTTCGGATCGAACCCGCGAATGTCCTGCTGGCGCACCACCATTCCGTCGGGAATTCGTAGAAGCTCAAGCGAGTGTGCAATCTCGACGTTATCGACCATGCTGCGGCCGACGAAGGCAATTTTGCGATTTACGCGCGCAGCAATGTCAATGACTTGCTGGATTCTGTGAATGGAGGAAGCGAAGCACGAGAGAATTACGCGCCGCGGCGCCGAGCGGCACAGTTCTTCAATGCGCGGAACGACCGCACGTTCCGACGGCGTGAAGCCCGGACGCTCCACGTTCGTGGAATCGCTGAAGAGAGCGAGCACGCCTTCGTGGCCGTACTTTGCGAACGTGTGAAGATCAAACGGCGCTCCGCCCACGGGCGTCTGGTCAATCTTGAAATCGCCCGTGTGAATGATTACGCCGAGTGGCGTGCGGATCGCCAGCGCAACGCAATCCACGGTGCTGTGCGTCACGGAAATGAATTCAATCTCGAACGGGCCAATCTCCACCAGCCGTCCGGGAATCACTTCGCGCAGCGTCGTGGATTCCAGCAGTCCTGCTTCATCCAGACGCTTTTTCACCAGCGCCAGCGTGAACCGCGTTCCATACACGGGAACATTGAGGTCGCGGAGAATGTAGGGCAGCGCGCCGATGTGATCTTCGTGGCCGTGCGTCAGCACGATCGCGCGCACGAGGGCGCGATTCTGCTTCAGATACGTAATGTCTGGTATGACCAGATCGACGCCCAGCAATTCCGATTCCGGAAACATCATGCCCGCATCGATGACGAGAATGTCGTCGCCGAGCCGCAACGCCATCATGTTCATGCCGAATTCGCCGAGACCGCCGAGAGGAATGGCTGTGAGGGATTGCGAGGTCTTGCTCAATGAGGCGTCATCTCCGAGACGCAAACGAGAATCGTATCATATGGACGTGACTGGTGACTCGTGACTGGTGACTCGTGAAAAACAGAGGGCCCGAACTGGCGGACTCAACGATCGTTGCCGCCGACAAAGAGGTGAGCGATGGAGACGAGAATGATGGCGCCCAGCGTCGCAGCGGCCAGTGAATAGAGGAATCCGCCGCCGAAGATTCCAAGCTTGACGAAGATCCAGCCGCCGATGTAGGAGCCAATCAGGCCAAGCACGATGTCCGCGATGCAGCCGAAGCCGCGTCCGCGGGCAATTTTTCCCGCGAGCCATCCGGCAACGAGGCCGAGAAGAAGCCAGGAGACGACGCCGTGCGTTTGGAACCATACTCCGATGGACTGTTGGGAAAACGTAATTGCGGCGAGCATGAAGCCTCCTAAAGGGAACAGCGATTGTATCTGAAATGGCGGTCGAGGCAATCCAGCGATCGCGCGACGAAGAGCCGGTGCTGCTACTGGGCCGCCGCTTGCTGCTGGGTCATGCAGTGGAGCGTGCCGAGTCCGAGGACCAGATCGCCGCAGGCAATGCCAACCACTTCGCGATCTGGAAACAGGCCCGCGAGCGCATTCAGCGCTACGCGGTCGTTCGAATCATTGAACGTTGGCACGAGTACGATCTTGTTGGCGATGTAGAAATTGGCGTAGCTTGCGGGAAGGCGCTGCCCGTCGAAATAGACGGGCGCCGGCATGGGGAGCGTTTCCACGCGCAACGGCCGTCCGTCCTGATCTTTCATGGTCTTGAGTAAAGCAAGATTTTCCTGGAGCGGGGCGAAGTTAGCGTCGGTTGGATCGTTCTCGACGACCGTAACAATTGTGGTGGGGTTCACGAATCGCGTCAGATCGTCGATGTGGCCGTGGGTGTCATCTCCGGCGATTCCATTTTTCAGCCAGAGTACGTTGGTGACGCCGAAATATTCACGAAATATCTTCGCGTAGTCTTCCCTGGTGAAGCCAGGATTTCGTTCCTGGGTTTTGCTGAGGAGACATTCTTCGGTGGTCAAGAGTGTGCCGCGGCCGTTCACCTCGATGCTGCCGCCTTCGAGAACGACGCGACGGCCGTTGTGCTCGGGATGCCAGATGCGGCGCTTCAGTTTTTGATTTGCTATGGTGACGACGGCGGCGTCTTTTTTGTGATTGGGGTATTTCGCCCAGCCGTTGAAAACGAAATGGTTGAAGGCCACTTCACCGCTATCGTTTCGAACGCAGATGGGACCGGAGTCTCGCATCCAGCCGCGATCGGTGGGAACGCGGAAGAAATCCACAGCATCGAGATTTGCTCCGGACTTTTTCAGGATGGTTCGAACGCGGGATTCCGCGGCACGATTTTCGACGAGCAGATAAACTCGCTCGACTTTCGACAAATGCCGAACGATTTCCGCGAACGCCCAGGGAATCGGCGCGAATTTGCCGGGCCAGTCGGTAAGTTCGTGCGGCCAGCCGAGCCAAGTGGATTCGTGGCGCTCCCATTCGGCGGGCATGCGAAAGCCAAGAGCATGCGGCGTGTTGGATTGCGGCAGTGTCTTCATCGGGGGAAAGAATTTAACACAGAGAGCACAGAGACACAGAGGGCACAGAGAAGAGACGGAACAGAGAGTTGAGGGAGGAAGGACTATTTTTCGCCCAGCCAGCGGTTGAGGATTGGGGGGTACGCGTCGATGCGGCGGTCGCGCAGAAACGGCCAGTTGCGGCGCGTGTCTTCGCTTTTTGCGGGGTCGCACTCGGCGACGAGGATTTCTTCCTTGTCGTTCGAGGCTTCGGAGAGAACCTGGCCGAACGAATCAGCGACGAACGAATTGCCCCAGAACTGCAGCCCCGGATCGCCTTTTTCCGGCTTGCCTTCGAATCCCACGCGGTTGACGACCGCGGCGTAGACGCCGTTGGCAATGGCATGGCCGCGCTGGATCGTTTTCCAGGCATCGAGCTGTGCGGCGCCGAATAGCGCTTTTTCGTGCGGGTGCCAGCCGATGCTGGTCGGATAAAAAATCACTTGCGCGCCGCCGAGGGCGGTGAGGCGCGAACCTTCCGGATACCACTGGTCCCAACAAATCTGCACGCCGATGCGCGCGTACCTGGTTTCAAAATTCGGAAAACCGAGATCGCCGGGAGTGAAATAAAACTTTTCGTAGTACAGCGGATCGTCGGGAATGTGCATCTTGCGGTATTTCCCGAGAAATGATCCGTCCGCGTCGAGAACGGCGCAGGTGTTGTGGTAAACGCCGGGGGCGCGGCGTTCGAAGAGAGAAACGACCAGCGCGACTTTCTTTTCTTTCGCAATTTGCGCGAGTATTTCGGTCGTTGGGCCGGGGACGGCTTCGGAGAGATTGAAAAGTTCCGGGTCTTCGGTACGGCAGAAGTATTCGCCGTGAAAAAGTTCGTGCAAGGAAATAATTTGCGCGCCGCGCGCCGCAGCTTCGCGGATTTTCTCGATGGCCCGCGCGAGGTTTTCGTCGCCGTTCGCCGTGCATTTCATCTGCACGAGTCCGATGGTAAATTTGTCAGCCATGAAAATTTAGTTTAGCACGAGGAGGAAAGAAAATATTTGCGCGCGTTTTGTAGTATCTTTTGCACAGCGCTTGTAATATCAATCAGCGTCGTGAATGCAAGTTTCACGCTTGCAACCAAACTTTAGCTGTAATTCCGATTCAATTTTCGTCGAGGAGACGCGATGGCGAAGCAGCGAGAGAAAACTGTGACCGGGAGAGTGCTCCACGATCCAGTGAAGGATAAACTCCGGCCAATGTTTCCGCTGGACTTATCCAAATGCCGAACCGTCGATGAACTCGTGCGCGCCATGGGAGACACGGCGTTCACTGGGCGGCAGATCGGCGATGCCGCCGATGTCTTTGAGCAAATGGCCCGCGACAAGGATTGTTTTGTGGTGATGACACTCTCGGGCGCGTTGACGGTTGCCAAGATGGGGCTTGTCTTCTGCGACCTGATTGAATCGGGCATCGTCAAGGCCATCGTCTCGACCGGGGCGCTAATGGCTCATGGGCTGGTAGAAGCCACGGGTTACTCTCATTTCCGCTATAACCCCAAGATGGATGACCGGGAACTCTTCCACGCCGGGTACAACCGCGTTTACGACTCGCTGGAGCCAGAAACGAATCTCGACCATGTCGAAGAGGTGATGGACCACATCCTCAACGCTTGGGACGCGGAAGACATTGCGTGCAGCTGGAAGATTCACCGGCGCATCGGCGAATATCTTCACAAGACGATGCCGGGGCGTGGAATTCTGAAGGCCGCGTATGGGCACAATGTTCCGGTGTTTGTCCCGGCGTTCAGCGACTCGGAACTGGGGATTGATTTCGCGTTGCACAAGATCGCACGGCAAAGAGATAAGCGCCCGCTGCTGCGCTTCGATCCATTCATGGACTTCGAGAAGTTTGCCGATACCATGCTGGCCACCAGGCGCATGGGGATTCTGACGATCGGCGGAGGAGTACCGCGCAACTGGTCGCAGCAGTTCGGCGTGTATGCGGAACTGCTGGCGCGGCGAGGCTACAAGAAACTTCCGCTGAAGCGATATAACTATGGCGTGCGCATTTGCCCGGAGCCTGTCCATTGGGGCGGGCTCAGCGGCAGCACGTATTCGGAAGCGGTTTCGTGGGGCAAGTTTGTGCCGCCGGAAGAAGGCGGACGCTTTGCGGAAGTCTTCGATGACGCTACGGTCGCGTTGCCGTTGATCGTGAGGGCCGTGCTGGAGCGTATCGGTTACTTCAAACGCAAGAAATAGGAAATGTTGGCTTGTCGGTTGGAGCGCTAGTCCGCAAGAACCGGCGGGGGGTGACATGATGCCAAAAGCAAGCCTTGCGAAAAGCGAATCGCTGTATGGAGTGCACCCCAGTGTGGCGATGGTGCAGAAGTGGTTGGCGGAGCTGAAGGGAAAAACGGGTCGTTCCATGGAGGAATGGCTTGCGCTGGTGAAAAAAGAAGGACCGAAGAACGAGCAATCACGGCGCGAATGGCTCAAGACCAAGCAAAAGCTGGGGACCAACAGCGCATGGTGGATTGCGGAACGCGCGGAAGGAAAGGGCTGGGAGGGAGACACACCGGAAGCGTACTTGAAGGCGGCCGTCGACTACGTGGAGGGGCAGTACGCGGGGCCGAAGGAGAAGCTTCGGCCGATTTATGATGAGTTGCTGAAACTTGGCAAGTCGATGGGCGATGACGTAAAGGCATGTCCCTGTAAGACCATTGTGCCACTGTACCGCCGACACGTTTTCGCGCAGATCAAGCCGACGACGAATACGCGCATCGATCTAGGTTTCGCGCTTACACACTACAAGGGAAAATTGCCGAAGCGCATCATCGACACCGGCGGTTTGGCGAAAAAAGACCGCATCACGCATCGCATTGAAATTACCGCTGCGGAACAGATCGACGGCGAAGTAAAGAAGTGGCTGAAGACGGCTTACGACCTGGACGAGTAAGGGCTTCCTTGCCGACCTTGTTCACGGCGTGTTCAATTCGTCGCGCTGCGCCCAAAAGTGGTCCCCGTCTGGTTTTTCGACCCGGTACTGTGTGAGCTGGCCGGGAGTGCATTGGGCTTCGACGACAACGCCTTCGCCGGAACTGCCACGCACGCGGTCGCCGAGTTTCAAAACGAAGCAGCCGGGCGGGCTCGCTGGCGCAGAGCGACTTGGCTCGGAAGCAGACGTCTGCAAAAGGACACCCTTGTCGGTCAGCTTATAGACAGGCACCACGTATTGCGTCGTAAAGGGCCCAATACCGTGGACCTGGATGATCGTGTATGTCTTCGATAACGCGAAGTGCGGCATTTTCTTGGGCGAGCGTCCAAAGGTGCCGACCTCCATAGGCTCGAGCGCTTGGCCGTTATAGCGCTCGCCCATGCCGAGCGCCCAGCTTCCTTTCAGCACCACGATGTTCTCGTCTATTGGATGCGTGTGGGGCATGATGATGTATCCCGCCTCGGCATGAATCCGAATCACGAAGGGCTCGCCGGATTTCGCGGGGTCACCCAACACCGTCTCAAACCTATGTTCCGCAGAGAATTTTTTCAGCGGCACTACATGGGACTCGACAGGCTGCTGCGCAAGGCCGGCTTGCTGCGACCCGACAGAAACCCACGCCCAGACCAGGAGGATGAGTAGCGTCGAGGTGCGCCTGGCCATGATGTCCTCCTACTGCGGCAGATTAGCTTAGACTTTTCTAGGGTATTTCGAGCCGCGTGCCCGCTCCGGCGTAAAGATAATCATCGCCGAAGGCTTTTTGCAAACGTAGAAACGCCGGCTCGCCAGTGCAGTGGCCAGGGGCGACTTTTTCGAGTTTCCATTTATTCTTGAGCGCATCGACGAGGAGGTCGATGTCGGGTACGGATGTCCGGACGAGGTGCAGGCCGCCGAAAACGATATGCGTGTGCGGGTCTACGGCGCTGGCGGCTTGCAGAATCTCCTCGATGCCAGAGTGCGAGCAGCCATCGACCAGCATCAGGCCGTGCGGTCCTTTGATGGCGAGAGTGAGCTCGGGGAGCTCGAGGGTGCGCGGAATCTTGGAAACGGTGTACAGCAGAAAAATGCCTGGAGCGACTTCAGTGAGTTTATCGACGAGGACGAAGTGGCCCGTGTCGTGGAGTTTGCCGGAGCGGAGATGTTCGGGATAGGCTCCGTCGAAATAGCGCATTTTGGCGGGCAGGGAAGGCTCGGGCCGGAAGAACACTTGAGGAAATTCTGAACCGCCAAAACCGTTGTCGCCATCGGCGGGGACGTAAACGGTGACGTCCGGTTTGATCTTGAGCAGATACTTCAGCCCGGTAGCGTGATCGGTGTGACGGTGAGAAACGACGGCGAAGTCGATCTTGGTAAGGTCAACATTGAGTGCTTTGACGTTGTGCTCGAAGATTTCGGGGTTGTTGCCGGTGTCGAAGAGGATGCGCTTGCCGTCGTGCTCGACGAGCGCGGAAAAGCCCCAGTCGCGAGTAAGAGCCGGATTGGCGCCGAAGGCGTCGTAGAGAATAGTGACGCGGTCGGCAGAGAAGGCGGAACGTGCTAACAGGGCGAAGCAGAAAAAGCAGGCAATACGCGTAAGACGGAGAATCGGAAACATCAAGCCTCCCAAGAGAAAGGAGAAAAACTAGTCGTCTTCGCCGATGAGGATGGCAGCGCCGAGGACGGTGGTCCAGAGGCCGCGCTTGTCGCCGACGGCGGATTGCGTGACGTTCATGGTGCGGACGATCTTGTTAGAGATGCGGTACACCTCTTTTTTCTCGTCGAAGGACAAGTCCGGGTCGAATTCCACGTTCAAAGTTGTTGCGAGCATCTCCGCGGCTAGTTCTTCGGCGTACTCGCCGGCGACCTCTTCGGTTTCTCCGAAAGAATGATGCTCGGATAGGTAGCCGTACATGGATTTGTCGCTGGGGAGCGCCAAACCGATGCTCGCGGCGATGAGGCGGTGCGCTTCCTTCGTGGAATTCTCGCTGATGACCGTGAAGGCCACTTGCCCGGGCTTAATGTGCTTCAAGCCTTCGCTGCGCGAAATCAATTTGCAATTGGGAGGAAAAATCGAGGAAACGCGGACGATGTTGCACGCTGCAATACCTGCGTTACGCAGGGCGAGCTCGAAGCTCGAAAGTCTTTCGCGATGTTTACCGACGCCTTTGGTGAGGAAAATTTTCTTAGCAACGAACGCCATGGTGCCGGTTGGCCGTGCCTCCGTAAGTAGAGTGAACGCGAAAAATTTTCTCGCTGTGGAAAAGTAACAAGAAGGTATAGCAGTGTCAACCCAATTCAGGGCTTACCGAAGGACTGCGGTGCGAATGTGAACAGGAGATGAACGCCTCGCCGGTGGAGAACTACTCGCCGGTGATGCGGCGCAACAGTTTGCCGAGCGGTTTGCACAACGCAAGAATTTTCCCGAGATCGGCGGCGGTGAAATCCGGCCCCACGCTTGCCACGCTCGGACCCTTCCGGCTGATCTGAATGACGCCAATCACTTTTCCTTCGGAGAGAATGGGCGCGCTGAGCATTTTCTGGATGGATTCCGGCGTCTCGGAATTGATTTTCACGCTTTCAAAGACTGCCGCGTGCCGTGCCACGGTGAAATTGTTGTCGATTTCGGGCCGGCTATCGCGCGCGGTTCGAGCGGCGAGGGCCGAATTGCTGGAGAGGGGAATGAATCCGACGTTTTTCAGGGCTTCGGGCACGAGAAAATGGAGATGGCGCCAGCGGGTTGAAACGCCCATGATGGCGACTTCATCTTTTCCTACGGAAAGCGTTTTAGCGATTTTTTCCGCCACCGAAGTGAGGGAAAACTGCGACGCGCTGCCGTCGTCCGCATTCAAGGCGGTGGCGATGCGTTCGAGTTCGGTGACGAGGCCTGCGGTTGAGCTCATTTGATGGGTGTCTCTAGCCGGGTCTGGGGGCAGCAGGGCTCGGCCCGGCAGATCCCATCCGTCACTACTCTATTTTCAAGTGAGTACATGCGGTTCGGCAAGAAGATTTCGAAACGTTTGTGTCTGCCGAAAGAACAGTCCAACTTGCATCACCTCCAGCAACTGCCTATACTGATTTCGCCCGCGATTTCTCAGCGCTCTTCCGGTTTCGCTGATTGCGAACTGGTCTGGACTGACGCGGCGGAGAGGGCATGTCCGCAACGGAAACCCAGCCTGATTCCAGTTATTTCCTTCGAAAGCTTCATTCCTTTACCGGTTTACTTCCCGTTGGGGCGTTTTTGGCGGAGCATTTCTGGTCGAACAGCGCCGCGCTCGTGAGTGCCAAGAAATACGACGACGTTTCTCAGGATCTGCAGACAATTCCGTTCCGCCTGATCGTGGAGTGGGGAGCGATTTTTTTGCCGATGCTTTTTCACGGCGGCTATGGCGTTGCCATCTGGTGGCGGGGGAAGTCCAACGTCTCCGCGTACCCCTGGGTAGGGAATTGGCTTTACACCGCGCAGCGCTACACGGGACTGATCGCGTTTGCCTATATTGGTTGGCACCTCTACACCGAGCGCTGGCTGACGCATGGAAGGTCCACGTATGCAACCGTCGCGCACGACATGCAAAACCCGTGGTACCTCGCGTTTTTTGTGGTGGGCGTGCTGGCGTCTTCATTTCATCTGGGCGTGGGCATCTGGAATTTTCTTTGCAAGTGGGGCCTGGCCGCCACCGCCAGGGCGCAGCAAGCGGCCGGACGGCTTGGCGCGGTGGTCGGAGTCACATTTAGCGTTGTCGGAATTCTAATTATTCTGAGTTTCCGGCTGAACTGGCATCCCTTCGCTTTTTACATCACCAAATGAGACAGCCAAAGATCATTGTCGTGGGTGGTGGTCTGGCTGGACTGATGGCGACGATTCGCGTGGCCGAATCCGGCGTGCCCGTGGACCTTTTTTCCATCGTGCCGGTGAAGCGGTCGCATTCGGTTTGCGCGCAGGGCGGCATCAATGCGGCGAAAAATCAGAAGGGCGAAGGCGACACGACGGCGAAACATTTCGACGACACGATTTACGGCGGCGATTTCCTGGCGAATCAGCCGCTGGTGAAGCGCATGTGCGAGGCCGCGCCGGGAATCATCGATCTTCTGGATCGCATGGGCGTGATGTTTAACCGCACTCCCGAGGGTCTGCTCGATTATCGGCGATTTGGCGGCACGCTGTACCATCGCACCGCGTTTGCAGGAGCAACGACGGGGCAGCAACTTCTCTATGCGCTGGACGAGCAGGTGCGGCGACACGAAGCGGAGGGGAAGGTCCATAAATTCGAAAGCTCGACGTTTCTTTCCGCGGTGATCGATGACGGCGGCGCGTGCCGGGGCATTTGCGCCATGGACCTTCGCACCATGGAAGTGAAAACGTACGCGGCCGACGCGGTTATTTTCGCAACGGGAGGAATCGGAGCGATTTTCGGCCGCTCGACGAATTCCTTGGTTTGCACGGGTTCGGCGCAGTCGGCGCTCTTGCAGCAAGGCGTGGATTACGCCAACGGCGAATTCATCCAAGTGCACCCGACGGCGATCCCCGGGGAAGACAAGCTGCGCTTGATGAGCGAATCGGCACGCGGCGAAGGCGGGCGTGTGTGGGTGCCGCGAAACCCTGCGGAGAAGCGCGCGCCGAGAAGCATTCCCGAGGGAGAGCGGTTTTATTTCCTCGAAGAGTGGTATCCGAAATACGGCAATCTTGTGCCGCGCGATATCGCTACGCGTGCAATCCATCGAATTGTCTATCAGGAAAAACTTGGTGTTGACAGACAGGCCGCGGTCTATCTGGACGTGACGCACATCCCGCGCGAAACACTGGACCGCAAGCTCGAAGGCATCCTGGAAATTTACGAGAAATTCCTGGGAGTCGATCCGCGCCAGGAGCCGATGAAGGTTTTCCCGGCGATGCATTACACCATGGGCGGCATCTGGGTGAATGGAGAAGACCAGGCGACCAACGTTCCGGGCATCTACGCGGCCGGCGAATGTGAATATCAATATCACGGCGCGAACCGGCTCGGCGCCAATTCGCTGGTTTCGTGCATTTTTGGGGGCGGATTGGCTGGCCCGGCGGCGGTGAAGTACGCCAAGAGTCTTGAAAAAGGGGCGGAAGCCGCCGCTTCAACGGTATTTGACCGCGAGAGGAAGCGGCAAGAAGAAAAAAATCAGGCGTTGCTGTCGCAGGATGGCACAGAGAACCCGATGACGATTTGGCGCGAACTCGGCGACATCATGACCGAACACGTTACGGTCACGCGCATCAACAAGAATCTCGAGAAGGCTGACGCGCAGATTCGCGCGCTGCAAGAACGCGCCAAGAAAATGAACCTGAGCGACCGGACGCGGTGGTCGAATCAGACGCTTAATTTTGCGCGCGAATTGGAGAACATGATTATCCTGGCGCGTGTTGTGACGCTCGGAGCGCTGGCGCGCAATGAATCGCGTGGCGCACACTACAAACCGGATTTCCCGGAGCGGGACGACGCTAAGTGGCTGAAAACCACTCGCGCGAAGTGGGTGAATAACGAGATTCAACTCAGCTACGAGCCGGTAGATATTTCGCAGATTACGCCGCGTCCGCGCCGTTACGACGCGGCGAAGTAGAAGATTATTGCCGGAACCACAAGAGGGTCTATGGGAGACGGAAAACAAGTCATCGTCAAGGTGAAGCGGCAGGCGGGGCCGAAGCAGCCATCGCACTGGGAAGAGTTTTCGCTGAAATGGCGCCCGTCGATGAACGTCATCATTTGTCTGCGGGACATCGCCGAGAACCCCGTTACGCGTGACGGCAAGAAGACCACGCCCATCACCTACGATTCGAATTGCCTGGAAGAAATTTGCGGTTCTTGCGCCATGCTCATCAACGGAAAGGCGCGCATGGCCTGTTCCGCGCTGGTGGACCAGCTCGACCAGCCCATTCGAATCGAGCCGATGTCGAAATTTCCACTGGTGCGCGATCTTGCGGTTGACAGGCAAGTGATGTTCGAGAGTCTGAAGCGCGTGAAAGCGTGGATTCCGATCGACGGGACTTACGACCTGGGGGAAGGGCCGCGCGTTTCACCGGAGATTCAGGAGCAAGGGTACCCGCTATCGAATTGCATCAGTTGCGGAAACTGCCTGGAAGTTTGTCCGCAGGTGAATGAGCACAGTCAATTCGTCGGAGCGGCGATCATCAGCCAGGTACGATTGTTCAACATGCACCCGACGGGGGCGATGAACAAGAGCGAACGCCTTGCGGCGATTATGGGCCCCGGTGGCATACAGGATTGCGCCAACGCGCAAAACTGCGTGCATGCCTGCCCCAAAAATATTCCGTTGACGGAATCAATTGCGGCCGTCAACCGCGATGCCTGGAAACAGGCGCTTCTCGGCTGGCTAGGGTAAACTCTCTTCGCGATTCGCAAACTGGGGGAACTAATGCGCCGTGTCTTTGCCTCTTTGTGCGTGAGCGCTTGTCTGTGTGCTGGCCTCTTTTTTGCATTTTCAGCATCCGCCGACGACATCGCGGAGCGCGCGAAGAAGCTGCACTTCTCATCCATTGTTCTCGATACACATGCGGACACGCCGCAACGCATGCTGACCGGCAACTTCGATCTTGGGAAACGCGATACGGAGGGACACGTTGACATACCTCGAATGCGTGAAGGCGGCCTGAACGCTCAATTTTTCTCCATTTTCATTTCCGGGAGAATTCTCGGTCCGCCGGCGATACAACAAGCTCTCGACCAGATTGACATCGTCCGCCAAAACGTCCAGCAACATAGCAAGGACCTGATGCTGGCCACCACCGCTGAGGAGATCCGCCGCGCTCACGCACAAGGCAAGATTGCCATCCTCATGGGCATGGAAGGCGGCCACATGATCGGCAACGACATTCACATGGTCCGGAACTACGCGCGACTCGGTGTGCGCTACATGACGCTCGCGCATTTCTACAATGACGAGTGGGCGGACTCCTCCACCGACAAGCCGGCGCATAACGGTCTGACGGATTTCGGCAAGGAAGTGGTCCGCGAAATGAACCGGCAAGGAATGCTCGTGGACATTTCTCACGTTTCCGACAAGACGTTTTACGATGCGCTCGAAGTCAGCAGGGTGCCGCTCATCGCATCGCATTCTTCCGTGCGCGCCATTTCGAATCACCCGCGCAACATGTCCGACGACATGATCAAGGCGCTGGCTGCCAAGGGCGGCGTCATTCAGATCAACTATGAGAGAAATTATCTCAGCGAGGAATACCGGAGCGCCTTCGCGGCGCTGGCTGGGGACGTCAGCCGCATGGAGGAGAAATTCAAGAAAGAATGCGGCGACGACAACGTGTGCATCGGCAAGGCGGAGATCAAGCTCACGAGGGATTTGACGGAGGCCGGGAAGCTCCCCCACGTAAGCTGGGAAAAGATTGTCGAACATATTGACCACGTCGTTAAACTTGTGGGCCCGGAGCACGTCGGGCTGGGATCGGATTTCGATGGCGCTGACATGCCCGAAGGGCTCGAAGATTGCTCCAAGCTGCCCAAAATCACGGAAGCGCTTCTGCGAAAGGGCTACAAGGAAGACGATATCCGCAAAATTCTCGGCGGCAATATTCTCCGTGTGATGGAACAGTCGGAAAAAGTCAGCAAAGAGATGCAGGCTGCTCAATAGGAGAACAAGGAGACGTGGAATGGTGCGAGCGATTCTGTGCGCAGGTGCGTGCGCTGCGGCCGGCGTGTTCCTGGCGGGTGCGATGAGAGCGGACGGCATTTCGGACAAGGCGCGCAAGCTGCACTTTTCGTCCATCGTCGTGGACACGCACGATGACACGACGCAGCGCTTCCTCGACGGAAAATTCGATATGGGAACGCGCGGCTCTACAGGCAGCATTGACATTCCGCGCATGCGCGAAGGGAATCTGAGCGCGATTTTCTTTTCCATCTGGATCCCCAGTAAAGTGACCGGCCCCGAAGCCGTGGACCGCGCGCGCGTCCAGATTGACTCGGTCCGCGAACAGGTCCGCAAGCATGCGAACGATATGGTTCTGGCTACCACAGCGGCCGAAATCCGGGAAGCACGCAAGCAAGGCAAGATCGCTGCGCTCATGGGAGTCGAGGGCGGCCATATGATCAATTCCGATCTCGACGTCCTAAGGAGTTATGCTGCGCTGGGCGTGCGCTACATGACCTTGACGCACAGCGGCAATGACGAATGGGCGGATTCTTCCACGGACAAGGCGGTGCACAACGGGCTTACGGAGTTCGGCAAGGACGTGGTGCGCGAAATGAGTCGGCTGGGCGTGATGGTGGACATCTCCCACGTCAGCGACACGACTTTTTATGACGCGCTGGAAGTCAGCAAAGCGCCGCTGATCGCTTCGCACTCGTCGTGTCGCGCGCTTTGCGACTCTCCGCGCAATATGACCGATCCGATGATGAAGGACCTTGCCGCGAAGGGCGGCGTTGTCCAAATCAATTATCACGTAGGATTCCTGAGCCAGGAATTCCGCAACGCCGAAAAAGCCGATCCCGAGATCAACAAGGCCATCAGCGCAAAAGTCATGGAACGCTGCGGCAACAACGAAGGCTGCCAGCTGATCGAAGGCGACCGCATTACTCGGGAATATGTCGCACAGGGAAAGCTCCCGCGCGTGGACTACACCAGAATCATCGAACATATTGACCACGCCGTGAAAGTTGCCGGTGTGGAACACGTGGGTCTTGGATCGGATTTCGACGGGGCGAACATGCCATACGGCATGGAAGATGCGACGAAGCTTCCGGCCATCACCGAGGCCCTATTACAAAAGGGCTATTCCGAAGGTGACGTGAAGAAGATTCTCGGCGAAAATACTCTGCGCGTGATGGCGGAAGTGGAACGCGTCAGCCGCGAGCTGAACCCAGCACCGAAGAAATAATGCACGAATTCTGGAAACTCAGTCGAAAAGGAGATACGAAGCAAAATGAGAAAATTTGCAATCTTACTCGTTGCCGGAACGCTCGGAATTGCCTCGCAAGCCGGGGCGCAAACTCCCGCCCCGGCTCCCGCCAAGCCCAAAACGGCCACAGCTCCTAAAGCCGGCACGACGACAGCAAAGGCGGCCACAGCGCGAAGCTACGATCGGGCTTTGCTTCGTCCAGCGCTGCTCAATGAAAAGGCCCCGGAAACGTATCAAGTGAAATTTGTGACCACGCGGGGAGAGTTCACGGTGAGCGTCACTCGCGCGTGGGCTCCCATCGGAGCGGATCGCTTCTACAATCTGGTGAAGCGTCATTTCTACGACAACGCCAGCTTCTTTCGCGTCGTTCCCAACTTCGTAGTGCAGTTCGGCATCAGCGCCTACCCGCCCGTTTCGGCGGCTTGGCAGAACGCCAACATTAAGGACGAGCCGGTCACGGGGAGCAACAAGCGAGGCTATTTGACCTATGCGAAGACGTCACTGCCGAATACAAGGTCGACGCAAATTTTCATCAACTTGAAGGACAATGCCGGTTTGGACCGCCAAGGCTTTTCGCCGTTTGGCGTGGTGGATGCGCAGGGAATGAAAGTGGTCGACATGCTCTACGACCAATACGGGGACTCCGCTGGACCCGATCAGGATCAAATCGAGAAGCAGGGCAAGCCCTATATAGATAAGGGCTGGCCTAAGCTGGATTCAATCAAGTCCGCGACGCTGGTTGGAGCCGCCGCAGAGGCGGCTCCGGCCAAGCCCGCGGCGGCGAAGGCAGCAGCCCCGGCGGCGAAAAAGCCTCAATAAATTTCGAGCAGTCATTGATTACTTTTTTGGATGCGATGCATCTAAACTTTGTAGAGACTTCCCTTTGACTTCAGGGAGCCCAGGAAAGTATTCTTACCTTGATGAGAAACTGCTGCCAGACGATGTGTTGTCCTTGCGCGTGCAACGCTGCGTGTTGCACGAGTCCCATCTCTGGCCAGAGGAGTTTCCGGACTTAGCTGTAGCTTAATTATAAAGTTCCGAAGCCCACATGCCAGAGAGCCTGGTCATGTGGGCTTTTTGTTTTTGATCGAGGCTATTTCGGACGCCGGAAGAGTAGTGGGGGAGCCAGGAATCATGAGCGTGGATGTCTTAACCGAGGTCGAGGAACGGCATAGCGCCGAAGCCATCGAGGCAGAGATTCAGCGTTTTGAGGAGCGCGTTCAGCAGCTTCAGAGCGGGGAAATCACCGCGGAACAGTTCCGGCCCTTCCGTTTGAAGCACGGCACGTACGGCCAGCGGCAGCCGGGGTTCCAGATGCTGCGGGTGAAGATCGCGGCGGGAGTGTTGAAGCCAGATCAGCTGCGCGTGCTTGCCGGGATTGCGGATGATTACTCGACGGGACGCGGACATCTCACCACGCGCGAAAATGTTCAATTCCACTTTGTGAAGCTCGAAAACGTGCCCGCCACCATGCGCCGCCTGGCCGCCGCGGGACTTACCACGCGAGAAGCTTGCGGCAACACGGTGCGCAACGTGACGGCGTGCCCCGTCGCCGGCGTTTGCCCGGGCGAGGCGTTTGACGTGACGCCGTATGCCCTGGGCGTCTCGCGTTACTTGTTGCGGCATCCCGATTTTCACGACTTGCCGCGCAAGTTCAAGATTGCGTTCTCCGGCTGCGAAGACGACGGCAATTGCGCGGTGGCCGGAATCCACGACGTGGGCCTGATCGCGCAGGTGCGCGGCGCCAACGGCACGGCACATCGCGGGTTCAAGGTCCTAGTTGGCGGCGGATTGGGAAGTTTGCCCACGGAAGCGGCGGTTCTCGCGGATTTTCTCCCTGAAGAAGAGCTGCTGCCCACCATTGAAGCCATTCTGCTGGTTTTCACGGAAACCGGGAACCGCAAGAACAAGCTGATGGCGCGATTGAAGTTTGTTCTGCGTGCCAAAGGCATCGAGGAATTGCGGCGGCTGGTGGCAGAGAAGCGCAAGGTCTCACAGGCGCCGGCGGAAAAGTTCACGGTCCCGACTCCGATTCAGCCGTCGCTGGTCACGATCGCGCCGATACCAATTTCTCCGGCTGCGCCTGAGCCGAAATCGGACGCGGAATATGACGTCTGGGCCGAGCACAACTTGATGTCCCAGCGGCAAGCGGGCTATGGCGCGATTTGGATCAAACTTCCCGCGGGAACCTTCCTCAGCAGCCAGATGCGCGGCCTCGCGGAAGTTTTGGAAGCGAACGATCTGACCGGCGTGCGCATTGCCGTGAATCAAGATCTGGTCATTCCGTGGGTGCCGTTTGACCGTGTGCGCGCGATTTACGATGCGCTTCGCGTCCAGGATTTGGCAGAGCCCGGAGCGCGCACCATTTCCGACGTTACGGGCTGCCCGGGCGCCACAACGTGCAATCTCGGGATCACGCGCTCGCTTACGCTGGCGCACGTACTCTCGCGCGAACTACTCGGCTACACCGATCTGGAAATTCAGAAGCTGCGCATTAAAATCAGCGGCTGCCCCAACTCCTGCGGGCACCATCACATCGCGGACATCGGTTTTTACGGCAACGTCCGAAAAATCGGCGAACAGCAGGCCCCGTACTATCAGCTTCTGCTCGGCGGCAAAGTGGATGCGAATGGCGTACGCTTCGCCAGGCAGATTCTGTCCGTCCCCGCGCGGCCCATCCCGGCGATTGTCCGCGAACTGCTGCTTTTCTATCGAGAGGCTCGCCGGTCCGGCGAATCCTTCAATGCCTGGGTCACGCGCACGCCAGATAAGGCAATCGTTGAGCGATTGAGGCCGCTGGCTGATGTGGAGAACGCTTCCGCGGAACTTTTTGTGGATTGGGGCGACACGGAAACGTATTCGCTGAAGCTCGGCCGTGGGGAGTGCGTGGCGTAATGGGCAAGGTCTATCTCATCGGCGCGGGCCCGGGCGATCCCGAACTGCTCACTTTGAAAGCGGCGCGACTTCTCGCTCGCGCAGGCGTTGTCCTTCACGATGCGCTCGTCAGCCGTGAGGTTCTGGCGATGATTTCCAAGGCTGCGGAAGTCATCGATGTCGGCAAACGCGCCGGGCGCAAGCTTCTTACGCAGGAGGAAATCAACGCGCTTCTGGTTTCGTACGCCCGGAAGCGCGAAATCATTGTCCGCTTGAAAGGCGGCGATCCTTCCATCTTCGGCCGCGCCGGGGAAGAAATTGAGTCCCTGCGCAAAGCAGGAATCGAATACGAGATTGTGCCGGGCATCACTGCCGCGCTGGGAGCCGCAGCGGCAGCGGGAATTTCGCTTACCGATCGCCGCGTCGCGTCACAAATTCTTCTGACCACATTTTCACGCGGAACGGATGGCAGCGTCATGGACTGGGGTTGCGTCACGAGCACGACCACGCTCGTTCTTTACATGCCGGGCGCCGACTACGCTGAGGTTTCGCAGCGTCTGCTGGAGGGTGGCCTTCCGGCGGATCTTCCCTGTGCAATCGTGTCCGACGCCACCGGTTCCCAGCAGCGAGTGCGCTGGTCCCGCGTCGGAAGACTCGCCAGCGAAGAAAAGTTGCCCGCGCCTGCTTTATTGATCGTGGGCCGCGTGGCTTCGCGAGAAGTGGAGGAGCTCCGCTCGGCATTCTGGGATGGCGAGGGGAAGAATCTTCCTCCGCAGCATCTGTCGGTCTCTTAACTTGGAAGGAGTAAAGCAATGAGTACGGAAGTGAAAGCAGCAGGCAGTGGCGGTCGATGGAAACTATCGCTTGATACCTGGGCCGTGCTTGCCGCGTTTCTGGCGGCTCTGTTGATTCGCGCCGGCGTCTTCAAGCACATCCCTTGGTAATGATGGTTTGATGAGGATAGAAGGTCAAACATGGCTGATGTAATTTTGGTTCCTCAAATTCTTCCGGCACAGGCTATACCGCGATGTTTGCGAATCATTCCATTCGGCATTGGAGTCGCTGAAGTATTGTTCGGGAGCCGCTCAATCCGCTACAACCCCAGGACCGTCACCAGCTCCTTCACGGAGCTTGCCGACTTCTGCAGCGCGGCATTTTCCTCCGCCGTCAGTTTGATCTGGATAATTTCCTCCGCACCGTTGGCCCCCAGCTTGACAGGCACGCCGACGAACAGTCCTTTGATCCCGTACTCTCCGTCGAGATATACCGCGCACGGCAGAATCTTCTTTTTGTCCCTGAGTATCGCTTCCACCATCTCCACCGCCGCCGCCGACGGTGCGTAGTATGCCGAGCCGGTCTTCAGCAAATTGACGATCTCCGCCCCGCCTTTGCGCGTGCGCTCCACAATGGCGTCAATGCGCTCTTTCGGCAGCAAATCGGGCAGGGGAATTCCCGCCACCGTCGAATAACGCGGCAGCGGCACCATGTCATCTCCATGTCCCCCTAGCACGAACGAGTGCACGTTTTCCACGCTCACCTTGCATTCCATCGCCACAAACGTGCTCATGCGCGCCGAGTCCAGCACGCCCGCCATCCCCAGCACACGATTCTTCGGGAAGCCGCTCACCTTGAGCGCCGCTTGCGCCATCGCATCCAGCGGGTTCGTCACGACGATGAGGATGCAGTTCGGCGAATGTTTCACGATCTGCTCGACGACCGCCTTAACCACGTCGTAATTGGCCTTCAGCAAATCGTCGCGGCTCATCCCCGGCTTGCGCGGAAACCCGGCGGTAATCACTACCACGTCGCTTCCCGCGGTCGCGGAATAGTCTCCGTTGACCGTGGAAATGCCCGTCGCGCGCGAATCCGTCCCCGTGATTGGCCCGGATTCCATCATGTCCAGCGCTTTACCCGCCGGCGCGCCTTCCAAAATGTCCGTCAGCACCACATCCGCCAGCTCCTTGTCCACAATTCGCTGCGCCGTGGTCGAACCCACGAATCCGCCGCCCACCACCGTCACTTTTTTTCTGCTCATTCCTCTCCCTTGGCTCCAATAGTACTTTTCTCTGCGAATCCTCTGCGCTCTCGGCGTCTCCGCGTTAGCTTTTCCTTCTCCTTCGCTTTCCTGACTACCGTGCCGCCGCCACGCCCTTCATGTTCTCGATGATCGCTGATGCAAACGCCGACGTCCCTACCTTCGTTGCCCCCGGCATCAGCCGTTCCAAGTCGTACGTGACGCGTTTCTGCTGGATGGTTCGGGCAATGCCGTCCTCGATCAGCGTGGCGGCTTCCTTCCACCCCAGGAACTCAAACATCATCGCGCCGGAGAGCATCACCGAACTTGGATTGATCACATCCTTGTCCGCATATTTCGGCGCCGTTCCGTGCGTCGCTTCAAAAACGCCGAATCCGTCGCCGATATTCGATCCCGGCGCCATTCCCAATCCTCCCACCTGCGCCGCGCACGCGTCCGACAAATAATCTCCATTCAAATTGGAAGTCGCCAGCACGCTGTACTCGTCGGGGCGCAGCAGCACTTGTTGAAATACGGAATCGGCGATGCGGTCGTTGATCATCAATTTCTGCTTCCACTGACCCTTCCCGTGTGTCGCGTAGATCGCATCCAGAATCCCCTTCACTTCGCCGTAGAGCGTCTTCTTGAACGCATCCGTGGCCTGCTCGAGTCCCGGTTCGATCAGTGCCGCATTCTGCTCCACCGTAAGCGCCGGATTCTTATCGAGATTGTCCACAATCCAACTCTCGCGCTCCGTAATCGTCTGCGCGCGGAACTCTTCGCGCGCCAGGTCGTAGCCCCAATCGCGGAACGCGCCCTCGGTAAATTTCTGGATGTTGCCCTTGTGCACCAGCGTCACGCTTTTCCGCTTGTTCGCCAGCGCATACTTGATGGCCCGCCGCACTAACCGCTTCGTTCCGGTCGGCGAAATCGGCTTGATCCCCACGCCCGAATCCCAGCGAATCTGCTTCTTCCCATCTTTCAACATCTCATTATTCAGAAATTCCAGCAGCTTCTTCGCCTCCGGCGAACCGGATTTCCATTCGATCCCGATATACACGTCTTCCGTATTTTCACGGAAGATAAACACGTTCATTTTTTCAGGTTCGCGCACGGGGGAGGGAACTCCCGCAAAATACCGCACCGGCCGCTCACAGGAATACAGATCCAGAATCTGCCGCAGCGCGACGTTCAATGAACGTATGCCTCCGCCCACGGGAGTGGTCAGCGGCCCCTTGATCGCCACTCGAAAATCGCGAATCGCATCAACCGTATCGCTGGGCAGCCACTCCTTGAACGCATTAAACGCCTTTTCGCCTGCGAACACTTCGAACCACGCCACCCGCCGCTTCCCGCCATACACCTGCCCCACGGAGGCGTCAAACACGCGCCGCGACGCTTTCCAGATGTCGCGCCCTGTGCCGTCTCCCTCGATAAACGGAATGATCGGCGTGTCCGGCACCAGCAGCTCGCCCCCGCTATAACCGATCGGCTTGCCGTCGGAGGGAATGGCCTTGCCGTTGTACGAGCTCCTCATGAACACGGCTCCTTGGAATAAATTCAACCGCTTTACGGTCTTATGAAGAATGAGGCGCGCCGCGCAGCAGTTTTTCTCTTGCAACCCGGCAAGCTCGGGTGAAATGGAGAAGATATCACACTCGCGCAGCCGGAGAGTATAATCGCGTCGAATGCGCAATTCACAGAGGAGAAAATCCATGATGATGGACTGGAACCAATACCACAAAGAAGTTGGCGCCCGGATCGGCGACCTGATGAAGGTGTCGCCAGACACCGTTCGCGGCTACCAAACCCTGAGCGCCGCCAATTCCAAGACCAGCAAACTCGGCGAAAAAACGCGTCAGCTGATCTCCCTCGCCGTGGCCGTCACCACGCACTGCGATGGCTGCATCGTCGTGCATACCGAAGCCGCTCTCAAAGCAGGCGCGACGAGAGAAGAGATTGCCGAAGCTCTCGGAGTTGCCGTCGCCATGAACGCGGGCGCTGCGCTCGTCTATTCTTCGCGCGTGCTCGATGCCGTGGAAGCCAAATCAGCTGCGGCCCACGCCGGCTAATTTGCGACACTTTGGCCAGGCTTGCTCCGGGTAAATCTGATCTCTGATTACTCTTTTAGTCGTAATACTCCTGGCCAAGGTGGGTGATAAGTTCCTCGCCTTTCATCCAGCGAAGCGTGTTTTTCAGCTTCATGGACTGGATGAAAAGGTCGTGCTCGGGATACAACCCGGGGGCGGTCATCGGCGATTTGAAGTAGAAGCTGAGCCACTCCTGAATGCCACGCATTCCCGCGCGCTGCGCCAAGTCAAGGAACAGCACGAGGTCCAGCACGATCGGCGCGGCCAGAATGGAATCGCGGCAGAGGAAGTCCACCTTGATTTGCATCGGATAGCCCAGCCATCCGAAGATATCAATATTGTCCCAACCCTCTTTATTGTCGCCGCGCGGTGGGTAGTAGTTGATGCGCACCTTGTGAAACAATTTACCGTAAAGCTGCGGATACAATTTCGGCTGGAGGATGTACTCCAGCACGCTCAGCTTGGATTCTTCCTTGGTTTTGAACGAGCCGGGATCCTCGAGAACTTCGCCGTCGCGGTTGCCAAGAATGTTGGTGGAAAACCATCCGTCCAGACCCAGCATCCGCGCCTTGAAACCCGGCGCGAGGATGGTTTTCATCAGCGTCTGACCGGTCTTGAAATCTTTCCCGCAGATGGGGACGTTGTGGTCGTGCGCCAGCGTCTGCAGCGCCGGAATATCCACGCTGAGGTTCGGCGCTCCGTTCGCGTAAGGCACTCCGCTGGTGATCGAGGCCCACGCGTAAAGCATCGACGGTGCGATCGCCGGATGGTCAGACTTCATGGCTTCGACAAACTTTTCCGGCGTGGAATGCACTTCTTCCGGCTTGACGAACGATTCGGTCGAGCCGCACCAGCAGGTAACCATGCGGGACACCCGCGAAGTCTTGCGGAAATTCGCGATGTCTTCCTTGATCAGCAGCGCAAGTTCGTACTTGTTCTTGGCTTTCTTGATGTTGGGCCCGTCGATCATCTTCACAAAATCATGGTCAAACGCGGCCTTCATGGGCTTGATGGTGGAAAGGAAGGGCTTCACCTTTTCCAGATCCTGCGGATTCAGAACACCTGCATTCGCGGCGGACTGGTAGGCGTTGTCCTTGAAAATGTCCCATCCGCCAAAGGTGAGATCTTTCAGCTCGGCAAGCGGCACGAATTTCTTAATGAGCGGTGAGCGCGCATCCGTCCTCTTACCCAGGCGAATGGTCCCCATTTGCGTAAGCGATCCTACCGGCTGGGCCTTGCCTTTGCGAACCAGCTCCACCCCCGCCATAAATGTCGTGCTCACAGCGCCAAGGCCCGGAAGTAGAACGCCCAGTTTCCCTTTGGCAGGCGCGATTTTGGAAGGCTTTTCCATGCCACTCCTTTGAATGAACGATCCAAAAACGATCGACGAGAAAAAGAACTCAGAACAAGCGCTGCTGCGGAAGCGCGCAGCATCCACAAGCAAACCAGTAATGATGAGGGAACAGCGCGGGATTTGCAAATCTGCGGAAAGTGGAGACGCGCTTTCACCGCAGAGAGTGGGACCGGAGAAACCGGCGGCCGGTCCCTGTGAACGTTCAGGACAAGGGCCCTGTAATTGAGCGTTTTCCGGAACATCCTCCAGAGTTAAAGTGGGATAAATAACGCGGGGAGGCCCCGCGAAGGAGTCTCAAATGAAGTTGACAACTCGATATGGAATCTTTGCGGTCGCCTTCGCTCTCTTTGCGATTGGCACCTCCGTCTTCAGCTCAAGAGCGGGTGCCCAGGAAGAGGGCTGGCAAATTCTGCGCGCCGATTATGGCTTCAAGAATCACCGCAATGACGTCACTGATATTCTCACGGACCTGATAGGACGCGGCGGCGTGAACGGCCGAGTCGCTGTGAACAACCAAACCATGGGCGGCGATCCCGCCGTCGGGAAAGACAAGTCGCTGCGCATCTTCGCCAGGAACAGAAGGAACGAGGAACGTGAATTCTCCTTCAACGAAGGCAGCTTTGTGGATGTGCGCATGTTTGAGGTCCGCCCCGATCGCGATGACTGGGACGACCGGGGTAGAAACTACGGCGGCCGCGACCGCGACGATTGGAATGGACTGCGGATCATCCGCGCCTACTACGGCATTCAAGGACGGACCATCAACGTAACCGAATTGTTGCGCAGCAGGGTCCGCGTCGGAGCCATCAATTTCGTTGTGACCAATGACGCCCTGGGTGGAGACCCGGCCGTCGGCGCGGACAAATTTCTGATCGTTATTTACAGATACAAAGGCCAGGAAGCCGCCACCTTCGTGCGTGAAGGCAATTCGCTGACGATCCCTTAGCAATCTGGAGCTGCGGCGCGTCTCCTGCGAAATTCCGGCGTTTCGCCACGCCGGAATCGCAATCTAGAACCATTCGCTGCGGTAGGCGATCCACCAACTGGCCGCGCCAATCGGAATCGTCGCTGCCAGTGCCCACCACAGCGGCAGCGCGACATCCGCTATCAGCCCCAAAACGCCGAAGGTCAGCCAAAATACCTTTCGCTGCATACAATCATTCTAGCCTGCCAAGCAGCTTCGGCGTGGCAGATGAAAGCGGTGTTTCCTGCAACGTCTACTTCTTGACTCACCGGCAACTCCTGAATAAACTCTCGCATTAAGACGTCCCGTCTTTGGTTCCTTTAGAATCTGGTCTTGGCCATTCGGGAGGCTCTTGTGGCAGATCAAGTCGCTCTGCGGAGCCGGCCGGGTTGGGCCCTTTCCAACAAGTTCTTGGTGCCCCTTTTCCTTCTCCTCATCGCCGGCATTGCCGTCAGATTCCTGGCTCATTACGCTCTTCCATACTTTCGCTTCAATCCCAATTATTTCCAGGAATACTGGCCGCACCGCGCCCGCCTGGTTTTCCATATCTGCGGAGGAATTCTCGCTCTCTGTTGCGGTCCGTTCCAGTTTTGGACAGGACTGCGGCAGAAAGCCATGGGCCTCCACCGGTGGACGGGTCGCCTGTATCTAGTCGGAGTCGGTGTGGGCACAACAGGTGCATTTCTGATGGCTGTTTTCACTCAACCGCGAAATTTGGGGGTGGCACTGATGGTTATGGCGACGGTGTGGATCCTCTGCACCGCGACCGCTTATGGAGCGATCATCCGGGGGCTCGTTCCGATGCATAAGGAGTGGATGATGCGCTCCTACATTGTAACGTTCGGGTTCGTCACCTTTCGCTTCATTGACGAGCTCCCCATCGCCGCTCGCCTTCTCGGCAGCTACGCGGACCGAAGTGCAAATATCGCATGGCTGTGCTGGTTCGTGCCGCTGTTCGCGTTCGAGATGATCCTGCAGGCCCGGCGCATCTGGAGCGCTGACCGGCCAGCGTAAGAAATGGCTTGTTTGACGCAGGCGGGAAAGCCAAATTTCATTTCTGTACGGTAATCTTGGGGAAGTCGACTGGGTGTCACTGAGGGTCCTTCGTTCGGCGCAGTTCGCGCACCAAGTAAGCGACGACGGCGAGATTGATCAGCAGCGCGAAGACTTCTCCTACGCGGGGGTGCTTGGCGAGTACGTAGACTTCCAGAGGCAGCAATGAAGAAGTCACAATGATCGTAAAGTATTCCGCCCAGCGTTTGCGCAGCGCCAGGCCAATTCCTTCAGTGAAAAAAATAGCGGCATAAATAAACGTGCCCACGCTGAGCTGTTTCAACCGCCGATCATCCAGGACCGCCAGTTTCTCCAGCAGCTTGTGAATGAAATAATTTTGCGAATCGACCTGGAAGACATTGATCCAGTGCTCGACCAGGGCAGCCACGTCTCTGTGAAGGAGCTTCAGCGCGCCGATGCCGAGTGCGAGCAGTGCGAAGCCTTTCAAGAGTTTGAAGGCCGCGATGAGCTGTAGCCCTCGGCCATGCGAGGCACTTGCTGGCATGCGTAGGTTCTCTATCCCCTTTGGACGTGGATTGTACCCCAGCCGGCCGATTAGGCATGACTTAGCTCCGATGACAGTCGAATGGACTTCGGCTGGCTTGTTCGGTGAGTTCTTCTCTGATGAGTACGGCGTGGTGCTCTTCAAACCGGCGAAGAGCGCCTGCCATACTTGCAACCTGGTCAGTCCTAAAACCTAGAGTGAGTGCAGGAAAGCGATCAGCGCGTTTTTCTGACGTGGGGACAAACGCCGAAAATTATCCGAAGCCTCATCGGCTTCTCCCCTGTGACGCTCGATGGCATTCTCAAACGTCAGCGAATTGCCGTCATGCATGAGGCGGTTTCGCATGCGCACGCCCCACAAAGGCGCTGTCCGCAACTTGGTCGCCGTTTCCTGCCCACCATTCTGAACGATGCCGTCTCCGGTTCCGATGTCATGCAACAAAAAGTCGCCGAACGGATGAATGATCTTGTTCCCGAGTGCCTCTGGCACGGTCAAAGTGCCGCCGTTGATAAGTGTGCTTGCGGGGGCAGTCACAATGGTGCTGACGTGACAAACGCCGCAGCCAATGGCTTCAAACACGTGCGCCCCTTGTTGAGCGTCCGCAGTGATGGCAGCCGCCAAATCCCGCGGTGGTGCCTTCGTGGCGCGCAGAAAACGGGCAAAAGTGTCGACGTCGTCTCCCGGATTATTGGGCACGCTCCCCTGGCTGAAAGAGGAAACATCAATGCCAAGTGAAGTGCGCTCCGTCGGGAAAAAAGGAGTCGTGATGCCCATCTCGTTTACGTAGGCATCCGCCGAGAAACTGGTCAAGCTGGCATGCTGATTCTTCCATCCGAAGCGCCCCACGCGCGTTTGCCCGGGCGCTTCCAGCAGCGGTACGCGGATCACCTGTCCGGAAACTCGTCCGCGGGTTCGGTCAGACTGCGAACGCGCAATCTGTTCCAAAGTTTCATCGGCAATCGCCTCGACGTAGCCATCGCCAAGAATATTGAGCGACGTGCGGAAGCTTCGAAGGAATTCCCGCTCCGGCACATACGGCATTGGAACGCCCGGCAATGCCGCACTGTTGATGAGCGAGCCTCCGGGCGCGTCTACGAAGATGCCATGGCGGTCGATGTGCCCGGCGCGCAGTTCGGTAACCTCGCTGATGCCGCCGGCAACTGGATGGAAATGGCAGGAGCCACAAGAATCGGCGTTATAGAGAGGCCCGAGTCCTTGCGTTAGGGAATCGTGCTCATTGAACTGCATGGCATCGGCAAGGTGATCGGCCTGCTCCGCGACGAAGCCGTTGGATTGATCATCGAACGCCGCAACTGCTTCCGTGGCGCCCGGTGGCAGATTCGGCCCGTGCGCGAAGTTCTGCGAAAAGGCCAGAGCCGACGCAGCGATACTCACAAAGAATACGGGAACAACGATCCGGACTCTCATTGGTTACCCCACTTCTGGACCGAATTCTGGAACTACTCAGTGCGTAAACACTATCTCTGAGGAGGTCCGCGGACTACTGGCCAGTGGGTCAGATTTGGGGCGGTACTAGGCGGCTTGTCCGGTCTTCGGCCTTTCGTGAAGGTATATAATTCTCCGCGGATTCGCGGTCGCTAATTCTTCGTGGAAGGCGTCACGTCTCTCGGCGCCGCAGAAGCTGCCACAGACAATTCTGCGTTGGCGTAGGCACTGATCTCGCACGCCAATGAAATCTCAACAAACTCCGGCGTTTCCCATTCCATAGCTATCCTCCCGTTTGATTCCTGTGTCCTGCGTTTTGTAAAAATGCGTCGCTCTCACGGCAACGTGAATGCCATCACAAAATCGCCTTGCTTCGTGCCCATTTTCCCGTGGCCACCCGCGGCGATTACCAGGTACTGCTTCCCGTTGAGCGTGTACGTCATCGGCGTGGCCTGGCCTCCCGCTGGAAGTTCATACTTCCACAGTTCTTTCCCTGTCTCAGAATCAAACGCGCGAAGATACAAGTCCATTGTCGCGGAGGTAAAGACCAGCCTGCCCGCTGTAACGATCGGGCCGCCCAGATTGACCGAGCCGGTTTCCTTACCCGGAATCATTGTGCCAAGTGGCACGCCCCAGGCTTTCTTGCCCGTGAATAAGTCCACTGCCTCGGTGGTGCCCCACGGTGGTGCGTTACAGGGCGGTCCGCTGGGCGAAAAAAGGAACGTGCGATAGAGTCCGTAGGCGGATGGGTCTTGCTCCGCAAATTCACCATAGATGCGGTTATCCTGGTTCCTGTTGGTCTCCTCGTCAAACTTGTCCCGCGGGATCAGCTTGACCCACGCCACCAGGCGATTTGTGTTCACGATCATCAGGTGGCTTTTCGGATCGTACGCTCCGCTCCCCCAATTCACGCCGCCGACGTTTCCAGGAACCACCACGGTTCCCTGCAGACTGGGTGGCGTGAAGATTCCCTCCGACCGCGAAGCTTTGATTTTTTCCTGGCACCACTGCACGTCCGCTGGGCTTGGCCCCCATGCATCGCTGGGGTCGAATTTCTCCGGTACCAGGGAGATGGTCGAAAAGGGCTGCGTCGGCCAACTTTGCTCGCCGGCGATGTCCGATTGCGGAACGGGGCGTTCTTCGATCGGGAGCAGCGGAGCTCCGGTGAGACGATTCAGAACAAACACGTGACCCATCTTCGTGTTGATCGCGATGGCTGGCGTCCCATCCTTCCAGGTGAACAGCAATGGCTGCGAGGCCACGTCGTAATCCCAGAGATCGTGGTGCACCACCTGGAAGCCCCACACAAATTCACCCGTCGAAGCACGCAGTGCTACCACCGAGTTCGCCCACTTATCGTCGCCCTTTCGAATCCCGCCAAAATAGTCCGGAGCCGCGCTTCCTGTAGGAATGAAAACAAGGTCGCGCTCGCGATCGACGGAAAGAGTCGACCACGCATTTCCGGCGCCCGTGCGCGGCTTCGTATCTTTCGCCCACGGGATGGGATCCCACGTCCAGCGCAATTTCCCGGTTCGAATGTCAAACGCGCGCACGATGCCGCGCCCCGTGTCCACCTTCCAGTTGTCCGCGATCGAAGATCCGGTAATCACCAAATCTCCCGAGATCGCCGGGGACGACGTCACTTGATAGCCTCCCGTCCATTCGGTTTGCGTCGCGGCGTCAACATTAAGATTCACTTCGCCGTTCGTGCCGAAATCAAGGCACGGTTTCCCGGTTTCGCCGTCTAGCGCGATTAGGCGCGCGTCCAGCGTTCCGAAAAGAATGCGCATCCGGCACGGCTGTCCGCGCTTTCTCTTCGTGTCTTGCCAGGCGGAAACCCCTCGCGAAGCAACTTCGGAGTAATTGCGCTGGAGATTGACGCCGGGGTCGTACTCCCATAACTTCGCGCCGGTCCCGGCGTCCAGAGCAAACACTTTGTCGTAGGGCGTTGTGAAGTAGAGCTTCCCATCAGCCAAAATGGGTGTCGCTTCGAACGCCGCCCTTCGGATCAATTTCGTCGGCTGGTCATTGGCCCCCGTTCGATACGTCCACGCAACCTTCAGCTGCGCGACATTCGAACGGTCGATCTGCGACGCATTCGAATAGCGCGTCCCACCGGGGTCACCGCCATAGTTCGGCCAGCCGGCGTCCGGCTTGCTCTGCGCGACAGCGTGGGTGACGAACCACAATAAAAGGAATCCAACAACGGCCCAGCGGAAGAGGCAAAACAGTTTTGTGGTGTTCATGGCACGACAGTAAACGAAAAACATCTCTGGGAGGCAACTCTTCCGGGACGAGCGGGCCCAACGAAGGGACCAACGGGCTGCAGCCACTGTCCTTGCGCGCCACTTATCGCTGCTTCAGCAGTTCCGGCCGCTGCGAAATGTACCGGCGGCTCCAGCGCAATTCCGTATTGTCGTTCAGCACCACTTTGTATTCTCCGTGAAACCACGGCAGCAACTCGCGAATCGCGTCCAAACGCACCAGCGTCCCTCGGTTGATGCGCACAAATGCCTTTGGATCCAGCGCCTCTTGCAGCGCGTCCAGTGTGCTCCGTAGCGTGTGCGTTTTCTTCCCGCAGTGCAGCAGCAAGTAATTTCGGTCCGCCTCAATCCACGAAAGTTCACCCACCGGCACAAAAAACGCGCGCGCGTCTTCATGGATGAGCAACCGCTCCGGAAACGATCTTTCGCGGTGCAGTTGCGCCAGCATGGTGTGCAGCCGGGAAGCGAAAGCGTCCGTGGATTGTTCGTGCTGCTGCCGCGCGCGCCGGAGAGCCGCTCGAAAGCGCTCTTCGCCGACGGGCTTCAGCAAATAGTCGAACGCGTGCACCTCAAACGCCCGAAGCGCGAATTTGTCGTGCGCGGTTACAAAAATGATGCGCGGCAACGCGAGCTTGGCGTCCACGATGGATCGCACCACGCCAAACCCATCCACGCCCGGCATTTGCACATCCAGGAAAACCAAATCCGGGCTATGCTTCCGCACCGCGGCAATCGCCGCCTCGCCGCCATCAGCTTCTCCCACCACTTCCACGCCTTCTTCGTCCCGCAGCAGCCGCAGTACTTTACGGCGCGCCGGTGCTTCGTCGTCCACGACGAGCACGCGAAGTGGCGGCGGCAAACTCATTCGACGGTTTGCTTAGGCTGGTTCGAAATGTGCAGCGGAACGTGCAACGTCACCTGTGCGCCCCCACCCGTTCGATTCGTGATGGAGAATTGCTGGCTGTTTCCGTAAAGGTGCGCGAGACGGTCCCGGATATTCGATAGTCCCAGCCCGCGCCCGAATACCTCCGTCGGCTCTCTCAAACCCAGACCGCATCCCGTGTCGAGCACTTGCAGGATCACGTTGCCGTTCTCGCGCTGCGCCGTGATGGAAATCTCCATCGCCATGCCGCTCGCTCCCATCCCATGGCGGAGAGAATTCTCCAGCAGCGGCTGCAGGATCAGTTGCGGAACCAGCGAATTCTTCAGCGCCGGATCAATCGAATAGCTGATGCGCAATTTGTTTTCGAACCGCTTTTGCATCAGGTCCAGGTACAGCCGCGCAATCTGCAGCTCTTCCTCGAGTGGAATTTCCTGCGCGCGCGAAGCCCGCAGCGTCAGCCTCAGCAAATCGCTGAGCTGCGTAATCATCGCGTCGGCTGCATGCACGTCCTCGTACATCACGGATGAAATCGTATTGAGCGTGTTGAAGAGGAAGTGCGGTTGCACTTGCAGCCGCAGGTTTTCGAGCTGCGCCTGCGCCAGTTTCGTTTGCAGCTCCGCCGTCGCCAGTTTTTCGGCCTCCGCGATCCGGTAGCGCTCGAACGCGTAGTAAGCCAGCACAGTGATCGTATAGCTAAGGAGATCCTTCGAAAACTCCATCGCGTAGCGGTACGTCATGATGCCGTAATCGTATTCGCCGAGTCCCAACGCGGGAGCAAGAACTCTTCGGCTCAGGGCCATCATTGTGGTGTGAAGAAAGGAGAAGAGAAACGCCCCGGAGAGATGCAGTGCGATTCTCCGTGCCCAGCCCGGGCATTCGAACAGATAGTAGCGCGCAAATAGAAAAACGAATGGAAGAAGCAAAAGGACGGAATAAACGCCCGTAGCCTCTTCGAGCAGCCGCCGGCCAAAAGTTCCCGCGTGCTGCCTCGAAAGATCGTCCAGGTACCTGTATTCAAACTCGACGACCAAGATCGCCGAGTAAATGAGAAACAGTACCGTCCAAACGCGGACACGCGACAGGCGTGGTGGTTTGACGTTTGATAGTGAAGTAGTCATGGACCGGAAATCTGCAGAGTGATTATGCGCCAAGTTTGGGGAAGCGGGAAGAGTCAGGGAAACGCAGGCTGGGGATTGAAGCCGCTAGCTCCTGCCGTTACTGAATTCAGCGGCGTCGGCCGTTGGAGAAATCAATCGAACTCAGGAAGGAGACTCCAACCAGAATCAGGATAGCAAATAGAAGCAAAAAAACGATCACAGCAGTATCTCCTGAAAATTCACCGGAAAGGAGTGCAGGTTCGTTGCCAAAAGAACGGTATTTGTTTTCAGTGATTTAGGCGGAGCTGGGTATGTAGAAGAGTCGCCAAAAGCGGACAAGTGTGGGAAGCTGCGCACGACATGCCGATACTAAAACCAACAGGGTAGTACCCGCTATTTTTGGCTTGTGATGTGGCGCTTCCTAGCTCTTGCTCAGTCGAATGGATCCGTCGCCGGTATGAATGGTCAGCGGCTGGCCGCCGCCATTCATTTTGCCGTGGATCTCGGATTTTTTGAATGTGCCCTCGACGGTTAGGGAAATTCCCAGACTGATGTGTCCGTCTCCGGTGCTGGCATCAATATTGGTTTGAAAATCCGATGGCAGCACGAGGTCCACGCTCCCGTCGCCCGTGCGAATCGTCCAACTGGAAACCATTTTCGATCCGGGCAGGACGCGCGTGTCGACGCTGCCGTCTCCCGTCTTCACGTTCAACACGTCAAACCGGCCTGCAATACGGATGTGGCCGTCCCCCGTGTCGGCGTCCACTTTCCCGTCCAGGTCACGCGCCTCGATGCTCCCGTCCCCGGTGCGCAGGCGAATGTCGCCCTTCAAGCTGTCCACCGTGATGCTGCCGTCATTCGTATGCAGATCGATGCTCCCGGTCAAGGAATTTGCTTTCACGGAACCATCCCCGGTGTGGATAAATACATTTCCATGGATGGAATCCGCCTGAACCGCGCCGTCGCCAGTTTCCACCTTCAGGTCCGCCTCGCGCGGCATCCGGACTTCGATGTGCAATCCCCTGGTATTCTTGCCCCAGCTCCAGTTCCAATGACCGGTAATGCGAGCGGTCAATTCCACGCTGTCACCGTTCTGGTGGGACTCCACGGTGAGGCCCTTGCCCAGCTCGTAACCATGGTACTCAACGCGAAATTCAACCTGTTTGGTATCGCTGGTGGTGATGCGAACGCCGCCGTCATTCGTGTTCACCTGTACGTTGGCTCGGCCAGCGACGGTGTAGGACTTGACGACCTCTTCGGCCCGGACCTGGGGCGCGGCCAGAGTCGAGGCCAGCAGGGCAGCGCAAGCGATTCCCATCCAGATGGACGCTGTGCGGGTAACGATGAGCTTCATAGCAGAAAGCCTCCGTAAAGTAGGGTTCTGACAGAATATACGTCAGTCCGGGTGGAAATGTTCCCTGCTGGCTACCTCCGCCCTGCAGCGAAAGGAAGGGAATAGCCACCTCCGGCAGCGATTCCGCATCCGTGATTTTTCTGTAAGCTAAGTTCCGCTTCCGCTTAGAATTACCCTACTTGGATTCCCGGTAGCAAATTCGCATTCTCGTTTTGGCACTTGACAACGACTTCTTCTTATATACTATAGTGT
>WNFD01000396.1_pt1 | contig 42934 bp, 43 predicted proteins | sample 5400491 | NCBI WGS metagenome assembly WNFD01 (sample SAMN13153343, study PRJNA577476) | soil metagenome | isolation source: 120 cm saprolite under Douglas fir tree site 2 hole 2 replicate 2 | place: USA:California | collected 2015-04-18
GACGTGGACGTGATGCTCGCGGAGGCGGCCGAGGCCGGCATCGGCCGCCTCCTGCTCTCCCCGTGGATCACGCTCGTGCCGGCCGAGGCGGCGGAGCTTTACGAGGCGCAGCACGTCTGCCAGGTGCAGAACGAGGCCCTCGCCGGGATCGCCGCCGCGCATCCGGGCCGGGTGAGCGCGCTCGGCGCGGTGCCGCTGCAGGATCCGGGCTTCGCCGCCCGGCAGCTCGAGCGCCTGATGCGGGTCCCCGGCATGCACGGGGTGGAGATCCCCGCGAGCGTGCAGGGCGGCTACCTCGGAGAGGAGCGCTTCGCGCCGTTCTGGGAGGCCGCGGAACGGACCGGCGCGCTCGTCTTCATCCACCCGACCACCAGGGGGTTCGGCCTGCCCGCGCTGGATGACTACTACCTGTGGAACTCGGTCGGCAACCCGCTTGAGACCGCGGTGACGGCCGCGCAGCTGGCCGTGTCCGGGGTGCTCGAGCGCCACCCGCGGCTGCGGGTCCTGCTCGCGCACGGCGGCGGCGCGCTCCCCTCGGTCCGCGGCCGGCTGCGCCGCGCGTTCGCCGTGCGGGCGGAGGCGAGCGCCCGCAGCGATCATGATCCGGACACGTCGCTGCGACGCTTCTACTACGACACGGTCACCCACGATCAGGCCCTGCTCGCCGATCTTGTCAGCTACGCGGGCGCGGATCACGTGCTGCTCGGCTCTGACCGCCCTTTTGACATGCGCTCCGAGTGCCCGGCGCAGGACGTCCGGGCGCTCGGGCTCGGCGACACCGAGCGGCTCATCCTCGGCGGCAACGCCGCCCGGCTGCTCGGGTGAGCCGTGGGCATGAACGGCACCTTGAGGTGCACCTGACCTGAACGGCACTTTCATGCTATCGGAGGCTCCGCAGCGGATGGATGGCGAGTTCGATGTCGTGGTGGCCGGCGCGGGGCACAACAGCCTGACCGCCACGGCGTACCTTGCCAAGGCCGGCCTGCGCTGCCTGGTGATAGAGGCGAACCCGGAGATCGGCGGGGACACGAGCTCGGCGGAGCTGACCCTGCCCGGCTTCATCCACGACAGCTGCTCGACGGCGCACAACCTGATCCAGTCCAGTCCCCTGCTGCGTGACGACGAGCTCGGCCTCGCCGGATACGGCCTCGAGTATCTTCAGCCAGATCCGGTGGTGCACATCCCGTTTCCCGACGGCTCATGGCTCACCCAGTGGCGGGATCTCGACCGGACCTGCGCCGAGTTCGCCAGGTTCTCGGCCCGTGATGCCGCCGCGTACCGGCAGATGATGACCGGCTACGGCGAGATCGCGGCGGCCCTGACCCGCTGCCGCTACACGCCGGCCGGACGCTACACGCTGGCCGGATACGGCGAGACGACGGAGCAGGTGCTCGCCCGCCAGCCAGCCGGATCGAGCTGGCTGCGCAGGGACGCGATGTCGGCCTGGGACGTGATCAGGGACGCGTTCGAGGATCCGCACTGCCGGGCGTTCATGCTGTGGATGTCGTTCATGACGATGCGGCCGCCCGACCGCCCGGGGACGGGGCTGCTCGCATACTCACTGGCCTACGGCAGGCAGCGGCACAGCTGGACGCTGCCGCGCGGCGGCTCGGCCGCCCTGCCGAGGGCGCTCGCGCGCGTTATCGAGGCGCATCACGGGGTCCTGCTGACCGGCACGCGGGTGACCAGGCTGCTGCTCTCCGGCGGACGGTGCCACGGGGTGGAGACCGAGACGGGGGAGCGGTACCTGGCGGCCAGGGCCGTGCTCTCCACGATCCACGTAAAGCACCTGGCCGCGATGGCGCCCGCGGCGGCCTGGGGCGAGGACTTCCTGCACCGGGCGGAGACCTGGCAGGCGGGGATCTCGATGTTCGTCACCCACTACGCGACGACCCAGCCGCCACGGTTCCCGGTGGACGGCGGGGTGGCCGGCGGGGGCGAGATCGCGCCTGTCGCCTCGGGCACGCCGGAATCCGCGGAGCGCATGCTCCGGCTCGCGGCCGACTTCCGCGCGGGCCGGGTCGCGATCGACGAGCCCGTGCTGCTCGTGCTGTGTCCCACGGTCGCCGACCCGTCCCGCGCCCCGGCCGGCCACCACACGCTCAAGGTGGTGGGATTCCAGCCCTACGAGCTGCCCGCCGGCCCGGATCGCTGGGACGCCATCCGGGACACCGTGTCCGCCGCGAACCTCGCGCAGCTGCGCCGCTACGCGCCGGGGGTCACCGATGACACCATCCTTGCCACCGAGGTCAAGAGCCCGCTCGACCTGGAGCGCATGAACGCGCACAACTGGCACGGGTCCTGCCACGGCGGGGACTCCGGACCCGCCCAGCCGGGACCCCGGCACTGGGCGGACCTCCGGACGCCGATTCCCGGCCTCTACCAGACGGGCGCCACGACCTGCCCCGGTGGTTCCGTGTCCGCCGCGCCTGGCAGGAACGCGGCCGCGGTCATGCTTGAGGACCTCGGCAGCAGCCTCGCCGAGGCCGTATCCCGCCGAGGCTGATCGTCGTCAGTGAGATGCGCGCCCGCGGAAGCGCCGGCGTACGTCCGGGGGAGTATCGGGGCTGCCCGGCGGTCCGTCGGCTGCGGTAAGGCAGGAGCCTCCCTGCGCAGGACGAAGTTTCTTCACCGGACGCACATGCTGGGTGGCGAAACGCCGATGCTGGGCTGGTATTGGGTGAATGTCCCCCAGGGCACGTGCAGTGACAAGAGGATGGGCTGGAGATGGTAGCAGGCCGGCTGACCCGGGCATCAGACCAGGATCGCGAGCGGGTGGCGGAGATACTCCGGCGAGAACACGCCGCCGGGCGCCTGTCCCCCGAAGAATTCGAGGAGCGGAGCACGGCGGCTTCCGCCGCCAGGACCTGGGACGAGCTGAGCGATCTCGTCATGGACCTCCCCGTGCAGCTGAACTTCGCGGCCGAAAACGCCCTGCTGCCCGTCATCCCGCCGCCACCGCGGCAGGCACCACCGCGGCAGGCACCGCGGCTGCGTGCGCCGGGGGTGCGCTGGCTTCCGGCGCTCGCGCCGGTGCTCATGCTCGCCGCGCTCGCCGCCCTGGCCGCCCTCGCCGAATCTCCCCTTCGCGCAGGGCTATTCGTGCCGATCGCCGCGGTCGGCGTGTTCCGGTATCTCATGCTGGCCAGGCACGGCGTCCGCGGCAGCGGCAGCCGTCGCGGCGGAAGCCGCGGCCGGTGGCGATAGTGCGCAGGTCTTTCAACCGGGACGTGGCGGGGAGAGCGCTGTGAAACTAACGATCTTCGGCTCGACCGGTGGCACCGGCCGGCAGCTGGTCACGCAGGCTCTTGCCGCCGGGCACCACGTCGTGGCGGTCGCACGCCGTCCTGAGGCGGTGACGACCACCCACGAACGGCTGCGCGTCGTCCGCGGCGACGCCCTGGACCCTTCCTCGATCGAGAAGGCTGTCACCGACGCGGACGCGGTGGTTTCGGCACTGGGGATCGGCTACCGCCGCACGGCCACACAGGTCTATTCAGTCGGCACGATGAACGTCATGGCGGCGATGCGCAAGGGTAATGCCGCGGGCCGCCGCCTGCTGTGCGTGTCAACGATCGGCCTGGTGATCCCGGCCGATGGTCCCGTCCTGCAGCGGCTGATCTTCAGGCAGGTCCTGCACCGGCTGCTGCGGAAGCCGTACGAGGACATGTCCCGGATGGAGCACGCCGTGCGCCGCAGCGGGCTCGACTGGACCATTGTCCGTGCGGCGCGGCTCACGAATGGCCCGCACACCGGCCGGTACCGCGTCGCGGTGAACCAGGGCCTGCCGGGAAGCTGGTCCATCTCGCGCGCGAACCTCGCGGACTACCTCCTCGCCCACCTGGGGGACCGCACCTCCTACCAGGCGACCGTAGAGGTCGCTAACTGAGGATGCCGCCGCGCGCGCCCTGCCGGGCGTGACGGATTCCCCGCCGCGGGGGACACCTGACTCACGACACAGGGATTCGCGCTGTCGCAGACTGCCGCATGACGCCACCACGAAACGCCGGAGCTCTCTCCGGGGCGTGCGGGCGATCCGCGCGGCGATCTGAAGGAGCGCACGATGACGGAGCACCTCCTTGCTCTCTGGCTGGTCCTGGCAGCGGGCGTTCAGCTCGGCACGCTCTGGATCATGAAGACGTCGATCCTGCCCATGCTGAATACGCTGCCGTATGACCGTTACGTCAATGTCTGCCAGCTGATCGATATGCACGTCTTCCATCCGATCGCACTGTGGAACGGGGTTATCGGGGCATTTCTCGGCGTCGGCCTTGCCGTGACGGCACCGGATCCGGCGGCTACCGCATTGTTCGTCATCGGTGCCCTCGGCATGGCCGTGGTAGGAGCAGCCTCCGAGGGCGTGAACCGGCCGATCTGGCGTCAGATCGAGAGGTGGAGCCCGCGCCGCCTGGCGGACTCTGAGTGGGCGGCGAAGCGGTACCGCTGGCATATCGCGCATCAGGTCCGGACCTATGGCGCCGTCCTCGCCCTGGGCTCATACGCCGCTGCGGCGGCAGTAATAGGAACGCTTTAGATGTTCTTTATGAATGCTTTTGCAAACGGTCTCGTAAATGTTCTTGGAAAAGAGACGCGGGGTCCCCGGAGAGAAGGAGGCGAACGTGCCTGCGGAAGCGGCTACGGATGTGCAGCACAACAAGGAAATCGTCCGGCTGGTGACCGAGAAGGGCTTCAACGAGGGCGACCTCGCTGGCGTGGAGCAGTATTTCACGGCCGACTACGAGGTTCATGCGCCTGGTGTCCCGCCGCTTCCGCCCGGCCCCGGCGCGTTCCAGGAGGCCGTTAACTTGTGGCGGGATGCCTTTCCCGACATTCACGTTACGGTGGAGGACGTCGTAGGCGAGGGCGAGAAAGTTTACTGCCGCTTCACCACCCGCGGCATCCATAGCGGGTCGCTGATGGGGATTCCGCCGAGCGGCCTCCAGGTCACCATTCACGAGATGTCATGCCACCGGCTGGTGAACGGCAAGGTGGTCGAATCCTGGATCGGGGACAACGTGCCGAACATTCTTCATCAGATCGGCGCTCTGGTTCCGGCGCACCCGTAGAGAGCACAGCATTCACAAGATGCGCTTAAGGGGCTCGATCATGTATAGATCGCTCATTGTTGCTAAAATCGCACCAGGTGCCGAAGGTGAAGTGGGCCGCATCTGGACGCAATCGGATCAGACGGATCTGCCGAGGAAGGTGGGCGTCCGCCGCCGCCAGCTATTCAGCCTCGGCGACCTCTACATCCACCTGCTCGAGACCGCCCAGCCGGGCACGCAGGCGCTGACCGTGGCTCGCGGCGAGGAGGAGTTCGACCGCATAAGCGAGCGGCTGAACCCGTTCATCTCGCCGTATCTGCCGACCTGGCGATCGCCCAGGGACGCGGTCGCGACCTGCTTCTACTCATGGGAGAACCTCGAGGCGGAGCCGGGCATCGAACGGGGTTCAGCATGACCGCCGACCTGGCCGCCCGCTCCCCGGCATCCCCCCCGCAGGGAGGTCCTGACGCGTCGTCTTCCCCGGACGGCACCGCGTCGTGGGTGCGGTGTGGCTCCTGCGGATCGCTGGTCTACGGGAAGCGGCTGGCTCGCAATCTTCACGCCTGCCCGGACTGCGGTTTCTACCGGCGGCTCACCGCGACTCAGCGGATCGCTCAGCTCGCGGACCCCGGGACGACTTTCATCCCCCTGCCGGCCGCGGCCGAGGCGGCCGACGTGCTCGGGTTCACCGACACGCTGCCTTATGCGACGCGGCTGGCCCTCGCGCGCCAGGCCACGGGGCTCGACGAAGCCGTCCGCTGCGGCGTGGGGTGGATCGGAAGCCGGCCGCTCGTCTTCGCCGTGATGGATTTCCGGTTCATGGGCGGCAGCCTCTCGTCTGCCGTGGGCGAGCTCATCGCGCAGGCCGCGGACACGGCACGGGAGCGGCGGCTGCCGCTGCTCATCGTGACGACGTCGGGCGGCGCGCGGATGCAGGAAGGCTGCCTGTCGCTGATGCAGATGGCAAGCACCAGCCAGGCGATCGCCCGCATGCGGGAGGAATGCCTCCTCACCATCAGCCTGGTCACGGACCCGACGTACGGCGGGGTGGCAGCCTCGTTCGCCACGAACACCGACATCATCATCGCGGAATCCGGCGCGAGGATGGGCTTCGCCGGGCCCCGGGTCATCAAGCAGACGATCGGGCAGGATCTGCCCGCCGGATTCCAGACCGCGGACTTCCTGCTGCGGCACGGGCAGGTCGACCTGGTCGCGGACCGGCAGGATCTCCGCGGCCGCCTGCAGCAGCTCCTCACCATGAACGACCCGGCGCCGCCGGCTCTCGCGCACGGCTCACGCCCGGTCATCGTGCGTGACCCGGACGCGCTGAATGCGCGGGATCCGTGGGAGATCGTGCAGCTCGCGCGCAACATCGACAGGCCTACCACGCAGGACTACCTGGTGCGGGCGTTCGATTCGTTCACCGAGCTGCACGGTGACCGGGTGCACGGCGACTGCCCTTCCATCATCGCCGGGGTCGGACGGCTCAACGGGCTTACCGTGGCGGTGATCGGGCACCAGAAGGGCCACACCACCAAAGAGCTCCTCGCACGCAACTTCGGGATGCCGCGCCCAGAGGGCTACCGGAAGGCGCTGCGGGTCATGACGCTGGCGGCCAGGTTCGGGATCCCGATCGTCACCCTCGTCGATACGCCCGGCGCCTATCCCGGGATGGATGCCGAAGAACGCGGGCAGGCGCTCGCGATCGCGCGCAACGTGCTCGAGATGTCGTGCCTGCCGGTGCCGATCGTCGCGATCGTGACTGGCGAGGGCGGCAGCGGGGGAGCGCTCGCGCTCGCCGTGGCCGACCAGGTTCTCATGCACGAGAACGGGATCTACTCCGTGATCAGCCCGGAGGGCTGCTCGGCGATCCTGTGGAACACGCCGACGAAGGCGCCGGACGCGGCGCGCTCCCTCCGGATCGTCGCACCGGATCTGCTGCGCCTCGGCGTCGTCGACGGCGTCATCCCCGAACCAGCGGCTGGTGCGCACACCGACCATGGTGAGATCGCCGGATCGCTGCGCCGCGCCCTGCTCGAGCTCCTGCCCGGCCTGCTCCGCACCCCCGCGGCGACGCTCGTCGAACGGCGCCGGTCGCGGTTCCGCCGTTACGGCCGCGTCTTCGCGGCGGGCGAGGCAGGCGCGCCCGGATGGCGGGGGGTCGTGGCGGATCGCCCCTCCGGGCCGGCAGCGCCTGGCACAGGCGGCCCGGATCCGGAGGTAGCGGCGTAGATGTCCGATGAGCTGCGGCAGACGGATGCGGGACGCGCGAGCATCGGCGAGCTGAGGGAGCATGCCCAGAAGTTCGCCGAGCACGCGCGGGGCCCGCTGCGCCTGCTCCGGATGCGGGCGGGTGACGTCTCGATCGAGGTGCACTGGCACGAAGCGGGCGGCAGCGGAGGGCCTGCCGAGGCGCGCGCGGCCCACCTGAGCGGCCCGGTCAACGGCGGGGCGAACGGCGCCGCGGCGGCCGGACTGGCTGAGCCAGCCGATGGTGCCGGCGAAGACCGGGCGCTCGTGACGTCGCCGATGGTGGGGACGTTCTACCGGGCCCCGTCTCCGGGCGCGGACCCGTTCGTCGAGGTCGGCGATCTCGTCGAGCCTGGCCAGACGGTGGGCATCGTCGAGGCGATGAAGCTGATGAACGCCATCGCCGCCGAGTGCCAGGGGCTGGTGACCCAGATCCTCGCGGAAGACGCCCAGCCGGTGGAGTTCGGGCAGCCTCTTGTCGCACTGGCCGCCAGGTCGTAGGCATGTTCGAGAAGATCCTCATCGCCAACAGGGGCGAGATCGCCGTGCGCATCGCGCGGACCTGCCGCGAGCTCGGGGTCCGCACGGTCGCGGTCTACTCCACGGCGGACGCGGACTCGCGGCATGTCCTGCTCTGTGACGAGAGCGTATGCATCGGGCCGCCGCCGGGCGGCAGGAGCTACCGGAACGCGGCGGCGATTGTCGAGGCAGCCTGCCAGACAGGTGCCGACGCGGTGCACCCCGGCTACGGGTTCCTGTCAGAGGATCCGGACTTCGCCGAGATCTGCGGGCAGGCGGGCCTGACGTTCATCGGGCCGTCGCCCGATGCGCTCCAGGTTCTCGGCGACAAGGCGACCGCCCGCGCCTGGATGGAGCGCGCGGGCGTGGCCCTGCTTTCTGGCACGGCGGCGGTGCCCGCCAGCGCCGCGGAGGCGAAGGACCTCGCGGATCAGCTCGGCTATCCGGTGATCATCAAGGCATCGGCCGGCGGTGGCGGGCGCGGCATGACCGCCGTCGGGAACCCGGCGGATTTCCTTCGCTGTCACGCGGAGACCAGCGCCGCGGCGCTGGCCCTGTTCGGCGACGACCGGGTGTACGTGGAGCGCTATCTGCCCGGCGCCCGCCACGTCGAAGTCCAGTTCCTCTGCGACCAGTCCGGCGCGGGCATCCACCTCGGTACCCGCGACTGCAGCGTGCAGCGGCGGCACCAGAAGCTTGTCGAGGAGGCACCCGCGCCCGGCCTCTCCCGCCAGACGGTGCGGGAGATGAGCGAGTCGGCGCTGCGGGGTGCCCTCGCGGCAGGCTACGTCGGCGTCGGCACCGCCGAGTTCCTCGTGGACGCCGATGAACGGCACTACTTCCTCGAGGTGAACGGCCGGATCCAGGTCGAGCACCCGGTCACCGAGATGGTCAGCCGCATCGACCTGGTGCAGGAGCAGCTCCTTGTCGCTTCCGGCAGCAGGATCCGGTACAAGCAAGAGGATGTGCGACTGGAGGGTCATGCCATCGAGTGCCGGGTCAACGCGGAGGACCCTTACCGGATGTTCGCCCCGACGCCTGGCGTGCTCGACCGGTTCCTGCCGCCCGGCGGCCCGTTCACCCGGGTGGACAGTCACGGCCGGCCTGGCTACCGGGTAGGCCCGGACTACGATTCGCTGCTCGCCAAGGTCATTGTCTGGGCTCCGGACCGGGACCAGGCCATAAGCCGCATGGAACGCGCGCTTGCCGAGTTCGATATCGGTGGTGACGGTATAAGGACCACGATTCCCTTCCTCTTGACGGTGCTCGCCAATTCCGACTTCCGTAAGGTCAGGCATTCAACGGATCTCGCCGGGCGCCTGCTCGACAAAAGCGATAACCACAAGAATATGCGATGACGGAGAAAGGAAAAGAAGATGGCGCTGACGGCAGCACATCCTGGTCAGGGGCGTCCTGGTCCCTTGACGGTCACAAGCTCTGAGATAGAGCGTCTCCTTGTCGTGCGGACGGGGGCCGATCCCGCGCTTTTCGAGGAGCCGGAGGAGCGCTCGCTCGAGGAACTCGGAATCGATTCGCTCGCGGTACTCGAGCTGCAGGCTGTCGTCCAGGACGAGTTCGGCAGGCAGGTGCCTGACGAGGCACTGAAGATGACGGTCTCCGAGATCGTCATGCAGGTCAACACGCAGTCGGCGGTGGTGTGAGGTGCCCGGCCACACGGAGAACTCCGTCACCATAGACGCGCCGTTCGACCTCGTCTGGTCCATGACGAACCAGGTCGAATCGTGGCCGCAGCTGTTCACCGAGTACTCGGCGGCCGAGATTCTCGAGCGCCATGGCGAAACGGTCCGGTTCCGGCTGACCATGCACCCCGACGAGAACGGGCAGGTGTGGAGCTGGGTGAGCGAGCGCACCACCGATCCGGTAGCCCGGACCGTCAGCGCGCGGCGGGTCGAGCCTGGCCCGTTCGAGTACATGAACATCCGCTGGATTTACGCGGCGGAGGGCCCGGAGGGCGGCCGCACCCGAATGACCTGGATTCAGGACTTCGCGATGCGGCCCGACGCCCCGGTAGACGACACCTGGATGACCAGCCGGCTCAACACCAATACCCCCGTCCAGATGGAAGCGATCCGCCAGCGGGTCGAGCGCGAGGCTCACGCGCGGGCGCCGAGATGACCACCGGGCACAAGGCCGTTGCCGTCGGCGACGTATCGCCCGACCGGCGGCGCGGCGGGGAGATCCGCGTGCTGCTCGGACCGCGGAACGCGGGGTCTACATCGGGATTCATGGGCGTGGCTACGCTCGAGCCGGGAGAGCGCATCGCGGAGCACTACCACCCGTACAGCGAGGAGTTCCTTTTCCTCGCGCGGGGCTCGCTCACCGTGGACCTGGACGGCGCTCCGGTCACGCTGCGCGCGGGCGAGGGCCTGTTCATACCGATCGGGACCCGGCACCGGCTGCGCAATACCGGCGAGGAGCAGGCCTTCGCCGTCTTCCAGCTTGGCCCCCTCGCACCGCGGCCGGAGCTCGGTCACGTGGACACGGAACCCAACGGCTCGGCGGCCCACCCGGGGATGATCACGAAATGACGACGCGGCGGGGTCGCCGGACGGCGGTGACGGGGATCGGGGTGGTGGCACCGGGCGGCCCGGGCAGGGACGCGTTCTGGCACTCGATCACCGCGGGCCGGACGTTCACCAGGCGGATCTCGTTCTTCGACCCGGCCCCGTTCCGCTCCCAGGTCGCGGCCGAGGCGGAGTTCGACCCGGCGGCCGCCGGGCTCACCCCCCGCGAGTGCCGCCGGGCGGACCGGTTCGTGCAGTTCGGGCTCGCCGCGTCGGCCGAGGCGCTGGCGGACAGCGGGATAGAACTCGACGAGCCCGCGAGGGACGCCACGGCCGTGGTGATGGGCACCGCCGTGGGCGGGACCACGACCCTGGAGAACGAGTATGTCGTGAGCAGCGATGCTGGACGACGGTGGCTGGTCGACCCTGACTGCCCGACCCCGTTCCTGTACCAGGCACTCATGCCGAGCAGCCTCGCTTCTGAGATCAGCTGCAGGTACGGCGTGCACGGTCCCGCTCAGGTGGTGTCGACCGGCTGCACGTCGGGAATCGACGCCATCGGCTACGCGCACCAGCTCATCCAGGACGGCGAGGCGGACATCGTCATCGCGGGAGCCTCCGACGCCCCCATCTCGCCGGTTACGGTGGCGTCGTTCGACGCGATCAAGGCCACCACCCCGGACAACGACGACCCCGCGCACGCGTCCCGGCCGTTCGACGCCGGCCGGCACGGCTTCGTGCTCGGGGAAGGCGCCGCTGTGCTCATCCTCGAGGACCTCGACCGGGCGATCCGCCGGGACGCGCACGTGTACTGCGAGATCGCCGGCTACGCCACGCGGGGGAACGCCTACCACATGACCGGCCTGCGCCCCGACGGCGCGGAGATGGCTGAATCCATCGCGGACACGATGCGGCAGGCCCGGCTGGACGCCGCGGACCTGAACTACATCAGCGCACACGGCTCGGGCACGAAACAGAACGACAGGCACGAGACGGCCGCCTTCAAGCGCTCGCTCGGCCACCGGGCCTACGAGATCCCGATCAGCTCGATCAAGTCCATGATCGGCCATTCGCTCGGCGCGATCGGGGCGATCGAGATGGCCGCGTGCGCGCTCGCCATCGAGCACGGGGTCATCCCGCCCACCGCCAACTGGGCCACCCGCGATCCCGAGTGCGACCTGGATTACACCCCGAACATTGCACGTGAGCAGCGGGTCGACACCGGGCTTTCCGTCGGAAGCGGCTTCGGCGGCTTCCAGTCCGCGATGATCATGGCCAGGCCACCGGAGTTCCGGTCGTGACCCGCCGCGCCGTCATCACCGGGATGGGCGTCGTGGCGCCGAGCGGCATCGGCGCGGACGAGCACTGGAAGACCGTACTCGACGGAGACAGCAAGATCGGCCGGATCAGCATATTCGACCCGGGTCCATACGACACCTCGCTTGCCGGGGAAGTGCGGGACTTCCATGCGGCGGACCATGTCGAAAGCCGACTCGCGGCCCAGACCGACCGCTGGACCTGGTTCGGCCTCGCGGCGGCCGCCGAGGCACTGGGTGACGCCGGGATTGATCCCGCGTCGACCGATCCCTATCGCCGTGCCGTGGTGCTCGCCAGCTCATCGGGCGGGAACCACTTCGGCCAGCAGGAACTGCAGCGGCTGTGGAGCCAGCCATCCCGGACGGTGAGCGCCTACCAGTCGATCGCCTGGTTCTACGCGGCGAGCGTGGGGCAGATCGCGATCAGGCACCAGTTCAAGGGGCCGTCGTGCGTGCTCGCGGCGGAAAGCGCCGGCGGACTCGACAGCATCGCGCACGCGGCCCGCATCATCAGCCGGGGTGCCTCGTTCGTCCTGGCCGGAGGCACCGAGGCGCCGCTCAGCCCCTACGCGCTCGTCTGCCAGCAGCGCAGCGGGTGGCTGAGCACGAGCGATGACCCGGAGCGCGCGTACCTGCCGTTCGGCACCGGCGCGGCCGGCTACGTGCCTGGCGAGGGCGGTGCCGTCTTCGTCGTCGAGGATCTCGACCACGCGCTGGAACGGAAGGGCGCGACCATTCATGCCGAGGTCGCCGGATGGGGCGCGACCCACGACGGCGAGTATTCGTGGCGGCGCGGCGCGGGCTCGGTCCGGCAGTACGCACGGGCGATGCGGCTCGCGCTTGACCGCGCAGGGCTGCGCCCGTCGGACATCGACGTGGTCATCCCCGATGCCCTCGCCGTTCCGGCCTACGACGTCACAGAGGCGTCCGCGCTGCGCCAGGTATTCGGCCCTGACGTCCCCGTCACCACGCAGAAGCCGCTGGTCGGGCGCCTCTACCAGGGAGGGTCCGCGCTCGAGCTCGCCACCGCGCTGCTCGCCATGCGGCATCAGACGATCCCGGCCGCCGCCGGTGTCGAGCAGCCGGCCGAGGGCTGCGAGCTGGCGTTCGTCCGCACGAACCGGCCTGGCCCCGTCAACGCGATCATGATCAACGCGCGGGGCTTCGACGGCTTCAACAGCTCACTCATCATCCGTAAATACGTGCTAGCCCCGGGAGACGACCCCCGCGGCGATCGGAGGCGTGATGAAGGCACAGGCCGATGACACACGGGCCCGCGTGGTGTTCCTGATCCGCGTTCCGGCGGACCGGACGGCGGATTTCCTCGGTGCCTACGACAAGATCCGGTACGAGGTGGCGGGCGGCGTGGACGGGCACCTCATCGACCAGGTCTGTCAGGCCGAGCGTGACCCGGAGCAGTGGATGATCACGAGCGAGTGGACGTCGATAGAGGCATTCGAGTCGTGGGAGCGCAGCCCCGGTCACCGGAGCCTGGTCGCGCCGATGCGCGACTGCCTTACCGAGGCCACGTCCCTCCGCTTCGTCGTCCGCGCACAGACGAGCCGGGGGAGCAGCCCAGCAAGGACCGAAACCCGGCGACCGCCGGGGATTCCCGCACGGAACTCAGGAGGACAGGTGACGGCAGATGGCTGACATCGCAATCGTCGGCGGCAGCGTCGCCGGCCTGGCCAGCGCGCTCGCGCTGAACCAGGGTGGCCACGAGGTGCACATCCTCGAGCGGGACGCGACAGATCCGCCCGAGACCGTGGAACAGGCGCACTCGGAATGGCCCCGGCCGACGGTGCCGCAGGCGGTGCACTCGCACGCCTTCGCCTCGCTCGGCGTCAGGCTCCTGCTCGAACGGGCACCCGAGATCTACCGGGCGCTCGTCCGGGCGGGCGCGGACGAGATCCGGCTCGGCGAGCGCATGCCGCCTACGCTGACCGACAGCTCGGCCGAGCCGGGGGATGACGAGCTCCAGATGCTCGGCATGCGCCGTTCCACGTTCGAACTCGTGCTGAGGCGTGAGGTGCTGCGCAGGCCGGGCATCCGGCTCAGCCCCGGGGTGACGGTCCGCGGCCTGGAACTGGCCGCCACCGGCAAGCCCCGGGTAACCGGGGTTCGCGCCGCCGACGGTCATGTCGTGCCCGCCGACATCGTGATCGACGCTTCCGGGCGCAAGTCGGCGGCGGCGAAGTGGCTGTCCGACGTCGGCTCGCCGGTGGCCGGCGGCAGGGTCGAGGACTGCGGCATCAGCTACTACACCCGCTTCTACCGGTTCCTCGGACAGCGGCCGCCAGGCCCGCTCAACCGCGGCTTCGGGGCCGGCGGCCTGTGGGATTTCTATACGGCTGTCCTCTTCCTGTGTGATAACCGGACGTTCTCCATCTCGGTCGGCGTGCTTCCCGAGGACAGCGAGATGAAGGTCCTGCGCACCGAGGAGGCGTTCACGGCGGCGGTGCGGGCGACCCCGCTGCTCGCGCCGTGGCTGGAGCCAGGGATCAGCGAGCCGATCTCCGGGGTAACCGCGATGGGCGGCCTGGACAACTCGCTGTGCGCGGCCGGCGCTGGCGCGCAGCGGCCGCTGCTGGGATTCTTCGCTGTCGGGGACTCGGTGTGCACGACGAACCCTGCCTACGGGCGCGGGGTCTCACTGGCACTCGCCCATGCCTACGAGCTGGCTGACGGGCTTGCCTTGTATCCCGACGTCTCGGCCGAGCAGTTCACCGAGGTGAACCGCGCGACCGAGCGGCTGATGACGCCCTGGTGGACCGATGCCGTGTTCAACGACAGGGGCAGGGCGGGGCTGTGGCGCGCGACCCTGCGCGGCACGCCGATGCCCGCGCCGCCAGACGGCATAGTGACCTTCGGTACCGCCGCGGCTGCCGCCGCGACCGATCCCGTCGTCTGGCGCCGTCTCGTGCGCGTGATGATGGCGCTCGCGCCGCCGTCGTCGCTCTACAACGACGAGGAGATCCGGCTGCGCGTGAAGAAGGCGCTCGCGGGGGCGGCGGATCATCCGCCGATGCCGTCACCGAGCCGCGAGCAGTTCGTCAAGGCCGTCACCGCGGCGGCGGCCACGAATCCCACGAAATGAGGAGAGCGCGCAATGAGTGACCATCCGAATGTCGAGCTGATGCAGAAGGTGTACGACGCTTTCACGGTCGGTGATCTCGAACGGGCCGCCAGCTACTGGACCCCGGATTGTGTCCACCACTATCCCGGGCGGAGCCCGCTGTCCGGCTCGCACGCCGGTGTGGAAGAGGCGATCTCTTTCGCTGTGAAGATGTTCGAGATGACCGACGGCGTCGAGATGGAAGTCCTCGATGTCGCGGCAAGCGACACGTATGCGTATGCGCTGCTCAATACGCGCTATCACAAGGGCGGCCAGACGCTGCAGATGCCGTTCATCAACATCTCGCGGATCCGCGACGGCAAGATCGCCGAATTCTGGACTTACCCGGACGACCAGTACGCGGTAGACGAGTTCTGGTCCTGACCACCGAGAAGGGCGATCGACATGCAGGGCACAGTCATCGCATGGGGCGACAACTCCAACGGCCAGCTCGGCGACGGTTCCACGACCAGTCGCATTACGCCTGGTGAGGTACCCGGCATCAGGGACGTCGTCGCTGTCGAGTCAGGCTGCGGGCACATCCTGGCGCTGCTCGCCGACGGGACCGTCACCGGGTGGGGGCGCAACGGCTTCGGGCAGGCCTGCGGCATCACCGCGGACACCCAGACCACCCCGCGGCAGGTGCCCGGCTTGCGCGCGGTGCAGGGCCTGGCGCCCGGCGGCGGGCACAGCCTGGTGCTGCTCGAGGACGGCACCGTATGGGGATGGGGCGCCGGCTTCTTCGGGATGCTCGGCGATGTCAGCCTCGGTGTCCAGCCGTTCCCGGCACGGATACCGGGACTCGAGGGCGTGACCAAGGTGGTGGCCGGCGGCTCGCACAATCTGGCGCTGGCGCAGGACGGCACGGTCTGGACCTGGGGCCGGGATGACCACGGCCAGCTCGGCGACGGCGGTGACAATGGCCGGCCGGGCCGCCGCACGGTCGAATACCGCGGCCAGTCCTTTCCCTGCCGGACGACCCCGGCCCAGGTGAGCGGCCTGACCAGGGTGCGGGATATCGCGGCGGGCGGCGGGCACAGCCTCGCCCTGTTCGCCGACGGCACGGTCGCCGCGTGGGGTTACGACGACCGCGGCCAGCTTGGTGACGGCTGCGAGGCGGACCGGCGGGCGCCGAGCCTCGTCCGCGGCCTGAGCCGGGTGCGGCAGATCGCTGCGGGCTATCACCACACGCTCGCGCTGGCCGAAGACGGCACGGTATGGGCTTGCGGGCTCAACGACGGCGGGCAGTGCGGAGACGGGACCACCGTGCACCGCGGCACTCCCGTCCAGGTACAGAAGCTGCACGGCGTCGTGTCCATCGCGGCCAACGGCGGCGGCACCGACGTGTCCCCTGGCAACGGCGGCCACAACGTCGCCCGGCTGGGAGACGGAACCGTGGCCGCGTGGGGCTTCAACGACTTCGGCCAGCTCGGCGACGGCACGACCGCTAACAGGCTCACGCCTGTCGAAGTCAAGGGGCTCCGCGACGCTCACGGCGTCACCGCTGGTGGCGAGGTCCCGCAGTTCAGGGAGAACCCCGGCGGGGGTTACAGCCTGGCACTCCAGTAGTCCGCGAATCCCGGGACAAGAAGGCCCGGGCCGGCGCCCGCGCCCGGTACGAGGCGCGGGCGCGGGCGGCCGTCGCGGAGAGTTCCGCCGTGGTCACTGGCGGCCTCCCGGCAGGGCCGTCATCGCGCTCCCGTTCGGTATCCGGCTTTTCTTGCTGCCCATGTCAGAAGAGCGAAGCGAGAGGATGAATATGATTCCGCAGCAGACGGCACCTGCGTCTCATCAGGCGGCGGCCCAACGTGCGGCGGCCCAACGTGCGGCGACACTGTCGGAGCTGATGTTCCCATCGACGGTGCGATGCATCTCCGTAGCCGCTCAATACGGCATCGCGGATCTTCTCGGCGACGGCCCGCGGCACATAGGGGAGCTGGCCGAGAAGTCGGGCACCGACCACCGGTCGCTCGCCAAGGTGCTGCGGCTGCTGACCGAGGACGGCGTCTTCGCGGAGCCGGACCCCGGCGTGTTCGCGAACACCCCGCTGTCGGAGCTGCTCAGGCAGGGAGTGCCCGGATCGCTCTACTCGATGGCCCGGATGGTGGGGGAGCCGTGGCTGTGGGCGTGCTGGGGCAGCCTCGACTTCAGCGCTGCCACCGGCTCGCCCGCGTTCAACGAGGTCTTCGGCGTTGGCGCGTGGAGCTGGTTCGCGGAGAATCCCGCATCCGGCCGCTTGTTCAACGACGCGATGACCGACTTCTCCGAGGCGCTGAGCGCGCAGCTTGTCCGCGCCTACCCGGAGTTCGGGGACGCGGGAGTGGTGGCCGATCTCGGCGGCGGCCAGGGCAGCTACCTGGCGGCGATCCTGGAGGCTTACCCCACGGCCGGCTGCGGAGTGCTTGCCGACCTGCCGCAGGTGATCGATCAGGCGAGGGAGCGCGCGGAGCTCGCGGAGCTGATCGGGCAGGGCAGATACAGGTTCGCGCCCGGTGATTTCTTCGCTGGCGTGCCGGCCGGCGTCGATCTCTATGTCACCAAGCAGATCATGCACTCCTGGCCGGACGACAAGCTGGTGCAGGTGCTCGAACGCTGCCGCGGCACGTCTCCTGACGCGCGCGTCCTGGCGGCTGAGCTCGTGCACCATTCCGGCGCGCCCCGGTTCGTCAAGAACTTCGACCTCGTGATGCTCATCACCATGAGCGGGAGTGTGCGAACGGCCGCGGAGTTCGGCGAGCTTTACCGGCGGGCCGGTTACCGGCTCACCCGCATCGTGCCGACCGAGACAGCGTTCTCACTGATCGAAGGGACACCTGAATGAGCGGCGCCTGGCGCCTGGAGTGCCGGGCTCAGCCGCCGAGCCCGGCCCGGCGGGCGCGCACAGCCGCCGCCGCCCGGTCGGCGACCTGGAGCTTGGCGAAGATCCTTGACATGTAGTTGCGGACAGTCTTGTGCGAGAGCTGAAGTTCCTGAGCGATGGAGGCGTTCCCCCGGCCGTCGGCGACGAGCTCGAGCACGGCCCTCTCCCTGTCGGTTAGCTCGGGGAAGGGCGCCCGCTGGCTTGGCGGATTGGTGATGTACTCGATGACCCGGGCGGCGACGTGCGCTCCGAATATCGCCTCCCCCCGGCTGACGACATCGACCGCGAGCGCGATCTCCCTCGCCGCCGCGCCCTTGAGCAGGTACCCGCGGGCGCCGGCCCGCATCGCGGCCAGCAGGGTGTCGTCGTCGCTGAACATGGTGAGTATGAGGATCTTCATCGCGGGATGCTCGCTGAGGATGCGCCGGGTTGCCTCGATCCCGTTCATCTGCGGCATGTTCACGTCCATGAGGATGAGGTCGGGCTTCAGCCGGCGGGCGGCCTCGACCGTGGCGGTGCCCGTCGTTGTTTCTCCCACAAGCTCCACCCGGGCGATCGTGCTCAGCACCGTCCGGATGCCGGCGAGAAAGACGGGATGGTCGTCGGCAATGAGAACGCGCAGCTGTGACTCACCAGGTGGGTCGCTCATGACGTCATCCATCCGCCTTGGCGTTGTTCCTCTCGCAGGTGTGGTCCAGCGGCCCGAAGGGCAGGTACGCGAGCACCAGGGTGCCCCCTGACCCGCGCCGCTCGATCAGGCAGCTGCCGCCGACCTCTTCGGCGCGGTCACGCATCGATGTCGTCCCGATCCCTAAGGTTGGCTCCGCTGGCAGGCCGACCCCGTTATCGGTCACATTGATACATATACCCCTTGCGACACGTATTAGTCGGATCCGGCACTGGCTAGCGTGGGCATGCCTGGCTACATTTGTTACGGCCTCGCTAACGATGTGATACGCCGTGCGCTTTACGGCCGGAGTTAGCCCGGGTAGTAGCGCCGGGCAGTCGACAGTGACGTGAAGCCGCCCCCCGCTCGCCTGCTGGAATTGAGCGGCCAGGCCCTTGAGTGCCTGGCCGAGAGTCCGTCCCCGCAGCGCGGGATGCGGTCGCAACTCCAGGATGAGTTCCCGCACGTTCGTGATGACATCGTGCATTTCGGCGTGTGCCTGCGCGAGCAGCGCGTCGACCGCCTGAGGGTCCTCAGCGAGGAGCCTGCGCGCCGTGTCGATGCGCATCGCGGCGGTCGCGACGGTCGGCCCTAGGCCGTCGTGCAGATCCCTGCGCAACTTACTGCGAAGCTCGGGCAGCTTTCCGCACTCTGCATGCTCCGGGCCACTGAGCCAGCTAGTTGCGGTGCACGCAACGGGTAGCAAGAAAAAGGTGATAGCAGCCGACATGAGTGCGAGTTCGAGCGGATTTCGTGCCAGTGTTCCCAGCGCAAGTGCGCCTAGCGTCAGGAGCGCGGCCACGAAGAAGACAAAGTCAAGCAAAGCTACCCTGAGTAGCCGGAGCCCCGTCGCGCATGCGGATCGATGAGGGTCATGTGAATCAGCCACCGTACGCATCCACCCTCTAAGGTGCCGCACGACGTCAAGCCCCCGCAGCCGACACCAGAGCCTGATCGGTGACACTGTGCTATAGAGCTACGATTCAGTGACTGCGGTGCCGGGCAAGCTCATTAGAGACCCCTGATGCCGTGCTCAGCCAGCATTACGATGTCATGTTTATTCCTCCATAGTCCCGATGTTACCCATCATATCCTGATTGAGCAAGTACCCGCTCATTGATTACGCCTCGTATCGGTTACCATGTGGCCCCGGCAGCTGCGGTGCGCCAAGCACAGCGAAGGTCGCGGAGAGTGTCCCTCGCCAGACGCGGCGCCCGGGAACCCGCGGGAGATCCCGGCGCGGCTTCCTCCGCTGCCGCTGCCCCCGCTGCCGCGTGCGCCGGAGTCCCGGTAGCCGGCTCACCGCCGTCCCGCCGGTCGCTCACTGCCCGGTGCGACTATTTACCCTCGGCTTATCCGCGGCCCGTTGCATTCTGGCCTGGCCGTAGGATGTCCTTCCCCAGGGCTTGTAATTCGCCACCGTATTCGTGCTGAGCAGCACGAGGAGCCCGACGCTGCACGCGACGACGAGGAAGAAGCGCAGCGAGCCAGGATCAGGCCGGGCCGATGCGGTCACTTGCAGCGCGGTGACGCGGGCCGCGGCTTCCTGCATCCGGTCGTTGACAACGAAGATGCTGAGGACAGTCAGTATCGCTGTGAGCACGAATTTAATGAATACCCAGTAGTATCGCACAAGCCCCCAGTGCGTGCCCAGGGACAAGAGCAGGCCCGTCACGAGCGCGCCGAGGCTCACCGGGAGCAAGAAGGTGTTCCCGAGGATTCCGATGGAGACGTAGACCGAGCGCAGCATGCTGGTGCCGTGCCCGAGCAGCCCGGCAACGCCTAGCGCAAGCAGGCTTGCCTCGACGCCTATCCACCCGACCGAGATTGTCACATGAACGGTAAGCAATACCCGGCGCACAGGCAGCGGTATTGCGGGGATTACTCGCCTGCGGTTGATTGCTGAACGAGGCTGCGATCGGAGCGGGGTAGTCATTGCGGCTGTCCTCACACATCGAGCCGGGCACACGGAGCTGAACTGATCGTACTTTTCCCGGCACGATTCTGGTGGCAGATACCGTTTCCGTCCCAGCCGTCATCGGCAGTCGTCAGGGCATAGATGAGCTGCTATGTCCCGGCCGGGCAGATACTGCTGGGCAGATTCCCGTTGCTGCGGGGACGGCTGCCTCATGACGCCGGGACCATGGCCGCGAGACGCTCCGCGGGAAAGCTAAATTTCGGCCCGCATTCAGTTATGCGATGTTCCAGCCAGGAAGGACGACCCGTGATGACCGTTGATATGAGGGCACCGACCCTGCCCATGCGACGGACGCACCCGTTCGATCCACCCGACGAATACGACCGTCTTAGGGGGGAAAATGCCGTAGGCCGGTTCATCTGGCCCAACGGTGTGCACGGCTGGCTCGTCACGAGATACGACGATGTCCGGGCGGCACTCGCAGATCCGCGGCTCAGCATCGACCGCACCGCGAGCCCGCCGCCCTCGCTCGCCCAGGGGCGGGCATCGGGGGTCATGCTGCCGCGATCGCTCGTCGGGATGGATCCTCCTGAGCACACGCCGCGGCGTCAGCTGATCATCCGTGAGCTCACCGTCAAGCGGGTGGCGCGGCTGCGGCCGCGGATCGGCCAGATCGTGGACGAGTACCTGGACGAGATGGAAAGGTCAGGGCCACCCGCGGACCTGGTGTCGTCCTTCGCGCTGCAGATCCCCTCGATGGTCATCTGCGAACTGCTCGGGGTGCCTCCTGAAGACCGGGCCGAGTTCCAGCGGCACACGGCAGTGATCCTGGCGGTGCAGAGCACGGGCGAGCAGGCGCAGCAGGCCAGCTCGGCACTGATGCGGTACATGAACGAGCTGATCACGGCCAAACGGCGGGCGCCGGGTGACGACATCCTGAGTCATCTCACCCAGGCCAGGCTGGACGGGGCCCCGCTCACCGACGACGAGCTGCTCGGCAATGGCATGCTGCTGCTCATCGCCGGGCACGAGACCACCGCGAACATGATCGCGCTCGGCACCGCGACGCTCCTCGAGCACCCTGGGCAGCTCGCGGCCGTACGGGAAAATCCGGCGCTGATGGATCACGCGGTGGAGGAACTGCTCCGCTTCCACGCGGTCATCCAGTACGGGCTCGTGCGCCGCGCCACCGCGGACCTGACCATCGGCGGCCGCCAGATCCGGGCCGGGGAGTGGGTGGTGTGCTCACTCGCGTCGGCCAACCGCGACCCGGCTTGCTGCGAGGACCCCGCGCGGCTCCAGGTCAGTCGCGAGCCGGTGGCTCACACCACCTTCGGTTACGGTATTCACCAGTGCGCCGGCCAGCACCTGGCTCGGCTGGAGCTGACGATCGCGCTGTCCAGCCTCTTTGGCCGGTTCCCCGGGCTGCGGCTCGCGGAGCCGGTGGAAAGGCTCCGGTTCCGTACCGACATGTTCGTCTACGGGCTGCATGAACTGCCGCTGGCCTGGTGACGGGGGCATCGCGTGCGCGTGACGGTTCACAAGGAAAGATGCTGCGGCTCCGGACAGTGCGCGCTGATCGCGCCGTCCGTTTTCGACCAGTCTGATGAGGACGGCACCGTCGTGCTCCTCGACGGGGATCCGCCGCCTGAGCTGCTGCCCGCCGTCCGCGCCGCGGTCAACCGCTGCCCGGCGAATGCCATCACGGCCGACGAGAGCTGACCGACCGTAGCGAAGCGCGGCAGCCGGGCCGTCATCGCGCTCCCGTTCGGAATAATGATCTTTTATATACCGAACGGGAGCGGGATGGCGCGCGCCGAAGGGCTGCGGGCTGTCCCGCCGGTCAGCTGCCGTCGCCTGGCTGGCGGCCGGGCCGCGCCGCATTGTCCTGCGACCGGGCATGCCAGGCCTCGCGGTTCTGCAGCCGCGGCCTTGGCAGCAGCCAGGTAAGCACCAGTGCCGCTGCCGCCAGCGGGATCGCGGTCAGGTACACCACGTGCAGGGACCGGACCAGCATCTCGATCAAGCCATGGTAAAGGGCGGGTGCCGTCGCCTGGAGCCCGCGGATCGACTGCGGGTCCTTGTACAAGCTGGTGCCGGTGCCATGCGGCACGCGGGCGAGCGCCTGGGCTGACAGCAGCCGCGGGCGCCAGTAGTCAAGCCTCGCGGCGAGCACGGCCCCGAAGATCGCTGTTCCGAACGCCCCGCCGAGCTCGCGGAAGAACTGGGTGGCGGAGATAGCGGCGCCGAGGTCCTTGCGGTCGACGACGTTCTGAATGGCCATGATCAGTTTCGAGATGACCGATCCGAGCCCGCAGCCCATCAGTGCCTCATCGCCGAAGATCACCCAGTCAGGGGTGCCCGCGTCAAGGCGGGAGAGCAGGTACATGCTGAGCGTGATCAGCGCGGTACCCAGGATGATGATCGCCTTGTAGCGGCCCGTCCTGGCGATCACCCATCCGGTGATGAACGAGGCGGCCGTCACCGCGATCCACATGGGCAGCAGGAACAGGCCGGCGCTGGCAGGCGGAATCGCTTTCACGACCTGGAGGTACATCGGAAGGAAGACGCCCGCCGCGAACATCGCGAGTCCCACCAGGAAGATGGCGGCGAGTGCGACGCTCACGACCGGATTGCGAAACAGCGAGCGCGCGAGGATGGGCTCCGCCGCATACCGTTCCCGCATGACGAACGCGGCGGCGAGCGCGACGCCGGCCACCGCGAGTCCTATGATCACCGCGGAGCGCCACGGATATTGCTGACCGCCCCACACGGTGACGAGGAGCAGGCATGACGCGGAGGCGACGATCAGGGCGGCGCCGGTGTAGTCCACCTTGTGGAACCGGCGGCGAGCGGGCAGCTTAAGCAAGATCACAGTGGCGGCAAACGCGACGAGCCCGACCGGGACGTTGATGTAGAAGATCCACCGCCAGGATGCGTGCTGCGTCAGGAATCCGCCGACGAGCGGGCCGGCCACCGTCGCCAGCGACCAGGTGATCCCGTTGTACCCGTGGTAACGGCCGGTCTCTCGCGGCGGCACCACGTGGCCCACCATCGTGAACCCCATCGCGATCACGCCGCCCGCCCCGACGCCCTGCACGGCGCGGGCCGCGATGAGCTCGCCCATGTCCTGGCTGAGGCCGGCGAGCATCGATCCGGCAACGAAGGTGGCGATCGCGAAGAGCAGCATCGGCTTGGGCCCGCGCAGGTCCGAGAGCTTCCCGTAGAGCGGCGTCGCAGCGGTCATGGCGAGCAGGTAGGCAGTCACCACCCAGGACAGCTGCTGGAGCCCGCCCAGCTTGCCGGCGATCGTGGGAAGCGCGGTGGCCACGCCGTTCTGCCCGAGCGCGGCGAGCAGCATGCTCAGCATGAGCGTCGACATGACGATCATGATCTGCCGGTGGGTCATCGCCGGGGATTCCGGCCGCGGCGGCGCCGCGGGGCCGGCGGATTCGGTCGCCCCCGCGGTCATGGCGCGGTGACGGGGGAGAGGTGCAGCCCCGCGATCATCCAGGCGCCGCCGGCCCGTACGAGAACCTGGGTGACGCGGAAGCGTCCGGACATCGACTGCCCGCCGTAGCTCCCTCTCCCTTCCTGTATCCCGACGGCGACCGCGGTGTCACCGTAGCCGCGCACCGCGACGTCCTGCCAGCTGAATTCTTCGTGCCGGAGAGCGCCGCTCGCGTGCCGCGCCAGCCATGCCTGCTTGTCCAGCAGGAAGCCGCGCGGGCCGACACCGGTGAAGTCGTCGGCGAGCAGGTCCGCGAGCCCGTCCGTGTCGCCGTTCAGCTCGGCATCCGCCCAGCGCTTGCCCACCTCGAGAATCGCTGCCTCCGCCTGGCCGTCCACGTTCATTGCCTCCCTCTCGTCGTGCTCGAGCGGCCAGGACTCAGTGCGCCGGCACCGCTGGCTCGCTGACCGGATGGAAACGGCACTCGGACAGCTCGAGTACGGGGCGATAGCCCACCATCCGCAGGCCCGCGGCCCCGTGCGGACTCGAATTGTCGCTGATGGTGATGCAGGCCAGGCATCCCTGGCTCAGGAAATGGCCGGCCACCGCGGCCGACAGCGCGGTGCCGTACCAGCTGGTGCGGTGCTCTGGCGGGGTGTACCCGCCGGTCATCCTGACGACCCCCTCGACAGGCGCCGAGCAGCCGGTCACCGCGACCGGCCGGCCGTCGTCCTCCCACACGAAGAGCCGGCCGCCGGACATCTGCTCCCCGACCTGCTGGCGTGCTGCCAGCTCGGGAGACGGCATGCCAGCCTCGACGAAGACCTGCCCGACCCACGTCACGAGCAGGCCGGCCTCGGAAGGCTCGGCCTGCCGCATGCGGCCGGGGGGCCACTGGGTGAGCCTGACCTCGTCCAGCCGGGATATCAGCAGGTCGCGAACGCTGCCGACGGCGCGACCCGTCAGCTCCTGCCAGCGAGCGGCGAACACGGCGACCGTATGCCGCGGGCCGTTGATGCCGGGCAGCGGCGTCGCGCGCGCGGCGAGTTCAGCGGCCAGCGCCGCTGCCGCCGCGTCGGGCATGGCCGTGATCCTCGCCTGCAGCGGCGGCGGCCACCGCATCGCCCCTACGATCACGCCGGCGTCGGTCACCCAGCCGTACGTCGCGGGGCCGGTGCCCTTGGCATTGCCTGCCCGCTGGGCCGCGATGGTCGTGAGCAGCACGTTGTTCTGCACCGGGGACTCCGCCAGCCAGCTTCCCGCGGTCGCGGTGAACCGGTCGATGTCATCGGTGAGGGTGATCTGCACGGGCTCTCCTCAGCGTCGCAGGGCATGCGCCGATCGGGGACGCGGGTGGAACGTAGGTGTGTGCCGTGCGTGCAGTCTCGCCTGCGCTGATCCCGCCGTCGTGAGTCACCGGTCCCGCGGGGCGGGGAATCTGGCCCCGCTCCCGCGGGTACCGCTCAGACTGCCGCGCAGGCTCCCGGCCAGAAGGGACGTTTGGCTCATGACGCTGGGAACGGCGGCACCGACACTGGGCACGGGCGGTCCCATCCCGGGCCGGTTCTCGTAGCAAGGGAGTTCATCGTGCGCAGCCAGTACATCAGCGCGACCCGCCGGGGCGGACCCGGGGTACTCGAGCCGCGCGAGCGGGAGCTCACGTGGCCGCCGCCAGCCGGGCAGGCACTCGTCCGCGTCGTCGCGGCCGGCGTGTCCTACGGCGACATCCTGCTCCGCGTCGGGGTGATCCCCGGTGGCCCGCGACCGCCGTTCACGCCGGGGTTCGAGGTGGTAGGGGTCGTGGAAGGAACCGGTGATGGCGTCACCGGGCTGAGCCAGGGGCAGACCGTCGCCGCGCTGCTGCGCGGCGGCGGGTACACCGGCCTGCTGCATGTGCCGGCCAGCCGGCTCGTGCCGGTGCCCGACGGCGCCGATCCGGTCGAGGCCGCCGCCGTCGCGCTCAACTACTTCATCGCCCATCAGATGCTGCACCGGATCGCCCAGGTCCGCGGTGACCAGCATGTCCTCGTGCACGGTGCGGCGGGCGGTGTCGGCACCGCGTTCCTGCAGCTCGGCAGCCTCGCCAGGACAAGGATGCACGGCACAGCCTCGGCCGCCAAGCATGATCTGGTCCGCACGCTGGGCGGGGAGCCGATTGACTATCGCGGCGAAGACTTCGTCGCCGTCGTGCGGGACCGCACGGGCGGCGAGGGGGTAGCCGCCGTCTTCGACCCGATAGGCGGCAATCATTTCCGGCGCTCCTACCGGGCGCTGCGTCCCGGCGGGAAGATGATCGGCTACGGCCAGAGCGACGCCTTGCGCGACGGGAAAGCGCGGATGCCCGTCGGCGCCTGGGGCATGCTCGGCGGCATCGTCGCGCCCAAGCTCATCCCGGACGGGAGAACGACGACCTTCTACAACGCCTGGAGCCTGGAGAAGAGCCAGCCAGAGGCGTACCGCAAGGACCTGGGTACCGTCCTTGGCCTGCTTGCGGCCAGGCAGATCCAGCCGGTCATCGGGGAGACGCTGCCGCTGGCCGAGGCCGCGAAGGCACACGAGCTGCTCGAGCGCTCCGCCGTCCGCGGAAAGATCGTGCTGACCTGCGGCGACGGCTAGGGGACCGGGCGCGGCCGTTCCGTGATGCGAACCGCAGTGCTGGCCTGGGGGGACGACCCCCCAATACCCCCCGCAAGGGGCATGGCCTGGGGGGACGACCCCCCAATACCCCCCGCAAGGGGCATGGCCTGGGGGGACGACGCTTCGCGCCCCCCAATACCCCCCGCTGACGTGGGCGGATTCCCAGCGGGGAGGGGACTGGCGACTCACGACAGTCGGCTGGGGCTGGCCGACACTGGATGACGCCCCGCACTGACCCAGTAAAGCACTGACCCAGCGAAGGAGTGCCCGTGATGTCCAGCGCGCAGACGCGTAGTACCGACGTTCCGATCGCCATCGTGGGGATGGCCGCGCGGGCGGCTGGATCGCCTGATATCGCGGCGCTGTGGCGGTTGCTCGAATCGGGCGGCAGCGCGTTCGTCGATGTGCCCGCTGACAGGCTTCCCGGTTTCGACGCAGGGCGAGTCGGGGTCGATGTGCCGCGGGCAGCGTTGCTTGACCGCATCGATACCTTCGACGCTGAGTTCTTCGGCGTGTCGCCCAGGCAGGCGGCGTTCATGGACCCCCGGCAGCGTCTGCTCCTCGAGGAAACCTGGCACGCCCTGGAGGATGCCGGCATCTCGCCGGACGCCCTCGCCGGATCTGACACCGGGGTATTCGTCGGTTCCTTTGGCTCGGACTTCCGCCACCGGATGCAGGACCTTGGCCTCATCGACCAGTACACGATCACCGGTACAACGCCGACTTTCCTCGCCAACCGCGTCTCGTTCTACTTCGACTGGCATGGCTGCAGTGTCCAGGTGGACACCGCGTGCTCGGCCGGGCTTACGGCGGTCGCGCAGGCGGTATCGGGATTGTCGACCGGGCAGGTCTCGCTGGCGGTCGTCGGCAGCGCCACCGTCATCTGTCACGGCTTCGACCAGGAGGCGTTCTTCAAGGCGGGCATGCTCTCGCGGTCAGGCCGGGTCTGCGTGTTCGGTGACGACGCCAATGGCTATGTCCGCGGCGAGGGCGCCGCGGTGGTCGTGCTGAAGCGGCTCGCCGATGCGGAGCGGGACGGCGACCCCATCCGCGCGGTGATCCGGGGCTCGGCCCAGCGTCACGACGGGCGGTCCGGAGGGCAGTTTGCCCCGGATGCTGGCATACAGGCCGGGCTGGTCCGCCTCGCCACGGCCCGGGCCGGCATCAGCCCCGCCGAGCTGGGATACGTCGAAGCGCATGCGCCGGGTACGCAGGCGGGTGACCTGGCCGAGGCGATGGGCCTGATCGGCGCGCTTGGCGGCGCGGGGGCCGCTTCCGGCCCCGATGACCGGCTGTGGGTCGGCTCGCTGAAGGCTAACATCGGCCACACCGAGGGCGCTGCCGGGCTGTTCGGCCTGATCAAGGCGGTACTCGTGGTGGAGAACGAGCGGATCCCCGCGATACCAGGGTTCACCCGCCCGATGACTCGCATCCCGGCGGGTACAGTGCCGCTGGGATTCCCGGTGGCCCCGGTGGACTGGCCGCGCGACGGAAGCAGGACCCGGTTCGCAGGGGTGAGCTCGTTCGGCCTTGGCGGCGCGGACGTTCACCTGGTGCTCGCCGAGCCGCCCGCGCTCGCGATGGAACAGGCCGGCAGCGGCCCGGGCGGCTGCCTGTTCCCCCTGTCAGCCGCCACGCCGCAGGCGCTGGCTCAGCTGGCGGCGCGGCTGGCCGGCTGGCTCGCCGCCCGCCCGGACGCCGACCTGGCCGCGGTGGCCTGGACACTGCAGACCGGACGGCGCGCGCTCGCGCACCGGGCAGTCCTGGCAGGGTCTGATGGCATCGCGGTCGCCGCGGCAGCCAGGGCCCTCGCCGACGGCTCGACGCCGCCCGCTCCCGGTGAGGTTCCGCCGGCCGCACGGGAAGCCGTCGCGGCCTTCCTCTCCCGGCGTCAGGTGGACTGGACCGCGTTGTGGGACAGCGCTGCCGGGGTGCGCCGCGTTCCCCTCGTGCCCTACCCGTTCGAGCCGCGCAGTCACTGGCTCCGCGCCGAGCCCGCGCCAGCTCCTCTTCAGGTGCCTGCCAGGGAGCGGTCGGGCCCGCTACCTGACGGCGCGCCACCTGACGGCGCGCCACCTGACGGCGCGCCACCTGACGGCGCGGCACCGGCCGGGGAACCGGCACCGGCCGGGGAACCGGCACCGGCCGGGGAACCGGCACCGGCCGGGGAACCGGCACCGGCCGGGGAGACTGCCGTGACGGCAGGCCCGCTGCTATCCCTTCGCCCGCTCGGCGAGTACGGCGGCGCATCCCCCGGGGGAGACCCCCGGACCCCCATGGCCCAAGGCTCCCCGGAGCCCGACGCTCCGCGGCCGCCCGCCGTGGACACCGGGGCCGGCCACGAGCCGGTCACCGCCGCCAACGGCCACGCCGCCAACGGCCACGCTGCCGGGACCGGTGCGCTCGAACGGCTCATACTCGAGACCGCCGCCGAGGTGCTGTACCTTCCTGCGGGGCAGCTCGGCCCGGAACACGACGTCGTCGCCGCCGGACTGGACTCGATCCTGGCGGTCGAATTCATCCAGCTACTCCGCGCTCGCGCTGGCGTCGAGCTGACCACTGAGCGCCTCTATGCCACGCGCACCGCGCGCACCCTGGCAATCGAGATGGCCGGCGGCGGCACGGTCAGCGGCGGCACGGCGGCCGCGGCGGAACCCGGGCCGGGCATCGAGGAACCGGAGCGCGGTGACCAGCTGCGCGGCCTTCAGGACAGGCTGCGGCAGATGGCTGGCGGCTGCCTCTACCTGCCGCCGGAAAAGGTCGACCTGGAAGCCGAGCTCACCGCGATCGGCCTGGACTCGGTGCTAGCGGTCGAGTTCGTCTCGCTGGCCAACGCCGAGTTCGGCGCCAGCCTCACGGTGGAAACCCTGCGCGACCACCCGACGGTGGCTGATCTCGCCGCGTACCTGAGCCTGTCCGCGGCCACGCTCACGGCAGGGGCACGCCGGTGACCTGGGACGACGTTTTCTCGGTGGTGCGAGGGCAGGTAGCCGAGGTGCTGCCGGATGTCAGCGTGGCCGATGTGCACCCGGACCAGAGCATGGCCGCGCTCGGAGCCAATTCCCTCGACCGCATGGACGTCGTGGTGGCCAGCCAGGACAGGCTGGGCATCCAGGTGGCGGCCGCGGAGTTCGCAGACGTGGAGAACCTGCGCGGCCTGGTCGACGTGCTGCACGCGCACTGCTTGCCCGGGGGGACGACCCCCCCGAGCCCCCCCGCGAAGACAGGCTGGCGGAGCGGGCGATGATGGCCGCGGCCGACGCTGATGTCGTCATCACCTCGGCTGCCGTCCTCACCAGCGTGGCCGACACGATCGATGATTTCGCCGCCGCGCTGCGCAGTGGCCGCAGTGGTGTCCGTCCGTCCTGCCTGCCCGCCCACACGCGGGTCCGGGCCGCCGCCCTGCTCGACTTGCCTGGGGGGGCGACCCCCCTGGACCCCCCGCGGTATCTGCCTGGGGGGGCGACCCCCCAAGACCCCCCGCGGTATCTGCCTGGGGGGGCGACCCCCCAAGACCCCCCGCGGTATCTGCCTGGGGGGGCGACCCCCCTGGACCCCCCGCGGTATCTGCCTGGGGGGGCGACCCCCCAAGACCCCCTGCGGTACTGCGCCGCTGGAAGGCAGCCGTCAGGCCTGCTCGCCGACCCGCAGCGGTCCCGGCGGCTACGGGAGCTGACCAGCCGGTGCGCGCTGCCCACCCAGGCCGCCGCGCGGGTCGGCTGGGAGGCGGCGCTGGCCGCCGGGCTTGGCCCGAGCGAACTCGCCCGCACGGCCGTGGTGGTGGGGGGGAACAACCTCGCCCTGGATTACCAGGCCCGGGTCGCGGCCAGGTTCGCCGACGGGGAGGGCACGGTCAGGCCCTCGCACGCGCTGGCCCACCTCGACATCGACACGATCGGCGCGATCAGCGAGCTGGCCGGGGCGGTCGCCGAGGGCTGCACGATCGGGGGATCGTCGGCCAGCGGCGCTCTCGCCCTGATCCATGGCTGGCGGCTGCTCGCGCTGCACGCCGCCGATCACTGCCTGGTGGTAGGCGCGCTGTCCGAGCTGTCCGCTGCCGAGTACCGCGCGTTCCACGACAGCGGCGCGATGGCCCTCGACCCGGCGCTGCCCGCTGCCGCCGTCTGCCGCCCCTTCGACCGGCATCGCAGCGGCTTCGTGCACGGCCACGGTGCCGCCGCGGTCGTTCTCGAGCGACGCGACACCGCACGCGGGCGTGGTGTCAGGCCGTGGGCCGTCCTGGCAGGTCATGCGCAGCGGCTGGACGGGAAGCGCGGCGCGGGGCCCCGGCCGGACCGGCAGGCCGAGACGATCAGGGCGGCGCTGGCGGCGGCGGGCCTTGGCCCCGGCGACGTGGACTACGTGAACGCGCACGCCACGGGGTCGCGGCTCGGTGACCGGGCTGAGGCGCAGGCACTGCAGGAGGTCTTCGGTGCCGCGCGCCCGCTGGTCAACTCCACCAAGGAGCTGGTCGGGCACTGCCTGGCCGCCGCGGGCGTGGTCGAGGCGGTCGCCACCGTGCTCCAGCTCCGGGACGGGTTCTGTCACCCCAACCCCAACCTCACCGAGCCGGAGGATACCCGCCTCGAATACGTCGGCGAGCATGCCGTGCCCGCGCGGCTGCGGGCGGCCGTCAGCACGAGTTTCGCGTTCAGCGGCATCAACGCCGCGCTCGTCATCACCCAGGCGGAGGACATATGAACCAGCAGGGCCAGGCCGGGACCGGGATCGGCATCGAAGCGGTCGGCGCGTATTGCGGGGTGGCGAGCGTGGACGTCGCCGCCCTGTTCCGCGCGCGCGACCTGGACAGCCGCCGCCTGGCAAACCTGATGATGCTGCGCAAGAGCGTCGCGCTGCCGTGTGAGGACGTGGTCACGTTCGCTGCGACGGCGGCGCGGCCCGTCATCGAGCGCCTCACCGACGCGCAGCGGCGGTCGATCGAGCTTGTCGTGGTCGGCACCGAGTCGGCCGTCGACTTCGCCCGCTCGACCGGCTCGTACCTGCACGGGCTGCTCGGCCTTGACCGGACCTGCCGCCTCTTCGAGGTCAAGCAGGCGTGCTATGCGGGCTCAGCGGCGTTTCAGACGGCCTGCGCCCTGGTGGCGGCAAGCCCGCGGCCTGATGCCCGCGCCCTCGTCATCGGCGTCGATGTGCCCTTCCCGCAGCGCGGCACCTACCTGGAACCCAGCCAGGGCGCCGGCGCGGTGGCAGTGCTCGTCGGCCGGCATCCGCAGGTCGCCGTGCTCGACGTGGGCGCCTACGGCTGTCACAGCTACGGCTCGGACGACGGGTGGCGTCCGGTCAAGGAACTCGACGTGATCGACGTTGACCTGTCGCTGCTCACCTACCTGGACTGCCTGCAGCACTCGTGGGCCGACTACGCGTCGGTGGTGGCAGACGCCGACATCGTGAGTTCCTTCCACCGGCTTGCGATGCACACCCCGTTCCCCGGCATGGTGAAGGGCGCCCACCGGTCGCTGCTGCGGCGCCTCGGCCGGCTGCCCGAGGCGGAGATCGAGGCTGACTTCGCCGCGCGGGTCGAGCCGTCGCTGATCTACCCCGCCCAGGTCGGCAACATCTACGGGGGCACAACGCTGCTTGCCCTGGCCAGCGCCATCGACCACACGCCTGCCGCTGGCTACAGGGCCGGCGTATATTCCTACGGCTCCGGCTGCTCATCGGAGTTCTACAGCCTCGTCGTGCTGCCAGGTGCCCGCGCCGAAGTGGCCAGGGCGGGGATCGGCGCGGCGCTGGATGATCGGGCCCGCGTGGATATGCCCGGTTACGACGCCCTGCTCGACGACACGCTGCTGGCCGGAGTGCAGGACGCCAAGCCGGATCCCGAGGCGCTGGACGGGCTCGTGCAGGGCCGCCTGGGCCGCAGCCCGCACGCCGTGCTGACAGCCGTCTCCGGCTATCGCAGGGAATACGCGTGGTTCGGGCAGCAGTGACCAGCGGGCCGGTCAGGTCGCGGCATCTCGACGGGCATGTCGAGGTGGAGCTTGCCGACGCTGAACGGGGCAATCCGCTCGGGCCCGGGCTTGTCGGGCCGGTGCTCGCCGCGCTGGACGCGGCAGAGGGTGACCTCGCCTGCCGTGCGCTGATCGTCAGCGCGGCCGGCCCGCACTTCTGCTGCGGCCTTGAGCTCTCCGGCATACCCGCCGGATGGCTGGCCGACCCGGCGGACCTGCCGCCGTGGCGGCTGTTCCACCGGCTGCGCACCACGCCAGTGGCGACCGTGGCGCTGGTGGACGGCCAGGCAACGGGTGGCGGCGTGGCCCTGGCCGCAGCCTGTGACCTGGTGTTCGCCGGTGAGGCCGCCAGCTTCCGGTTCACCGAGGCGCTGCTCGGGCTGGTGCCCGCGACGGCACTGCCGTTCGTGGTGAACCGCGTCGGCGGCCAGCACGCCTTCCGGATGGCACTCACCGCCTGCGACATCGGTGCCGCCGAAGCCGCACGGATAGGGCTGGCGGATTCGGTGTACACGCGCGCGGCCGACGGGGTGCGGCCGCTGCTCTCTGGCCTGCGCCGGATGGCGCCGGATACCGTGCGGGCACTGAAGCGGCTGCGCGGCGAGCTGTTCCCGCAGCCATCCTGGCTGGGCGAGACCGCGGGAAAGGCGTTCCTCGAACGGTTCCGTGATCCTGCCGTCGCAGCTCGCCTCGATCAGCTCCGGGCGGCGGGAGTGCTGCGGTGAGCGAGCTCGTGCGGACGCTGACCGGCGGTCCGGTGGCGGTGGTGCGGCTCGCCGATGCCGTCGGCCGCAACGTCATCACGCCCGCGCTCGACGCGCAGTTCCGCGCCGCGCTCGCCCGTGCCGTCGCCGAGCCTGCTTCACGGGTTGTCCTGCTGGCCGGCGCGGCGGACCTATTCTGCGCGGGCGCGTCGCGCGCCGACCTGGTCGGCGGCCCGGACAGCGTCCCGACCACCGAATATGAGGGGTTCGTGCGGGCCCCGTTGCAATGCCCGCTGCCGGTAGTGGCCGCGATGCGCGGGCACGCCATCGGCGGCGGCCTGCTCCTTGGCCTGTATGCCGACGTGCCGGTACTCAGCGAACGGTCGGTCTACACGGCGAACTTCCTCTCCTACGGATTCTCCCCGTGCATGGGCGCGAGCTGGCTGCTGCCGCACCGGCTCGGGCCAGTGCTCGGGGCCGAGGTACTGCTTGGCGCCGGCCGGCACAGGGGCCGGGAGCTGCGTGAACGCGGCGTGCCGCTGCGGGTGCTGCCGCACGACGACGTGGAGCCGGCGGCCGAGGCACTGGCGGCCCAGATCGCGATGGCGCCACGGCGCGCGCTCGAGGTCGCCAAGGCAGCGCTCGCGGCGGACTGGCGGCAGGCATCCGAGCGGGCATTCCAGCGAGAGATACCTGGGCACCTGGAGACGCTGCGGCTGCCCGAGGTGCGGCGGCGGGCGGCGCGCGAGTACGGGGCGCAGCTGGCGATGGAGGCAGGGCGATGACGACGGCAGTGCTATTCCCGGGTCAGGGCAGCCAGCGGGCCGGGATGGGCGCCGGCCTGTTCGACCGGTATCCCGAGATCGAGCAGCACGCCAGTGACGTGCTCGGCTACTCGCTGCGCCAGCTGTGCCTGCACGACGCGGGCGGGCGGCTGCGTGACACCAGGTACGCGCAGCCGGCCCGGTACGTGGTGAACGCGCTCGCACTTCACGCCGCCCGGGACGACGGCCTGGTCCCCGACGTCCTGCTCGGGCACAGCGTAGGCGAGTACGCCGCGCTGCTCGGCGCGGGCGTGTACGACTTCGGCACCGGTCTCCGGCTGCTGGTCGAGCGCGCCAGGCTGATGGCGGCGGTGCCCGGCGGCATGAGCGTGGTGCTCGGCCTGGACGCCCGCGCCATCGAGGACGTCCTGTCGGGCGCCGGGCTGGCCGGCATCGACCTGGCCAACCTCAACGCGGCCGACCAGACGGTGCTCGCAGGGCCGGCCGACATGCTCGAGGTCGCCGCCGCGCGCCTGCTCGCCGCCGGTGCGTTCAAGGTGACCCCGCTCGCCGTCAGCGGCCCCTTCCACTCCAGGTACATGCGGGCCGCGGCGGACGGGTTCGCCCAGGTGCTTGCCGGCTACCGGCTGTCCGCCCCGCGGCTGCCCGTGATCGCGAACCGGACGGCACGGGAGTACCCGGCTACCGGCATCGCCCGGATCCTCGCCGAGCAGGTTGACCATCAGGTCCGCTGGGCCGGATCACTGGAGTACCTCCTCGAGCGCGACCCCGGTACCGAGTTCACCGAGCTGGGCGGTTCCTCCACGCTGGGCAGCACGGTGCGCCGAGCCCGCCAGCGGATGGCGCATGGGCATACCGGCGCGTAAAGACATGCGGAGAGCGCTCTTTCAGAGATCACTCTCGACCCCTGAACGCGTGGCCGGCGCAGGAAGCTAGTGTCCTGGTCCGGAGATGCGTGAGCAGTAGCGGCAGATGCGGTCAATGATCTGGTCAGCGGTCTTGGTCCATTTGAATGGCCGGGTGCCTCTGTGGGCTTACTTGGATTCGGCCTGTCCGGCCGGGTTGGGTCCGGCGGTCAGCGCGTCACGCGCTGCCTGCCAGGCGGAATCCCCGGGGCAGAACTCGGTGCGGAGGTAGGCCCAGGTGAGCCGCGCGACCGCGGCCACTCGCTCGGGGTTCTCGTCGGTGGTCTCGGCGGCGTCATATCCAGAGACCCCGCCGAGCCCGTGCTCTGCGCCAAAAAGGGTGAGCAGGGACTTGGGGGCGGGGGAGAGGAAGTACGGATCGGTCCGCCATTCCGCGCCCCGGACCGTCAGGGGTGCAGAGGTGTCCTTATCACCGGCGACCACGAGCGCGGGCGTCGTCATCTCGGAGAAGTCCGTGGTCGACAAGAAAGAATAATGCTTAGCCGCGAACTCGCTGAGGGCATCGCCGCCTCTGCCGGGCGCGGCAAGCAGCACTCCCGCCTTGATCCGGGGCTCGGCCAGGTTCACTTCCGTTCCGTCGCGGGGATCGGTGAGCCGCGCGCCCAGCAGCAGGCTCGCGGTGTGCCCGCCCACCGAGTACCCGGCTACGGCGACCTTGCTTCGGTCCAGGCGCCCGGGGAGCTGCGGGACGGCGGCCTCGATCACGTCGAGCTGGTCGAGGATGCGCTTCATATCCTCGGCCCGCGATCGCCAGTACAGAGGCGCCTCGGGGTCGTCGGGATTCAGGCTCAGCGTCTTCGAGTCCAGATGGGTGGGCTGGATCACGGCGAAGCCGTGCGCCGCCCAGAAATTGGCGAGCGGGGCGCAGCCGTTCAGTGAGGAAAGGTTGTTCGAGAAGCCATGGCCGTGCGAGAGGAGGATGATCGGCAGCTCGCTTCCGGTCACGGGCGCGGAGACTCGCACATGCAGATCCACGGCGCGGCCGGGAGCTGACAGCACTACCGGACTGACCGAGAGGACAGGAGCGGGCGCGCTGACGGTGTCGGCTGCGTAAGCCGATTCACTCATGACGTGTGATTCCTTCCATAGGCTCTGCTGCCGGTCTCATTCGGCCGGCAGCGGGCGAGGCGGGCGGGGGCGCTCCGCTTCGGCTATATTCAAAGCGGAGCGCTGTTCCGTAACTATACGGATCAATGTTCCGCTTTGTCAACCATCGTCCGGCGGGAGAGCGTGGTGTCCACTGCAAGCCAGTCCGCGGAGGTGCCAGCCCGAAGCAAGCGGGCCGACGCGCTGCGCAACCAGCAGACGCTGCTCGCCGCCGCCGCCGCGGTGTTCGTCACCTCCGGCGTCGACGCGCCGATCCGTGAGATCGCGGCCAGAGCCGGCGTCGGGATCGGGACGATCTACCGCCACTTCCCGACTCGGGCGGATCTCGTCGTCGCCGTCTACCGCCACCAGGTTGAGGCCTGCGCTGAGGCCGGCCCGGCCCTGCTGGCCGGCGTCGGCTCTCCCCTTGCGGCACTCCGTCAGTGGGTCGGCCTCTTCGTTGATTTCCTGGTCACGAAGCACGGACTCGCTAACGCGCTGCAATCGGACAGCAGCGGCTTCGACGCGCTACACACCTACTTCCTCGACCGCTTGGTGCCCGTCTGCGCGCAGTTGCTCGACGCCGCGGTCAACGCTGGCGAAATCAGGCCCGGTACGCACGCCTACGAACTGATGCGCGGCATCGGCAGCCTCTGCATCGGAGGTGACAGCGACCCGCGCTATGACCCCCGCCGATTGACCGAGCTGCTCCTCCAGGGACTACAGCGACCGCCGTCATCCTGATGCCGACGACACTCGATGGCCCCTTCGGGCAACATCCTGCTGGTGACCTGGCGTAATCACGACAGGCGTCACGCACGTCGCCACGTTCGCCAGAGACCAGAACAGCAAGGGGACGTTGCCGCGCGCTGGGAAGAGCGCGCCGGTGACGGGTCACGCGTCCGTGCCCGGGGGTGCCCCTTCCGGCGAGCGCTCCATGAACGACAGCACCGCGGCGCAGTCCAGGTCGCCCAGGCCCTGGCCCACCGCCGCGGTCAGCATCCCGTAGGCGGCATCCGCGGATGGCACCGGGACCTCCAGGCGCTGCGCCTCGGCCCGCACCAGGGCCATGTCCTTATGCATGAGCGCGAGCCTGAAGTCCGCCGGAGTGAAGGCGCGCCGGCCCATGACGCCGCACTTGAACCGCATCACCGGGGAGCTGAAACCGCTCGCGGCGATCGTCTGGAGCACGCTCTGGCGGGACAGCCCCGCCCGCTCGCCGAGCACGACTGCCTCGGCGAGAGCCTGCATCTCGACCCCCATGAGCATGTTGAGCACGAGCTTCATGGCTGCCGCGGATCCGCTGTCGCCGAGATAGGACACCTCCTTGCCAAGCACGGTCAGCAGCGGCGCGACCCTCTCGAAGACACCCCGCTCGCCGCCGACCATGACACGCAGCTCACCGGCACGGGCGTGCTCGGCGTTACCAAGGACGCGCGCGTCCAGGGCATGGTGCCCGGTCCGGCCGGCGCGATCGGCAAGCGTCCGGGCAAATCCGGGCGACACGGTGCTGGTGTCCACGATCACGCCGCCGGGGCGCAGCGACTGGACCAGCCCGCCCGGGCCGAAGACCACGTGATCCACGGCATCCTGGTCGGCCAGGCTGACCAGGACCGTCCCGGCCCGCTCGGCGACCGCCGCGGCAGACTCCGCCGGCACCGCGCCCTGGTCTGCCAGCGCCCCGCACTTGGACCGGGTGCGGTTCCATACCGTTACCCCGATCCCGGCCGCCAGCAGCCGTGCCGTCATCGCCGCCCCCATTACCCCGAGCCCGATCACGCCGACACCGCCGGCCGGGACCATGCCATCCGACTCCGTCACCTGATGCTCCTCTCGGCGCCGCGGTGCGGCCGGGCTGCACGCGCCGCGTCCGCGGCCAGCGGCACATGTCGTTGACCCTCAGCACTCCCGAGTATAGTATGTGAGTACTCACCCATTCCAGCAGCCAGCCCGACGGCTTGCGAAGGCAGGGGCTACGCGATGATCGTTGACGTACACGGGCACATCACGTCGCCGGTACTCTTCGAGCGGTTCCCGATGCCCCCCAGCCTGATGGACATCGACGGGATGATCGAGCAAAAGGCCGCACTCGGAATCTCTCTCTCCATCGTGGGCAGCCCGGTCGGGGCCGGCACGATGGTACGTATTCCAGGGCTCGACAATTATCGTCAGCCCCTCGATCAGCTGAGCCAGTTCCACGAATGGCTCGCGGAGCAAGTCCGCTCCCGCCCGGGCAGGCTCAAAGCCTATGCGTACGTGAATCCCCTGGGGGGCGACGCGATGCTCGCCGCCGCCGCCGAGCTTCTCGGCCAGGACGAGTTCGTCGGGCTGATCGCCAACTCGAGCATCTCCGGCGAGTACCTGGACTCCGCGCGGGCCGACGACTTCTTCGCCATGGCGGCGGCACGCCACGCGCCCATCCTCCTTCATCCGCCCGCTGAGCCGGCCGGAGGCGAGCGGCTCCGTGACCCTCGCCTGGTGGAGCACGTGGCACGACCGTGCGATGTCGCCGTCGGCGTCGCGGCGATCGTGTTCGCCGGCTGGCTCGAGAAGTATCCCGAGCTGGTGATCATCGCTCCCACGGCGGGCGGCGGCCTCCCGCTGCTCGTGGAGAAGCTGGGGCTGGCGGCACAGCTGCCGCGCCGGATGGGACCCGCCCGGGTGCCAGCGGACGAACCGGTCCTCGCCGGCCCGCTGAGTGCGTCCCTTGGCCGCGTCTACATCGACACTGCCACTCCGAGCGAAGCCGCCCTGGCCGCCGCGCTGCGCGTCCTGGGTCCGCGGAACGTCCTGTTCGGCACCGATTCGCCGCCCCTGACCGAGCCGCTCGAACGGGCGCTCGATCGTCTCACCGCGCTTGCGCTGTCACCGGCCGATGAAGCTCTCGTCGGCAGCGGCAATGCCGTCGACATCTTCGGCCTCGGCGACAGCCTGGCCGCTGCCCGCCAGGGAGCCACCGCGCGGGCGGGGAGGAGGAGCGATGAGTCATCCGGCTCGTGACGAGAACGCGGATGCGGCCGCCGGGGTGCTGCACGGCGTTCGTGCCCTGGTGCCCGGGGGCTATGGCGGCATCGGGGAAGCGGTCACCGAATCGCTCGCGGCCGGGGGCGCCCGCGTCGCCATCGCCGGCCGCTCACGGGAGAAGGCCGATGCGCTGGCCGCGAAGCTGGCGGACCGCGGAATGACAGCGGCCGGCTACGCCGTCGACGTCGCCGAAAGGAAGAGCGTCAACGCGCTGGTCGGCGACGTGGCTGCCACCTGGGGCGGGATCGACGTCCTGGTGAATTGCGCGAGCACGCTCGTGGTCGCCGGCGCGGAGAGCATCGGCGAGTCGGACTGGCGCGCTGTCGTCGATACGAACCTGGCCGGGGCTTTCTGGCTGTCACAGGCGGTGGGCCGGGTGATGATCGACGCCGGACGCGGCGGCCGGATCGTCCACCTGTCCTCGGTACGCGCCACGCGCGGAGCACGCAGGGGTTTCGCCGCGTACGGCGCGAGCAAGGCAGGAGTGGACCTTCTCGTCAGGCAGCTCGCCACGGAATGGGGTCCGAGGCGCATCACCGTCAACGCGGTCGCGCCCGGGTTCGTCAGGACCGAGATGGTGGCGGCCGCGAGCCAGGACACGGAGTTCATGCGGGGAGTGGCCCAGCGCACCCCGCTTGGCCGCATCGCCGAGCCAGGCGAGGTCGCCGATGCGGTGCTTTACCTGGTGTCGCCGAAGGCAAGGTTCGTAACCGGGCAGATCTTGTATGTCGATGGTGGAGTGAGCGCCAGCCAGTGAAGAAGACACAGTGTTTTATTCAAAAGTTCGCGTTATTCAAATTACCCTCAGTGGTTGCCGTAAGCGTGACCTGCACCGACCGCTCACCCGAACCCTCCGGGCCCGGGTTCGCCGGCCGGTTTGAATAACGCTCACAGTGAGCGGCGCGAAATCCGTAGCCGAACGAGTCCCGCAGGAGGTTTCCCCGATGGGCACATGGCACGCACTGTTCTACCCGCTCAAGCCGGGCGCCGAGGAGAAGGTAAAGGATCTGTTCAGCAGCAGCGGCCGGCCGGGCTTCGATGTCACAGACGCCGAGGGCAAGGTCGTGGGCAGGCTGCTCGGGACCATGGCGTTCGTGGGCAGGGGAATGGCCGTCAGGGTGATCGAGGTCGAGGGGCCGCTGCCTGTGGTGGCCGCGCACATGAGCCGCCAGCCGGCGGTCAAGGAGTTCGAGCGGCAGCTCGAGGATCTGATCAGCGTCCCCCGCGACATGAGCACCCCGGAAGGCGCGCGCGAGTTCTTCAGCCGCGCCGCCCTGGAATGCGTGCTCTCTCGCCGCCACGACCAGCCAGCCTGACCAGGCGGGAGCAGCGGCATGGAGATCGGCATCGGGCTTCCCGCGGCCATCCCGGGCGTGGCAGGCACCGTAATCGGCGAGTGGGCCCGCCGCGCGGAGAGCGCCGGCTTCTCGACGCTCGCCGCCGTTGACCGGGTCGCATATCCGAGCTTCGAGCCGCTGACCACGCTCGCGGCCGCGGCCATCGTCACCGAGCGGATCCGCCTCACCACGAGCGTCCTGCTCGCGCCGCTGCGCGCTAATACGGCGCTGCTGGCAAAGCAGGCGGCAACCGTGGACCAGCTTTCCTCCGGCCGGCTGGTACTCGGCCTCGCGATTGGCGCCCGGCCCGACGACTTCGCCGTCAGCGGGATCGGGATGGCCGGCCGGGGCGCGATGCTCGAGCGTCAGATCGCCGTGATGCGCTCCATCTGGGCAGGCACCGCGCCCACCGGGGTGGGTCCGCGACCCGCGCGCGCGGATGGTCCGCGGGTCATCCTCGGCGGCCACGCGCCGGCGGCGCTGGCACGCGCCGCGCGCTGCGCGGATGGCTGGATCGGCGGCAGCGGCGGGCCATCGGCGTTCGGGCCTGCCGCGGCGGACGTCGCGGCGAAGTGGCGCGCGGCGGGCCGGGCGGGCCGGCCGCGGCTGCTCGCGCTGGCCTATTTCGCGCTTGGCCCGGACGCCGACGGGATCGCTGGTTCCTACCTGCGTGATTACTACGCTTCCGCGGGGCCGTTCGTCGAGCACGTGGTGCGGGGGGCCGCGGTGTCGGCGGCCGGGCTGAAGGCGATGGGCGACCAGTACGCGCAGGCTGGCTGCGACGAGCTCATCCTGATGCCGTGCGGCGCCAGTCTTGACCAGGTCGACCGGCTGCATGAGGCGGTTGCTCTCGCCGGCGCACCCGGGTAGCGGAGGCTTTATTCAGAACGGCTTTCGCGGTTACGGCTCCCTTTCAGACGGGCGCCGTCTGACCCTCGATCCCGCCAAGGAGCGTCTCGACCAGGTGTCTGGCGAACTCTGCCTCTGACGTGGCGTCAGGCTGGACGAAGCTGCTGCTCAGCGCCCGTATGTAACACGCGCCGAGCAGCAGGGTGGCCGCCGTCTGCGCGTCCGCGGCCTCCCTGATCCGGCCGAGCCGCTGTTCTTCCCGCAGGTAATCGGCGAGCAGCTGGATGCCGCGGTGCGGTCCGGAGTTGGCCTGCTGCATCCAGGCCTGGTGCCGCTTCAGCAGCTGCGGCTCGGCGAAGATCGACGTGGACACCGGGATGGACTCGTTGAAGAAGGCCAGCCCGGCCAGCGTGACCGCCTCCAGGTTCTGCCGAATGGTTTCCTTGCCGACTTGACCGTGCAATTCGCGCAAGGCTGGGATGAAGCCCGGCATCCGCTCCATCAGGACGGCGAGGAAGAGGTCTTCCTTGCTATTGAAATACCTATACAATGTGCCCTCAGAGCATCGTGCCACTTCCGCGATGCGCCTGGTCGTCGATCCTGCGAGTCCGCGCTGCCGCATGACGCACTCGGCGCTCTCGAGAATCCTGTCGCGCATGGTAACCAACGCCACCCTCCTTCCTGAGATGCGAGCACCATGACTGTACACGATGTGAGTGTGCGCTTGCTCGCATGACCTTAGGCTGCGAGCTCGGTGTCGCCGGTGAAGGCGGCCCACAGGGCGGCGTAGGTGCCGCCCGCGGTGACGAGCTCGTCGTGGGTGCCGGTCTCGGTGACCTGGCCGCCGTCGACCACGACGATCTGGTCGGCCCGCGCGGCGGTGCTGAGGCGGTGCGCGACGACCAGGGTGGTTCGCCCGGCGGCGAGCTGCTCGGTGGCGCGTGCCACGGCGGCCTCGGAGGCGAGGTCGAGGGCGGAGGTGGCCTCGTCGAGGAGCAGGATGGCGGGGGCGGTGAGCTGTGCCCTGGCGAGCGCGAGCAGCTGGCGCTGCCCGGCGGACAGGTTACGGCCGCGTTCGGCTACCGGGTGGTGGTAGCCGCCGGGCAGCCGGGCGATCATGTCGTGGGCGCCGGTGGCGCGTGCGGCGGTTTCCACCTCGGCGTCGGTGGCGCCGGGGCGGCCGTAGGCGACGGTGTCGCGGACGGTGCCGGGGAACAGGTAGGGCTCCTGGGGGACGATGCCGAGGTGCTGCCGGTAGTCGTGGATGTCGAATGCGCGGACGTCGGTGCCGTCGATCATCACGGAGCCGCTGGTCACGTCGTAGAACCGTGCGATCAGCTTGACGAGGGTGGACTTGCCCGCGCCGGTCTGGCCGACGAGGGCGACTGTCTGGCCGGGCTCGATGGTCAGGCTGATGCCGCTGAGGGCCTCGCGGGTGGCGGCGGCGTAGCGGAAGCGGACGTCGCGCAGCTCGATGCGACCGCGTAGCTGCCCGGCCGGGCGGGGCCGGGCGGGCTGGGGGGTGGAGGCGGGCAGGCGGAGCAGTTCCCTGATCCGCCGCAGGCCGGTGACAGCCTGCTGGTAGCTGTCGAATACCTGCGACATCTGCTGCACCGGCGAGAAGAACATGTCGATGTAGAGCAGGTAGGCGATGAGCGCTCCCGTGGTCAGCGCGCCGCTGCGGACCTGTCCGGCGGCGACGACGAGCACGAGCGCGCCCGCGATGGTGGACAGGGTCTGCACGAACGCGAAGTAGACCGCCAGGTACTGCTGCGCGCGCATGCGGGAGACGCGATAGGCGTCGCTGCGGCCGGTGAACCGTGCCCGGTTGCGGCCCTCGCGGCGGAACGCCTGCGCGACCCGCATTCCGGCGACGTTCTCCTGCAGGTCCGCGTTGACGGCGCTGATCTTCTCCCGCGCGTCGTCGTAGGCCCGCGATGACTTCGCG
>WNFD01001180.1_pt1 | contig 42896 bp, 36 predicted proteins | sample 5400491 | NCBI WGS metagenome assembly WNFD01 (sample SAMN13153343, study PRJNA577476) | soil metagenome | isolation source: 120 cm saprolite under Douglas fir tree site 2 hole 2 replicate 2 | place: USA:California | collected 2015-04-18
TCTCGACGTGCTCCGCGGACAACGCGCACCCGTGCCGCCGATCTGGATGATGCGGCAGGCCGGCCGCTATCTGCCGGAATATCGCGAGCTCCGCGCCAAGGCCGGCGGTTTCCTGGACCTGTGCTTCACGCCGGAGTTCGCCGCCGAGGTGACGCTGCAGCCGATCCGCCGTTTCAACTTCGATGCAGCGATCATCTTTTCCGACATTCTCGTCATTCCCTACGCGCTCGGCCGCGCCGTCCGCTTCGAGGCCGGCGAAGGCCCGCGGCTCGATCCCCTCGATACACCCGACCAGATCGCCACGCTGAAGCCTGACGCCGATTTCGGCAAGCTGGAACCGGTCTTCGAGGCGCTGCGACGCGTGCGCGCCGCGCTCGATCCGAAGATCGCGCTGATCGGCTTCTGCGGCGCGCCGTGGACGGTCGCGACCTACATGGTCGCAGGCCAAGGCACGCCGGACCAGGCGCCAGCGCGCATGCTGGCCTATCGACATCCCGAGGCGTTTTCGAAGATCATCGACGCGCTGGTCGAGAACTCGATTCACTATCTGGTCGGGCAATTGAAGGCCGGCGCCGACGTGCTGCAGATCTTCGACACCTGGGCCGGCGTGCTGCCGCCGCGCGAATTCCACCGCTGGTCGATCGAACCGACGAAGCGCATCGTCGCAGGCGTGCGCGCGACAGTGCCGGACGCGAAGATCATCGGCTTTCCCCGCGGCGCCGGCGCGCAATTGCCGGCCTATGTCGAGGCGACCGGCGTCGATGCCGTCAGCATCGACTGGGCGGCCGAGCCAGACCTGATCCGCGAACGGGTGCAGAGCAAGGTCGCCGTTCAAGGCAATCTCGATCCGCTCGCGCTGATCGCGGGCGGCACAGCCCTCGATCGTGCGGTCGACGACGTGCTGGAGAATTATGCGAAGGGCCGGCTGATCTTCAACCTCGGCCACGGCATCCTGCCGGAAACCCCGATCGCGCATGTCGAGCGGATGATCCGAAGGGTCAGGGATTACAAGGGCTGATTTCAACGTAACTCGTCATACCCGCGAAAGCGGGTATCCAGTATTCGCGGGCCTGCGTTTGATTCGAAGCTGCCCGGCGTACTGGATCATCCGCTTTCGCGGATGATGACATGTGTGCTTGCCGAAGCGACAGCGATTTTCCGAAGCGATCGCGGCGTCATTTCGGCCGGCCCGACCGCGCGGCCGAGTTCGCGCGGCCGATCGGCGGGACCGGAGCGCGATGCCGCGATGAAGAGCTGCCCCGCCTCGTCGAGCACCGAAGCTGTCAGCGATATCTCGGAGCCGTCGATCGTGGCAAAGCCTGCGATCGGCGAGTTGCAATGGCCGTTCAGCACCCACAGCACCTCGCGCTCGGCGTCGGCGCAGGCACGCGCCGCCGGATCGTCGATCAAGGCGAGCATGCGCCGGGTGTCCCAATCCTGCGCCGCGCACTCGACCGCGACGATGCCCTGCCCGACCGCCGGCAGCATGTCGGCCACCGGAAACTCGTAGGCGATACGATCCGCAAGCCCGACGCGCTCGAGCCCGGAGCGCGCCATGATCAGCGCATCCGCTGGCCCCACCGCGCCGCCGTCCGGCAGGCGCTGCTTGTCGCCATTGTCGAGCTTGCGCACCCGCGTGTCGGCGGCGCCGCGAAAGTGAATCACCTCGACCTCGGGGAACAGCCTTCGCGCATAGGCCGCGCGCCGCACCGCGTTGGTGCCGATCTTGAATCCCTTGCCGCGCGATGTCTTCAGTGCATCGATCGTCACGCCGGACCGCAGCACCAGGACATCGCCGGGCGGATCGCGCGACAAGGTCGCGCCGATCACGAGCCCCGGGGTATCCTCATTGCCCGGCATGTCCTTGAGCGAATGCATCGCCGCGTGCAGCTTTCCGTCGAGCACGGCGGCGCGGATCTGCGCCACGAACGCGCCGCCCTTGCCGCCATGCGGCAACAGCTTGCTGACCTGGTCGCTATCGCCGGTGGTCTCGAACTTGACGATCTCGACATTGATGCCGGGAACGGCCGCGGCCAGCCGGCGCGCGATCTCTTCCGTCTGCGCCAACGCCATCGCGCTCTTGCGCGTGCCGATCCGAAATCGCGTGGTCACAAACAGTGCTCCGCTTTCATCGCGCATCCTCCAGGATCATGTCGGAGGCCTTTTCGGCGATCATGATGGTCGGCGCGTTGGTGTTGCCCGACATCAGGTCCGGCATGATCGAGGCATCGACCACGCGCAGGCCCTCGATGCCGCGCACCTTCAGGCGCTGATCGACCACGGCCAGGGAATCATTGCCCATCCGGCAGGTCGAGGTCGGATGATAGACCGTGCTGCCGGTCTTGCGGCAGAAATCCAGCACATCCTCGTCGCTGGCGACATTCGATCCCGGATAGACCTCGTCGGTGGAATATGGCTTCAGGGCCGGCGCCGCCAGAATCTTGCGCAGGATCCGGATGCCGTCGATAAAGGCTGTGCGGTCGGTCTCGGCGGCAAGATAATTGATGCGAATTTCCGGCGGCACGCTCGGATCGGCGCTCTTGATCTTGAGCGAGCCGCGGCTCTCGGGCCGCAACTGGCAGACGGATGCGGTGAAGCCGGAAAACGGATGCAGCTGCTCGCCCATCTTGTCGGTCGAGAACGGAATGAAGTGGATCTGGACATCGGGAGTCGCCAGGCGCGGATCGGTCTTGAAGAAGGCGCCCGAAGTACCCGCGGCAATCGTCAGCGGTCCCTTGCGAAGCGCCGCATATTGCATGCCGGCCATCACCTTGCGGACAGGATGATTGACGACGTCGTTGAGCGTGACGCGCTGCGCGCAACGCATCACGATGCGGACCTGCAGATGATCCTGCAGATCGTTGCCGACGCCCGGCGCATCGAGCACCACATTGATCCCATGCGTCTTCAACAGCTCCGCAGGCCCGACGCCCGAGAGCTGCAACAGTTGCGGCGAGTTATAGGCGCCGCTCGAAACCAGGATTTCCTTGCGCGCCCGCGCGGTCCGCAGTGCGCCGTTCTGACGGTATTCGACGGCGCGCGCGCGGCGGCCGTCGAACACCAGCCGCTGCGCCAGCGCGGAGGTCTCGATATGCAGATTGCTGCGGCCCTTGGCCGGGCGCAGATAGGAGAACGCGCTGCTGGCGCGCCGGCCACGCCGCGTGGTGGTCTGGAAGAAGCCGGCACCCTCCTGCGTCGCACCGTTGAAATCGCCATTGAAGGGAATGCCGGCTTCGACCGCCGCCTCGACGAAGGCTTCCGACAGTGGATCGGCGTGGCGCCAGTCGGACACCGACAGCGGGCCGCCAACGCCGTGATAGTCGTCGGCGCCGCGCGTCTGGTTTTCCGCCTTCTTGAAGTACAGCAAGACGTCGTCAAAGCCCCAGCCGACATTGCCGCGCTGTCGCCAGCGGTCGTAGTCCTCGTGCTGGCCGCGGACATACAGCAGGCCGTTGATCGAGCTCGATCCGCCCAACACCTTGCCGCGCGGCTGAAACACCTGCCGTCCATCAAGGCCGGGTTCCGGTTCGGTCTGGTACATCCAGTTGACGGTCTTTTCCTTGAACAATTTTCCGTAGCCGAGCGGCACGTGAATCCAGATGTTGGTATCCCTCGGACCCGCTTCAAGCAACAGCACGGAATGCTTGCCGTCGGCGCTCAAACGATTGGCCAGCACGCAGCCGGCCGAGCCCGCGCCGACGATGACGTAATCGAATTCGGAAGCGTCGTTATTATTGTTGTTCATTTGATTATTGTTCGTTTGTTTCCCCGCACGCAGCGCTTCCATGCCGCAGATAACGCGATCATTCCGACATGATCCGACCGTTAACCGGGGGCACGTTGCCGCTGCACACGCTGAACAGGTAGCGAGGGCGTCGCAGGCGGTCAATTGGAAACGATCTCGACCTGGCCGTGATGTCCGGGATATTTCGCTCAACTTCAGGTCTGCAAGAATGCGCCGGGCACTCTAGATGGCACCGCCTTTCGCCGATGCGAGCAATCGCGCGGTATGGCGGGCGATCGTCATCTCTTCATTGGTCTTGATCACGAAGATTCGGGCGCGCGACCGGTCCGACGAAATCGCGGTCTCGCTGGATCGGTTGCGCAGATCGTCGAGCTCAAGGCCGAGCCATTCGAATCCTTCGCAAATGCGTTCGCGGATGCGCCAGGCATTTTCGCCGATGCCGCCGCAGAACACCACGGCGTCGAGTCCGGACAGCACGGCCGCCATCGCCCCCAGTTCGCGGCGAATCCGAAACACGAAATAGTCGATGGCCTGCATGGCCTCCAGTGTTCCCGCGGCTTCCAGCTCGCGCATGTCCTGCGACAGGCCGGAAAGCCCCTTGAGGCCGGACCGCCGATACAGAAGATCCTCGATCTGATCCGGCGTCATCCCTTTCTCCTTCAAGAGATAAAGAACCACGCCGGGATCGAGCTGGCCGCAGCGGGTGCCCATCGGCAAGCCATCGAGCGCGGTGAAGCCCATGGACGAACCGACGCTCTGGCCGTCGCGGATCGCGCACATCGATGCGCCATTGCCGAGATGCATGACCACGACGCGGCCCTGCTCGTAGAGCGGCGCGATCTGTTTCAGCCGATCGATGACATATTCATAGGACAGGCCGTGAAAGCCGTAGCGGCGGATGCCCTGCTCGTAAAGCTCGCGCGGCAGTGCGTAGGTGTCGTTGACGAAAGGGTGGGAGCGGTGGAAGGCGGTATCGAAACAGGCGACCTGCAGCGCCTGCGGAAACGCGCGCTGCGCGGCGCGAACGCCCGACAGATTGTGCGGCTGATGCAGCGGCGCGAGAGGCGCGAGCTGCTGCAGTTCCAAAAACCGCGGCTCGTCGATCGCGACCGGTTCGCTGAACGTCATCCCGCCATGCACGATGCGGTGCCCGACCGCGGCGATCGCCATCTCGCCGATCTCGTGTTCCAGGAGATCGAGCACGGCGGCCAGCGCGGAGGCGTGATCGGTCACTGTCCCGGCGTCGAGCAGCCGGTCCGCGACCTTTTCGTCGGCTTTTTCGGCCTGCAGATGCGGCGTGGTACCGAGGCCCTCGACCTCGCCGCGCAGCCGCTCCTCAAGCGCCGATCCGCAATCGAACAGCGCGAACTTGATCGAGGACGATCCGGCGTTCAGGGTGAGAATATGCTGCACTTGAGGCATGCGCAGTGGGCCAATCGCGTGGGACGAAGTCATTTATCCGTTCGGTCGCAAAAGAAGCGATTTACGATTGACGATCAAGGACGTGAACAGCGACAATGCGCCCAAAATCATCGGGAGGAAACACAACAATGAGGCTTTCTCGCCGCCGCGCGTTGGCGTCACTGGTCGCGGCCGTCCTGCTGGCTGCACCGCTTGCCGCTCATGCCGAGACCATCCGCGTGGGGCTGCCGACCAAGACCTATTGGCCAACCACCGTCGCCGAAACCGCGGTGCGGCAGAAGCTGTTCGAAAAGGAAGGCATAGCTGCGGAGCTGACGATCTATCGCAGCGGCGCCGAGACATTCGAGGGCATGGCGGCGGGCGCCGCCGACATCATCCTCGATCCGCCCTCGCTGGTATCGGCCGGCCGCAAGAAAGGCGTGATGTCGAAGATCGTCGCCAAAGCCTCGATCGGCAATTTCGGCTGGCAATTGATGGTGCCGGCGAAATCGACGCTGGATGTCAAGGATCTCAACGGCAAGAAGGTTGCGATCACCGCGGCTGGATCAGGCTCCGACCTGCTGGCGCTGTGGACCATCCAGGACAAGAAGATCGACTTCACCCGCGTGCCGGTCGGCGGCGGCGGCCTGGTGCCGAATTTGCTGGCCGGCAATGTCGACGCCGCGGTGGTCTATTCGCCGCTCAGCTTCCAGATATTGAAATCGGGCGAGGCGCGCACCATCCTCGACTATGCGAGCGCCGTGCCGCCGAACCTCACCGCGGGCTGGATCGTGCTCGACAAGTTCGCGGAAGCGAAGCCTGCGCTGGTGCAGAAGGCGCTCAACGCGCTCTATGGCGCCGTGCAGTTCATGCGCACCAACCGCGACGTCACGGTCAAGCTGATCGCCGACCTCTACGAAATGCCGCCGGAGATCGCTACGCTTGAATACGACAACACCATCATGAAGCTCGAGACCGACGGCAACATGGCGGCGGAGAACGTCATGGCCGCCACGCAATTGTCGCTCGACCTCGCCAAGCTCGGCGGCCTGAAGGACGTCGTGCCGACCGAGGACGTGATCTCGACGCAGTTCAAGCCCGTCCCGGCCAAGCCCTAGAGACCAAGCCCTAGAGACCTGGAACGATGGCCGGAAGCCTCGGACTTAAAATAGCCCGCCTCGCGATCGTGGTCGCGATCTTCGCGGGCTGGGAAGCACTGTCGCGGACGGGCGCCGTCAATCCGCGATTATTGCCCGCGGCATCCGATACGCTTTTGACCTTGGCCGATCTGTTGCAGCGGGCAAGGTCAAAAGCGTATCGGATGCCTGATCGGCTTTCTGATCGCGGAGAACCGCTATTTCGCCGAAGTGATAAAGCCGCTGCTGTTCTTTGCCTTCTCCATTCCGAAATCGATCTTTCTGCCGATGTTCATCCTGGTGTTCGGCGTCGGATTTGCGGAGAAGGTCGGGTTCGGCTTCTTCTCCACCATCTTCATCGTCATTATGTCGACGACGACGGCGGTGGAATCGGTCAAGGTGGAATATCTGACGGTCGCCCGTTCCTATGGCGCGACCAGCGCGCAGACGGCGTTCCGCGTCTATCTGCCGAGCATGCTGCCGGTGCTGTTGGAAGCGTTGCGCATCTCCATGATCTTCAACCTGACCGGCGTCATTCTTGCCGAGATGTATGCCTCGCGCGACGGCATCGGCCACCAGATCGCGACCTGGGGCGAGAATTTCCAGATGAAGCAGCTTCTGGCCGGCGTCGTCATGATCGCCGCGATAGCGATCGGTCGCACTGTCCGACGTCTCGCTCGACATCAAGCCGGGACGATTCGTCGTGCTGGTGGGACCGAGCGGCTGCGGCAAGTCGACGCTGCTGATGATGCTGGCGGGCCTGCGCCAGCAGACCTCCGGCACCATCCTGATCAACGGCGCGCCGATTCCAAAGCCCGATCCCGACCGGGTCGGCGTGGTGTTCCAGGAGGCGAGCCTGTTTCCCTGGCTGACCGCGGAAGAAAATGTCGAATTCCCGCTGGCGCTGCGCGGCGTCGCCAAGGCCGAGCGCCGCGCGAAAGCCGAGGATACCCTCAAGCTCGTCGGCCTGGAGGGTTTCGGCAAGCGCCATCCGCATGAGCTTTCGGGCGGCATGAAGCAACGCGTCTCGATCGCGCGCGGACTGGTGCAGGACCCGCCGGTACTGTTGATGGACGAGCCGTTCGCGGCGCTCGACGAACAGACGCGCATGACCATGGGCGACGAGCTGCTGCGCATCTGGGCCGCCACCGGCAAGACCGTCGTGTTCGTCACCCACAGCCTCACCGAGGCGGTCTATCTCGCCGACGAGGTCGCCGTGATGTCGGCGCGCCCCGGCCGCATCGTCGACCATCTGCAGATCCCGCTGCCGCGGCCGCGCACCTATGACATGCTTTCGGGCGACGCCTTCGGGTCCTTGCGCGACCGCATCTGGCGCCATATCCGGAAATCGGCATGAGGAAGCGATGAATGCATCGACACTCCGCCGGTTGATCGTGATCGTCCTCCTCGGGCTGTGGGAGGCGCTGCCGCGCAGCGGCCTGATCCCTGAGCTGTTCCTGCCGTCGCTGTCCTCAACGCTGACCGCGGGCTGGAACGAGGCAGGCGAATATCGCTACGCGCTCGCGACCACGCTGTATGAAGTCGCGATCTCGATGGCCTTTGCCTGCGGCGGCGGCATTGTGCTTGGCGCGCTCGTCGGCAGCCTGCCGCGCCCGCGCGTGCTGATCATGCCGATGGTCTCCAGCCTCTATGCGGTGCCGCTCGTGATCCTTTACCCGGTCTTCACCGTCTGGCTCGGCATCGGCTCGGAATCCAAGATCGCGTTCGCGTCGATCTATGGTTTCCTGCCCACCATGCTGGCGACCGCCGCCGGCATCCAGACCATCGACCCACAATTGCTGCTTGCCGCGCGCAGCATGGGCGCAACGTTAAGCCAGCGCCTGATCCGGGTCGTCCTGCCGGCGGCGATCCCGACCGTGCTGTCGGGCCTGCGGGTCGGCGGCGCGCTCGTGATCGTCGGCGTCGTGGTCTCGGAAATGCTGATCTCGTCGGCCGGCATCGGCTATCTGATCTCGCGCTATCGGACCATCCTGGACAGCGCGCATGTGTTCGCGGGCGTGCTGCTGGTGCTCGCGATGGCGATCGCGTTCAACGCCGCCATCCGCTGGATCGAGCGCAAGGCGGCGATCTGGCAGACTGGAACGCGCGGCGGCCAGCATGCCGCCGAGGAGATCGCGAGCGGCGCCCTGCAGCCCGCGACCTGACAACAAGAACAACAAGGAGACCACCGTGCCCCTGCCGAAACACCTGTTGCCGACGACCGTGGTCGGAAGCTATCCGCAGCCGGAATGGCTGGTCGACCGCGCCATGCTGTCGAAATCGGTGCCGCGCACGCGCATGCACGAGATGTGGCGATTGCCCGAGGAGCATCTGGAGGAGGCGCAGGACGATGCCACCATCGTCGCGATCCGCGACATGGAGCGCGCCGGCATCGATATCGTCACCGACGGTGAAATCCGCCGCGAGAGCTATTCGAACCGCTTTGCGACCGCGCTCGAGGGCGTCGACGCCGACAACCCCGCGATGATCCGCGCACGATCCGGACAGGAGACGCCGGTGCCGCGCGTGGTCGGACAAATTCGGCGCACCGGCGCGGTCGAGCGGCGCGACATGGAATTCCTGCGCAAGAACACCGACCGCGCCACCAAGATCACGCTGCCCGGCCCGTTCACCATGAGCCAGCAGGCCAAGAATGAATTCTATAAGGACGACGAGGAGCTGGCGTTGGCCTTCGCCGAAGCCGTCAACGCCGAGGCGCTCGAGCTTGAAAAGGCCGGCGCCGACGTGATCCAGCTCGACGAGCCCTGGGTGCGCAACAATCCGGAGCTCGCACGCCGCTACGCAGTCAAGGCCATCAACCGCGCGCTGCAAGGCCTCACCGTGTCGACGGTCGTGCATCTGTGCTTCGGCTATGCCGCGGTCGTGCCCGGCTCGACCAAACCGGCCGGCTATTCGTTCCTTGCCGAGCTGGCCGATACGAGTGCCGAACAGATCTCGATCGAGGCCGCGCAGCCCAAGCTTGATCTTGGCGTGCTGAGGGATCTGTCGGCGAAGACAATCATGCTCGGCGTGCTCGATCTCGGCGACCCCGGGATCGAGAGCGTCGCGACCGTCGCCGATCGCATCCGCAACGGACTGAAATATGTCTCGGCCGACCGGCTGGTCCCCGCGCCCGACTGCGGCATGAAGTATATGCCGCGCCACATCGCGTTCGGAAAGCTGAAGGCGATGAGCGACGCGGCGGCGATGGTGCGCAAGGAGATCGGTTAGAGCATGATCCGGAAAAGCATGCCCTCGGGCGACGACCCGACGGGTGGGTACCGGTTTTCCGATGAGATCATGCTCCATTAACGTTAGAGGTCCAGCACCAGCCGGCCGGAGTCCGCCCCGGCGACGCAGACCATCAAGTAACGCTGGCGCTCGTAGGGCGAAAGAACGCGGTCGCGGTGGACCGGCCTGCCCTCGAGCCAGCTGACCTTGCAGGCGCCGCAGATCCCGCCACAACATGAGGTCGGCACCGCGATGCCAAATTCCTGCAGCGCCGCCAACATGCTTTGGCCGGCGCGAACCGGAAGCTCGGCGCCCGAACGCGCCAGCGCAATGGTGTAAGGTCTTGCGCCGGGATCGACCGCGAGGCGCGGCGCTACAAATCGCTCGACATGGACGCGGTCACCCGGCCAGTCCGCCGTTGCGCGTTCAAAGTCCAGGGTCACGCCTTCCGGTCCGCAACAGCCCGCCGCCGTGCCGGACGCCGCCTGGCCGAGCAATGCGCCGATATCCGGACGGCCCGTCTTGGAAGTGCGGTGCAGGACGATGCGCTCCCGTTCGATCAGCGGTGCGAGCAGGTGTTCGAGCGGCATTCGATCGCGCGCAACGGCATGAACTGTGAAATCGGGATGGCCGATCCGGCTCAGATAGGCCGCGATGGACAGATAGGGCGTGACCCCAATTCCACCTGCGACGAAAACATAGCGCCGGATATTTTCGTCCGCGTCAAAGCCGCCGCGCGGGAGCGAGACCCCGATGACATCACCAGTCACAATCTTATCATGAAGCGCCATCGAGCCGCCGCGCCCACCGGCTTCACGCTTGACCGCGATGACGTAGCGCGTGCCGTCGCCGGGATCGTTGCACAGCGAATAGGTTCGCACCAATCCGCCCGGCAGATGCAGGTCGATATGCGCGCCCGGCTTGAAAGGCGGCAGTTCCCAGCGATCGGGATCGACCAGGGTGAACACCTTGATGCCGGGCCCGCCATGCTCGATCGCGTCGACGACGGTCTTGACCGTCGTGATCGGTGGCGCCGTCATGTGTCGTTCCGAACGACGTCGCCGACCTTGACGACGCCGCCTTTGAGTATCCTGCAGTTCAGTCCGGAGCGATTGATCAGGGGATCGAAGATCGCCTTGCCGGTGATCTCCTCGATATGCCGGCACGGGATCGACAACCGGGTCGCCTCCAGCAATGTCTCGCCGAGCCAGAACCTTCGGTCGACCAGATGATTGAGCGGAACACCCTCCACCGTCACGTTGCGCCGATGCTCCTCCGGCCCCAGCTCGATCCTGGCATCGCGCTTCAGCGCGACGAGCGTCTCGAGCTCGAACAGCGTCACCTGCCGCCCTTCCTCGGGCTTGTGCGAATAGAACCCCTCCTCTCGGCCGATCATGTAACGATCGCCCTCGATGCCCTTTCCGGCCATCAAGGTCACGGCAGGCACAGACCGCATGGGCAGGAACGCCCGCGGCGTGATATGCAGAAACCGCACAAATCCGGTCCACGCAGACTTGGCGGGGGCGGTTGCCGGATCGGCAACGGGCCTATCGAGCATCGTTTGTCTCCGATCGACGTGCGGGGTCTTCGCGGCCGGACAAGCGGCGCGGATCACAGGTGTCAGGTCAATTCCTTGTTCGCCATCTCGGGCGCGGCGTAGGTCGCGGTCGCCGTGATCATCGCGCACATGATGAGGAAGAGCGATACCGGCCAGGTCTTGCCGCCGCTCCAGGCCATCAAGGAGGCGGCGATCAAGGGCGTCAAGCCGCCACTCAAGGCCGCACCGACCTGGAAGCCGAGCGAGGCGCCGCTATAGCGCAGCCGCGCCGTGAACAATTCCGAATACCAGGGCGCGCCAATGCCGAACATCACCATCTGGCCGAAGGTGATCGCGACGATGATGGTGATGACGACAAGAATCGGATCGCGTGTGTCGAGCAGCCAGAACAGCGGAAACGCAAACAGCGCCGAGAACAGGCAGCTCGAATAGAACATCACCTTGCGGCCGAAACGATCCGACAGCCAGCCAAAAAACGGGATTGCAAACAGCGCCGCCAGTGACGCCGCAAACGCCCCGTTGAGAACCAGCGCGCGCGGCAATCCCAAATTCGCCGTCGCATAGGACATCACGAAGACGCCGCCGATGCTCGCATAGGCGATTTCCGAGATCTTCAGTCCGACGGCGGTGAAGAACGGCCTGCGATGATGCTTGAAGATTTCGACCAGAGGCAGCCTTGCCACCTCGTTCTTTGCCTTCACCTGCAGGAAGGCCACGGTCTCTTCCATGCGAAGCCGGATATAGAGCCCGACACCGACCAGAAGGACAGAGATCAGGAACGGGATTCGCCAGCCCCAGGTGAGGAAGTCGCTCTCCGGCAGTTGCGCAACGAGCGCGAACATTCCGATGGCCGCAAGGTTGCCGATCGGATTGCCGATCTGCACCGAGCTCCCCAACAAGCCCCGCCGATGCGTCGGACAATTCTCGACCACCATCAGAACGGCGCCGCCCCACTCGCCGCCAAGGCCGATCCCTTGCAGAAAGCGCAAGCCGATCAAGAGGACCGGCGCGGCAATGCCGATCTGCTGATAGGTCGGCAACAATCCGATCAGGAAGGTGCCTATGCCCATCACGATGATGGTCACCGCCAGCATGGCCTTGCGGCCGACGCGATCGCCGTAATGACCGAAGATCGCGGCGCCGAGCGGACGCGCCAGGAAGCCGACCGCATACGTGCCGAACGCCGCGATGGTCGCGAGCGCGGGATCGCCCGCAGCAAAGAAGATCTTGTTGAACACCAGCGCGGTCGCGGCGCCATAAATCAGAAAGTCGTACCACTCGACCGCCGTGCCGATGACGCTCGACCATACGATGCGTCGGAGGCTGGCTGTGGTGTCAGGGATGATTTCGATGTCGACTTGATCGGCGATGGCCATTGATCTCTCCGATAGATTCCCAAAACCGAAGACGGACGGTCCCCGGCCTGTCCTTCCCACGGCACGCTCGCGGCGCAGACGTTCACGGAAGCTCCAAAAAACGACCATGTTTACTATTGGAAATCAACGGCACAAAACACGGCAAACGCCAAGGGAAGCGGCAAACTGCCGAAAATGGCGCGTTTCAAGGCAAGATTCGGCTGGATCAGGCCTGCTTTGCCTACTATATTCTCGCCATTGCCTTAAATTTCTGCCATGATATTTTCTGTCAGAGATCAAGTGCCGCTTCATGTCTACGCAGCGACGCTCGCCGAACTGGCGGATTGATGCGATCTGCTGCAAAAGGCCGCCAGACCGTTCGCGGTCGCGCCGGGAGATTGAGCTTGCTTGACGTCAGTAAGGCCGCGGGAGTCGGAGGCAACATTCGTCAATTGCGAATGGCCAAGGGCCTGACGCTTGATCGGCTCGCGACACTGAGCGAGTTGACCAGGGGATATATCTCCCTGGTCGAAAGGGGCTTGAAGATGCCCTCGATCGCCGCGCTATTGCGGTTGGCGACGGCGCTCGAGGTCAACGTCACTTATTTCTTCGATCCCAATTCGGAGCCCGCGGCCCGCTATACGCTGTTCCGTCAGGAAGATCGCAGCACGAAGGACGGAGGGTTCGAACTGGTCGCTCTTGCCGCGGGGCGGACGGGCAAGATGATGGAGCCGTTCCTGATGAGTCCGCCGCTGAAATCGGCATTCCGCGCATCCCATGCCGGCGAAGAGATGCTTTTCGTCGTCAATGGACGGATCGCGATCAAGCTGGACGGCGAAGAGCTGATCTTGTCGAAGGGCGACTGCCTGTATTTCTCCGGCGAAACACCGCACGAGGTGCGAAGCCTGGGACGGCAGCGTGCCGAGATATTGGTGGTCGTTGCGCAGGCTCCGACAACGCAGACCGAATGACGCGCGCACCGGCCCTCCGGGCAGAAATCAGTCAGGGACGAACAGTCGGATTGGTGTTCGGCGCGGGCGCCTGCTCCATCTCGGCATGTTCCGGCAGCTTATCGCCATGCACGGCGAGCGGACGTCCGATCCAGAGCGGATCGGCGAATGCTCAAGCTGCCATGGTTCAGCATCAGCCAGGGCACCAGTTCGGAAAACACCTCGGTCGCAAAGGCGACTTGATACATGGCCTGATCGTGAGGCCCGACCTTCACGTCGTGCCAGCGCCCAAGCGTGACCGCGAAGCGCTCGCTCATCCATGCGCGCAACTGTTCGGCCTCGGGCCGGCTTGTCGCCGGATCGTAATAGACATGAGCGTGAAAGCTTGCGATTTCGGCGATGGGCCGTGGGGAAACATTCCCTGCATCCGTCATGCTCGAATCCCTTCGCAGTTTCATCCAGCGCGCGTCAGACGCGAGGTGCGCCGTCGCCACGCATTCTGAAATGCGGCGAGCTTTCCGTCCATCAAATAGAACGAAGCGACCGCGCGAACGCGCCGGGGCTAGAACGCGCCGGCCACCGTCAGCCGGATCGTCAGTGGCTCGACCGGGTGCAGCACGGAGTCCATCACGCCGTTCTGGCAGACGGCCGTGGGCGCCGTCTGCACCGGGAAGCAAAGATTGTACAGCGCGTCGGTCTTGATCAGCGATCCGTAGGCGTAAGTGATCTGGTTCGTCCTGGTGTTGAGCAGATTGAGGACGTCGAGCTGGATGCGCCAGCCGTTCGCGTCGCGATAGCCGATGCGGCCGTTGAAGATGCTGGTCGCGGGCGAACGGAAGGCGTTGTCCTCGGTGAGCGGGCTCGACGCCAGATAGCGCCAGCGCAGCGTCCCGAACGGGCCGGTCTTCTCGCCCAGCGTGATGCCGGCCGATGCCACCATTGCGGGCGCGTTCGGAATATAGTTGCCCGGGGCGTTGCCGATCTGGGCTTGCGGAAATCCGGCCAGCGACGCGTAGACCTCGGCCTGATCGCTGTCGTATCCGAGGAACCGTGCATGCGTCATGGCGAGATCGGCATCGAGATCGAACCAGGAATTGGGGCGATAGTGGTTGGTCCACTCCAACCCATAACGCCGGCTCGGCCGGCTCGCCGCCGTGTCGCCGGCATCCCCCTGGAAGACGATCTCGGAGTCCTGATCGAGCAGGAAGGCGCTCAAGGAAGAATCCAGGCCCGGAAGAATTTTGGTGCGAACGCCCACTTCTGCGCCCTTGGTGCGAACCAGCAGGGGCGAGGCGGACAGCTTTGTCGCGGGGTCAGCCGGATCTTCGGTGATGGTCGCGCCCCGCGCGTCATTGCTGTGCATCCCGGCGCCGGCGCCGACGAAAAATTCCGTCTTGTTGAACGGACCCAGCACCATCGTGAATTTCGGGCTACCGATCCCGGCGCTGACACGGCCGGAATTATTGGCGTTGAGAACGGAATCGACGCTTGCCGCATAGTAGTCGCCGCGCCAGCCGACCGTGGTCCTGAGCCAGTTTGTCCATTGCACGGTATTCTGCGCATAGACGCCGACGCTCCCCTCACCGACCCTGTCGCTGCGGACGTTGGAAAGAAAACTGCGCTGAAACGTATCGGTCAGCGCGAGATCGATATCGTCATAGCGGGTCTGAACGCCGAACGTGGTCTGCATCGGCCGCCCGGCGAATGAGCCGTCCAGCGTGCGCGACGCATTGGCGCCGGCCATGACGCGGTCGTCATGCTGATGGAATTGATCGCCGAGCGTCGGATCGCGGAGGAAGTAGGTGAAGTTGTTGTACAGGTCCAACTGGCTCTTGACGATGTAGGCGTTGGCCTTCCATGAACCGGCGTCGTCAGTGGCTGCGCCGCGCACCGACAGCGCAAAGCGGTTGGTGTTGCCGCCATCGGTCAAGTCTTCCGAGCCGTACAATCCGATCTGGCCCGAGGCGAGCGCGCGTTGCGGCACCTGGTCAGTCGAATTCCATTTGTTGGAATAGGCCATGCCGGTGACGGAGAAGCCGTCCAGCGCCGTGCCCTGGCTGTAACGCACCAGCGCGTTCAGCTTCCGCATCTCGTCGGGATTCACCCATGGCCCGTTATAGGTGGCCGCCTCGCCCGCGATCAGCAGCGTGCCATCGCCGATCTTGTCGCCGAGCTTGACGGAATCCATCCCGAAGATTCGCCGGTAGCCGAAACTGCCGGCGGTCACTTGCGCGATGGCCTTGGGCACGCTGTCGATCAGGCCGATATGGAGATTGCCGGCTGAGCCGAAATCGCCTTCGTCGGCGAAATAGGGCCCTTTGCGGATGTCGAGCGCGTTGATCGTTTCCGGCATCAGCCAGTTCAGGTCGGCATAGCCTTGGCCATGCGCGTGGGTGCGCATGTTGACCGGCACATCGTCGACGAAGATCGCCATGTCGGTGCCGTGGTCGAGATTATAGCCGCGCAGGAAATACTGGTTGGCTTTGCCTTCGCCGCTGTGCTGGGTCACGATCAACCCGGGCACCGCCTCCAGAACCTCGCCCGGACGCGTGACAGGACGCGCGTTCAAATCCTCACCGCTCACGCTGGTCTGGCTCGCCATGTTCGGCGGCCCGGAGGGCCCCGAACCGATGTTCGGCGCACCCGATGCCGACACCACGGGCTCCGCCGTACGGGCGGCGGCCGCAACGGACGCCGTGGAACGCGGCATGCGCGCGTTGCGCTTCGATGCGCGATGCGGCTTCTGCGATTGCGGCGGAGCTTGCACCTGAGGACCTGCCTGGGAGTTCGCGGCTTCGGCCGAAGCCCCCGAAACGGATCGTGTCTCGGCCGATGCTGCCTGTTGAAACACAGGCACGATCAGGACGCCCGATGCGACCACACGCAACCACTTCGACACGCAACAGCCCCCGCGACTCCGACAAAACGCGCGCCGACGCTTTTGCGACCGTCTTCCGCAGCCACGAATTAGGCATTGCGCTACGGGGCGCGCCTGTCGGATGTTGAAACCGATAGTGCTCCAGCAGTATGACGTCAATGAGAATTCGTCATACCGGCTGGGACGCCGACGGAGGATACGGATGCAGCGCTTGACGACGACCATTGACGACGACCTCATCGCGGAAGTCGACGAATTCATCGCAGAGCACGGTTATGCCAATCGTTCCGAGGCGATCCGCGATCTCCTGCGCAGCGGTCTCCAAGCATTGAGCACGAAGATCCAAGGCAGCCGCAACTGCATCGCAACTGCATCGCGACATTGAGTTATGTCTACGACCATGCGGCGCGCGAGCTGCCGAAGCGGCTGACCAAGGATTTTCACGACCACCACAGCCTCGCGCAGGCGACGCTTCATGTGCACATCGATCACGATAGTTGCCTGGAGGTGACGGTGCTGAAAGGACGCGGCACCGACGTCAAGGCATTCGCCGACCACGTCATCGCCGAGCGCGGGGTGCGCCATGGCCATGTCGTCGTGATGCCGATCGAGCCCACGGACCACGGCCATGCGCATGCCGCCAAGGCGAGACCGATGCGCTGATGGAGCCGCGGCGTCACAGCGGCCGGTCGAAGGCTGGCGGCTGCTCCGATCTCGGAACGGCGTGCAGCAAGCAGAGGCCGCGCCAATTGCGATTAGCTAGCGCTTGTCGGTCGCGTAGTGCGCGATGCCGTTGCCGAACGACCAATTGTCGGGCGAGACTTCCACGAGGTTGATGAACACATCCTCTGGGCGCACGCCGGGACTGTCCTTCAGGTTCTCGACGATCCGGCGATAGAGCGCCTTCTTCTTGTCCAGCGTGCGCGTGTTGCTCGCTGTGATCTGAATCATGACCAGGTCGTCACTGCGGTTGATGCCGAGATAGTTGGCGCCATAGCTGAAATCGGGCGCGTCGTGCTCGGCGATCGTCATGAAGCGATCTTCCTCGGGCACGTCGAACACCTCGCGCATCGCGCGGTAGATGCCGTCGAGAATGGCCTGACGATGGGCTGCGGACTTGCCGCGCCTGAGAGAAACGCGTGTCAGGGGCATGGTTCGGTCTCCTTGCGTTCGAATGGACTGGCCTACAGATGGGCGCGGCTTGATCATTTAAAAACAATATGGAATATTGTTTCAATGATTTCATATTGAAATGAATGGCGGAGCCATGAAAGCGTTGGACATCGAGGCGGTGCAGGCCTTCGTCCTGACCGCGGATTTGAAAAGCTTCACCCGCGCCGCGGAGGCGCTGGATACCACGCAGTCGGCGGTCAGCCTGAAGATCAAGCGGCTCGAGGACGGGCTCGGCCGCAGGCTTCTGGAACGAACCCCGCGGCTGGTGCGGCTATCGGCGGATGGCAGCGCGTTCCTGGGGCCGGCGCGAAACCTGGTCGCCGCCCATCACGGCGCGGTCGACGCCTTCGGTCTCGAGCGGCGGCGCCTCGTGGTCGGGATCAGCCATCACATCGTCGGCGCCGAACTGCCGCTGTTGTTGAAGCGGATGAGCAGCGCCGAGCCCGGGCTGGTCCTCGAGATGCGGGTGTCGACCTCGCGCGAGGTGCTGGACGAGTTCGACCGCGGCGCGATCGACGCAGCGATCGTGCTGCGCCACGACAATCGCCGCCGCGGTGGCGAGACCATTCTCGAAGAGGCGTTCGGCTGGATGGCCGCGCCGGATTTCGAGTACCATCCCGGAGAGCCGCTCCGTCTGGCGACGCAGGCCGAACCCTGCAGCGTGCGCAGCATGGCGATCGAGGCGCTGAAGGCGGCAGGCATCGCCTGGACCGAGGTCTTCGTCGGCGGCGGCGTTGCGACGACGGGCGCCGCGGTCTCCGCCGGCCTCGCTGTCGCGGCGCTCAGCCGCCGCGTCGCGCCGCCCGGGACGATCGATGTGGGCACGCGGTTCGAGCTGCCGAAGCTTCCCGCGCGCGACGTGGTGCTGCATTCGAATATCAGCGATCGTCGGACCAAGAGCTCGCTCAAGACTCTCGTCGCAACGATCCGCGCCACCGCGAACGACTAGCGCGATGAATTTGGGATGAATCGTCATCGCGCTCTAACTTGTTATTTGAGCATGATCTCCGCGCAAACGCTTCGCGTTTGTCGCGAGGGAAAACCGGTATCCACCCGTCGGGTCGTCGCCCGAGGGCATGCTTTTCCGGATCCTGCTCCAGGGGTATGGAAAAACCTGTCCCGGACTTGAAGGATTTTTCCTGACAAGCATCGATACTGCATCGCGATAGCCGTCCGTCGCAGCATGTTCGCCGGAAAATGAACACACAATCGCCAACTCTTCTTTACGTTGCTGACAAAAACTTTGATAAGCTCAACGCGAACCAAAGATAAAGAGTTGTGGTTCCGTCCACAAAGTTGTGGAAGCGGGGGCAGCGCGAAAGCGAGGCATTCCACATGTCGGTAGGAAGCCAATCCCGCTTGACCCGGGCGGAGGGGTTCGTTTCGGGTCCGCGGGAAGTGGTTCCGCGAGAGCAGGTGTGCGCCAAACGAGCGTCTTCAAGCCTCGGGTTCGGGTTTCAGCGGCTTTTATGTCATTCCACAACCCATCACATCATAGATTACCAAACGCAACCTTTGCGTGCTGGCGTTTGCCGCGCTATGACGCACGACGGTTTCCGTTGGCGGATCGAGCTCGCGTACCCAAAGCGCGAAAACCCTTTCGCCCTCGCGCCACCCATCGGCCGATAGGAGGTTAGTAATGAGTTCCCCGATCCAAGATGACGAGCCCGACAAGCCGATCACGGCCGACTCGCCATGGGCCGGCGATGAACAGCGCCAGGACGAGACGTTGCGGCTGCAAGAGGAAGTGATCGCCGCAGCCCAGCAGCTTGAGCGGCAATTTCTTGAGCGCGAGGCAATTGAACGCGAGGCACTTGGTCGGGAGTTGCTGCACCACTTGTCTGCCGAGCAGAGCCCCCGCAGCTCGCCTCAGGGCCTGGCGTTCCGGGAACGCGCGCCGCTGCAACTGCAAACCCCTCGCCGGAAATTCGAGCTTGCGCCGCTTCGTCCGAGCGAGAACAGGCTCAGTCTGCGGGAATCGCCGCGCGGGCTGTGGGCGCCAACGCTTGACCCGATATCGATGCCGCCGCCTCCGGAAGAGAAATTTGGCCTGCCGAGCCCGGGCGTGGTGATCGGGCTCGTTGGCGCGATCGGAGCCTCCGCCGCCATTGCACTTGTTCTCGTGCGCGCCCTGCACTTTGCACCGGAAGCTCCTGTCCTCTACGCCGAGCCCGGTGCCGGAAAGAACCGGTCCTTCGTAGCCGCCGAGAACCTGCCGCGTCCGGCGGCGGCTGAAACAAAGGCGCCGTCGGCCGACCTGGCCGCGGCAGCCACAGCCTCGGTGCTCGTAACCGCGCCCAATGTCGCGATCGCGAAGCCATCGGTCATGACGCCGCCGCCATCTCCCACTGTTCAGGCCGCGAAGACTAAATCGGCGCAACCTGAACCTGCGAAACCTGCCACGGCCGTGATCCCCGAGCCGCGGCCGGCGGATAGCCTGTCGCGCGACGAGATCGCGTCACTGCTCAAACGCGGTCAGGACCTGGTTGCAGGGGGCGACATCGCCAGCGGCCGGCTGATGCTCACGCGTGCCGCGCAGGCCGGCAACGCGGACGCCTCCCTCGCGCTCGCCGGCACGTTCGATCCCGCGATACTTGCAAATCTCAGGGCGGTCGGCGTGCAGCCGGACCCGGCAAAGGCCCGCGCCTGGTACACGAGGGCGGCGGAGCAAGGATCGCTGGAGGCCAAGCAGCGCCTGCAACAATCGGCGTTGCGCTAACGCGCGCGGCCGAAATCCAACGGGGACGATGCTTGGTGGAAGCAAATTCCCGACAGTGGATGAATCTTCGCCGCTCGTGAGGCTGGGGAGCCGCGGCGAAACGATATGGCGCAAAAAGGGGGATGGGATGCGAGCCGCTATCGACATGCTTTGGCGCGCCGTGAATGATGCGCGGTCCACTGCTCATGAAAACCGCTCGCCGCGCAGGATGAGGCTCAGCGCCGCCACGCGGCGTTGCTTGCCCCGTTGGCTCGGATCTGGCCTCGTGGCCGTCGCCCTGGCGCTCGGATCGGCGTCCGCCGCGAGCGCCGCCGACAATGAGATCCGGATCGGCAACACCATCCCCTATAGCGGTCCGGCCGCCGCCTACGGCATCATCGGCAAGACGATCGCCGCCTATTTCAACAGGATCAACGACCAGGGCGGCATCAACGGCCGCAGGATCAATTTCATCTCCTATGACGACGCCTACAATCCGCAGAAGACGGTCGAGATGACCCGAAAGCTGGTGGAAGAGGACAAGGTCCTGTTGATTTTCGCAGGGCTGGGCACGGCGCCGAACGCGGCGGTGCGCCCCTATCTCAACACCAACAAGGTCCCCCAATTGTTCGTGTCGACGGGCTCCTCGATGTGGGACAATCCGAAGGAATTCCCCTGGACCATGGGATTCCAGCCCAGCTATCAGACCGAGGGCCATATCTACGCGCAGTATCTATTGGAGACGCATCCGCGCGGCGGCAAGCTCGCCATCCTTTATCAGGACGACGATTTCGGCAAAGACTACGTCAAGGGCATGAAGGACGGACTCGGCGGCAAGATCCAGATCGTCGCCGAAGCGCCCTACAAGATCACAGACGCCAACGTCAACCAGCAGCTCGCGACGCTTAAAGCGTCCGGCGCGGACATCTTTTTCGACGTGACCACCCCGAAATTCGCGGCGATGGTCATCCGCCGGATCGCGGAAATGGGCTGGAAGCCCGAGCACATCATATCGACCGTGTCCGAATCGGTCTCGGCGGTAATGCAGCCTGCGGGCCTGCAGAACTCCGAAGGCATCCTGTCCGGCGGCTATTATCTGGAGACGGACGATCCGGGAACAGCGAACGATCCGGGCTATCGCGATTACGCCGCCTTCATGGACCGCTATCTGCCCGATGTCAGCAAGAGCAACGGCCTCACCGTGTTCAGCTACGTCATCGCGAACGCGATGGTCGAGGTGCTGAAAAAATGCGGCGATGACGTTTCGCGCGAGAACATCATGAAGCAGGCCGCGACATTGAAGGGCCTGAAGATCCCGATGCTTGTCCCGGGCATCGTGGCCAATACCAGTGCGAGCGATTACGCGCCGCTCGAGCAGATGCAGATGATGCAGTTCACGAACGGGAGATGGGTCAAGTTCGGTCCCGTGCGCAGCGGCATCGACGCCGGCGCGGTCAGCGAGTCCTTCAAGACGATCTTCCGCTACGGCAACGCCAAGCGCGCACTCGCCGACCAGATCAACGCCAACACATTGACCCTGATGGCGGGTTCGTTCGGCAGCACGTCGGCCAACATGGGCGCCGATCTCGCCTCCGTGCTCGACAATGGCATCGATCTCCGCATTCTGCCCGTGATGGGGCGCGGATCGGTGCAGGCGGTGGCCGACATCCTGCTGCTGCGGGGCGTCGATGCCGGCATCGTGCGCAAGGACACGCTCGCCTATCTTGAGCGCAAGGACTACGCCAACAACATCCGCAATCAGTTCGTCTACATTACCAAGATGTTCAACGAGGAAATGCACGTCCTCGCGCCGCAGTCGATCGGCAGCATGAAAGAGCTCGACGGCAAGACCGTGGCCGTCGACCTGCCGGACTCCTCGACCTTCGTGACCTCGATCAACGTGTTCGAGCGGCTCGGGATCAAGCCGCATCTGCTTTATATCGAACCGCGGATCGCGCTGGACATGCTGCGCAAGGGCGACATCGACGCAATCATCGCGGTGGAAGGCAAGCCGGTGCAGTGGCTCGCCCACGTCAACGACCCCAACCTGCATCTCGTGCCGGTCGACTACGACAAGTCGCTGCACGACGACTATTTGCCGGCGCAGCTCTCCTCGGAGGACTACCCCAACCTGGTGTCGGGCGCCAATACCGTGGACACCATCGCGGGCGAAGCGGTTCTCGCCGCCTACAACTGGCAGCCCGGCAACGATCGCTATCGCCGCCTCGCGTTGCTCGTCGAGTCGCTGTTCTCCCGCATGGCGCAACTGCAGCGGCCACCGTTCCATCCGAAATGGCAGGAACTTGCACCATTGGCGCCGGTGGCCGGCTGGAGCCGGTTCAAGGTGGCGCAGGATTGGATCGACCGCAACGCACCTGTCGCGCCCGTGGCGTCGAGTGCCACGCCGTCCGCGCTCGGGGCGCGGGCGAGCGGCCAGCAGGAAGAAGACCCGGCGCTCTACCGCGAATTCCTGGAATGGCGGGCCAATCGCGCGAAGCCGCAAGAGCGCCGCTGACAAACCGGCGGCCGGCCGGGCTCCTCTTCTGCAAGGTCATCAGCGGCTTGTGATCAGGCCGCCGTGTCAAATCACGCCGCCGACGGCGCGACTGTGGAGACATCGGCAGTGTGCCATGCATCTCGCAGGCTGACACGCCAATTCCACGCCGGTAGCGCCGCGTTGAGCGAGCCGCCGAGCCCGTGGGCTTCGCGGCCAATTGATCCTTCGACCATTCATGCTGGCCGCGGGGCGGATACAGAACCCCCGTAACCGATCGGGGATGCAGGGATCGCCGTCGCGGAGGCGCCCATGACCGCGTGGTCGAACTCTGCTGATCGTGGCCCTCCTGCTCGCGCGCGTCGCCTATTTTCCGGAAAGCCATCCGAGCGCCTCCGTCGCGCTGTCCGAAGCCAAGACTGAAATGGCGCGATAACGATTTCGCGCTGCGAGAATAGATTTTCCTTTTTGAAACGTTAGTGGAATAAATCCGCCGAATCATGCGTTTGACCTCTAAGGGAATATGTCCCGAGGAAAGAACGCAAATGATCACGAGACGAAACGTCTTGCGCGGAGCCAGTGCGGTGCTGACGAGCGGCGCGTTGGGCGCGTCGCCGGCGCGAAGCCTGGCCGCCACCGTCACCCTTCCCTTCGAGAACGGCGAACGGCCGCTGGTCAAATATCCCCAGAAACGCCCGATGATCGGGCTGACCAGCCGCCCGCCCCAGCTCGAGACGCCGTTTTCGGTGTTCGACGAGGGCGTCATCACGCCCAACGACGCGTTCTTCGTCCGCTACCATCTCGCCGATATTCCGCTCGACATCGATCCGGAGACGTTCTCGGTCGAGATCAAGGGCAAGGTGGACAAGCCATTGAAATTGTCGCTCGCAGACATCAAGAAAATGCCCGCGACCGAGATCGTCGCGGTCAACCAATGTTCGGGCAACAGCCGCGGTTTCATGGCGCCGAGGGTGGCCGGCGGCCAGATCGCCAACGGCGCGATGGGTAATGCGCGCTGGAAGGGCGTGCCGCTCAAGACGGTTCTCGACAAGGCCGGCGTGCAGGCCAATGCCAAGCAGGTGGTGTTCGGCGGCATGGACGGGCCGGTCAGCGACAAGACGCCGGACTTCGCCAAGGCGCTCGATATCGACCACGCAAGGGACGGCGAGGTGATGCTGGCTTATGCGATGAACGGGCGGGACCTGCCCTTTCTCAACGGCTTCCCGCTTCGCCTCGTCGTCCCCGGCTATTACGGCACCTATTGGGTCAAGCACCTCAACGAGATCACCGTCATCGACGGCATCTTCGACGGCTTCTGGATGAAGTCGGCGTATCGCATTCCCGACAACGACTGCAACTGCGTCGAACCGGGCACCGCGCCGAAGGCCACCATCCCGATCAATCGTTTCACCGTGCGCTCGTTCATCACCAACATGAAGGACAGCGCCAAGCTGAAGGCGGGCAAGGAGATCGAGCTCAAAGGGATCGCTTTCGACGGCGGCAAGGGCATCAAGGAGGTCGCCGTGTCGGTCGACGACGGCAAGACCTGGGCGCCGGCGAAGCTCGGCAAGGATCTCGGCAAATATTCGTTCCGCGCGTGGAAGCTGCCCGTCAAGCTCGACGCCGGCATGCATGGCCTGAAGTCGCGCGCGACCAGCAATGGCGGCCGGACCCAGCCGCTCGAGGCCAGCTGGAACCCCGCCGGATATTTGCGCAACGTCGTCGAGACCGTCCATGTGACGGCGAACTGAGGGAGACCGGTCATGAAGCGAACTTATTCCCTCGCCCTTGCCGCCTTGGCCGCGCTGTTTCTCGGCGTTTCGACCTCCGGGCTGGTGATCGCCTGGGCGAAGCCGATCTCCTACAAGCTTCCGGACGAGACCGCGAAGTTCAAGCCGGCCCCCGGCGTCGAGATCGTCCAGAACAATTGCACCGCGTGCCACTCCAGCGACTATGTCGCGACCCAGCCCCGCGCCGTGAAATCGAAGAAGGATTTCTGGCAGGCCGAGGTCACGAAGATGATCAAAACCTACGGAGCGCCGATCGACGAAGGCGACGTCGGCAAGATCGTCGACTATCTCGCCGCCAATTACTGATCCCGCGGCCTTTCAGGCCCGGCGTCGTCGCGATGCCGGGCTTGCCCCTGCCGGGCGTTGATCGGCTTTGCCTGGAGCGCGACGGGATTAGGTTGAATCGCCATCGCGCTCCAGGTTTTTGACTGAGCATGATCTCCGCGCAAACGCTTTGCGTTTGTCGCGAGGGAAAACCGCTACGCACTTTTCCGGATCAGGCTCTAGGCAAGCCGCGACTTGATACCGAGCCGGTCCAGCAAACTCGCGTCGCGGTCGCGCTGTGGATTCTTCGTGGTCAACAGCACGTCGCCGATGAAGATCGAATTGGCGCCGGCCAGAAAGCACAACGCCTGCAATTCGTCGGTCATGTACTGCCGGCCGGCCGACAGGCGCACCACGCTGTTCGGCATCAGGATGCGGGCGACCGCGACCAGCCGCACCAGCGCGATCGGATCGGGACGCTCCGCGGTATCGTTCACCGGCACGCCCTTGACCTCGTTCCAGAGATTGATCGGCACGCTCTCCGGATGGCTCGGCAGGTTGGCAAGCAGCACCAGCATGCCGAGCCGATCCTCGACGCGCTCGCCCATGCCGACAATGCCGCCGCAGCAGACCTTGATGCCGGCGTCGCGCACATGCGCCAAGGTCTCGATGCGATCCTGCAAGGTGCGGGTGGTGATGATCTTATCGTAGAATTCGGGCGAGGTGTCGACATTGTGGTTGTAGAAGTCGAGCCCGGCCTCATGCAGCCGTTCAGCCTGCTGCGGTGTCAGCATGCCCAAGGTCACGCAGGTTTCCATGCCGAGGCCTTTGACGGCGCTGACCATCTCGCAGACCCGGTCGAGATCGCGGTCTTTCGGATTGCGCCAGGCTGCGGCCATGCAGAAGCGGCTCGCGCCGGCGTCCTTGGCGCGCTGTGCGATGGCGACCACATCGGCCTGATCCATCAGGCGCGTGGCTTTCAGGCCGGTGTCATAATGCGCGCTCTGCGAACAATAACCGCAATCCTCCGGGCAACCGCCGGTCTTGATGCTGAGCAGGCTCGCGGTCTCGACATGGTTCGGATCGAAATTGTCGCGGTGGACGTTCTGGGCCCGAAACATCAGGTCGGCAAATGGCAGGCCGTAGAGCGCTTCGGCTTCCGCGCGGTCCCAGCCGCCGCGCACGGGTTTCGCCTTGCGGCTCTGGTCGTGTCTTGCATCCACCGCATAACTCATAAGATTCGTTCTCCTTGAAACAATCATAGATAAAGAGCATCGCTATCTATGATCCGCGCGATGCAGTGATGGTAAGCGCGATCATCTGCCTCCGCACCTGTTTTGTAATAGATAATCTATGATGAGTGAGACTGCGACGACGGCCGGCCGCATTGCCGAATCCCTCGGCGAACGCATCATCAGCGGCGCGCTGCAACCGGATGCGCCAATGCGGCAGGACCATATCGCGCGCGAGTTCAACTCAAGCCATGTCCCGGTCCGCGAGGCTTTCCGACGATTGGAAGCCCAGCACCTCGTCGTCGCCGTGCCGCGTCGCGGCGTTCGGGTCGCGCCGCTCGACGCCAATTCAGTGAAGGAGATCGCGGAGATGCGTGCGGCGCTCGAAGTGGTCGCGCTGCGGAACGCCGCGCCGAAACTGACGCCGGCGCATCTTGCGCGACTAGAGCTGGCGCTGATCGAAGGCGACAATACCGAGACGATTCAGGATTTCGAGGCCGCCAACCGCCCTTCCATCATGCGTTGGTGGCGCCCTGCGCGATGCCGCACCTGCTCGCCAGCCTCGACGGATTGCAGCTCGCCAATTCCCGTCTGGTGTTCGCGACCGCGCATAGCGCCGGCTGGCAGCCGCGGTCCAATCAGGATCACCGGCTGATCCTGCAAGCGCTGCGGTCGCGCAACGTCGATCAGGCCTGCAGCCTGCTCACGCGCCACATTCAAACCATCGAGCGCCTCGCCCTTCCCACATCCTGACCGGAATAGGCCGGCGTGGCTCCGGCCGGCTACGGCTTGACCACCGACAGGAAGATGCTGGGGTCGAAATACTGCGCGGCGGGAACCGGATTTTCGATCTTGGCGACGCGCGTGTAGAAATCCGTCACCTGCTGCAGCCATTCGCTGATCGTGCCGTTGGTGTAGAGGCGGCGCCAAACAGCTGTTGGAAACACCCGCATCGCGCCGAACTGCTCGCGGATGTCGCGCTCGGGCACCTGAGGGTAATATTTGTTGTGCAGGATCCCGAGGGATTCGTTGGTCCGCGCGATCAGCATGTCGTTGCCCTCGATCCAGGCGCGCACGGTCCGCGCGAGAATCGGCTTGTTCGCGGCGTAGAAGGTGTTCGATGCCGCCCAACCGCCAACCACCGCCGCTGAGGGGTAGAACGCGCCCGCATCCAGGATCTTTTTGGCCTGCGGAACTTTTTCACGCACGGCGATGTTGAAAGGCACCCACAGCACCACGGCGGGAACGTTGCCGGCGATGAACGAATTGACCGCCTCCGGCATCGGCATGCTGGCCAAGTCGATGTCGGCGCCCGTCATCTTGTTTTCCCGCAGCGCATTGTCGAGAAACACATGCGCCGTGGTACCGGCTGTCGTGGCTACGCGCTTGCCACGCAGGTCTGTGACCTGCTTCACCCCCATGTCTTCGCGGACCCAAAGCTGGGCGGTCGCGAACTCGATCGAGTTGGCCAGGAACATCTTGCCCTGGCCGCGCGCCGGGAAGTTCGAGATCACCGCGCCGGTCACAAGCATGTCGATAGAGCCTTCCGACATCGCCTTGAACAGCTCCAGGCCAGTCTTGAACTCCGAAAATTGCGGGTCGAGGCCGTTCCGCGCCCATGCGCCGAGATGGTCGCACAGCCAGATCTGCTCATCCACCGCCAGCGTGTGCAGATAACCGACGCGGATCTTTGACCTGGCCTGCGCGAGGGCTGGCATGCCAATCACCGACGCGCCGACGACCGAACCTGCCCCTGCAACAAATTTGCGCCGGTCCATCACCTAGACTCCTGCCCCTACCCGTCTATTTTTCTGCTCGTCTCGCTTTATGAATGGCACCGTGCAGATGTGTGCCAGTGACCAACCCGAGCGCATTCGCCTGATTGTTCCTGACTTGATCATATGCGTCATCGCATGCGTCTTGGCGCTCCCGCCATGATGTCGCTGTCGGCTGATCGAAGCAACCGGAGATTGGCCGGCGCCGATCATGCTGATGCAACGTAACCTTAAGATGTCCCCATCATCGAACAGCGCCAAGCTCACGTCATAATTAAGGCCGAGACAGAAGTCGACAAAAAAGCCTTGAACCTGCTGAACCGCTGAACCACAGTTCGGCCTGCTATATGCGGCATTCCGCCTCGCCTGTTGCCGCTCGCCGCCGTTTCAAAACGGCACGGTTAGGGACGCAAGAACATGATCATGCAAGACATCAAACACGCCCTTCGGCGCTTTGGGAGCCGCCATTCCATGCAACCGGCGGTTTCAGCTCGCGCGTGCCCGGTCGGCTTGGTGCTCATCATGATGCTCTTGGTCAGCCCGATGGCACATGCCCAGGTCTCCACCGCCGAGCAAAGGCGCGCGCCGCGCCTTGAGGAGCAGTGGAAGGAAAAGCTGAACGCCAATACGGTCGCCATCATCGCCGGAAGCCCCGAGGACACCTATCTCGACATCACTCACGATCTCGCCGTTGTCCTCAACGACGAAAACCTGCGGATTCTTCCCGTCGTCGGGATGGGCGGCGCGCAGAACATCCGCGACGTGCTGTATTTGAAGGGCATCGATATCGGGATCACCTCATCGCAGATGCTGCGCTATTTCGCGTCCACCGGCGAGCTCAGCAGCGCGCTCGACCAGCGGCTGAACTACATCACCCGCCTCTACCCGGAGGAAATGCACGTGGTGGCGGGCCGCAATATCAAGACGCTGGAGGATCTCAACGGCAAGAAGGTGAACTTCTCCGATCCCGGCTCGAGCACGCAGATCTCGGCACGCGACGTGTTCGGATTGCTGTCCGTTTCCGTCGAGGAGGTCAACATGAGCCAGGCGGATGCGCTCGCCGCGGTCAAGAAGGGCGAGATCGCCGCGACCGTCGTCATCAGCGGCAAGCCCGCCGAGGTCCTTTCGCGCATCTCCGCCAGCGACAATCTGCACCTTGTGGCCGTTCCCTACACGCCGACGCTTGAGAACATCTATCTGTCTGCGCAGCTCGAGCAGAGCCTTTATCCAAACCTCATCGACACGGGCCAGTCGATCCAGACCGTCGCGGTCGATTCCGTCCTCATCACGAACAACTGGCAGCCGGCGAGCGACAGATATCGCCGCGTGGCGAAGTTCGTGGAGGGCCTGTTCTCGCACTTCGCCGATTTGCAGAAGCCGCCACGGCACCCGAAATGGCAGGAAGTCGATCTCGCCAAGGAACTGCCGGGCTGGCAGCGTTTTCCCGCGGCGCAGGATTGGCTGCAGCAAGCCAAGTTCGACGAATTCAGAACCAAATTCCAGACCGGAGCTGGAACACCCGTATCCAACAATCCGGCGGACAAGCAGCGATTGTTCCGGGAGTTCCTCGAATGGTCGCAGAATGAGGCCAAGAAACGCTGAGGCCAAGCTGAGGCAAGAAACGCTGAGGAAGAAACGTTGAGGAAGAAACGTTACAGGGCATTGATCAGAACCACCGACGCCTGATCGATGCCGCTGGATCGGAGATCGGCAGAACGGCGCACCTCTCCCCCCCGCTGTCCCGCGCCTGACTGGCGCCATGGGATGTGTTTGGTTCCAAACGGGGCGCGGCTGGCATGCGCCTTGGCGCCTTGCGATTTTTGGGCTCGTTGGTAGTCAATCGTATCGCCAGATCCCAACAGCGAGCCTTTTCTTTGAACTCGTCCATCCCAGTCCTTGCCAGGTTCGACCATGTCTCGCTGGCGTTCGACACTGCCGACGGCCCGCTCAGGGTCGTCGACGACGTCACGTACGATATCTGCAATGGGGACTTCGTTTCCGTGATCGGTCCGTCCGGCTGCGGCAAGACCACCATGATGAGCATGCTGGCCGGGTTTCAGAGGCCTACGGGCGGCGCGGTCACGTTCGAGGACAGGCCGATTGTCGGGCCCGGCCCCGAACGCGGCGTCATCTTCCAGGAATACGGCGTGTTCCCATGGCTCACCGTGAAAGACAACATCGCGTTCGGACTGGAACTGAACGCCAACCGCGTTTCCGCCAAGGAGCGCAACGAGATCTGCGACCACTATCTTGGCCTGATGGGGCTTACCGAATTCGCAAATGCCTATCCGAAGCACCTGTCGGGCGGCATGCGGCAGCGGCTCGCCATCGCCCGGGCCTACGCCGTCAAGCCGAAATTCCTTCTGATGGACGAACCCTTCGGCGCGCTGGACGCCCAAACGAGATCGAACATGCAAAACCTCCTGCTGCGGGTTCTCGCCGCGGAGGGCAAGACCGTCATGCTGATCACGCATTCCGTTGATGAAGCGATCTATCTGTCATCGCGCATCATCGTCGTGACCGCCCGGCCTGCGCGCATCAAGCAGATCATCGACATCAAGTTCGCCTACCCGCGCCACGAGGCCATCCAGGAACTCCCGGAGTTCGGGGAACTTCGCAAGACCATTCGGGAACTCGTGATGAGCGAATACCGGGCTCAGCAGGCGCAAATCCGCCCGGCTTCCTTTTCGGAGTAGAGGAGGCCGGCCCGGACGAAAGCTTCGCGCCATGGACCGGCTCGACCGCGCAAGCAAGTTCCGGTTGCGCTCGCAACAGTTGTATCTACATACCAATGCGTCTCAAAGCTTAAACATCCCACGATTTATGGCTTCCTTTCTAGACAACCTCACACTTTAGACTAAAAGTATGATCACGTTCCCGCCGTAACAGCACGGTTTGGCCGCCGTGCCGATAAGGCGGAAGTCAGATCAGGACACTCTGATGAAGTCTGTGCGAGCACATTGGCCTCACTCTCGCAATGCAATCGCCGTGGCGGCCGCAACAGGTACCGCGGCGGCCGCGTTGCGCCTTTCAAGTTCATTTTCGATGCAGCGGATCTTCGATGCGAAAACGTCGCGCCGAATGATTGCGTTCGATCGCGGACGGCCTCGTCCTGACGAAGCATGGCGTCCGCAACGCGTGTTGCCACGCTCGCCGAGCAGGCCATGCGAGTAGAAGTGGGGATCCTAGCGTGAGTGAGTCAAAGAAGAATCTCGATCCCAGCGATCCGGCTTACTACGCTCCGCCCAGGTCGCGCGACAGGAATGCTTCCTCCGAAAAAGATCGGCAGGCGTTGTCGGTATCGCGCGGGTTGGACGAGCAGCTGGCCAATTTACGGACCGCCAAGAGCAACACCAGTCTGCCAAGCACGCAATCAGATGTCTTCGCCGACGCGGTCGCCAGGATGCTGCGGGAGCATGGCACCGGGCTCGGTGAAGCACCGTCCGTTCTGAAGAAGCGATCGTCCATTCCCGCCGCAGCCGGATTCGTCGTCGCTGTTGCCAGCGCCGCCCTCGTCGCACTGGCCTATGTCGTGTTCTTTTCTCCCTCGCAGGATGCTTTCGACGACCATCCTTGGTTGGCCTTGCGGTCATGGCAACCGACGAAATCGACCGCGCCTCTGACGCCGCAGCGCAGGGCGCCGACGCTCGTCGTGCGCAACCATTCGGGCCTCGTCAACGCGCCTTTGGCGCTTGGCGTCAGCGTCGATGCGCCAGACGCAGGCACCACCGTCACGATCAAGGGAATGGCGCCCGGCGCCAGGCTGACAGCCGGGGTGCCGCTGAGCTTCACCGAGTGGCGCGTGCCGGCGGAGCAGGTCGCGAGCGCCCTGGTCATTCCGCCGGCCGACTTTGTCGGCGAATTGAACCTGTCCGCCGAACTGCGCAACCCCGAAGGAGCGGCGCAGGTGACGAGTTTCATGCAGTTGGTTTGGAAGGCTGCGGCGCCGGCCGCGGCGCTGGTGACCTCAAGTACTGTGCCGGCAACCGCCGTGCCGGCGCCGCAACCAATGCCACCGCAGCCGCAACTCCAGCAGCAACAACCGCCGCCGCAGCAACCACAACAGCAGACGATTGCCGCTTTGCCGCCCGCGGCCGCGCCGCAACCGCCGGCGGCGGCGTCGCCGCAACAACCGCCCGCGCAGCCACGCGCTGACGCTCCGCGCGAACTGAGCCCCAACGAGATCGCGAGCATGGTCAGGCGCGCGCAGGAAATGCTGGCGAACGGCGACATCAAGGCGGCACGGCTGCTGTTGCTGCGCGCCGCCGAGGCTCGCGACGCCCGCGCGGCTCTGGCACTTGCGAAGACGTTCGATCCGATCGCGTTGCGGCAACTGAACACGGCCGACCCGGGACCCGACGTGGCCCAGGCGCGCAACTGGTATCAAAGAGCGCGGGAGTGGGGCGCGCCGGAGGCCCAGCGTCAGCTTGACGCGCTTGCGAGCTACTCGCGCTGAGGACAGACCGCGTGGATTCGACCGCGCTGGCTGGCTTTAACTGCCTGACGCGATCAGGGCAGCGCCCTTCTCGCCGATCATCAGGCTGCTCGCGTTGGTGTTGGCCGACGTGATGCGCGGCATGACCGAGGCGTCCACCACGCGCAGCCGTTCGGTGCCGCGAACGCGTAACTGCGGATCGACCACGGATCCGTCGTCGCCGCCCATGCGGCAGGTCCCGACACAGTGAAACACCGTTCCTCCCGTGGTGCGGGCAAAGTGCCACAGCCCGGCCGCGGTGTCGACGGCCTCGCCCGGCGCCATCTCGACGTCCCAGAGATCGTGAAACGAGGCCTGACGGAAGATGTCGCGCAGCATCTGCATGCCGCCGACGATGGTCTTGCGGTCGAGTTCCTCGGCGAAATAGTTGGGATCGATGCGCGGCTGCTCGAACGGGTCCGTCGAGCGGATCGCGAGCTGTCCGCGCGAGGCGGCATGACACTGCCAGACCGACGCGGTGAACCCGGAATAATTGTGCAAGGGATCGCCCGGCTTGTCGACCGACAGCGGCATGACGTTGAACTGAACATCGGGCCGCCCGCTGACGGCATGGGCGGTGCATGCGGCCCCTCCGACCTGCCCGGCCCCGACGGTCAGCGGACCGTTGCCAGCGAACAGCCACTGCGCCCCCATCTTGGCGAGTTCGAAGGGATTTCGGACCTGGTCGTTGAGCGAGATCGCCCGTTTGAGCCGGACGATGATGCGCGCCTGATAATGATCCTGCAGATTGCGTCCGACCTCCGGAGCGTCGGCGACGACGGCAATCCCGAGCCCGCGCAAGAGAGCGGCCGGCCCGATCCCTGAAAGCTGCAGGAGTTGCGGCGATTGCAGCGCGCCGCCCGAGAGAACGACCTCGCGGTCGGCGGTGGCGCTGAAGGATTGTCCATCCTTGATCCACTCCACGCCGGTTGCGACGCGACCCTGAAACAGCACGCGGCGGGCATGCGCGCCGGTGATCACGGTCAGATTGCTCCGATGCCCGACCGGAGCGAGGAACGCCGACGCCGAACTGGTGCGCCAGTGCCGCCCAATGCCGAGCTGATAGCGGCCGACGCCGAACGTCGTCGCGCCATTGAAGTCGGGATTGCGCGGAAGTCCAAACTCGACGCCTGCCTCGACCCACGCCGCCGACGCCGGATTGTGGCTGCGAAGCTCGGAGACCTCGAACTCGCCAAGACCGCCGTGATACCGGCTCTCGCCGCCCCGGTAGCGCTCGTAACGCCGGAAATAAGGCAGCACATCGCGGTAGCTCCAGCCCGCAGCACCAAGGCGTTCCCAATCGTCGAAATCCTCATGCTGCCCGCGTATGAAGATCAGGCCGTTGATCGACGACGAGCCGCCGAGCACGCGGCCGCGCGGCCAGACGATGGAACGGCCGCCCGTGGTCTCGTTCGGTTCGGTCGCGAACAGGCGGGAGAACCGCTGGTTGTAGATCGTCCGGTAATATCCAACGGGAAGCTTGAGCCAGAAATTGCGGTCGCTTCCTCCGGCCTCCAGCAACAGGACGCGGCAGGCCGGGTCGGCTGAGAGCCGGTTCGCGACCACGCAGCCCGCCGACCCTGCGCCGACGATAATGTAGTCGTAACCTTGGGTTGCCATGCGAATTCCCCTCTCAGACCAACGCCGACGATCCAAATCCGTACGCGTATCGACGCCCGTAACGACAGGATGCGACACTTCGCCGAGGCGCACGCATGCGATCGATGATATTGTTTCCACCAGACATTGAACGGCAGCATCGCCAATCTTGAACACCAGGCACTCTGAAACTGTTTCAATGATGCCGCCTTGCATCTCGCTTAGTGGATCACCTTCGTGCCGCAGCCGTCACGTGAAGACGAGAGAACATGATCGCGGCGTGCGCCAAGCGGTGATGGCAGCGAATATGAGGGTTGCATCGCGCGAACTGGCGCCTTGTTGTGCGGTCGAACCGTTGAATGGTCATTCCATCTATAATATGACCCAGCTTCAGATCAATGCGTGCGGCGGAATTGGCGATCATGACGGGGCGCGGACGTGTCGCAAAGCAGGTGTCGCTCAGCCTCGCGCCCTGGATCGCTGCGATCGCGCTGTGGTATGGCGTGCGCCTCTCCGGATACGTAAACGAATCCTTAATCCCGGCGCCACATCGGGTGGCCGCCAAGTTCGTCGAACTTCTGCTGCATGAAGGCCTGCTGTACGACGTCTTTGCGTCGACGCGCAGGGTGTTCTTCGGCGTCGCCTTGGGAATTACGGCCGCCGTGCCCGTCGGCTTCCTGTTGGGCTGGTATCGCCCGGCGCGGACGCTCGCCGATCCCATGATCAACTTCTTTCGCGCATTGCCCCCGATCGCGCTGATCCCGCTGGTGATCGTCTATTTCGGGGTCGATGAGACCGCCAAGCTCGTCATCCTGTTCTATGCCGCGTTCTTCTCGGGCGTGATCGTGATGTACGAAGGCGTTTCGCAGATCACGCCGCTTTATATCCGGGTCGCGCAGACGCTCGGCGCCAGCGAGTTTGAGATCTTCCGCAAGGTGATCATTCCATTAACCGTGCCACACATTCTGACTGCGTTGCGCGTCTCGTTGGGCGTAGCCTGGGCAACGCTGGTCGCCTCCGAGCTGATCGCGGCCCAGCGCGGGCTCGGCGCGATGATCCAGAACGCTGCAACATATTTTCTGCTCGACGTCATCTATGTCGGCATCATCTGCATCGGCTGCGTGGCCTTGCTGATGGACACGATCTTGAGGCGGATCAGCGCACGGCTGCTCGTGTGGCAGGAAAGAGCCGTCGCATAGAGGCAACTGCAAAGGAAAACACACCATGCATCGACGACAATTTCTGGCGACAACGATGGGCCTGACGCTGAGCGGACTGGCGGCGCCGGCACTCGCGCAGGCCAAGACCAAGGTCCGCGTCGGCTACCTGCACACGCTCGCGGTCGATGGCCAGATCTGGACCGGGATGGACCGGGGCTCCTTCGACAAGGAAGGGCTTGAGCTGGAACTGCGCCAGTTCAACACCGGCCTTGAGATCTTCCAGGCCCTGATCGGCGGCAGCCTGGACGTGCTGGCGACCGGCGCCGTGCTGTCGAATTTCCCCGCGCGCGGCCAGGGCAAGGTGTTCCTGATCAACGACATCGAGGTGGCGACCGCGCAGCTCTGGGTGCATGCCGACCAGGGGATCAAGTCGTTTGCGGACTTGAAGGGCAAGCGCATCGCGACAACGACCGGCACCACGGCGCACGTCTTTCTCGATCGCGCGTTGCGGGCCAATTCAGTCGACCCCAAGGAGGTCGAGCTGCTCAATCAGGCCATGCCGGCCGCGGTGACGTCGTTCATTTCGGGCGCGGTGCCCGCGGTCGCCCTCTGGGTGCCGTTCAACGTCACGGTGCGCGACAAGGTGCCGGACGCGGTGAAGCTCGCCGACGCCGCCGCCTATTATCCGCAGGCCGCGATCATCGGCGGCTGGGCCGCCGCGAACTCCTATTATGACGCCAACAAGGAAACGCTCGCCAAGCTGATCAAGGGCTGGGGCGAGGCCAACGACTACGTCATCGCGCACAGCGAGGAAGCGCTGGAAGCGTTGCAGAAGGCCCATTACAGCCAGACGCCGCTCAGCGACATCCATGAGCAGTTCAAGGCCCAGAAGATGTTCACCTCCTCCGAATGGAAGAAGCACTACTCGGATGGAACGGTCACGAACTGGCTGCAGCAGTCGACGGACTTCTTCATGGCGAATGCCGGAATCAAGGACTTCACGCCGGCGAGCAAATATTTCGACCCGAGCCTCTATCTCAACACGATCGCATAGCGCGGCCTTCACGACGCGCCGGCTCGGAAGTGCTAATCCAGACCGGCGCGGCGCAAGGCTTCCAAGAAGTGTTGGCGCGCGCCTTCCTCCTCGAGCGGAAGCTGGCTCTCTGCCCAGGCGAGGGAAATGTTAGGCTGTACCCGGCGCAACTCCTGCAACGTGGTTCTGGCGAGGTCCAGATCACCCGCCATGGCGGCGGCGGCGGTAAGCACGCGGTAGCCGCCTACGAAGTCGTTGCGCTGACGAATCCCCTCCCGCGATAGCCGGATTGCTTCGTCGTAATCGCGCTCGACGAACGCGGCATAACCCGCAATGCCATAGTAGATCGCGGAGAATGGATCGCGCGGGCTCAGCCGCAGCGCGCGGCGGACCGCTTCGGCGCCCTCGCGCCAGCGGCCGCACCATGACAGCACCAGCCCATAACAGCCTTGCGCCAGCGAGAAATTTGGATTGAGGCGCAGCGCCGATTGGAAGGCGGCGAGCGAATCCTCGATCCTTCCCAGATACGGATAGGCACAGCCCAGCGCGAGATGTGCCCAGGGGTCTTCGCTGTCAGCCCGGAACGCCGTAAAGGCCGCGCGTTCGGCGACCGTCGTGGCGGCTGCCACATCCTCCCAACCCATACGGGCGCCGAAAATATGACTGACCGCAAGGACGGCGAGCGCCTGGGCGCAATTCGGATCAATGGCGATGGCCTGCTCGAGCAGCCGCTGTGCCATGGCGTTGTCCTCGACGGTCACCCGCCAGAAGTGCGCCAGTGCCCGCATCACCAGATGCCAGGCGTCAAGGTTCTCCGGAGCGCGGCGCCGGGCGCGAAAATGCTCCGCCGCATAGAGCTGCGGCTCGATTGCGGCGACGATGGCCTCTGTGATCTCGTCCTGCACTGCGAAGATGTCTGACAGATTACGGTCATAGCGTTCCGCCCAGAGTTGACTGCCGGTCGCGGCGTCGTTGAGCTGCGCCGTGATACGTATGCGGTCGCCGCTCTTGCGGACGCTGCCTTCGACGAGATAGCCGACCCCGAGTTCCTCGGCGATCTGCTTCATTGGCACGGACTTGCCCTTGAAGGCGAAAGACGAAGCTCGCGAGATGACGACGAACCAGCGCAGCCTTGAGACTGCGGTGATGATGTCCTCGCTGATGCCGTCGGAAAAATATTCCTGCTCAGGCTCGCCGCTCATGTTGACGAAGGGAAGGACGGCGATGGCGCGTCCGTCCGTGCGCGGCAAGGAGGAGCTTGCGGGCACTTGGTCGTCACCCGACGGCGGAGCGGCAATCGGTCCTGCATCGTCACTTTCGGATCGTGTGCAGACGTCGCCGACGAAGCGGATACCACGGCGCGGAATGGTTCGTATCATCCGCTGTTCCCCGCCGCTGTCGCCAAGCGCTCGCCGAGCCGCACTGATCCGGCTATCGAGTGTCGAATCCGACACGGCGCGACCGCGCCAGACCGACGCAATGAGATCGTCCCTGCTCACCACACGGTCTCGATTGTCCAAGAGATAGGTCAGGAGATCGAACACCTGTGGCTCGACCGCGATCAGGGTCGAACCGCGGCGCAGTTCTCGCCGTTCGATATCAAGGACATGATCGGCAAATAGAAATTGCAATTCAATTCCCCGGCAAGCAACGCGTCTCAAGAAACAATCAAGGCCACCTCAAGCAGAAATAGTGCTGCGGGCAAAGCCTTCGCCGGCCAGGACTGGCATCCTTTTTCGAGGCTTCGAAAAAGAAGGGTCCATCGTTGGAAGCATGCACCGCCGAGCAGACGAGCTAAACGTCCCTGCTACGGCATTGGAGCCGTTGCCAGTCGATTGGGGCAAATGAGAGGCCTCCCGGCCAGCCCTTGACGTATGGGACTCCGCTTGTCGCGATTGTCCTAGACAAGGCTCGCTTCTGCCGAAGCCACCAGCATTTTTCGAATTGAGCAGTTTGGGAAAAGAAGGAACGACCGTGGAGAGAACGATGAGCGCCGGTGGTTGGGTGAGGTGCATAGCCCTGCTGCCATTATTTGCGATCGGAGGCGTCTCGGCCGCGGACCGCGGCGCAGTGATCTAGCTTGCGAGCGAACCTCTGGGGCCCACGTACGATAATCCATCGTGTTTCCAGACAAAAGCCGGTCGGAGGCTGCAACGAGGCCGCCGGTCGGCAGCACGATCGTCCGGCATCTCTCATGGCGGCTCTCCTTCCACGCATCTCGACATCGCACGATGGCCGAGAGTTTTTTCACAATACAGTCTGGTCGACCGGCATGAGATTTAGTCCTGGTGGAGTGCGAATGCTCAGCCCCGTCGTGGTCGGAGTCGCCGGCTTCGGGCTGTTGATCGCGGAAGCCGTGATGCTGTCCGTGCATGGCGTCGAAGGCATCGCCATGATCGTCGTGCTCGTCGCCTCCACGGTTTCCAGCATCGCGGGATTTGCCTTCTCCGCGCTGTGCGGCGCCCTGCTCTTCCACCTCATCGAGAGCCCGGTCTACGCCGTGCAAGTGATGATCGTGTGCAGCATCGCGATCCAGATGCTCAGCGTCGCCGCGCTCTGGCGATCGATCGACTGGCGCACCCTTCCGGTCTTCCTCGCCGGCGGCATTCTCGGCGTGCCTGCCGGCGTCTATCTGCTGCTGCATCTTCCGAGCGGCAGCTATCGCACCATCATCGGCGGATTGCTGATCGTCTATGGCGGCTATCTGCTGCTGCGCCGCCCGGCCTGGTCGCTCCGGACGGGACCGCTGGCGGACGCAGGCGCGGGCTTTCTCGGCGGACTCACGGGCGGTCTCGCAGGCTTTCCGGGCGCGTTCGTCACCATCTGGTGCGGCCTGAAGGGATGGGACAAGCGGCGGCAACGCGGCGTCTATCAGCCTTTCATCCTCTGCATGCAGCCGATCACGCTGATCGCCATTCATCTGATGCGGCCGTCGTCGCAGGCCGCAACGCCATTGGGCTGGAACACTCTCGCCTTCATCCCCGCGGCGCTGCTCGGCGCCTGGGTTGGATTACACATTTTCAAACGGCTCTCGGATCGCCAGTTCGAACTCGCCGTCAACGCGTTGCTCATTCTGTCCGGCATCGGACTGACCCTTTGAAGCAGCTCGAGTTCTTTATCCCGTCGATCATTTCAGGAGAAGAAGATGAACAAGTCGATGTCCCGCCGCAAGTTCATGATCACAACTGCGGCGATCGTGGCGGCACCCGCCGTGTTCACGCGAGCGGTGACGGCGGACGAGCCGATCTTGCTGCGCTGCTCGCTGGAGACCGTGCCGTCGCATGCCCGCAACATCACCATCCGCGACTATTTCAGCAAGATCGAGGCCGCAGCACACGGCAGGATCAAGACCCAACTCTACGAAAGCGGGCAATTGTTTCCGGACCTGCAGGTCGGCAAGGCACTGCTGCAGGGTCAGATCGAGATGGCGGCGCCGGGAAGCTGGTCGCTGACAGGCCTCATATCGGATGCCGATTTCCTGCAATTGCCGCTCCTCTACGGGCGGCCGATCGACGCCCTGCACCGCGTTGTCGACGGATTGCCGGGAAAGCTACTCGCGGCACAGATCGAGGCGAAACTCGGCGCGCATGTCATCGGCCCATGGCTCGATCTCGGATTCTTCAACTGGTACAGCACGGCGAAGCCGCTGAAGTCCTATGGCGATCTCAAGGGGATGAAAATCCGCAACAATGGCGGCGCCGGACAGGCGTGGCGCACGCAGTTCATGGGCGCGGTCCCCAATACTACGCCCTTGCCCAACGTGGCGCTTGCGCTCTCCCAAGGCACTTTCGATGGATTGATCACGACCAACGAGACCGTGGCGAGCGCACGCTACTGGGAGGCAGGAATCCGCCATGCGCTCGAAGACCACCAGTTCATCGGCGAATACATTCCGATCGTCAGTCTCGCCTTCTGGACGAAGTTATCGCCCGATCTTCAGCAATTGCTGACCGGCCTTTGGCAGGAGAACGTCTCCGTCTATCGGGCCAACATGGCCGACGCGCAGGCGCGTGCGCGCGACACGATCCAGGAGCATGGGATCGCGATCGTCGTGCCGGCGCCGGAAGAGCTCGATGCGACGCGGCAGAAGATGATCGCGGAGCAGGATCACATCGTGAAGCAGTCGAAGATCTCGGCGGAAATGCTCGCCGCGGTCTCGACCGTGCTTGCGGGGGCCGGCTGAAACCCAGGCGTTCTTCTCCGGAGATTTTGCCGCCATGATGCACATCTGGAATCGCGCGGAGCAGACCATCGTCGGCATTCTCGGCCTCGTCGCGCTTGCCTTTGCCCTTTGGCAGGTCCTCTCGCGCTACATCCTCCCACAAGGTTCGATCAGCTATGCCGAAGAGGTGATCGTCTACCTCGTCATCTGGGCGATCATGATCGTATCGAGCCAGCTTGTGCGCACCGACAGCCATGTCAGGCCTGACCTCGTCCTCAACCTCGTGCCCGGCTGGCTGCTGCGATGGATGGAGATGTTCAATTGCGCGGCGGCCATCGTGTTTTGCGGCGCGCTGGTCTGGTACGGCTGGCAGATCGTCGCGACGGCGCGCCTGATCGACGAGTGCAGCGCGTCGGACCTGCGGTTTCCGATGTGGATCTATTATGCGGCATTGCCGACCGGCAGCGCACTGATGCTGATCCGCTACGTCGTCAGGCTGACCGGACTGGTGCGGGCCTCGGCAACGGATGTCGTCCGCCCTCGCCATCACGGCGGCCACGACCTGCTCGGCACCGATTGAGCCGGAGATGACGAGCTTCCTGACGCTCTTTGCCGGCCTCCTTGCGACGGGAATGCCGGTGTTCCTGATGCTCGGGCTGTGCGCCGGCGCCATGTTCGTGCTGTCCGGCCAGCCGCTGGTGGGAGCAGCCCAGCTCGTCATCAACGAGCTCAACTCGCCGACCCTGATGGCGCTGCCGCTGTTCGTGATGGCCGCGGCCTTCATGCGTTTCGGCGGCATTGCCCATGCGCTCGTCAATCTCTCTGCGGCCTGGCTCGGCGGACTGCCCGGATCGCTCGGCCTTGTCACGGTCGTCGCCTGTACCCTGTTTGCGGCCATCTGCGGTTCGAGCGTGGCGACCGCGATGGCGATGGGCACGATCCTGATCCCCGCGATGCTCGAGCGCGGCTATCCGCTGTCGTTTGCACTTGGTGTCGTCGGCGCGTCGGGGACGATCGGCATCGTCATTCCGCCCAGTCTGCCGCTGATCCTGTACGGCATCGTCGCCGAGCAATCCGTGCCGCGGCTATTCCTCGCCGGCATTCTTCCCGGCCTGTTGCAGGCTGCCGCCTTCTTTTTCTGGGTGCTCTACGAAGCCCGTCGCCGCAGGTTTCCGGTCGAACCGGTGTTGCCGTTCAAGGACAGACTGCGCGTGACCCTGTCGGCCTTGCCCGCACTGCTGGTGCCGCTCGTCGTCATGGTCGGCATCTATGGCGGCTTCGTCACGGTGACCGAAGCGGCAGCGCTCTCCGCCGTGACGGCCCTTTTCGTCTCGCTGGTCTTCTATCGCGGCTTCCACTGGACCGACACGCTGACCGTCGTTGCGAACGGGCTGCGCAGTGCCGCCAGCATCATGCTGATCATCGCGACAGCGCTGGCACTCGGCCACTGGATGACGGAATCGGGGGCGCCTGCCCGCCTGATCGCATTTCTGCTCGCCCATCAGCTCTCGACCTGGCAGTTCCTGCTGGCGATCAACGTCCTGCTGCTGGTGCTCGGCTGCTTCCTGGAGGTGACGGCGACGCTGCTTCTGGTGCTGCCGGTCCTCGCCCCGGCGCTGCGCCCGATGGGCGTCGACCCCGTGCATTTTTCGATCATCTTCACGCACAACATGGAGATCGGGCTCGTTCATCCGCCCGTCGGGTTGAACCTCTTCGTGCTCTCGTCGATCGCCGTCGCCCCGATGGGCGCGGTGATCCGGGGGATTCTGCCGTTTCTTGTGATTCTGCTGATGGTTCTCGCCGTCATCACCTACGTGCCCGAGCTCACGCTATGGCTTCCCGATGCCACCTTCGGCCGGTGATTTGCGCCTTCGCTCAAGCAATCGATGACATGCCGGCGATACGGCAACAGATCCCCTCGGGTGTTGCAGGCACGACGATTCGCCCATTTGTTACAGTTTCACGACATGCCGCGACGCGCTGTCGTACGCTTGCAGTGCGACCCGCATACAGACATGAAAGGAGCGCGCCATTCGCGCATCGACTGCGAGCCAGGAATCGAGCCAAGAATGACGACCATGCAATCCGATCCGGACAGCCGCGCGATGGCTTCGCGCGATGGGCTCGCGAGTCCGGTTCGGATCGACGCGGGGCCGGCGCGGCGTCATCGGCGGATTGATGCCGGCTGGGCGCTGGTGCCGATCGTCGCCGCATCCGGCTTCGCGGGCCTCGGCTACGAGATCGTGTGGACGCGCCAGAGCTGCGCGGGGGCGCTGGCTCGTGCTGGTATTCCCGGTCGGGCTGTTGGCCGGGTTGGTTCTCGCTCGCATTTCCGGCGCGCTTTCAGCGGGGCCAGCGATGAACGCCGGCCCCTCTTTGGAATGGCGGGGCATCGCGGTCCGGGCGTTCGGTGGCTGGGTCGCCGCCATCGGGCTCATGATGGTTGGATTCGCTCTCGCGTCGTGAGCGGTGGAGCATGATCCCGAAAAGTGGGTACCGGTTTTCGGAAAAGATCATGCTCAAATAACAAGTTAGAGCGCGATGATGATCCATCCTCAAGGCGCTCTAGCGGCGATCCATCAATCGAACTGGACCGGGTCAGGCCCGGGATAAGCCAGCGCGACGAACTCGCAGAACGCGCGGGCCGCAGGCGACAACCGGGCCTTGCTCTTCCAGGCAAGGCCGATGTCCATGGTGTGAACATCGTCGTCCAGGGTCTTGAGATCGATGCGATGGCCTTCGAGCGACCACGGCCGGTAGACCATGTCGGAGAGAATGGTGATGCCCA
>WNFD01000398.1_pt1 | contig 42868 bp, 40 predicted proteins | sample 5400491 | NCBI WGS metagenome assembly WNFD01 (sample SAMN13153343, study PRJNA577476) | soil metagenome | isolation source: 120 cm saprolite under Douglas fir tree site 2 hole 2 replicate 2 | place: USA:California | collected 2015-04-18
CAGCGCTTCGTCGTACGCGTTGGTGTGCAGCGACTGCGTGCCCCCGAGGACCGCGCTCATCGCCTCCAGCGCGGTGCGCACCACGTTGTTCAGCGGCTGCTGGGCGGTCAGAGTCACACCGCCCGTCTGCGTGTGGAACCGCAGCGCCTGCGATCGCTCGTCAGCAGCGCCGAATCGGTCCCGCATGACGCGCGCCCACGTGCGCCGCGCCGCGCGAAACTTGGCGACCTCCTCGAAAAAGTCCATGTGCGCGGCGAAGAAGAAAGAGATTCGAGGCGCAAAGTCATCGACCGCCAGGCCCGCCGCGCGCGCCGCCTCCACGTATGCGATGGCGTGGCTGAGCGTGAGCGCGACCTCCTCCGCGGCCGTGCACCCCGCCTCGCGCATGTGATAGCCAGAGATGGAGATCGTGTTCCAGTTGGGCAGGTTGCCCTGGCAGTACGAGAACAGGTCGGTCACCAGCCGCATCGAAGGCACCGGTGGAAAGATGTAGGTGCCGCGCGCCGCGTACTCCTTGAGGATGTCGTTCTGGACCGTGCCCGTGATCTTTTCCGGCGGGCAGCCCTGTTTTTCCGCCACGAGCTGGTACAGGAGCAGGAGCATCGCGGCGGTGGCATTGATCGTCATCGAGGTCGAGACCTTGTCCATCGGGATGCCCTTGAACAGGATCTCCATGTCCTCGAGCGAGTCGATGGCGACGCCCACCTTGCCCACCTCACCGTTCGCCATAGGGTCGTCCGAGTCGTAGCCGATCTGTGTGGGCAGGTCGAACGCCACCGAGAGCCCGGTCTGGCCCTGCTTGAGCAGGAACTGGTAGCGCTTGTTCGACTCGGTCGCGGTCCCGAATCCCGCGTACTGGCGCATGGTCCACAAGCGGCCGCGGTACATGTTCTTGTGGATACCGCGCGTGTAGGGGAAGGTGCCCGGCGGCGGCTCTTCGGCACGACGATCGTCAGCTGTATAGACGGGCTTTAGGGGCACGCCCGAGTCGTTGCGGATTTCGTTCACGTTTCCACGAGCTCCGTGAGGACGCCGCCCAGGCTCTTGGGATGCACGAAAGCGATCAGCGAGCCGTGCATGCCCATCCGCGGCTCGGAATCGATGAGCTCGAGGCCCGCGGCGCGAGCATCCGCCAGCGCCTGCTCGATGTCGGTGACGCCAAACGCAACGTGGTGCAGTCCCGGTCCGCGCTTGGCGAGGAACTTGCCCACGGGCGAGTCGGCCCTCGTCGCCGTCATCAGCTCGACCTCGCCGTCACCGGTGCGAAGGAATGCAGCCTCGATCCCATCCTTCTCATTTCGCGCCCGGTGCACGAGCTCGGCACCCAGCGCCGCTCGATAGAGCTCGATCGACTCGTCGAGGTCCGCCACCGCGATCCCGACATGGTGGACTCGGGTTAGCACAGTGGTGTGTCTGGGAACAAGCTCGACAAGGCGCGGCCCTCGGCGGCCGGAGCCAAGGAGCCGACGAGCACGCGAGGGAGCGCATCCCGTAGATGCGTGACCGAGCGCGCGCAGGAGGCGACGCCGGCTTCAGCGTAGCCCGGCCGCCGGGGCCGATGAATTGGCGAGCGACTTCCCGGACGCACCACTAATCTAATTCTCGGCCTTCGGGTACGTGTACCAGCCTTCTCCGGTCTTCCGGCCGAGCTTCCCCGCCTTGACCTTCGCCTCCAGCTGCGGCGACGGCCGGTACCGCTCGTCGCCGGTCGTCTTGAACATGTGCAGACGGGCGTTGTACGTGACGTCGAGCCCGCTGAAGTCGCCGAGCCGGAATGGCCCCATCGGCCAGTTGAGGCCCTTCTCGACCGCGACGTCGATGTCCTCGAAGCCGGCCACGCCGGCGTCCAGCAGGCGATAGGCCTCCTGGGTGGCCGCGTGCAGGATGCGATTGACGATGAACCCGTCGATCTCCTTATTGATCAGGACCGGCGTCCGACCCATCGCGCGAGACATCGCCATCGTCCGTTCGACGGTGTCGTCCGACGTCTCGGGCCCCCGCACCACCTCGACGAGGTCCATGACCAGGACCGGGTAGAAAAAGTGCATGTTGACGCACCGCTCAGGCAGGGCGGTGGCGCCGGCGATCTTGCTGATCCCCATCGTCGACGAGTTGCTGGCGAGCACCGCCCGACTCGGCGCCAGCCTGTCGAGCTCGGCGAAGATCGAGCGCTTGATGCCGAGGTCCTCGAAGACGGCCTCGATGACGAAATCGGCCTCGCCCGCGGCTTCGGCAAGGTCCGAGGTCATCTGCACGCGGCCGAGGGCGGACACGGCGTCGGCCTCGGCGAGCTTTCCCTTCTCGACGCGACGCATCACATGGGCCCGGTTGGAGGCCGCCGCCTTCTGCAGCTGCTCCTCGCTCTGGTCCTGGAGCATCACGTCGAGGCCGTGCAGCGCGGCCTGCTGCGCGATCTGGGCGCCCATCGACCCGGCTCCCACGACCGCGAGTCGTGGTTTCACTGCACCGAAAAGATTCGCGTCACCGAGTTGAGGGCCATGACGTTCGGGAGGAGGCCGTCGATCTTCAGCTTGCCGCGCAGCAGCTTCACGGCGACGCCGCGACCCACCTCGTCGTAATACACGGGCAAGCCGAGCAGCCCGATCTTTAGGTTGCTCAGGCTCATGACCGTCTCCGCGTCAGCGCGGATCGTCAGCAGACGCCGGGGCTTGAGGCCGTTGTGGACGACGAGGCGCCCGCCTTTGAAGTCGAGCGTGACGCCCTCATCGATGTCGGTCACCCAGATGCCGACACGGGCCACCAGCGAGTCGAAGTCGCCCTCCTTCTCGGGACGGCTGCGCACGTTGGCCTCGATGAGGCCGCCCAGCATTGACGCAAACGCGCTCGGCTCGTCATCCGCGTACACGACCTCTGCGCGGCTGTCAACGTCGAGCTTTACTTGCTTTACTTTTCGTCGGGCCATTCGACCGGAACCCGCGTCGTGCATTCCGTGAGCTCCTGCGACGCCTTGGTGTAGCGCACGATGGTCGGCAGATCACCCTTCAGCTTGAGCTTGCCCTGCAGCATGCCCTTGGTCGCGTCGAGCTGCTTGGTGGCGACCTCCTTCCAGCGCGAGTAGGGCGCGGTGATGACGAACTCACATTGCTGAGCCTCAGACGCGGGGCCCACCTTCACCTCACGCGCCTCACCGTCGAAGAGGTCCATCACGATTCCCTTGGCATCGGGAAAATGCTTGTCAGGCTCGGCCTCGACGACCAGCCCGACCGTCCACTTCCAGCCCTTCGCCGCGGTCTTGTACGTGCTCGACTTGTTGATCTCGTCCTTGAACTGCCTGGCCCACTCACTCGAGAAAGCCTTGACCGCCATCGCCTCCCTCCTCACCCAACCGAAGACTAGACCCCTGCCGCACTAGCTTAGCCCCGGGCCGCACGGGTCGCCGACTGCCACCATCCCGGGCCGCACGACCCGGCAGTAAACGCCCATGCACGTCTCGCTGGTCTGCGTCAGGACGCGCAGCAGCTCGGGGGTTGCGACGGTCGTCACCGGATCCCGCGTGATGACGACGCAGCGCTCGCAGCGGCTGACCACCTCGAGCTCGGCGTCGCCGGCCACGATTGAGCGGCCCAACCACCGCAGCTCCTCCTCTGGCTCGAGCCCGTCGAGGTAGAGGTTGGCCCGGAACCGGCGGCGGTCGATCTCCACGCCCGCGGAGAGCTCGAATGCGGCCACGGTGCTGAGGTTCACGACCAGAACGTGCGAGTCGTCGTAGTTGAGCCCGGCCGCGTCGCGCAGCGTCAGCGGTCGCGAGGTCTGTGCGGCCAGCTCGGCGACCAGCACGTCGTCGAGACCGCGGGTCTCGCCCACCGGCGTGACCACCTCGACCGTTTGGCCCGCCAGCCGAGCTCCGTAACGCATCAGCCGCGCGTCCTGCGTGTTCGTGAAGAGCTTGCCCGCCCGGTTGGGCGTGCCGTCGACAAGTGCCCAGCGCCGGTCGCCCTCGAGGCCGGTCGCAGCGATGAGACAGGACTCGAGCCGCTCGCCGGCCATCGATTTGACCGGGTAGCGCCAGATTTCGGCGACGCTCGGCGGCACGCGCAAAGACTATCCGCGTCAGGCGGGCGGGCGCGCCGTACGATTCGGCGCATGAGCCTCAACCTCGCCGTAATCCTGCGCGAATCGGCCAGGCGCCATCCCGACCACCTCGCGATCATCCTGGATTCGTTCAAGTTCACCTACGGGCAAATCGACGCCCTGTCCAGCCAGGTCGCGTCCAGCCTGAAGGCCGCCGGGCTGAAGAAGGGCGACCGCGTCGGCCTGATGCTCCCGAACGTGCCGCAGTTTCCCATCGCGTACTTTGCGATCCTCAAGGCCGGCGGGGTCGTGGTGCCGATGAACGTCCTCCTCAAGGCGCCCGAGGTCAGTTTCTACATGGGCGACTCCGGCGCGAGCTACCTGATCGTCTGGGACGATTTTGCGGGCGAGGCGCTGAAAGGCATCGCGAGCCTGGGTCGCGTCACAACCTTCGTCGCGCTGAGGCCGGGCGCTACGGAGACGCCCGCCGGGACGCGCAACTTCACGGAGCTGATGGTGGGCGACCCTAAATTCGACATGGAGCCGACCGAAGGCGACGACACGGCGGTGATCCTGTACACGAGTGGCACCACGGGCAAGCCAAAGGGCGCCGAGCTCACCCACCTGAACCTGTTCATGAACGCCCACATGGTGAGCCACGTCTTCGGAAGCGGCCCCGACGACGTCACGCTCGCGGTCCTACCGATGTTCCATTCGTTCGGCCAGAGCTCGGTCATGAACGTGGCTCTGCACGTGGGCAGCACGCTCACGCTGGTCCCGCGCTTCGACGCCGAGAAGGTGCTCGAGGTCATCCAGCGGGACAGGGTCACTGTGTTTCCCGGCGTGCCGACGATGTTCTTCGCGCTCCTGCACCATCCGGGCGCCGACAGGTACGACACGTCTTCGCTGCGAATCGCGGTGTCGGGTGGCGCCGCGATCCCGGGTGAGGTCATCCAGGCCTTCGAGCGCCGCTACAAGGCCACGATCCTCGAGGGCTACGGCCTGTCGGAGACGTCGCCCACAGCCACTTTCAACTTCAGCGCGGAAGTGCGCAAGGTGCTGAGCATCGGCCGGCCGATCTTCGGCGTCGAGGTGAGGATCTTCGACGAGAACGACAAGGAGCTGCCGCCGGGCAAGGACCATGTCGGCGAGATCGTGATCCGCGGACACAACGTCATGAAGGGCTACTGGAACCAGCCCCAGGCCAATGCCGAGGCGTTCAAGGCCGGTTGGTTTCACACCGGCGACCTCGGCTATGTCGACGACGAAGGCTTCTTCTTCATCGTCGATCGCAAGAAGGAGATGATCATCCGCGGAGGCTTCAACGTCTACCCGCGCGAGGTCGAGGAGGTCATCTACGCTCACCCCGCCGTGGCGGAGGCGGCGGTCATCGGGATCCCTGATGAGCGGCTCGGTGAAGAGGTGAAGGCGGTCATCGCGCTCAAGCCGGGCGCCACCGCGACAGCGGAGGACATCATGGCCTTCGTCAAAGAGCGGGTGGCCGCATACAAGTACCCGCGGACAATCCAGTTCGTGGACACCCTGCCCAAGGGCGCGACGGGAAAGATCTTGAAGAAAGAGTTGAAAGCTCAGTTGGAGGCTTCGGCCAAAGTCTGAGCACCCAGCAGCCTTTCTACGAGCCGCTCTCGGCACGGGATGCCTGGTTCCTGTACGCCGAGCGGCCGCAGACGCCCCTCGACCTCGGCACCGTCTACGTCTTCGAGGGCGAATCGCAGCTCCCGGGCGGACGTGGTGCCCTGGGCGTCGAGCAGACGATCAGGGAGCGGATCCACCTCGTCCCCCGATATCGCCAGCGCATCCATCGGGTGCCGCTCAACCTCGCGCATCCCGTCTGGGTCGATGACCCGCATTTCGACCTGGGCGCGCACGTGCGCCGCGAGGTGCTGCCGCCTCCCGGCGAAGGCGCCGCGCTGCGCAAGCTCGTGATGCGGATCCTGGCTCGACCCCTCGACATGCGCCGGCCGCTGTGGGAGGTAACCGTCGTCACCGGCTTGCGCGGAGGCCGTGTCGTGATCGTCAACCGCGCGCACCACGCCATGGTCGATGGGGTTTCCTCAGTCGACATCCTCACGCTCCTCCTGGACACGAGCCCCGAGGGCTATGTGCCTGAGCCCCCTGCAGAGGAGTGGAGGCCGCGGCCCGAGCCGACCAACTGGCAGCTAATCCGTCCGATGCTTTGGAACATCAGTCCCGCGGCGAAGTCGGAGCGCTCCCGGGTGCCGGCGATCTGGAACACAACGCACATGCCATGGACGGGGCTCATGAACGTCGGCCGCAAGATGGTCACACCCCGACCGGATCTCTTCTTCAATCGCAAGATCGGGCCCCAGCGCACTGGCCGAGGGCTGAAAGTGCCTCTCTCGGCTTTCAAGGCGATGAAGGACCGCTTCGGCTGCACTGTCAACGATGCGGTCCTGGCGACGGTGTCGGAGGGCCTGCACCGATGGTTCAAGAGCCGAGGTGAGGTCGTGCCTGAAAAGGTCAGGGTCTTCTGTCCGGTGAGCGTTCGCGGTGATGAATCGCGCGGCCGCATCGGCAATCAGATCAGCGGCATGGTCCTCGAGCTGCCGACCGGCGACCTGACCATGGAGGAGCGCATGCGCCGCATCAAGGTCACGACCGGCGACCTCAAGCGCTCGCGCCAGGCAGTCGCCGCCGACAAGCTGGTCGGGCTCGCGGATTGGGCGCCGCCGACGCTGCTGGTCCTCGCCGGGCGGCTCATGTCCAACCCGCAAGCGGGCGCGAACATCAACGTGACCAACATCCCCGGGCCGCAGTTCCCTCTCTATTCGGGTGGAGCCCAGCTGCTGGAGGTGTGGCCGTTCGCGCCGCTCTATCCGTCGATGGGTCTGGGCGTCGCGATCGTTTCATACAACGGCGACGCGTACTTCGGGCTGACGGCCGACCCCGGCATCGTCCCGGACGTCGAAGAGTTCACCGCCCGGCTGCGCGAAGCCGCGGCCGAGTGCGAGTCGCTCGCAAAGATATAAGGGAAACCCAGATGGTTTTCCCTTATCGCCGGGCGCTGCGCGCGCGGCTGAGCCCATTCCGGTATGAGGACGGCCGGGTTAAACCCGGCCGACCCAACCACGATGGTGGTTGAGGTTACTCGAGCGTAAAGCGGATGGTGTTCTGGCCGATGGCGATGAGGTCGCCGTCGGACAGCTGCTTTTCGATCACCGGCTCGCCGTTGACCAATGTGCCGTTGGTGCTGCCCAGGTCGCTGATCCAGAACACGTCAGATCGCATTTCAATGCGGCCATGCCGCCCCGAGGTGGCCGGGTCGCCGACGACGACGTCGTTGTCGGGAGCCCGGCCCACGGTGACCATTTGATTCGGTAGGGCGACAACCCTGCCCGCGAACGGGCCGGTCTCGAAGCTCAGCTTGGCCGCGAAGCGCTCGCCGGGCGCGCGTTCTTCGGGCGGTATGGCCCCGAGGGACACGGTCCGCCTGGTTTCCGACGGGACTTCGGCCGGCTGCCAGGCGGGGATGATCGAGGTCGCCGGCTCGTCGGTATCGGTCTGGCCGTTGTCTTGCAGCCCGGGCGAGGTCGGCCACCTGAGCATGGTCGACGTGACACTCGTGGGTGGCGGCACGGTGGCTGCATGCTCGGCCGGAGTGGGCTCGGGCTCTGCCGCGGCGAGCTCGGTTTCTGGCTGAGCCTCCACCGCCTCCGGCTCCGGTTCCATCGCCATCGCCTCGGACTCGACGGGCTCCGGCTCGGCAGCATCCGGCTCGGTCGCAACCGCCTCGGACTCTGTGGTCGCGGCCTCCAGAGCCGGCTCCCTCTCCCAGGGCGGCAGCTCCTCCGCGGGTTCGGCAATTACGGGCTCTGGCTCCGGGAACACGGGCAGGACGGCTTCGACGGGAAACTGCTCCGGCTCTGGCTCGGGTTCCACGGAGGGCTCTGGCTCTTGAGCGATGACCTCTGCGACAGGCTCCAGCTCGACCGGCTCCGGTTCCGGCTCTGGCTCCGGCTCGACCGCGACGGGCGCGGCTTCTTCGGCCTCCGGTTGCACATCCACCTGCGGCTCGGCTGGCATCGCTTCCACGTCCGGGGGCACGGTTTCCAGGACCGCAGTGGGCGCCGTTTCGTCGTCTGCCCGCTGAGCGACCTGGATGGTTTCCAGGACGGTCGTCGGCGCGGCGACCTCGGGCGCCTCCGCCTCGTCCTCCTCATGCCGGACAGGCAGCACCTGGGTGTCGGCCTCGGCGGCCTTCTCGGACGAGGCGGTCCCCAGGAAGCGCTCGTACCACGCGGCAATGCGCTCCAGCCGTTCGACCCGGCGGTCGGGCCGGCCGCCCCGCGAAAGATCGTGCGCCTCTTCCGGAAACCGAACCATCTCGACCGTCTTGCCGAGGAAGCGCATCGCGCCGTACATCTCCTCGGACTGCGAGATTGCGCAGCGCAGATCCATCTCGCCGGCACTGAGGAGCAGCGGGGTCTGGACGTTCGCCACATAGCGGATGGGCGATCGCTTCCACAGCTCGTCGAGGTCGGGGTATGGCGGGGGCCCGAGCTCCAGCGCGCCCCACAGGACGATGTCGTGCTGCGCGTATTCACTGACAAGGTTGGAGATCGAGCGCATCGCCACCGCAGCGGCGAACCGGTTGGTCTGGCCGATCACCCAGTTCGTCATGTAGCCGCCATAGGAACCGCCCCCGATCCCCATGCGGCTCACGTCGACAGTGCCGGTTCGCTCGATGGCCTGGTCCAGCGCCGTCATGAGGTCGATGTAGTCCTTACCGCCCCAGTCGCGGACGACCTGTCGCCGGAAATGCTCACCGTATCCATCGGAGCCGCGCGGGTTGAGGTACAGGACCATGTAGCCCATGCCCGCGAGGATCTGGAGCTCGTGGAAGAACGCCCATCCGTACTGGCCGTGCGGGCCACCGTGGACCTCGAGGATCAAGGGATAAGTGCGGCCGGCATCGAAGTTGTCCGGGCGCAGGAGCCAGCCTTCGACCACCCAGCCGTCCGGTGCGGTGAACGACATATGCTCCGGCTGTGCCACATAGCATTCGTGCAGCCAGGGGTTCAGGTCGGTGAGGCGAGCTTCGGCGCCCTGCATGAACATGTGCAGCTCGCCCGGGTTGGTGGTGTCCGACGCGCAAAACGCGATCACCCCGGAAGCGAGGTCGAAGTCGTAGATGCGGCGCTGGCCGCCGACCTCGGGGCGGACATTGCCTTCGAGGTCGGATGAGTAGACAGAGCTGACGCCAGGCCCGCTGGACGGGAAGTAGACGCGGCCGCCGTCGCGCGACCACACCAGGCGCGTGTTGTGGCCTGCCCGCATGTCGGTGATGAGGGTGTCGCCCACCGCCTGGTCGAGCCCGATCGTGAGGCAGCGCTGGTCGCCGCCACTCGAGGGGACGATCCAAAGCCGTTCGAGCAGGCCCGCCTCGAGGCCGTTGGGGGCGATGAAGGCGATCAGGTCGCCCCGCGGAGACCATGTGGGTGACGTGAGATAAAAGCCGCCGGCGAGCTTGGAGCGCTTCCCGGCCAGGTCGACCACATACAGGTTGAGCGCTCTTTGTAAGTCGGCATTTGGTTCGGAGTTACCGGCGACCACGAGCTTGGAGCTGTCGGGGGACCAGTCGAAGCCGGACACGTCCCACGCTCCGCTCGTCAGCTGCGTAACGTCGCCGCCCGTTGCTGGCACTACAAAGAGATGGTGGTAACGGCCGTCGACGAAGCCGAGGCCATCGTGTTTGTAATCGAGGCGCCGAACGATTCGGGCGACGGGGGCGCGCCGGAGCTGCTCCTTGCTCTCTGGCGGGCGAGGATCGTCCACGACCGCGTCGGGATCGCTCAAGACTGTGCCGAGGAAAGCGATGTGGCTTCCGTCCGGGGACCAGACCGGGCTGCTCGCGCCCTCTTCCAGCGAAGTCAGCTGGCGAGCATCACCCGGGCTCGCCATGTCGAGCACGAAGATCTGGTCGACCGGGCCTCGCCGGCTGACGAAGGCAACCCGCCGGCCGTCGGGAGACCATTCCGGCGAGTGGTCGCGGCGCGGTCCCGCTGTAGCTTCCACCGGCTCCGCCTCGAGAAGGCGGCGAACGACGATGCGGCTGCGATTCTGGCGAGCCTCGGCGTCGGCCCAGCCCAGCTGATAGGCAACCCGCTCCCCGTCAGGGCTGAGCCGGACGTGGTCGATCCATCGAAACCTGTAGAGATCTTCTGCGGCGATCGGAGCGGGCATCCGGTAAGCCGATTTAAACAGCAAAGGGCGCCGGTTTGTGCGCTCGCTTCATTTCAGACCGCCGTATCAATCGCGGGGGGGACAGCTGTCCCCCCCGCGGACCCACCCCTCTCCTCGGCGACGTTGGGTGGCGCTTGGAAGGTGACGTGTCGGGGGACGGCCGGAGTAAATCCGGCCTTAGGCTCCACCTGGCATTTTTCGGATCGCCGTATCTTGAGTCGGTAGTTCAAAGGAGATGACGATCGCAAGCTGGCGGCCAGCTGCTGTGCGCGGATTTGGCTGGGGCGCTCTGGCCGGGCTCTCCCTGGTGGCGCTCATGTACCTCGCCGCCGCCTTTCTAGGCCTGCAGCCGCTTCCCCAGGCCCTCAGCGGACCCCTCCTCGCCATCATGCCTGGATTCGTTTTCGGCTTCCTCATCGACACCCTCCAGCACGCGGGCAAAGTGGTCGAGGAGTTCGGGCTGATCGTGGCCATGGTCGTGGGCCTGGGGGTCCTCGGCGCCGCATGGGCGGTGGCGAGCACGCGGTGGCGCCTTGCGCAATCAGCCCTCGTGTTCGCAGCAGCGGGCTGGTTGGTGGTGGCGGCGGTCCTACTGCCGATATCAGGGGTCGGCTTCCTCGGGCTCAACGACGGCCTGACCACGCCGATCGTCTGGGCGCTGCTCTTCGCGATCTACGGCGTGATCCTGCAGATGGGCTCGGCGAGCCCGCTGCCCGCAGCTGCGGATCCTGGCCGCCGGCGCACGCTCGGCGCGATCCCGCTTGCGATCGGAGGGGTGAGCCTGGGCGTGCTCGCACTCCGGCTCGTGCCGGACTGGTATCGGGCGGTCTTCAGTGCGCCCGAGGCCGCTCTGAAGGGTGCGTCACCTGAGATCACTCCTGTCGCCAACTTCTACGTCGTCTCCAAGAACTTCGGTGACCCTATCGTGGATGCCCGGAGCTGGAGCCTGAGCGTAGGGGGCGCGGTCGACAAGCCGCTGAAGCTGTCCCTCGCAGACCTACGCGCCCTGCCGAGCGCGACCGAGTACGTGACGATGGAGTGCATCAGCAATAACGTCGGCGGCGACCTGATCAGCACCGGCAGCTTCACGGGCGTCAGGCTGCGCGACCTGCTCGCGATGGCGAGCCCGCGCGCAAACGGCACCTGGGCAGCGTTCAGGGCGCGCGACGGCTACGCCGAGAGCCTGCCGATGAGCCTGATCCAGGGCGCGCCCGAGCTCCTGGTCGCATACGACCTGGACGGCGCGCCGCTGCCGACCTCGCACGGCTTTCCGGCTCGCATCCTTCTGCCCGGCCACTACGGAATGAAGGGACCCAAGTGGCTCGACTCGATCCAGCTGGTCGACCATGAGAGTGGCGGCTACTGGGAGATGCAGGGTTGGGACCACAACGCGGTCGTCAAGACCATGGCGCGTTTCGACATGCCGCGCGAAGGCGACATCGTCAAGCTCGGCGCAGTCGGCCTCTCGGGCGTGGCGTTCGCCGGCACGCGCGGGGTGACCAAGGTCGAGTACAGCACAGACGGCGGACGGAACTGGACGGCGGCAACCTTCAAGGCCCCGCTCTCACCAATGACGTGGGTTCTGTGGTTGGCCGCGTGGACGCCGACCGCCGAAGGCTCGTACCGGCTGCAGGTGCGCGCCACGGATGGCACCGGCGCCGTCGAGGATTCCAGGGCGACGCCCAGCTACCCCGATGGAGCCGGCGGCTACCACACGATTCAGGTCAACGTCGCCAAGGGTTAGCAGCTATTTAAGAGCCCACAGGGCTTTGAGCGAATCCCAGGCCATCTTCAGCCCGCCTTCCTTGCGGACCATCTTCAGGATCTTCGACTGCTTGTCCCACTTCGAGGTCCCGTCGACCCTGAAGAACTCGTCGAGAGCGCGGTCGGCGATCTCGGGGTACTTCGTTAGCAGCTGCGGGTTGTGCTCGAGCAGCGGCACGGCCTTGTCGTACTTGCGCATGTCGGCCATGATCCACGAGCTGTCGAGCTTGCCCTTGTACTCGCGCAGGCGGCGCTCGGAGAAGTCACCGGTCTCCTTGGCGTGGATCACCGTCTCCCCCGCCAATCGGCCGGAGACCATCGCCAGGTTGGAACCCTCGCGGTGGACAGGGTTCGACAGCATCGCCGCATCGCCGCAGACGAGATAGCCCGGACCGTAGACCTTGGGGATGCCGCGATACCCGCCCTCCGGGATGAGGTGCGCGAGGTACTCGATGGTTTCGGCGCCGCGCAGCAGCGGCTTCACGCTGGGGTGGTTCTTGAAATGCTCCATGAGGTCGTTGGGGCTGCGCAGGGTGGCATTGAACTCGCTCAGGAGCGCGCCCCCTCCGACGGAAAGCGTGTCCTTGTTCGTGTAGATGAACATGAAGCCGGACATGCCCATGGTCGAGTCACCGAAGCACTCGATCGTGCAGCCTTCACCGGTCTCGCAGTTGAAGCGTTCCTCGATGAGGCCGGAATCGAGCTGCATGATCTCCTTGACCGCCATCGCGACCTCGTTCGCTCGCAGCTTGCGCCGCAGCGGCTTGCCGTTGATGACCGTCTTCTCGAGCAGACCCACCCCCAGGCCGATGCCTTCGCAGATGACCACGACGTCTGCGTAGAGGTCATCACCCCGACCGGTGCCGACGCCGGCGACGCGGCTGTTCTTGACGATGAGCCTCTCGACCACCGTCTCGGGAACCACCAACGCCCCGGCCTTTTCCGCCTCCTGGGCGAACCAGGGGTCGAAACGCGCACGCAGAACCGAGTACGAATGAGGTCGCTCGCGGTTGCGAAGGTTTTTGTAATCGATTCCGATGTAGGCCTTCGGCGTCATCATCCAGCGCCGCTCTTCGATGATCGGACGCTCCAGCGGCGCTTGCTTCCACGCGTCGCCTACGATCTCTTCGAGGTAGTGGTTGTAGAGGATGCCGCCCATCACGTTCTTGGATCCAGGCTTCGATCCACGCTCGAGCAGGACGCATTGGAGACCCGCCTTGGCCATCGTGTACGCGGCCGCGGTGCCGGCGGGCCCGGCGCCGACGACGATCGCGTCGAATTTGTCCTCGTCCCCCACGAGGGCAGATCCTAAATGAAGCTGATCGGGCTCACAGGAGGGGTGGGATCGGGGAAGTCGACCGTGGCGGAGATGATGCGGGAGCTTGGCGCCGAGGTCGTCGACGCCGACGAGGCGACGCATGCCGTGTACGAGCCTGGCAACCCGGGCTACCAGGCCATCGTCCGCGAATTCGGCCAGGAATATCTGACCGGCGGCCACGTCGATCGGGCGCGGCTGGGGGAGCTGGTCTTCCGCGACCCCGACGCGCGGCGGCGCCTCAACTCCATCGTGCATCCACTGGTCCGCGAATGGATGGCGCGGAAAACCGCGGAAGCGGCGGAGCGCGGCGCGGCGGTGGTCGTCCAGGACGTACCGCTTCTGTTCGAGAACTCGCTCGAGCGGCTCTTCTCCTCGGTCGTGCTGGTCTACATTCCAGAGGCTTTGCAGCTCGAAAGGCTGGTGTCGGGTCGCGGCTTCACGCCCGAGCGCGCGCAGGCTGTGATCGCCGCGCAGATGCCGATCGAGACGAAGCGCGGACTCGCGCAGCACGTCATCAACAACAGCGGGAGCCGCGAAGAGACGCGCGCCCAGGTCAGGGCGGTCTGGAAGCAGCTCGCCGCCGGCTAAGCGGACGCAGCACTACTAGACCACGCCACGGGTTTCGAGCGACTCGAGCTGGGCCGCATCCACCCCCAGCTCGCCTAGGATCTCGGCCGTCTGCTCCCCGAGCCTGGGGGCGTCACGCCTCCGCCAGTCCTTGCTGAGGCGAACCGCGGGCCGCACCTCGACGCCTGAGAGGCTCGCGGAGATGAGCTCGCGAGCAGCTATCTGAGGGTGGGAGGGCACCTCATGCAGGTCGAGGACCGGCTCGCAGCACACCTCCAACCCGGCCAGCTCGCTCTCCCACTCCGACCTGGTCCGCGAGAGGAAGACCGCCTCCATCGCCTGGTGCGCGCGCATCCCATCGGCGCCGGTTGCCAGCTGCAGCTCGATCAGGTCCGGTCTCCCCACCGCGGTGCACAGCGCCGCCCAGAACTTCGGCTCCAGCGCGCCAACGCTGTAGTAGCCGCCGTCCTTGCAGGCGTAGACGCGGTAGCACGCATAGAGTCCGGTCAGACGCTGGTCTCCCCGGCCCACCTCATCTCCCGACCCCTGCTGGGCGAGGGCCAACGCGAGCCAGCTGACAGCGCCGTCGGTCATGGAAACGTCGAGCCACCGGCCCTCATCACCACGCTGGACGCCGACCAGGGCGCCGAGGATGGCGACCGCCGGCTGCAGCCCGCCTCCACCGATGTCGCCGACCTGCACCGCGAGCGGCATGGGCGGTCCGCCCTTCGCCCCGTTGAGGCCGAGCACGCCCGCGGTGGCGACGTAGTTGATGTCATGACCGGCCCGTGACGACATCGGGCCGTCCTGCCCGTACCCGGTGATCGAGCACATGACCAGGGCCGGGTTGCGGGCGTGGATCACGTGCCAGCCCAGGCCGAGGCGCTCCATGACGCCCGGACGATTGCCTTCGACCAGCACGTCTGATCGATCGACCAGGCGGAGCAGCAGGTCGCGGCCGGTCTCGGACTTCAGGTTCAGGCTGAGGCTCCGCTTGTTGCGGTTGAGCGCATTGAAGAGGATGCTCTGGCCATCGGCCAGGGGCGGCATCCAGCGCATGTAGTCGCCGCTTCCCGGCTCTTCGACCTTGATCACGTCCGCCCCCATGTCGGCCAGGAGCATCGTGCAGAAGGCGCCAGGCAGCAGCCGGGTCAGATCGAGGACTCGGATCCCGCTCAGCGGCATGTGGACATCCACCCAATTCTCGTCCACACGTGGGAGACACCTGAGGGGGCTCCGTGCGTTAATAGGTCATGAAGAGCGGCGGCAACAGCATGCGCAGCAGCAACCAACCCCTTTCCGAGGTGACGATCAAGGTCCCGGGACCGTTTGCCGGGATCTCCGACCTGGGCTTCACCGCGCAGTACCGGTCCCAGGCCTTCCAGGAGCCGCTCCGCGACGTTCCATTGCTGATCGAAGGACCGCCGCCGCCGATGCGCCGGCTGGCCGAGCTTCTTCGGCTCCTGCGCGGGATCGAGGGCTCGGCCTATGCCTGGAGCGACCCCGTGATGCTCAGCGACGAGGTCGTCGTGCTGGCGTTCCGCGACCGCAGCCTGGCCGGGCACGCGCTCGCGAACGGCGAACCGGCCCACACCGCCTACGTGCTCAACCTGATTCGCCCTGTGGTATTCACGTTCCTGCGGGACTGTGCCCAGACCGCCCGCCTGCGCCTGGCCGACGTCATCGAGATGCGCGTGAGCACCCCAAGGGCCTCGATCGCGGAGATCGTGCTGCCGCTCGACGACATCGTGCGGTCGAACGGCGACCGACTGCTCTGGCAGCTGGCCGGCTAGCGGCTCGGGGAGGTCACTCCGCTCGCGCGTGTGCTGCTGGAGGTCGAGATAGTCGGTCCGGACACCGGGCTGGGTCCGGTGTTCGTGAAGTAGAGCGCGAGCGGCACCACGATCATGCCGACGATGACCGTCAGCACGAAGGTCACCGCCCCCCACTCCCGCCGCACGAATGCAAAGCTCACGAGCGGTGAATTCTAGCGAGACTCAGAACTGACCGTCGCTTAGTAGTCGTCGTCGTCGCGGTGGCCGGCGAGGCCTTCCTCTTCCTTCTTCTTGCGCTGGTTCAGGAGACGGAGAAAGTCCTGGGCGCGAGCTAGCGCCTTCCAACGCTCCGGGAAGAAGTCCTGGACCAGGATCTGCTTGTCCGGCATCTGGTAAACGGTGACGCACCATTTGTTGAGGGTGCGCGAAACCTCGACCTCGAAGTCCTTCTCCGCGGTCTCGTACTTGACAACTTTGTCGTCGTCGAATCTTCTTCGTCCTGAAACAGCCATAGGTACATCACTCGGGTTGGGATTGGGCTCATAGAGCGCTATTGAAGTATAGCCCTCTACCGCACCCCTCCAAACCCCGCGGGAGGGCCCGGGCGCTGCTCCCCGAGGAGCTCCTTGAGGAGCGGCGCAAGCTCCTCGCGCAGGCCTTCGCGCATCAGCGCCAAACCGACGTTTGCCTTCAAAAAGCCGGCCACCGTGCCGAGGTCGTAGTAGTCGCCTTCGAACTCGAGTGCAACCACCCGCGACCCCTGCAGGGTCCGCCTGACGGCGTCGAGCAGCTGGATCTCGTTGCCGGCGCCCGGCTCGGTGCGTCCGAGCTCCTCGAACACCGCGGGCAGGAGCACGTAGCGGCCGAGGCTGGCCAGGTTGGACGGCGCTTCGTCCGAGGTGGGCTTCTCGACGACATCCGTGACTTCGTGCAGCCGGCCTCGTGACTTACCGGTCGCGATGATGCCATATCGGCTCACCTGCTCCCTGGGCACGCGGCGCGCCGCCAGGACCGTCGCGCCGGTCTCGTGGTAGGCGTTGATCAGCTGCCGAAGACACGGTTCGGCGCCGAGGATGACGTCGTCCGGCAGCAAGGCGGCGCACGGCTCGTCGCCGACGAGGCGGCGGGCGGTCCAGATAGCGTGCCCGAGCCCGCGCGGTTCGCGCTGCTGGATATACGTGATGTCGACCCTGTCGGCGATGGCGTCGACCTCGGCCAGGATGCGCAGTAGGTCATTCCTGCCGCGCTCGCGCAGGTAATGCTCGAGCTCAAGCGACCGGTCGAAATGGTCGACTATGGCGCGCTTGCCGCCGCCGGTGACCATGATCACCTGCTCGATCCCGCTCGCGATCGCTTCCTCGACGCTGTACTGGATGGCGGGCTTGTCGACCAGGGGCAGCATCTCCTTCGGCTGCGCCTTGGTGGCGGGCAGGAAGCGGGTGCCGAGCCCGGCGGCGGTGATGATCGCCTTGCGAACAGCCGGGACCGTCATCCCGGACAATCTAAGGCGTGGAGAGCGCTGACGGCATTCAGCCCGGTATCGAGGGCCGGCTCGAGCGCGTCGTGGATGGTGACCTGATCACCAGGCACGTGGGCGGGAAAGGTACGTTTGCGACCCCGGCGATGATCGGCTTGATGGAGATCACGAGCCACCGCTCGCTAGAAAGCCTGCTGCCCGAGGGCCACACCACCGTGGGCTACGAAGTGCATGTGCGCCACCTCGCCCCAGCAGCGCCGGGCAGCAAGATCGTGGTGACCACGAAGTTGACCGAGGTCAAGGGCAACAAGCTCTACTTCGACGTCGCATGCCACCAGGGCGACCTGCTACTGGGTTCGGGTACGCACAAAAGGGCCATCGTCCGAGCGGATTTCTAAGTCGGCTTCGGCTTCCTCCGCTTGTCGGCGATGTGGATAGCGAGCTTCTTCAGACCCGGGTTGACAGCGATCACCTTGGGCCCCCGCACCTTCTTGTCACGGGCTTTGACATGTGCACTTTCCCGCGGTTCGATCCGGTCGAGCTCGTCAGTCATCCACCTATCATTGACCGAGCGTTGAGGGAAGTCGAGTCCGGCACGGCCGGTGTCACGCCCGGCTCTGTGGAGATGGCTGCGCGGGACCTCGCCCCGTACCTCGCCCCCACCCCCTTGCAATACTCGCGCGCATTCACCGACAAGGCGCGGTGCTACGTCCACATCAAGATCGAATCGATCCAGCCCATACGCGCCTTCAAGGTGCGTGGAGCCCTAACCAAGGTTATGCGGCTCCATCCGGAGGAAAGGTCGGCCGGTGTCATCACGGCGTCGGCCGGCAATCACGGCCAGGGCGTGGCGTACGCGGCCGCGGCCTTCAAGATCCCCGCCACCGTTTATGTCCCCGAGACCGCCAACCCGCTCAAGGTCGAAGCGATCAGGCGCCTCGGCGCGCAGGTCGTTCCGGCCGGCCGCAATTACAACGACGCCTATCTCGAGGCGATTCGCCAGCAGGAGCAGGGCGGCGCGACCTTCGTGCACGCTTTCGACGACCCCGACGTGATTGCGGGCCAGGGATCGATCGCGGTCGAGCTGCTGCGCGACCTCGATGACGTCGATACGGTGCTGGTGCCCGTCGGCGGCGGGGGCCTGATCGGCGGCATCTCCCTATACCTGAAGGAGAAGCGACCTCGCGTGAAGGTGATCGGGGCGGAGCCGGCGGGGGCTGATGGCATGCGGCGGTCGCTGGCGGCGGGCCGCATCGTCACGCTCGAGCGTGTCAACACCATCGCCGATGGGCTCGCCGCTTCGGCGCCCGGAAAGCTGACGTTCGAGCTGGCCAAGCGCTACGTGGACGAAGTCGTCCTCGTGGAAGACGAGGAGATGCTGCGTGCGATCCGGCTGATGTTCGAGTGGGAGCACCTGCTGGCAGAGCCCGCCGGCGCCGCGGCACTGGCGGCGCTCCTCTATCACTACAGCCCCGGCCCCAACGAGAAGGTGGTGGTGGTGCTGTCAGGAGCCAACATCACGGACGAGGTCATGATCCGGGCCCTCAAGTCGCGCTGAGCGAGTTACGCTGACACCGTTTTCGGACGGCCGGGTTTGGGGGTAGACGGATGAAGGCTTATGTCCTGATCAACGCGTCGCCCGGGCGAGCGCTCGAAGTCGCCAAGAAGATGGAAGGCGTCAGGGGCATCACTGCGGCCGATGCCATCACCGGCGAGTACGACGTCATCGCGGTGTGCGAGGCGCCCGACGTCAACTCCATCGGATCTTTGATCGTCGACAAGATCCAGAAGATCGATGGAGTGTTCAAGACAGTCACCTGCCTAGCAGTCAAATAGATTCGTAGTCCAGACAGCGGGTCGCCAGCAGGCCCGATTTATTCGGGCCGTCACCCAGGCGTACACCTTCCTATTGCCTCCCATCGTCGCCAGGAGCCTCGCGGTGAAGCCTGCTTCACCGCGTTTTAAGATCCAGAAGATCGACGGAGTCTTCAAGACAGTCACCTGCCTAGCAGTCAAGTAACTGGTCAATTAGACAAAGCGTGGCCCTAAGGCCCGATTACTCGGGCCGTCACCCAGTCGTGCACCTACCAATCGCCTCCAATCGTGGCCAGGAACCCGCGGTGAGACCTGTCTCACCGCGTTTTTCATCGCGGTATGCGAGGCGCCGGACGTCAATTCGATCGGGTCTCTGATCGTCGACAAGATCCAGAAGATCGATGGAGTGTTCAAGACAGTCACCTGCCTAGCAGTCAAATAGATTCGTAGTCCAGACCGCGCTTCACCGCGCTAATTACGTGTTTGGCGGTGAAATAGCCTCCGGCTCGCGCAGCGGCAACATGCCCGGCAGTCCGGACAACCAGTTGGCCATCTGCGGCATCGCCTGCTCGAAGCTGCCGACCGACGGCGACCACGTGAGCTCGCGGCGGGAATGGGAATCGTCGACCTGGTGCGGCTTGCCGATAACGTCCACCGCGTAAAGGCCCGGCCACACCGGCGCGCCGCTCGCAGCCGTCGCTTCCGCAGCCAGCGCTCTCAGGTAGGCGATGTCGTAGGGCAGGCTTACGATGTCGGCGCCCACCCCCGCCGCGCGCGCGCACGACTCCAGCAGGTCTCGCCACGTGGCGTCGAAGCCACCGACCAGGTAGCTCCTCCCAGGGCGGCCCCGGTCCGCCGCCGCCAGGCACGCCCGGCCGACGTCGTCGGCGGCGACGAAGGTCTGTGACACGCGGCCGCCGCCGGGCAGCCATGCGCGCCCACTTGCAATGGACTGCATCAACCGTGGGAGCATCCAGTCCTCGCCTGGGCCGAATACGCGCGCGGGGCGGAGCACGACGACCTCGAGATCCTGAGCAGCGTCCAGCAGCCAGGTCTCCTCGAACAGCTTGAGGCGCTCGTAGGCATGGGCGGGTCGAAGCTTCGACTTCTCGGTGATCTTGCCGACGTGATCGGGTCCGTACACGTCTGCGGTCGAGACGTGGACGATGCGGCGGACGCCGGCGCGGCGGGCGGCGTCGACGACCCTGCGCAGCAGTCGGGGAGGATCGCGCCGGTAGCGCAGCCGCCGCCCCGGGGACCAGGTCTCGGCGCAGCTGTGCACGACCTCGACCGTTTTGATGGCGTCGGCCAGCGTCTCGTCGTCGGCATCAGCATTCAACTCGATGACCGGCGCTTCGACCGCCAACGCCCTCGAGACGTGGCTGCCGAGGAACTCCCCCGCGCCGATGACCAGATGCAAAGCCCTCGGATTAAAGCACGGGGAGCAAACGGCCGAGGCCGGCCCGGGCTAGCTCTGAGGGCGGCGCGGCCGGCGCCGCTGCAGCCCGGCGGTGATTGCGTTCTGAACGCTTTCGACCACCTGTGACACTTTCTGCCCGACCGTCCACCATGCCGGCGGATCGGGCCGGATCGGAGGACCAATGCTCACGTCAACCCGTCTGAACGGACGGAGCACATCCGTGCCCCGGACCGCAACGGGTGAGATGGGCACCCCGGCCTGCAGGGCGAAGTGGCCGATACCGACCTTCAGCGGCCGCAGCGCCCGCCCGCGCGAGTAGCGGCCCTCGGGAAAGATGAGGACGACGCCTCCGCGCTCGAGGATCTGGTACACGGTGCGAAGGCCGGCCTCATCGAGCTCGCCGCGATGCGGAGAGATCGGGAAGACCCCGATCAGCGGCAGCAGGCGTCGCTTCCAGGCACGGTTGAAGACGGTTTCCCGCTTCGCCATGGTGTAGATCATCGGAGCCTCCGGGAAGAAGGGAATGATGAAGGCCGGGTCGAACCAGGCCTGGTGGTTGGCCGCGATGATGCAAGGCGCGGCGGGGATGTTCTCCAGGCCGGTGACCGTCATCCGGAAGACATGCAGCACCACCCACCGGGTGATCCGCCGGATCAGTTTGTACAGGCGTGGCGGATGCTGAGGGTCTGGGTGGACGAGCGGGTCGAGCGGGGCGCTGACGAGCGCCCGGTACTCGGGACCGGTGTACTGCCTGGGCGGTGGCGGGTCAGGCGGAGAGGAAGTCGAGGAGGACGCGGTTGAACTCCTCCGGCCGCTCGGCCTGCGGCGTGTGGCCGGCGCCCTCGATCACGGCGAGTCGCGAGTCCCCGACGAGCGCGTGCGCCCGGGTCGCATGCACCAGAGGAAACAGTGGATCGTCCGCGCCCCAGATGAGCTGCAGCGGAACCTTGATCTCGGGCAGCCGGGCGCTGACGTCGTACCCGTTGCCGAACAGGGCGCTGGGCGTCACGAGCGAGCGCACCGTGGCGAGATACGCATCGTGGTAGCCGTCCGCCGCGTATAGCTCGCGGAGGTTATCGAGGTAGCCGTCGTCCATCGTGCGGTCGAGGTCGGCGCTCGTGCCGGTGTAGCGGCCCGCGAGCCGCCGGATCATCGGCGCCGGCACCCAGTTGAGCGCGTTGCGGGCGACCTGCATCACCGTCTCCCCCACCCGGGGCAGCGTCATCAATCCGTAGGTGAGCCGCAGCGTGGGGCGCCCCAACCCGAGTGAGTTGACCAGGACCAGCTTGCTGACTCTCTGCGGATGCCTGAGCGCCAGCTCCAGTGCGACCCGACCACCGAGCGACGCTCCGACCACGGCGGCGCTGCGAAGTCCGCGGCCCTCCATGTAGCGCTCGATGAAGCGCGTGAAGTAGCCGATGCCATAGCGCGCGCGAGGCTTCTCGCTGCGGCCGAAACCCGGAAGGTCGGGCGCATAGATGCGATGACAGGCTGCTGCCGGCTCGAGGTTGAATCGCCACTCCAGGTATCCCGACGAGCCGAGACCGTGGATGAAGAGCACGGGCGTGCCGCGGCCTCCATGCGTGTGGTGAACGCGCAGCGAGCCCATGTGCAGCATGCCGGCGTGAAGCGCCTTCGGCTGGCGGCGAAATACCGACTCGATCACTCGAAGTGACCTGCTTCGGAGGTCCGCCGCATATTCGCGGCCTTGACGGCCGGAGCCAAGGCAAGGGTGGCGCCGCGAGGAGCGCATCTAAAGATGCGTGACGAGCAGGCGCCGGGCCCCTTAACGCAGGCTTCAGCGCCTCTCTCGGGGTCCCCGCGGAATCCTTGGATTCCATGGGGTGAGACGGCGCCCGGCCGTCTAGGACGACGAAGATGCAAGGAACTTCCGGAGCGGGTCACTCAGGAAGTATGGGGGCGGGGGCGTGCAGGCCGGTCACCTCCTGGCCCGACCGAAAGGTTTTGACCTTGCGACCTTTGATCACGGTCACGGCCCCAGGTCCCATCGCCCGCCAGTTGCCTTCCTGCCAGACCGCCGCGCTCCGCTCGTCGATACCGAGAAGGGTCGCTGCCGGGAGCGCCTGCTGGGCGGACTCGACCCAGCGATGGCCGAAGGTGTCGAAATGCGGAAGCACCGCTGTGCCGGCTACCAGCCCGAGCGCGTCGGTGGGACGGCGGTTGAACCGGTTCGGCCAGCTGGCACGGATGAGCGTGTGGGCGCACAGGGCCATCGCGCCGGCTGAGGATCCTGCCAGCGACGCACCTTCTTGCCAGGCCTCCACGATCGCGTTCCAGACCCTGGAGGAGTGCAGCACCTGCACCACGAGGCCTGGGTCGCCACCCACCAGGTAGAAAAATCCGCCGGCGCGGGCGCGGGCGGCCAGGTCCTTCGAGTTGGCGTCCGTGCGCTTGAGCACCCGCAGCTCATCGAGGTCGAGGTCGAACTGCCGGAACCAGCTCTGCGCGTGGGCCACCGCGCGCTCGGGGCCCTGGCGGGCGGCCGCTGTCGGCACGACGTAGGCCGGTCCCGACCCGGATGCGGCGGCGATGACGCGGTCCTGCTCATCGTTGCCGGGGTTGAACTCGTTGCCTCCGGCCAACGCGAGCACTCCAGCCACGTCCCTAGCATATGGAGGTGCCCGAAGCTTCAGCCGTTCGCGTGCGCATCGCGCCCAGCCCAACCGGCTTTGCGCACCTTGGCACGGCCTCGACCGCCCTGTACAACGTGCTGTACGCGCGCCAGCATCAGGGCACTTTCACCCTGCGCATCGACGACACCGATGTCGAGCGCAACCGCCCCGAGTACGAGCAGCTCATCTACGAAGCGCTCGGCTGGCTCGGCCTCGATTGGGACGAAGGCCCGGACAAGGGCGGTCCTCACGCGCCGTACAGGCAGTCCGAGCGCCTCGACCTCTACAAGCAGCACGCGGCGAAGCTTCTCGCCGGCGCCAAGGCTTACCGCTGTTACTGCACGCCAGAGGAGCTCGAGGCGGAGCGCAGACAGGCGCAGGCCGAGAAGCGGCCGTACAGATACTCGCGCCGTTGCCTGACCAGCCCACCGAAAGACCGCACTGAGTTTGCGGTCCGTTTCAAGGTTCCCGGCGGCAAGGTCACGTTCACCGACATGATCCGTGGCGAGATGGTCTTCGACGCCGACCTCATCGGTGACTTCATCGTGATGAAGTCAGACGGATTTCCGACGTATCAATTCGCGAGCCCTGTCGACGATGCGCTCATGAAGATCACGCACGTCATCCGCGGCGAAGAGCACCTGTCGAACACGCCCTACCAGCTCATGATTGTCGACGCGCTCGGCTACGAGCGCCCGGTCGCGTATGCGCACATGCCGCTCATCCTGGCCAAGGACGGCGCCAAGATGTCCAAGCGCAAGCACCCGGAGACCAACCTCATGCTCTACCGCGAGCAGGGCTACCTGCCCGAGGCTTTGATCAACTACCTCGCCCTCCTGGGCTGGAACCCTGGCACCCCGCAGGAGATCTTCACGCTCGACGAGCTCCTACGCGTCTTCTCATTCGACCGCGTGCAGCACGCGGGCGCGCGCTTCGACTGGGAGAAGCTCAACTGGATCAACGGCGAGTGGATCCGCGCCATGGACGACACCGAGCTTGCCAGGCGGCTGCGGCCATTCCTACCCAACCTTGACGAGGCGACCATCATGAGAGCCGTGCCTGCGTTGAAGACGCGGATGGTAAAGCTCGCCGACGCGACCGAATATCTCGACTACCTGTGGTCGGATCCACAGCCGCCCGCACTCGATGCCGACGTGACCGAACGCGTGAAGCTCGTCGCCGGCGCACTGGAGGACGTGCCGTGGCAGCCCGAGCCGATCGAGCATGCCCTTGAAGGCGTCGTCGCCGAAACCGGCCTCAGCAAGAACAAGCTCTACACGCCCATCCGGCTGGTGCTGACCGGTAAGAAGGTCTCGCTGCCGATCCACTACACGCTCGCCCTGCTGCCGAAAGAGGTGGCGATGCAGCGACTGCAGAGAGAGGTGCGGCCGTGATGTTCATGGCCATCGTCATCGACATCGATCCGAACCTGTTTCGGATCGGTCCGCTGCTGATCACGTGGCACGGCGTTTTCTCCGTGCTCGGCATCCTCGCCGCGGCGCGCCTTGGGCTCTGGCTGCTGGCCAAGGACAAGGTCGACGTCAGCCGCGGCGCCGACGGCGTGACCTGGATGGTCGGGCTCGGCCTGATCGGCGCGCGCGTTCTCTATGTCTGGGAGAACTTCAAGTTCTTCTCCCACCAGCTGCTCCACGTCTTCTACATCACCGAAGGGGGCATCAGCCAGTGGGGCGGGTTGTTCGGGGCGATCCTCGGCGCTTACGTCTGGGCACGGCGATCACGCTTCTCGTTCTGGAAGGTCATCGATGCCGGTGGGCCGGCAGCGATGATCGGCCTCGCCATCGGCCGCATCGGTGACGTCATCAACGGCGAGCACCACGGAACGCCCACCAACCTTCCATGGGGTGTCGAGTACGTCAACCCGAGCACGCTCGGACAGCCCGGCCAGGTGGTGCATCCCGAAGTCGCTTACGAGATGCTCCTCACCCTCGGCCTGCTGGCGCTGCTGCTTCCGTTCCACCAGCGCCTCAAGGCCAGGCTTCCCGATGGAGTTCCCGGCCTGATCTACCTGGGCGTCTATGGCCTCGGCCGGTTCTGGCTGAGCTACTTCCGAACCGACCCCGCCATCATCTTCGGCCTGCGCCAGGCGCAGCTCGCCTCGCTGCTGATGTTTGTCATCGCCGTCATCGCCATCCCGCTCCTCATCCGCCGATCGCGCGCTGCACGCGGAGTGCCAGACGCGGAGCCTGCGGGTCGTGCTTGAAGTACACATGCACCTGGTCGTGTGATTCGACGGCGGCCCGCACGGTGTCGATCCAGGGCGCCAGCGATTTCGAGGTGTATCCGCGCCGCAGCCGGAAATAGGCGATCGGGCCGAGCTCGATGAAAGGGGCTCGCGGCCATTTCTCCTCGTCGGTGATGACAAGAGCCGCGCGGTGGTCCTTCAGCACGGCGTAGGTCTCATCGTGGAACCAGGACTCGTGCCGAAACTCTGCCGCCGCCGGTCGGGCAAGCGCAGATAAGAGTCCGTCGAGCAGCGCGATATTCCGCTGGCGCGTGGGCGGAAACTGCAGCAGGATCGGCCCTAGTCGATCGCCCAGCGAACCAAGCCGCTCGCCGACCAACCGCGCCAGGCCGACGCGATCGAAGGCTTCCCCGGAGTAGGTGAGTCCCCGGTTGGCCTTCATGCAGAAGCGGAAATCAGGAGGCGTGCCTTCGCCCCATTTCGACAACGTCGTCTCCGGCGGGGTGCGATAGAAGCTGCCGTTGAGCTCCACGCCGTGCAGCCGTTCGGCGTAGTACGCGAGCATCCGAGCGCCTGAGAGCGCAGCCGGATAGAACCTTCCTTTCCAGCTCACATAGCTGAAACCGGACGTGCCGGCGTACAGGCGGCCTATGTCGCGGCGACCGCTGTACGTTCACGGAGGACGCGCTCGTGCAGCTGTCCGCACGCGGCATCCGCCTCGCGACCGCGCGTGTCTCGCACCGTGACGTTCAAGCCCTGCGCCTCGACCAGCTCTTTGAACCGGCGCACGGCGGCGCGCTCCGGCGCGCGGTACGGCGTGTCCTCGACCGGGTTGAACGGAATGAGGTTGACGTGGGCGAGCTTGCCGCGCAACAGACGGCCCAGCTCTTTCGCGTCACGCTCGGTGTCGTTGACGCCGGCGAGCAGCACCCACTCATAGCTCACGCGCCGGCCCGACTTGTCCGCGTAAGCCTGGGCTGCCGCGACGAGGTCGGCGACGGGATATTTGCGATTGATCGGGACCAGCACGTCACGCAAATCGTCTCGAGCTGCGTGCAGCGAGATCGCAAGGGTCACGGCCAGCTTCTCCTCCCCGAGCTGCGCGATGCGAGGAATGAGACCGCTCGTGGAAACGACGATGCGCCGAGGGCTGATGCCGAGCAGCTCAGGATCGGACAGGCACCGCACCGACTCGATCACCGCCTGGTAGTTCGCCATGGGCTCGCCCATGCCCATGAAGACCACGTGCGAAAGGCGCCTACCCTCCACAGCCAGGATGCGGACTGCGTCGACCGCCTGCTCCACGATCTCGTGGGCTTTGAGGTTGCGGCCGAACGGAAACTTGCCGGTGGCGCAGAACGGGCAGCCGATCGGACATCCGGCCTGCGATGAGATGCACAGAGTCGAGCGGTCCGCATAGCGCATGACGACCGCCTCCACCGAGTGGCCGCCGTCCAGCTCGTAAAGCGTCTTGCTCGTGAGCGCGCGATCGGCCTGGGATGTGGCCACCGGCCGCAGCGACGTGATGCGGAACTCACGATCGAGCGCGGAGCGCAGCGCCTTCGGGATGCCGTCCATCTCTTCGAACGAGGCCGCGCCGCGCGCGAGCCAGCCCCACAACTGAGCGCGCCGGTACGTGGGCTCGGCCTGCGACGAGAGCCATGTCTCGAGCTCATTTGCGGAAAGCGACAGGATCGGCGGTCGGTCGGTCACGGGCCCGTCGTGTGGCTGCTGGGACACGCAGTGCACACTACGTCAGACAAAGCGTGGCCCGTAGGCCGGGTTTATCCCGGCCGTCACCCATCGTGCAACTTCCAAGCGCCTGCCAATCGTGGCCAGGAGTCCCACGGCGGAAATCGCAGATTTCCGCCGTATTCATACCGACGAGCGCTCGTAAATCTCTTCGCCCTTGACGCTGCGAACCCTTACGAGTCGATCGTCGATCAGCTTCTTGAGGTGCGCCCGCAGCGTCATCTCCGCCGCGACCATCAGCTCACCCCCCAGCTCCGGCCCGTACACGCGGCGCGTCAGCTCAGGCGCGGTGCCGCGACCGCGCCGCACCTCGCGGAGCACCTGGGCTTCGCGATCAAGCCTGTGCACGCGGTATTCCTCCAGCTTGCCCATTGCATCGGCAACGGGGTCCCAGTGACCTGGAAAGAGAATTCGTGGTTGGAGCGCTGCCACGCGCTCGAGCGAGCGCAGGTATGCGGCCACGTCACCCTCCGGGTACGTCACCATCGAGCTGCCGCGCCCAAGGACGAGATCTCCTGTGAACAGCGCGCGGTCCTCAGCAAGCCAGAAGCTGAGGTGATCGGTGCTGTGGCCGGGGGTGTGGAGTGCCATCACGTTCAGGTTGCCGACACGGATGATGTCATCGTCTCCGACCTCGGGGAAGCGACCCACCGAAGCATGGTGTCGCGACGCCAGGCGCTCGGCCAGCGGCAGGTGGTCGGGGTGGGAGTGCGTGACGAGGACGACGCCTACCGCAGTCGACCCCAGGCGTTTTTCGATGGCCTCGAGGTGCCGCTCGTCGTCAGGACCCGGATCGATGACGACCGCCACCGGCCCCGCGTCGACGATCCACGTGTTGGTGCCCGGCCCGGTGTACGGGCCAGGATTGGGCGCGACGACACGCAGAACGGCAGTCAACGAGAGGGTTGAGCGGGCAGGTAGATGTCGGCGCCACCCGACCGGCCGGCGTCGAGCCAGCCTTCGAGTCGCGTGTCGACGATAAGCCGGATCAACGGCTCGCCCATCTCGGGCACGGCGAGCGGCCGCCGCTCTCTACTCGGGGTCACGCTGACCTTCCACCACGACCCGACCGGCTGCGCGGCGACCGCCATCCCCGGCCCGCCCATCCAGTCCTGGATGCGCGTGAGCGCTTCCACGAGCGCGGGCTCGGAACCCAGCACCACCGCCCCGGCGGGCACATCGCGGTCGGCGCTCGGAAGGGCCAGGTTCAGGACCGCTCCGAGCACGACGCCACGGGGAGCGTCCTTTTGCTGGATGGCTGCCGCCTCGAGGGCCGCCGCACGACGCGCCACCTCCTGGGCCTGCTCGAAGACCGCCTCCAGCAGCTCGGGACGGCCAAACGCCGCCTGGCGAGCCGACTCCTGGAGAGCGAGGACCGCCGAGCGGAGCTTGTGCCCGAGGCGCGCGAGCAGGTGGGCCCGCTGGTCTTCAGCAAGGGACTGGCCGATCTCAGCACATCGCCGCGCCTGCGCCAGCCCTCCATGCTCGGCCCAACCCACCAATCGCCCGTTCAACGACAGGGGTTCCCACGGGCCGCCAGGTGGAGGAAAGTCGCGGTCGGCCGGGCCGTGGCGCGCGTGCTCGGGTATGGATTCCATCCCGCCGCCGACCCTTACCCAGAGGGGCTCGGTCGAAAGCGCATGCCGTCCGGCCACTATCTGGTGGTGGTGACGGAGATTCCCGAGCGCGTCTTGCCCGCCGGCACCGTGATCGCGGGCACGGTGAACTTGAACGTTGTGCCACCGCGGTCGCTCGAGGCCACCCAGATCCGGCCGCCGAAGCTGCGCTCGACGACGAGACGGCAGAGATAAAGGCCGAGGCCGAGACCACCCTGCGACCGGTTGCGTCCGGCCGGCGCGGCCTTCTCGAACAGGCCCTCGACGCTGCCGGCAGCGAGTCCCTGGCCATGGTCTGCGACGGTCACCTCCAGCCAGCCGCGCGACGCGGCGCGCGCTTGCACCGACACCGCGCTCGACGTGTACTCGAGGGCGTTGCCGATGAGGTTGGTGAGCACCTGGGCCAGGTGGGCGGGCTCGCAGAACGCCGGGGCAAGGACCTCCGGCAAATTGACCTCGACCGCCAGGGCGCGCTCCGCGTAGCGGTGGCGGATGACGCCCATCACGCCGTCGAGCGTCGAGGCCACATCGACCGGCTCCGGGATCGGTTCGAAATGGCGCGTCTCGAGCTTGGCGATGATCAGCTGGCTTTCGACAAGGCTCAAGAGCCGGTCGGAGGATTCGTAAGCCTCCTGGAGCAGCTCGCGCCGTCCTGAAGCGTCGATCGAGCTGTCCCACTGCATGATGCCGGCGAGCGTGTTCTTCATCGCGGCGGCGGGGCTGCGGACCTCGTGACCGATCGCGCGGAGCATGAGGTCCTTGGCCTCCAATGCCAGCCTCTGCGCGGTAACGTCCTCGTGCAGCGTGAGGATGCCGGCGGGCTCTCCCTCGAGTCCCGGGATGACGACGCGACGCACATGCACGATGCGCACGGGGTCGCCGACCCGCAGCTCGAGCGTGCCGTCGGCCTGGTCGTCGTCGCTGCGCAAAGCGCCTGCTGCCTCATAGACCTCCGAGACCTTCTGGCCGGGCATGTTCGAAGCCTGGAGGTGATAGATGGCCTCGACCTCGGGGTTGGCGTAGACGATGCGGCCCGCGGCGTCTTCGAGCATGACGCCCACCGGCGAGTGCCGGAGGATCGCATTCATCATCTGGCGCTCGCGCTCCAGCGCGTCGACCAGCTCGAGCTGGCCGATGAGAACCGCCGCCTGGCCGGCGAGAACGGTCGCGAGGCGCCGGGTCTCGGACGCGCCGGCGGTCATCCTCGCCACCAGTAGTCCGACCAACCTGCCCTCGACCTGGATGGGCAGGCCGAACGCATCGGCCGAGGCGCCCAGCAGGTCGAGCAGCGCTCGCATCCGGCGGCCGCCGCTCGTTGAGGTCAGCGCGCGGAGCAGCTGCGCGGGCTCGTCGACCGGCACCCGCGGCGCGGGATCGCCATCGGGCGCGCGGCGGACCAGGTGGCCGTCCTCGAGCAGCCACAGCTCACCGTGGGAGCCCGCCAGCGCGCGCGAGACCAACCTGCCCATCTCCGAGCGCGCGCGATCGGGCTCCGTCGGCGTGAGGTCGGTGAACGCGGCTACGGCTTCGAGCGTACTGATGCGACCGCGCGTCTCCGCCACCAGGCGGGAGTTCTCGATTGCCACCGCGGCGTGCCGCGCGAAGTCGAGCGCAGAAGGCGGCGCGGCCATATGAGTCGCCGCGTGCACAGAGCCGATGGCGCCGACGAGGCGATCCCCGTACCAGAGAGGGATGAGGCTCCAGGCCTGGCCGCCGGCGCTGCCGGCAAGAACCCCTGTCGGCGCCTCCCGCCAGCTCTCCTCGGAGTTGAGGCCGGCCCACGAGAGGACGGACTCGGCCGCCGGGTCGCCGCTGCCGCGGGTGGCGCTGATGCGACCCTCGGTGTCGAACGCCCAGCAGGCGACGCCGGCGGATTCGAGCATCGTGCGTGCCTGGTCGGCGATGTTCGACACGACGCTCATCAGCTCGTGCCCGGCAAGGGCCGCGAGCTCCTGGATGCGGACCGACTGCGCCAGCGCGAGCTCGTTGGCGTGGTGGAGGCGCATAGTCCTGAGGGCGATGCCCACGACGGGCGCCGCCGCCGCCAGCAGCTTGAGGTGGGCCGGCAGGAACCGGCCGCCATCGTCACGCAGTGCCGATATCCCCGCGACGACGCGGTCGCCCTGCACGATCGGCACCCAGACGACCTGGCTCGGCTGGCGCGAGAAGATGTAGTGGCCGACCGGCCCCGCGAGGTCGTCGTCGACAGGTTCCACCGATTCGATGACCTGGCCGCCGGCTGCGATCAGGCGCCTGAAGAACGGCGCCTCGGAGACGGGCGCCGGACCGAGCACGCCGCTAGCACCGCCTCGCTCGCCCGTGAAGCCGACGACGTTGCCACCGACGTCGAGGTATGCCAGCACGACATGGGTGGCGTCGGTGTAGTCGCTGACCGCCCCAAAGACGGCATCGGCGATCTGACTCTCGTCGGAAGCGCCGGCGACGCCCATCTCCAGGACGTGCAGGGCTTCCAGGCGCGCGCGTTCGGCCTGCGCCTCCGCAAAGTGATCCGCGTTGGCGAGCGCGAGGCTCACGTGAGCAGCCACGTCCTGCAGCAGCCTCACGTGCCAGTCATCGAACGCGGACTCGTGGTAGGACTGCAGCGAAAGCATGGCTGTGATGTGATCGCCGCTGAGCACCGGCACCCACACGAAGGATCTCGACACCAGGCGGCTGTCGTCCGGAGGCCCGGACACGAAGACGGCCGCGCCCTGCCCGACGACCCAGCGTTCGCGCTCGAGAGTCTTGCGCTCGAAGGTGCGCCGCCAGGGATTGTTGCGCACCAGCACGGGCTGCCCTGTCTCGTAGGCCTCACGCGAAGGGCCGGTCACCGCGAGAGCGACGGGCGGCACCACCTCTTCGACTCCGGCGACGTACTGGTAGCCCTCGGCCACCGGGCCTTCCTTCGACTGCGTGATTGTCGCGAGGATGAATCCGTCGAAGTCGAGGAAGTGCGCGAGCTCCTCGCGCAGCGTGCGCATGATCGACCAGCGGTCGAGGCTCGACGCCAGCCGGCGGCCGATCGCGTTGACGACCTCCAGGCGACGCCTCTGCCCTTCGATGGCTTCGTAGCTGCGCGCGTTGCGCAAGGCGAGGGTGACCTCATCGCTGACCAGCTCGAGGAAGGCGGCGGTTGACGCCTCATACGCGTAGGACCTCGAGCTCTTGATGCCCAGCGCGCCCCGCACCGCCCCACCTTCTTTGATCGGCACCCACAAGGAAGAGGTCGGTTCGTGGACGAGCACCGGGTGCGGATTCTGGAGCATCGCACGCGCGGCGGCGATCTGTGGCGAGCGCATCGACACCGACCTGGTGGTGGGCGCGGAATCCGCTTCCACGCGCATCACTCGCGCGTTTTCCGACCCCTCGGCAGGTAGCGTGACCATCTCGAGGGTGTCGACCAGGAGCAGCTCTTTCAGGGTTGCGTGCAGCGCGCTCAACACGGTGGTCTCGTCCAGCGTCGACGCCATAGCGCGCGCGATGCTGTTCAGCGCTTCGAGACGCCGGGCCTGGTTGCGAGTCAGCTCGTTGAGGGCGGCGTTGGCGATCAGGACCCCGAGCCGCCGATGCACCTCGTCGAGAAATGCGGTCTCGTTGGCCGGGACGCGGCGGTTGCGGTAGGACTGGTAGATCACGCTGGCGATGACCTCGCCCCGGTGCTCGACCGGCACCCAGATCGAGAGCTTGGTCATGCGGTGTGCGCCCGGGCCCCTTGCCTGCTCCTTTCGCTTGGGGTCGTTGATGATCACGGTGGTGCGCGGGTTCTTGTAGTTGTTGGCAAAGACGGTCCCCGCGATCGGGCGACGGCGCAGGTCCTGCAGCACGCCCAGGTCGATCGCCAGCGAGTGGTACCACCCTTCCCTCTCCAGCACCTGGAGAAGTACGACCCCATAGCCGAAGAGCGGATGCAGGCCTCGATAGAGGACCTGGACGATGTCGGCCTCGGTGACGCAGCTGCTGAGCTCGTGCACCAGCGCGGAAGGAGTCGGGGTCGGCGCCACCTCTTTCAGCCGCCGGGTGGCGGCCGGCCTGACAAGCGCGGCGGGCGCGCGGGCAGCGCGGGGCGCTTTCGCCGGACCCGAACGCGCCCGGTGCGTCATCCGTCGGCGGGCAGGAGCAGCCATTGCCACCGATATACTGCGCCACGAGCGACAGCGTTGCCCTTCACCCCGCCCAAACCGATCGCACCAACCCCGGATGACCTCCGGGGCTCCACAGTCATGGTCGTCGATGACGAGCGCGCGTGGCGGGTCATCCTCGAAACCGACCTGCGCATGCTCGGTTACAAGGTCTCGATGGCGGAGGACGCCGACGAGGCGCTCGAGCGGGCCCAGTCAGACCACCCGGAGGTGGCGATCATCGACCTCATGCTGCCGGAGCCGATGGACGGCTGGGGGCTTCTGAACGAGCTGCGGGCACGTGGGCAGAAGCTGCCCGTGATCTTTTACACCGCGTATCCCGTCTTCCCGTCGGGAACCGACGATCCGGACGTTGTGGGCTACATGAGCAAGGCAGTCGACCGCGCCGACCTCTACGCTCTGTTACCTCCGGCGATCCGGCGCTCCCGCGAGCGCCGAAACGATTCCTAGGCCGTGCCTAGGCGAGTCCGAGGTCGTCGATGAACTCGGTCCAGCTGGCTCCCGCTGCCATCGCCAGCGCAGCCACGAAAGCAAGTGCAAAGGCGATGCGTAGTACCTTGAGCTTCCAGGTCATCCCGAATTCACCCCTTGGTTTTACCAACTACTGCCAGACTCAGCCGAGAGTATGCGCCGGACCCGGCGAGATTGAATGTTCACAGTTCGCCAATAATCGTTAAGAATCGTGTAGGACAGACCTTGGAAAATCCCAGCTTTGGGCGCCAGCGCAGCAAAACCCGGGAGGTGCGGCTTCCGCCGCTGCCGCCCGGCCTCGAGGTCTACCGGCCGGCCGAGGTCCTCGGCTCGGCGGTGCTGGTGGTCGAGGACGAGGCGGCGATGCAGCAGCAACTTAGGATCGACCTCCACGACCTCGGCTACCGGCCCTCGGGATCCTCCTCGGCGCCGGAGGCGATGGAGATGCTGTCGCGGGAGCGGGTGGCGGCCGTGCTGCTCGACCTGGTGCTCGACGAAAGCGAGGACTCTGGCTTCGAGCTGCTGACCTGGATCCGGGAGCACCACCCCGGCCTGCCCGTCATCGTCCTGTCGGCCGCGCAGGTCAACTCGGCCGCCATCCGCCGGGCGTACGAGCTCGGGGCCAGCTCTTATTTCGTGAAGGGCAACGTCCCGATGGCCCATATCTACTCCGACCTGGCCGCCCGCCTGGTCGAGCGCGGGACGGGCCGGCCGGGAAGCTACAAGTTCGGACGCCTGGAGTTCGACCCGATGCGGCGCTCGGTCAAGCTCGGCGTGAACGAGATCCGCCTCACCCCGCAGCAGACCGCTCTCGTGCTCCACCTGGCGCAGGGGTCGAAGCCCGCGACTGCGCGCGACCTGATCCAGGCCGGGCTGTTCCGCACCGACGCCGCCCACTCGACCGTGCACTCGGCTCTCCTAACGTTGCGGCGGCGACTCGACGAGCTGGAAGACGGGCTGGGGCCCAACTTCGTGCGGGCGACCGCGCGTGGCTACAACCTGGTTTCCGTCCCATGAGCGAGGGGACGACGCCGCTACCGAGCCGCTCCGTGATCGATGAGGTGATCGAGCTTCGCCGCCACTTTCACCGGCACCCGGAGATCAGCTTCAGCGAGCACGCAACGAGCACGCGGTTAGGCGAGCGGCTGCGCGAGCTGGGTCTCGAGCTGAAGCGCTGTCCGACCGAGACGGGAGTGGTGGCGTTGCTCGACACGGGCAAGCCCGGCAAGACCGTGATGCTGCGCGCTGACATCGACGCTCTGCCGATCCACGAAGAATCAGGCGTCAAGTTTGCATCCGGCACCGACGGCCGCATGCACGCCTGCGGCCACGACGCGCACATGGGGATCATGGTCGGGGTCGCGCGCACGCTCGTGGATCGGATCTGGGACGTGGGCGGCCGCTACCTGTTCGTCTTTCAGCCCGCGGAAGAGATTGTCAGCGGCGCCAAGGCGATGATCGCCAACGGCCTGCTCGACGACCATCACCCCGACTCGGTGATCGGGCTGCACATCACCAGCTTCACGGATTCCGGGACGGTGATCACGAGGCCTGGGCTGATGTGGGCGGGCTCGGACGCGTACGAGATCAATTTCGCGGGGCCGGGCGGACATGGCGGCATGATGGGCCGGCGTGGCAATGTCCTCTCTGCGCAAGCCTTCCTCATCGAACACCTCCACACCGTGGTCGAGGGTCTCGAGCACGACGGCGTGCAGTGCCATACGACGGTGGGGAACATCTTCAGCGACGGCGCCTGGAACATCGTCCCGCGCGGCGTCTCGGTCAAGGGGAGCCTTCGCACCTTCACGCCCGCGCTGCGCGAGGAGGCTTTGGGGCGGCTGCGCGACCTGTTGCGCGAGGTGGATGGAGAGTTCGAGGTGCGCTCGACTCTCGAGTTGGTCCATGGAACGGTGCCACTGATGAACGAACCCAACGTCACGCGAACCGTGCTCGACGTGGCGCGCTCGCTGATCGGCGACAAGGCGAGCGTGCTCGGCCGCCCGCTGACGGTCAGCGACGATTTCGCCGAGTTCCTGACGCGGATCCCGGGCTGCTACTTCATGCTCGGGGCGATGCCGCCCGGAGACACGCCGCCCGCGCACCATTCACCAGGATTCCGCATCGACGAGAGCGCGCTCGAGATAGGGGTCAAAGTTCTCGCCGGCACGGCGGCGCGGCTCGCGGCGGAATAGCGAAGTCCTTTCGTGCTCGTCCTGGTCCCTTTCGTCCTCGGGCTGGGGATCGGCGTCGCCGCCGGCGGGAAGATCAGCAACCTCGCCAACCTAAGCTTTCGATGGCCGTGGTTCGTACTGGCCGTGTTGGTCATCAGGGAAGCCGTCCTGATCAAGCCGCTGAACCAGGTCGACGGCCTTCAGTACGTGTACGCGGCCGCCCTCGCGGCGCTGGTCGCCTGGACCGTGTGGCACGTGAAGCGGTTGCCCGGAGTCTGGGTGGTCACCACCGGCGCGGCGATGAACCTGGTGGCCATCCTGGCCAACGGCGCGCGTATGCCAGTGGCGCCGGGCCTCGCTGGCGCCCTCGTTCAGCGTGGCCATATCGGTCCGTACGTGTTGATGGGGCCGGGCACCAACCTGAATTGGCTGGCGGACTGGATCGGGTTCCCGTGGCCGGTCCGAGGCGCCTACAGCCCCGGCGACCTCGTGATCGCCGTGGGGATAGGTATCGTTGTGCTTTTGGCCACAGTTCAGGGGCCGGCCGCAGGTACTAAGCTGGATGAAACCTCAAGCCGTATAGGGAGATAGCCCGCCGTGATCATCTTCTGGATCTTCACGCTTTTCGTCGGCGCCTCCGCATTCGCGTTTGCGGACATCTACATGCAGTTCGGGTTCGGCTGGTCGATCGTCTACTCGATCGTCGCCATGCTGCTGTTCCGCGGCCTGCTCAGCATCGCGCGCCGGTGGCTGATAGTGCGCGAACGCATCGTCCCCCAAGCCGATGTGCTGGCGCGGACGGTAGAGACCAACCGCGCGGTCTTCTGGAAGCGCGCCGTCGTCCTCTCGCTCGTGCCGATCATCTACTTCGGCGCGGGCTACGTCATGTTCGGCCTGCTGCCGGAAGATGCGCTGGCGGCTCTGCCGCAATTCCTGCAGCTTGCGCTGACCCAGCTCGTGTATCTGTTCTTCCTCCTCGGCGCCAACTTCATGCTCTTCTTCGGCCCCTTCTACCTCTACACGCGCATCGGCAAGACGATGATCAACCCCGACGACGCCAACTTCGGGGTGAGCATGGAAGATGTCCGCGGCCAGAAGGCGGCGGTCGGCGAGATGAAGAAGATCCTGCGGCTCATCGAGCACGGCAGGCTGTTTGTCAAAGCCGGAGGCAAACGCGAGCGCGGGGTGCTCATGGTGGGCCCTCCGGGCACAGGTAAGACGATGCTCGCCAAGGCGATCGCCTCTTCGCTCCACGTCCCCATCTACATCGCGAGCGGCGGTTCGTTCGCGGGCATGTTCATGGGCATCGACGCACTTAGCGTCTACTTGATGGTTCGCGCCTCGCGCAAGCGCGCGAAGGTGTGGGGCGGATGCATCGTGTTCATCGACGAGATCGACGCCCTCGCGCAGAGGCGTGGTGGCATGGGCGGCGGCGGCGGAATGATCGGCGGGATGGGCATGATGGGCGGTGGGCAGCTTGGGCTCAACATGCTCCTCGTCCTGATGGACGGCATCGACAACCCGCCCTTTTTCGTGCGGCAGGGTCGTGCGCTCGTCAACCTGACGCTCGACGGCCTTTTCCTGCCGAGGGTAATCGGGTTCAACGGCACCAGGCTGAACCTGCGGATCCCACCGCTGAAGGCTCCGGCGTACAACATCATGTTCATCGGCGCCACCAACCGTCCATCCGTGCTGGACGAAGCGGTGACGCGGCCCGGCCGTTTCGGCCGCCAGATCGTGTTCCTGATGCCCAAGCGCGAGGCTCGCAAGGACATCGCCGCGCTCTACTTCGACAAGAAGCGGCACGACCCCGCGCTCGACTCGACGAGCCGTCGCGAGGAGTTTGCACGGATCACGGAAAACTACTCACCGGCGGACATCGAGCAGGTGCTATCCCTCGCACTCCTGTATGCCTTCGAGGCTGGACGCGACTCACTCAACTGGAATGACATCCGCGAGGCGATGGGCAACGTCGAGGCCGGCCTCGCGATACCGGTCGAGTACAACGAGCGTGACAAGATCGCGATCGCCCGCCATGAGCTCGGACACGCTGTGGCATCGACTTTCTTCAAGTCGGACTACGCACATGTCCGGTTGTCGATCCGGCGACGAGCAAGCGCTCAGGGTGAGATCGGCGGTTACCACCTTTCCCTACCGTCAGAGGAGCAGTGGGGCGGGTCGAGGTTCCGCTCGCAGCTCGCCGCCGACATTCGCCACGACCTCGGCTCCATCGCGTGTGAGCGCGTTTTCTACGGCGAGAACTCGGCGGGTGTTTACCAGGATCTGCGCATGGCCACCGCGATGGCCTGCCGGATGGTGGGCACCATAGGGATGGGCCCCGAAACTCTCGACCCTGAGATGTCGGGCAAAGCGGCAAACATCGGCGAGCAGCTGATTTCTGTTACCGAAATCACGCAGGGACAGCACGAACAATCGACCTGGGAGGGAGCGGTCCTTCACAACCCGCGTTCACGGCGCATCGTGGCCCAACTCCTGGGAGCGGCGTACATCGACGACTGGCGGCTGATGAAAGTCAACAAAGAAGCCATCGATCAGGCCGCCGAGTCCCTGATCGCGCAGGGCGGCGAGTTGATGGGCGACGAGATCAGCGGCCTTCTGGACTCGGTCGGCCTTCGCGCGCCGACCGCGGCCGACCCCTACCCGGAGGACCTGCCTGTAGTGCCGGACCAGCGGGTCGACCTCACCGCCGTCCAGGGGTCCGCCTGAGCCGGTTTCCCGCGGCGGCCCTCGTCGCGCTCCTGCTGCTGGCGCTGCCGGCACGCTCGGTTGTCGCACAGGATCCGCTGGTGCCGCCGACTGCCCATCACGAGGCGGCGCGGATCATGAGCGCGGAGGTTGTCATGGCGCAGGCGCAGGCGCAGCTCCAGGCCCTCCAGGCGGAGACGCCGCCCACCGCGCTCGCCGATCACATCCGCTGGGAGCTCTCGATGGAGGCCGCCGCGTACGCGTATCGCCAGGCCGCGCGCCAGGAGGAGCTGCGTGTCTACGAGGTCGCGAGCTACGCCAGCGTCCGGGCGGCGGTCATCCCGTTGCTCCCCGCCCAGGTTGCCCGCCCTCTAGACAGCGCCGTCGCGGGCCTCCATTCCCTGTACGCGCTGGCGGGCATCGACGAGTACTACCTGGTCAACGTGCACTTCGTTCACCCGTATGCCGATGCCGCGCCGGTCGATTCGCTGCGGGCCTACTACGCCGAGGCCCAGCGGCTCTACGGCGTCGATCCGAGCTACCTAGCGTCCATCAACTACATCGAGAGCAACTTCGGCCGGGTCAACGGGCCGTCGTCAGCCAACGCGATGGGGCCGATGCAGTTCCTCCCGGGCACCTGGGCTCAGTTCGGCAATGGCGGCAACATCATGGACCCGCATGACTCGATCCTCGCCGCAGCTCGCTATCTCGTCCACAACGGCGCGCCCGCCAACATGCGCAACGCGATCTTTCGCTACAACAACGACTACGACTATGTGGACGCGGTGGTCTACTTCGCCAACGCCTTTCGAGCCGACCCCAAATGGCTCGACCGGATGTACTACTGGAACACCACCGGCTAGGGGCCCGAACTCGCGAGCCCGCCATTGTTAGAGTAAGTACTCATGGAGTACCGGATCGAACAGTTGGCCCGGGCGGCAGGCGTGGCCGTGGACACGATCCGCTTCTACCAGGGCAAGGGCCTGCTCGAGTCCCCGCGCCGTGAAGGTCGCGTGACCTGGTACGGGGAAGGCCACCTGGACCGGTTGCGCCGCATTCGCGAGCTCCAGCAGAGAGGCTTCACGCTGACCGTGATACAGAGATTCCTGGCCGGAGAGCTCGAACCGTCTGACGAGGGGCTCGTGGCCGCGGTCACCAGGCCCCCGGCGCCGCAAACTCTCACGCTGGCGGAGCTCTCGGAACGCAGCGGAGTGGCCGAGCCGCTCCTGGCGAGCCTTGAGCAGGCAGGACTCCTGGTGCCCATCGAAGGCGGCGACGAGGCGCGCTACCCGTCCGACGACCTCGACGCCATCGCGGCCGGCATGAAGCTGATCGCGGCCGGCATACCGTTGGGCTCCCTGTTGGAGCTCGGCAAGGAGCATGCGGCGAACGTCGACCGCACGGCGCGCCAGGCCGTCGACCTGTTCGACCACCACGTGCGCGAGCGCATCCAGGCCGAGGGCGGCGAGACCGAGGCGGCCGAGCGCAAGCTGCTCGCGCTCTTCACCGAGCTGCTCGAAGCGAGCGGCACGCTCGTCCGGCATCACTTCGAGCGAACGCTCCTGCGCGCAGCGCGTGAGCACATCGAGAAACGGTAGTGATAGCGACCTCACCGGTGCGCACGTGGGAGCTCGAGCGCACGCCCGACCTCGTCGATCTCGTGAGCGCGGCCCGCGACGCAGGGCACGAGGTGCTGCTCATCGAGCGACCGATGCCGGACGCGGTCAGCGTCGCCGCGCTTGGCCGCGCATTCGACATCGTCGCCGCCGCGGGCGGGGTGGCACTCGAAGATGCGGGCGGCAAAGTCATCGATTTCGAGCCTGGGGTCGACCGGCTGGTCGCCGCGGCGCGAATGTGGCGCCGGGTGAGCGCGGCCCTCGCGCCAGGCGCCGCGCCGGCAGGTCCAGTCGCGGTGGGAGGTTTCGCCTACAGGCCCGACCGCGATCCGGGCGGGCCGTGGTCGGGCTTCCCAGCCCTTCTCTTTCGCGTGCCCGCGCTGGCCGTGATGAGGACCAGGGGCCGCACGTTCGCCATCGCGGCCGTCCCTGACGCCGCGGATCTGCTCGAGCTGGAGCCGCCGAGAATCAACGCGCCCGCGGCGCGCAAGCTCGAGGTCACGCCGCTCCGTAATCCAGTTGCCTGGACCGCGGCGGTCGAGTCGGCCGCTGCGCGCTTGCGCGCAGGCGAAGCCGGGAAAGTGGTCCTCGCCCGCGAGGTCATGGCGCGTGGCGACGGCGTCGTCGCCGCGGCGCGGGTGGCGCGCTCCCTCCGCTCCGGCTATCCGTCGTGCTTCATCTATCTGGTCACGGGCGCGGACGGCACCGCGTTCGTCGGCGCGTCACCTGAGCTCCTCGTGCGGCGCTCAGGCACTCGCGCCTACGCACAGCCGATGGCGGGATCCGTGGCGCGCGGCGCCACCGAGGCGGACGATGACCGGCTCGCGCGCCAGCTCGAGGAGAGCGCCAAGGACGGTGCCGAGCACCTGCTAGTCGCGAACTTTGTCGTCGACGCATTGAAGCCGTTCGCGGAGACGGTCTCGGCGCGATCGCCGGAGGTCGTTCGATTCACCAACATCCAGCACCTTGCGACCACGGTCACCGCAGACCTCCGGGCCCCGGCCGCGGATGCGCTCCAGCTAGCCGCAGCCCTCCACCCCACACCGGCTGTTGGCGGCTGGCCGCGCGCGGCCGCCGACGCGCTCATCGACGAGCTCGAGGCGATGGATCGCGGCTGGTATGCAGGCGCGGTGGGCTGGATGGATGCAAGCGGAGATGGGGAGTTCGCCGTCGCGCTTCGCTGCGGCCTCCTCTGGGAAGACGGCGCGCGCCTCTACGCCGGTGTTGGCGTGATGCCCGATTCGGACGCGGCTCGCGAGCTGGAGGAGACGGAGTTGAAGTTCAAAGCCCTGCTCACCGCGCTCGCATGAAGGTGGAGATCAACGGCGCGCACATCCACTACAGGCGCGAAGGGAGTGGGTTTCCAATCGTGATGCTGCACGCCGGCGTCGCCGACTCGCGCATGTGGCAGCCTCAAGCGGACGAATTCGCCACGCATTTCGATGTGATCAGGCCCGACATGCGCGGCTTCGGCGATTCCGAGCTGCCGCCTGTTCCATGGACGCCCCGCGACGACCTTCTTGCATTGATGGATGTGCTGCGCATCAAACCGGCGCACCTGGTCGGGTGTTCGATGGGCGGCTCGCTTGCCATCGACTTCGCCATCGACCATCCCGAGCGCGTATCAAAGCTCGTCCTGGTCGGCGCCGGCTTGAGTGGCGCGAAACAGGACCCGCGGCACGAAGGGCTGTATGCCGAGGTGATGGCCGCGGATGAGCGCGGCGACATGAACGCAGTGAATCAAGCCGAGATGTATCTGTGGCTGGACGGTCCACATCGAGCTCGAGGGTATGTAGCCCAGCCGCTGCGCGACCTCTTTCTGGACATGAACGGCAAGAACCTGGACGCCGATTGGAGCAAGGCACCGATGCAGGCACTCGAACCAGGCGCGGCGAATCGGCTGAGTGAGATCACCGCTCCGACGCTGGTGATCGTCGGCGATGCGGACCTCGAGCCGATACGGGAGACGGCCGACTTGCTCGCGTCCTCCATTGCCGGCGCGCGGAAGAAGGTCATCCACGACGCGGCGCACCTACCCAACCTCGAGCACCCGGAAGAGTTCAACCGGATCGTTCTGGACTTCCTTAAAAGCTAGGAACGAAGCGCGGCGGCCGCGGCCTCCCAGCACAACCGGTGGCCGCTCACGCTGTCATCGCGCTTGAACCGCACGACCACCATGGTCGGCGTCGCCTTCTCGATGGCGTCGCTGATGGCGGGCTCGAGACCTGATCGATCGGTGACCGGGCTGTAGACAAGACCGTACAGGCGCGCGATCTGTGCGAAATCCAGCCCGAGCGGGGTCGCGAAAATCTCCTCGAAGACGTCCGGGTGCTGAGCCTGCGGCAGGAAGTTGAAGACCCCGCCACCATTGTTGTCACAGACGACCACCGTGGCTTTGACTCCATGCCGGCCGATCGCCCACAGCCCGTTCATGTCGTGATAGACGGACAGATCGCCGAGCAAGAGAACGGTCGGCACCTCGCTGCGGCCGGTGGCGACTCCGAGGCCGGTGGATACGAGCCCGTCGATGCCGCTCGCGCCGCGATTGCCGTAGAAACGCTGCAGCGGCTTGGACAGCGGCCAGAAGCTGTCCGCGGCGCGGATCGGCATGCTCGAGCCGACGAAGACCTGGGCCGGATCGGGGAGGCGAGCGGCCAGCGCGCGCACGATGTGTCCTTCGTGCAGCGGCGTGGAGATGAGCGTCGCCGAGATCGCTGCCGCCGCCTTTTTTCCCGCCGCCACCCATTCGTCGCGCCAGACGGTGCGATTGACCGGGGGCAGCGCCTCCAGCAGCGCCTGCGGATCACAGGCGACTACGTTGCGCGCCACGTAGTCCTGGTCGTGCCATGAGCGGTCGGGGTCGATGAGAAAGGTCGGGGGTGACGCGGCGGCAAGCCACGCATTGAGGGCACGCGAGGTTGGCGTGGCGCCGATCCGAATCACCAGGTCCGGTCCATGCTGCAGAGACCAACCGGCGCGCAGCAGGGCCTCGTATGACTCGACCGCGCCGCCCGTCTCGGCCCGCCGGAGCTGCGAGCCGGGCTCCGCCACGACCGGCAGCCCGAGCCGCATGAGCGCCGGCGCGAGCCGCTCGCCATCCCTCATCTCGCCCGCCACGACCAGCGGCCGCCGCGCGCGCTGAAGGGCTGACGCCAGTGCCGCCAGCTG
>WNFD01000402.1_pt1 | contig 42644 bp, 37 predicted proteins | sample 5400491 | NCBI WGS metagenome assembly WNFD01 (sample SAMN13153343, study PRJNA577476) | soil metagenome | isolation source: 120 cm saprolite under Douglas fir tree site 2 hole 2 replicate 2 | place: USA:California | collected 2015-04-18
TGCACTATTCTTCACGGGAAAAGTGCCTTCGACTCGCGGCTGATAGGTCCCTAGACAAGTCCTATTCTTCCAGGTCAGAGGCACTTTTTAATTCGAACGGTGACGCCGGGCTAATCCCAGACGAAAGCCCGAGGCTAGTGGCCGTCCGGACGGATGGCGAGTTCCTGTACCGGACCGCGTCCGCGCGCCGCTTCTGGGCGGGCGTCGCCGCTGCCCGCAAGACCACCGGACAGCGCGGGCTGTGCCTTGTGTGCGGATGCATCGGAGACATGCTCAAGACGATGCCCCGGCAGCTTCCCGCCAGGCTGGTGCCGCAGGCCACCCAGGCATCCGCCCTGGTGAGCATCAACAAGGCCACCCACGGGTTCGACCTTTGCGAGGAACTGGTCCACACCCCGATCTGCGCTTCCTGCGGGCTGTCGGCCATGAGTGCCCTTGAGAGCCTGCTCGACGACCAGTGGAAGAGCGCGATCACCTCACAGAACAGCCGGCTGGCCTGGTGGGTGACCGATGACGTGCCGTTCAGCCTCGAAGGGCTCGATGACCCAGATCCGGAGCAGGTAGCGCACCTGCTCGCCAGTCCGCTGCGTGGCCGGCCTGCGGCCGGTGTCGATGATGGGCAGTGGCCGATGTTCTGCGGGCTCGTGATCGGCGGGAACGTGTCCAGGATCGTGGTACGGGAATGGATCGAGCTTCCGCTGCCGCGCATCCAGGAGAACCTGCGGGCCTGGTTTGACGACCACCAGATCGTCGACTTCTGGACCGGCGACCTGCGCTACGTGGGCATCACCCGGATGACCACGGTCGCCGGCCGCTGGATCCGGGGCATCGGCGGCGGCGCCGGGTCCTATGCCCGCTTCGGTACCCCCGGCTCGGACCGGCCCGACGGCCTGCACCGGGCGCTGCTGCGCAGCGCGCTACTGGCCAAGCCGCTGCCGCCAAGACTGCTCGCCCACCTTGTCCATCGCATCCGCACCGACGGGCGGCTCGATGCCGAACGTGCCGCACTCCTGCGGCTCGCGCTGCGGCGCCGCCCAGAACTTCCACTCTCTGATCGGGAGGCGTATATGCCAACCCTGAACCCCGCCGATCGCAAGCCCGCTTACCTTGCGGGTAGGACCTTCGCCGTGCTGGAGGACATCCAGCTCTCCGCTGCCTACGCCAGCGGGGAGGACCCTCCCAACGTCACCTTCACCGACCGCTACTTCAGCCGGGCCGTCATCAGCCCGGCGGTTGCCCTGACAGCCGGGCAGCGCGTCGCCCCCGCCTGGCTGAAACGACTCCGTCGTGCCCGGCCCGACTGGGCCGAGCGTGCCAAGATCCTGCTGACCGACCGGTTCGATGAACTCGCCCAAGCCGGTGGCATCCCGCACGGCACAGTGCTGGCCGATCAGACGGCGTTCATCCTCGGCTATCACCAGGAGCGGGCAGCCCTGCGCGCCAAGCGCTCAGCCCGTAATGCCTCCGGCCAGGACCCGACCACCAATGACGAAGGAGCACCCGAATGAGCGCTCACCTGGATCCCGCTGTCCGCCACGACATCGTGGTGCTGTTCGACGTGACCGACGGCAATCCCAACGGCGACCCGGATGCGGGCAATCAGCCCCGCACCGACGATGAGACGGGGCAGGGCCTGGTCACCGATGTGGCCATCAAGCGCAAGATCCGCGACGTGATCCCTGAGGTCAAGCCGGGGAACGACCGGTACGGCATCTTCGTGGAGGCCGGCCATGCGCTCAACACGCGTATCGCCGAGGCGAAGGCGGCAGCCCCAGGGACCGAACGGGCTGCCCAGCAATGGCTGTGCGATCGCTATTTCGACATCCGCACTTTCGGCGCCGTGCTCAGCACCGGCAAGAAGGAGGAGGGCAGCAAGAGTGCCGGTGCCGGCCAGATCCGTGGCCCCCTCCAGTTCACCTTCGCCCGCAGCCTGCATCCGGTGCTGCCCAGTCCTCACACGATCACCCGGGTCACCCAGACCAAGCCGGAGGACCTCGCCAAGGGTGAGCGCACCGAGATCGGCTCCAAGTGGACTGTCCCTTACGGGCTGTACCGGGCGCACGCCTATTATTCGGCCAGCCGCGCCGCCACCACCGGAGTGACCAGCGAAGACTTGGCCGCGCTGTGGGACGCCATCGGATGGATGCTCGACCATGACCGTTCCGCCGCCCGCGGCGAGATGCGACTGTGCGGCCTTTACGTGTTCAGCCACCCAAATGCCCTCGGAGCCGCCCGTGCCACGAGTCTCACCGACCGCATCGATCTGAAGCTCGCGGACGCGGACAAGGCACCCCGCCACTATCTCGACTACCAGCGCACGATCGACGACAAGGATCTTCCGGCTGGCGTCACTTTGTGGCGAGGCATCGACCTGTGGCCGTGACCACGGGCAGCCACGTTGCGGGGGATGCCGGGGATGCGGGGGATGCGAGGGATGCCGAAATGGTCAGCATCCCCCTGTCCGCCCTGGAGCATGTGGCTTACTGCCGACGCCAGGCTGCGCTGATCCACATCGAGGCAACCTGGTCCGACAGCGGCGACACCGTGCGCGGCGACTTCCTCCACCGCGGAGTCGACCTGCCCGGCGCGGTACGCCGCCGCGGCGTCATCTCTGTGCGAGCGCTGCCCGTGCACAGCATTCGCCACGGGCTGCACGGCGTCTGCGATCTGGTCGAGTTCACGGGTAGTGAGGCAGCGCCTGTCGAGTACAAGCTCGGCCGCTACCAGCCTGGTGGCCCAGCTGACCTGCAGGTCGCGGGGCAGGCCGCGTGCCTGGCGGAGGCCGGATACCAGGTCCCCGCCGGATACGTCTACTCGGCAGCCGACCGGCGTCGCCACCAGGTAGCCATCACCGGGGAGCTGCTTGACCGCATGCGTGCCGCTGCCGAGGATATGCGAGCGCTGCTGGCCGCCGAGCGGCTGCCTGCCGCGCACAACGACCGGCGCTGCCGCCGCTGTTCGCTACGCGATGACTGCCTGCCCGAGCTGACCTGCGATTCGCAAGCCTCCTCAGTCGTGTTCTTGCCACGCCCGCTGGGAGAGTGGCGTGACTGAGCTGCTCAACACTCTGTACGTGCAGACTGCGGGAACCAGCTTGCATCTGGAGGGCGACACCGTCAGGATCTTCCATCCCGACCAGCCCGGTCGCAAGATCCTCCCGTTGGGCCGCATCGATCATGTGGTTCTCTTCGGCGGTGTCACGGCCTCGGATGACCTGTTGCTACGATGCGCCGACGACCGTCGCTCCGTCAGCTGGCTCACCGGGTTCGGGCGCTTCCGCGCCCGGCTCTGCGGGCCGACCGCTGGCAACCCGCTGCTGCGCCGCGCTCAGCACCGTGTCTATGACGACCGGGCGCAGCGCCTCAGCATCGCCAAGCGTATGGTCACCGGAAAGATCCATAACGGCCGGCAGGTGCTGCTTCGCGCCGCACGGGACGCCACTGGCGTCAGCCAGACCAGACTGCGCGCGGCGGCTGAACGCAATGCCGACACGCTCGCCTCCGTAGAAAAGTCCGCCGATATCGATGCCCTGCTGGGCGCCGAAGGCACGGCCGCCAGAGCCTATTTCGCGGCATTCCCCGCCATGTGCCCCAGCGCGAACAGCCCCTTCGAACGCTCCCGCCGACCACCAGCCGACCCGGTCAACTGCCTACTGTCGTTCCTGTACGGGATGCTGCGTGTCGCTGTGCACGGCGCACTCGAACAAGTCGGCCTCGATCCCTACATCGGCTATCTGCATGGCGTACGGCCAGGAAAACCCGCCCTCGCCCTCGACCTGATGGAAGAGTTCCGCCCACTGCTCGCCGACCGCCTAGCCATCACCTTGATCAATCGCAAGCAAGTGGAGGAGAGCGACTTCGAACACCTCCCCGGCGGTGCGGTACGCCTTACAGACAACAGCCGCCGCGACATCCTCAACGCCTGGCAACGCAGCCGCGAGCGCATGTGGCCGCACGTGCATCTGCACCGGGACATCCCTGCCGCGACCCTTCCCCTAGTCCAGGCCCGACTGCTCGCCCGCCACCTGCGCGGCGATCTCGACGAATACCTGCCCTGGACAGTGAACTGACGTGGATCTCCTGGTCACCTACGACGTCGAGACCGTCACCCGGGCAGGGCAGGCACGACTACGCCGGGTCGCCAGGGTCTGCGAAGCCTACGGTCACCGAGTACAGAAGTCCGTCTTCGAGATCGTCTGCCAGGAGACGGGCAAGCTCCGCCTCCTCGCGGCACTGCAGGACATCATCGACCCCGAACACGACAGCATCCGCATCTACCTCCTCCCGGCCCGTGCACTCGACGACGTGGAACACCTCGGCACCCCCCGGGCCTTCGACCCCCGGGGCCCTTTGGTGATCTAGGAACCCCAAGTCCCCGCACGACGCGCCACACATTCCCCAGCGCTAACCGGAACCATCCGGACATCTCCCGCTCATCATGCAGGCTCCCCGCCAGCCCAGCCACCTATAATCGCAGTTCCAGAACCCCAGCACCGGCCATTCCAAGTCGGTGAGGATCGCAACACGGATCTTGCGCATCATACGTAGGACGTCTCGGTACCAGCACCGGCCATTCCAAGTCGGTGAGGATCGCAACTGACGATGACACTGGATCAATGCTCACCGCTGAGCCCCCAGCACCGGCCATTCCAAGTCGGTGAGGATCGCAACGCCGAGGACCAGGCCAGACGCCTGACGCCTGTCACGCGACCAGCACCGGCCATTCCAAGTCGGTGAGGATCGCAACATACAGGTGACAGGTAAGCAGTACCCATCCCCCGGTTACCAGCACCGGCCATTCCAAGTCGGTGAGGATCGCAACCTATACGAGCACCTCCCCGCCATCCATCACCAAAACCTCCAGCACCGGCCATTCCAAGTCGGTGAGGATCGCAACCGCGGCCTCATACTCGTCAGGTTCGGCGTCGGCCGGGCCAGCACCGGCCATTCCAAGTCGGTGAGGATCGCAACACTCGCCTACGGCGGCGAAGAGCGGAGCGATTCGACTTCCAGCACCGGCCATTCCAAGTCGGTGAGGATCGCAACGTCCTGGCCATCGGTATCCCGGCGTCGTTGTGGCCAACCAGCACCGGCCATTCCAAGTCGGTGAGGATCGCAACGAGAGGGCCACCAGCGCGGCACGGGCCAGCTACCCGCCAGCACCGGCCATTCCAAGTCGGTGAGGATCGCAACGTGTGGCGCGGCGTCGTGCCCTGGCACAAGCCCAGCGCCAGCACCGGCCATTCCAAGTCGGTGAGGATCGCAACTTCAGCCTGCGCCCGAAGTACTTCACGGCGAGCATGTCCAGCACCGGCCATTCCAAGTCGGTGAGGATCGCAACTGGACCCACAGCACGGGGTCGTCCGCGTAGCGCGCGGCCAGCACCGGCCATTCCAAGTCGGTGAGGATCGCAACCCCGTACGGCGCTGAGTCAGCCCGTGACCAGCTCAACCAGCACCGGCCATTCCAAGTCGGTGAGGATCGCAACCCCGGTGATGGCCTCGACAATGGCTGAGTACGCAACTCCAGCACCGGCCATTCCAAGTCGGTGAGGATCGCAACTAGCCACTACGGGGAAGAAGAGCGCCGATATGACAGCCAGCACCGGCCATTCCAAGTCGGTGAGGATCGCAACCAGTACCCCCCTCCAACCGGTTCTGAACCGGTTCTGCCAGCACCGGCCATTCCAAGTCGGTGAGGATCGCAACTTACTGGCACGCCCGTTACCTGTCACATGTTTTTTTACCAGCACCGGCCATTCCAAGTCGGTGAGGATCGCAACATGTGGCGCGAGCTGAAGACCGGGAGCGGCGTGCTCCCCAGCACCGGCCATTCCAAGTCGGTGAGGATCGCAACGGGGGCAGCGCGGCAATATCGAACTCGGGCTTGAAACCAGCACCGGCCATTCCAAGTCGGTGAGGATCGCAACTCTTTACTGTCAGGTTATCCGGACTTGCCACATTTGGAGCCAGCACCGGCCATTCCAAGTCGGTGAGGATCGCAACCTCGCGGGAAAGATAACAGAGGCGGAAGCCTCGCCAGCACCGGCCATTCCAAGTCGGTGAGGATCGCAACTTCATACCTGAGATTATCGCGCTACGGCAGGCACGCCAGCACCGGCCATTCCAAGTCGGTGAGGATCGCAACGCTGCCGACAGGATTGCGACACGGAACGTGGCCTCAATCCAGCACCGGCCATTCCAAGTCGGTGAGGATCGCAACGGCTTCGTATCCGGCGGGAGGTCTGCTTCTCTCGCGACCAGCACCGGCCATTCCAAGTCGGTGAGGATCGCAACGAGAACCGGCCGGTCGGGGAGATCCTCGGCCCCGACCAGCACCGGCCATTCCAAGTCGGTGAGGATCGCAACGTGAAGTGCCCCCCGAAGGATGACTCCTACCGGGACATCCAGCACCGGCCATTCCAAGTCGGTGAGGATCGCAACGCGTTCTTCCGCTCGTTGTCAGCTTCGCTGGCGCGCAGGCCCAGCACCGGCCATTCCAAGTCGGTGAGGATCGCAACAGCGGTCGAGCTCGGCAAGCTCCCGCGCCCGCCCGCCAGCACCGGCCATTCCAAGTCGGTGAGGATCGCAACGGCGGGTGGCCGGGGTGCCCCGCGGAGGATTACCTGCCAGCACCGGCCATTCCAAGTCGGTGAGGATCGCAACGACAGTGGGGAGTGTGGCTAGTCGGGCAACGTCGCGCCAGCACCGGCCATTCCAAGTCGGTGAGGATCGCAACCATAGCTAGCGTGAAAGCCGAGTAGCGCCAGTACCGAAGCCAGCACCGGCCATTCCAAGTCGGTGAGGATCGCAACAAGCCTGTATGAGGTGAGCCATGCGGCTCGCCCGTTTCGCCAGCACCGGCCATTCCAAGTCGGTGAGGATCGCAACCCGGTCAAAGGCCTTCCGGGCGCCCCCGTCCTCGCGGCGCCAGCACCGGCCATTCCAAGTCGGTGAGGATCGCAACCGGCACCACGCTTGACTATGCGGCACAGCATGGGCAACCAGCACCGGCCATTCCAAGTCGGTGAGGATCGCAACTCCTTTGGCGTGGTGTCCTCGACGGCGGGCGGCGGGGCCCAGCACCGGCCATTCCAAGTCGGTGAGGATCGCAACTTATGCCATTAGCGATAGTGCACGGCAGTGCACGGCACCAGCACCGGCCATTCCAAGTCGGTGAGGATCGCAACCGCTTATCAGGATCGCGGCCGAGGAACAGGTGCGTCCCAGCACCGGCCATTCCAAGTCGGTGAGGATCGCAACAGGAGCAGGCGGGACGCGAGCCGGGGCACAGGTGAGCCGCCAGCACCGGCCATTCCAAGTCGGTGAGGATCGCAACAAGCTGCACCCGGGTCATGGCCGCCGCCGCTCAACACCAGCACCGGCCATTCCAAGTCGGTGAGGATCGCAACTCGTGTGCCTCGTGCAGGGGCGTGACGCAGGAGCGGACCAGCACCGGCCATTCCAAGTCGGTGAGGATCGCAACCTGTACGTGGAGCACGCCAGGGTTGACCGTGAGGCGAACCAGCACCGGCCATTCCAAGTCGGTGAGGATCGCAACCGATGTAGCCCCGGTCGGTGCCGCAGAACGCCCGGGGCCAGCACCGGCCATTCCAAGTCGGTGAGGATCGCAACCGTGGTCACGGCGAGCGTCCAGTTGGTGGGGACGGGGCCAGCACCGGCCATTCCAAGTCGGTGAGGATCGCAACAGTTGTGGATCCCGTGCAATGCTCAGGGCGCCGGCTCCCAGCACCGGCCATTCCAAGTCGGTGAGGATCGCAACGTCACTGCCGCCGGGGCACCCGTGCTGAACGACTCCGCCAGCACCGGCCATTCCAAGTCGGTGAGGATCGCAACACCCGGGGGGGACGTCTTCGACGGCATAGCGATCATCCAGCACCGGCCATTCCAAGTCGGTGAGGATCGCAACACCTTCGCGGGCATTACGCCTCCTTGGCGTCTCTGAGCCAGCACCGGCCATTCCAAGTCGGTGAGGATCGCAACCACTCGTCGTCAAGCATCCGGTGATCTACCTGCACGATCCCAGCACCGGCCATTCCAAGTCGGTGAGGATCGCAACGCGTCGGCCCGCTCCCCGATCTTCGGGCCGGTCAGGGTCCCAGCACCGGCCATTCCAAGTCGGTGAGGATCGCAACTCCGGGGCGCGCGGCAAGGCCCAGCACTTCGACAGGCCAGCACCGGCCATTCCAAGTCGGTGAGGATCGCAACCCCGGCCTGGACGACGTCACCCTCGGGCGCCTCATGGCCAGCACCGGCCATTCCAAGTCGGTGAGGATCGCAACTGCCTCGGCGTCGCTGACGAGCTGGACGTGCTGCGCGCCAGCACCGGCCATTCCAAGTCGGTGAGGATCGCAACGTGATGTCGTCGGGCGCGAGCGCGTCGTCCCACGCGACCAGCACCGGCCATTCCAAGTCGGTGAGGATCGCAACGTCCAGTCGATGACGGCCCCCGCCGTGTGGGACTACGCCAGCACCGGCCATTCCAAGTCGGTGAGGATCGCAACTCCGTTGACCAGGCCGCCCACCGTATCCGGTCCCCCCAGCACCGGCCATTCCAAGTCGGTGAGGATCGCAACAGCCCATGTCAGTTGCGGACGCCATAACCGCTTACGTCCAGCACCGGCCATTCCAAGTCGGTGAGGATCGCAACAGCTGTGGAGCGCATCAGAGGACATGCCCGACTGCCAGCACCGGCCATTCCAAGTCGGTGAGGATCGCAACCTGGAAAAGGATGTCCATGCGGTCTCTATTCAGCGGCCCAGCACCGGCCATTCCAAGTCGGTGAGGATCGCAACCGGTGAGAATCATGTACGACGCGGCGGTGCCGCCGCGCCAGCACCGGCCATTCCAAGTCGGTGAGGATCGCAACTGCAAAACAGACAGGAGTATGTCGTTTCGCGGAGACCAGCACCGGCCATTCCAAGTCGGTGAGGATCGCAACGTTACGGTGCCGCTTGAAATAAAGCCTGACGCTCTCGCCAGCACCGGCCATTCCAAGTCGGTGAGGATCGCAACCACTGCGGCTTCGCCGTGCTCGACGCGAGCAGGGAGACCAGCACCGGCCATTCCAAGTCGGTGAGGATCGCAACACTCTCATGGCACTTAACACGGCGGGGCAGCTCATCCCAGCACCGGCCATTCCAAGTCGGTGAGGATCGCAACGGCCAGCCCGCCTGCGAGCGCCGCGAATCGTGCACATGCCAGCACCGGCCATTCCAAGTCGGTGAGGATCGCAACCCGTCCGCAGCCGACGCGGCCACACTCGCGGCGGCGCCAGCACCGGCCATTCCAAGTCGGTGAGGATCGCAACCAAACGGGCCTGTACAACCAGGACCCGGTCGGGAGCCAGCACCGGCCATTCCAAGTCGGTGAGGATCGCAACCGCAAGGCGCTGCTGCACGTGTACCGCAAGGGTGATCACCAGCACCGGCCATTCCAAGTCGGTGAGGATCGCAACACGATGACCGATCTTGACGGCCCGGCAGCAGGCATGGAGCCAGCACCGGCCATTCCAAGTCGGTGAGGATCGCAACACCATGAGTACCTGAGAGGACACGCATGTCATTCCTGTCCAGCACCGGCCATTCCAAGTCGGTGAGGATCGCAACTGCATGAAACGGTGTACAGTGCAGGGTCTGGTATACCGCCAGCACCGGCCATTCCAAGTCGGTGAGGATCGCAACTTTTGCTGTACGTGGCGCTTCCTCTTTGCGGATCTTACGTCCAGCACCGGCCATTCCAAGTCGGTGAGGATCGCAACCGGATATCACAGGTCCGTCTGTCACGTCACCCGGTGCCAGCACCGGCCATTCCAAGTCGGTGAGGATCGCAACCTGTAGCGTGCCCAGACGCGCGAAGACTCAAGTCCAGCCAGCACCGGCCATTCCAAGTCGGTGAGGATCGCAACCAAGATGTGTGTCAGATACGTCCGGGAACGATCGGCGCCAGCACCGGCCATTCCAAGTCGGTGAGGATCGCAACTACATTGGCGGGGACACGCCGCACGTGTGGACAGCCAGCACCGGCCATTCCAAGTCGGTGAGGATCGCAACCCCGTGTGTACGACGTAACCCGCCAGTGGGTGCCGCCAGCACCGGCCATTCCAAGTCGGTGAGGATCGCAACCTTCAGCGCGTCCAGCAGGCGCCCTGCCTCAGCACTACCAGCACCGGCCATTCCAAGTCGGTGAGGATCGCAACACCCACGTCATGTACGTACGTGCAGATTAGCTATACCAGCACCGGCCATTCCAAGTCGGTGAGGATCGCAACCAGTGCCCGCAGCGCAACGGCTGTCGTGCCGCTGGCCGCCAGCACCGGCCATTCCAAGTCGGTGAGGATCGCAACCCGCTGACTGACCTGACGCCGGCGTTCCCGCTGACCAGCACCGGCCATTCCAAGTCGGTGAGGATCGCAACATACGGGTCTACTCGCTCGGCCGGATCGGAGAGGACTCCAGCACCGGCCATTCCAAGTCGGTGAGGATCGCAACTAAGTATGACGTCATGACGTCAAGCCTTCTGGGCAAAGCCAGCACCGGCCATTCCAAGTCGGTGAGGATCGCAACGTGCTGTGCAGTGCCCCGGTCAGGATAAGGCCGTTGACGCCAGCACCGGCCATTCCAAGTCGGTGAGGATCGCAACATGGGGTGCCTTAGCGTGCTGCCGTCCAGGCTCCACCAGCACCGGCCATTCCAAGTCGGTGAGGATCGCAACATGGAGACTCACTATCCTGCCGGCACCGTCGTCACGCCAGCACCGGCCATTCCAAGTCGGTGAGGATCGCAACGGCATCTGCCGCCGCCGCTGCCCCGCGGGCCTGCTCAGCCAGCACCGGCCATTCCAAGTCGGTGAGGATCGCAACTTCCGCTATGACAGCGGCATGTGACACCGGGTCGTCCAGCACCGGCCATTCCAAGTCGGTGAGGATCGCAACACGCGCGGAAAGAGGCCGCCGAGCGCACGTCTTTATACCAGCACCGGCCATTCCAAGTCGGTGAGGATCGCAACTAGACGTCATGATGTCCTGACGACGTGCGGCGATGACCAGCACCGGCCATTCCAAGTCGGTGAGGATCGCAACCCCCTCTGATGATGGTGCCTGATGGTGCCCCGATATGACCAGCACCGGCCATTCCAAGTCGGTGAGGATCGCAACCTGTGCCGTCCGCGTGCACGCACCAGCCGGACGGACCCAGCACCGGCCATTCCAAGTCGGTGAGGATCGCAACACCGCGTCGCGCGTGTTAACCGCCTTCCCCCCGACGGGCCAGCACCGGCCATTCCAAGTCGGTGAGGATCGCAACTATATTGGCGGGGACACGCCACACCGCTGGACGCAGACCAGCACCGGCCATTCCAAGTCGGTGAGGATCGCAACGATCAGGGCAAGTACAGCAGGATCACCCTGTACATGGCCAGCACCGGCCATTCCAAGTCGGTGAGGATCGCAACGCCCATGAGCCCCTAGCCTCAATGCGTATATCACGCCAGCACCGGCCATTCCAAGTCGGTGAGGATCGCAACACTACCAGGTGCTGACGGCAACTACGCTACATGGGACCAGCACCGGCCATTCCAAGTCGGTGAGGATCGCAACATGTTAAGGACGGACAATCCCCGATGGACGTGGAAATCCCAGCACCGGCCATTCCAAGTCGGTGAGGATCGCAACCTCCACTTCAGTACCCATGGCGGCACATGCTCAGGACACCAGCACCGGCCATTCCAAGTCGGTGAGGATCGCAACACCCGCCAGCAGCACCGGCACCGCCACTACAGGAGGACCAGCACCGGCCATTCCAAGTCGGTGAGGATCGCAACTGCAAAACAGGCAGGAGTATGTCGTTTCACGAAGAAACCAGCACCGGCCATTCCAAGTCGGTGAGGATCGCAACTATATTGGCGGGGACACGCCGCACGTGTGGACGCAGACCAGCACCGGCCATTCCAAGTCGGTGAGGATCGCAACTTCTTCACCGAGCCGAACCCCGGGAGCTTCACCGTCCCGCCAGCACCGGCCATTCCAAGTCGGTGAGGATCGCAACCCGTCCTGAGTCCACACCGCAACCCGCGCGGCAGGCGCCCAGCACCGGCCATTCCAAGTCGGTGAGGATCGCAACACCAGCGCGCCTGAGTATCCGAACTTGCACGTGATCGCCAGCACCGGCCATTCCAAGTCGGTGAGGATCGCAACCAGGTCGGCACCCGTTCCGCCTTCCGCGAGGATCGCGCCAGCACCGGCCATTCCAAGCCGGTGAGGATCGCAACCGCGCCGACAGCTTTCTCGCCCGCCACGGCGAGGTCCAGCACCGGCCATTCCAAGCCGGTGAGGATCGCAACCCCTTTCCTGGTAATCCAGTCGAGCGCACGTGCGAGCCAGCACCGGCCATTCCAAGCCGGTGAGGATCGCAACCTGTAGCGCTCAGCGGTCTGGCCGGAGAAACGGTCATTCCAGCACCGGCCATTCCAAGCCGGTGAGGATCGCAACAGGATGACCGGCACGCCTGAGCTAGTGCTCACCACACCAGCACCGGCCATTCCAAGCCGGTGAGGATCGCAACAAGTGCGGCTTTCGCATACTCGACTGGGCGGCTATGGGGCCAGCACCGGCCATTCCAAGCCGGTGAGGATCGCAACTGACTTACCGCCTCAGAGGTCAGAACAGGCCACCGCGGAACCAGCACCGGCCATTCCAAGCCGGTGAGGATCGCAACACGCTAAATTCCTCCTTAATTTACTGATCCAAGCCGGTGAGGATCGCAACTTGATCGCCTGATGCGGCAGCCGGTCGCCGGTCTGCCAGCACCGGCCATTCCAAGCCGGTGAGGATCGCAACTTCAACTCGGAGACTGTGAGCCAGTCGTATGGCGGCGCCAGCACCGGCCATTCCAAGCCGGTGAGGATCGCAACGACGGCCTTGAACTTGCTCTCTGCGCGGTCTAGCGCGGCCAGCACCGGCCATTCCAAGCCGGTGAGGATCGCAACACGCACGTATTCGCCCCGCTGAACACCAGAACCGGCCAGCCAGCACCGGCCATTCCAAGCCGGTGAGGATCGCAACAGGCGGTCCAGCTCGGCAGTGAGGCGGTTATTTTCCGCCAGCACCGGCCATTCCAAGCCGGTGAGGATCGCAACTCGCGGCCCTCGCCGGGGGGGTAGTAGTACTCCGATTTCCAGCACCGGCCATTCCAAGCCGGTGAGGATCGCAACTTGTAGCCGGCTATTGCCTCACGCTTGGCGCGCTGCCAGCACCGGCCATTCCAAGCCGGTGAGGATCGCAACCATCAGAGGGCGCAGGCCGCGCGCAAGGGCAACGGCCAGCACCGGCCATTCCAAGCCGGTGAGGATCGCAACGAAGCCCCTCCGCAGGCATATCGACCGCACAGTCGTGGGCCAGCACCGGCCATTCCAAGCCGGTGAGGATCGCAACAACAGTGACATGGACGGCACCGTCGGCCAGGGACTGCCAGCACCGGCCATTCCAAGCCGGTGAGGATCGCAACCTCAGCGTCCAGCAGTGACTGTTCCGCGCATGCCAGCCAGCACCGGCCATTCCGAGCCGGTGAGGATCGCAACCCGGGGTGGCAGAAGGATCAGCAGCTGGCCAGGATCTCCAGCACCGGCCATTCCAAGCCGGTGAGGATCGCAACCCCGTCCTGCGGCACCGCACCGACTCCGCGACCGTGGACCAGCACCGGCCATTCCAAGCCGGTGAGGATCGCAACCTGCTCAGTCGCGTTGACCACGGCTAGCTGCTTGCCGGCCAGCACCGGCCATTCCAAGCCGGTGAGGATCGCAACCCGGTGATACGAAGAGCGACAGCAGCCTGCCGCATCCCAGCACCGGCCATTCCAAGCCGGTGAGGATCGCAACGGCTGGCGTGCCCTTCATCGTGCCCAGCTCATCACGAACCAGCACCGGCCATTCCAAGCCGGTGAGGATCGCAACTATTGACTAGCCCTTACATTCCTTCATGCCCAGCCACCAGCACCGGCCATTCCAAGCCGGTGAGGATCGCAACATTCATGGCGCGTTCCACGCCGTCCCAGTCTTCCTGCCAGCACCGGCCATTCCAAGCCGGTGAGGATCGCAACACGCAGCCGTAGCAGTAACGCGCCGGGTCGCTCCCGCCAGCACCGGCCATTCCAAGCCGGTGAGGATCGCAACCTTTCGTCTGCGGCGCCCCGTCGTTCACGCGGCGGGGCCCAGCACCGGCCATTCCAAGCCGGTGAGGATCGCAACTTTGGGCATGGTGTCCTCGACGGCGGGCGGCGGGGCCCAGCACCGGCCATTCCAAGCCGGTGAGGATCGCAACATGTACTCCGCGGCGACGCACCTGTATCTCGGCCGCCCAGCACCGGCCATTCCAAGCCGGTGAGGATCGCAACTGTAGGTCTCACGGAAAAAGCGGTACGGCGGCGGGAACCCAGCACCGGCCATTCCAAGCCGGTGAGGATCGCAACCCGGGGGTGCTGCAACCTCCACGTCCGCCACGAGCACCAGCACCGGCCATTCCAAGCCGGTGAGGATCGCAACTCGCCGCCGGGTCACAGAGCCGCGCCGCCGCGCTGACCAGCACCGGCCATTCCAAGCCGGTGAGGATCGCAACCTGCTCCTGGGCATTCATGTCCCCTTGCCGTGTGCTGGCCAGCACCGGCCATTCCAAGCCGGTGAGGATCGCAACTGCGGCGCTTTCACCCACGTGACCGCCACCGTGGACGGCCAGCACCGGCCATTCCAAGCCGGTGAGGATCGCAACTGGTGGCACAAGCGGCCCCGCGACCGCCACGCCCGGCGGCCAGCACCGGCCATTCCAAGCCGGTGAGGATCGCAACCACTGCCGACCCCTAGCCGGATGTTCATGGCGCTAGCTGTGCCCTGCCAGCACCGGCCATTCCAAGCCGGTGAGGATCGCAACCACTGCCGACCCCGGCACGACAGGCAAGGCTCGGGAGCCAGCACCGGCCATTCCAAGCCGGTGAGGATCGCAACGTCGTGGTCGTAGTCGAGCGTGTCGTAAGGGTACACCAGCACCGGCCATTCCAAGCCGGTGAGGATCGCAACCCCAACCTGGTCAGGCGACCCGGCGTAAGTCCGGCCAGCACCGGCCATTCCAAGCCGGTGAGGATCGCAACCGCCAGGTGATTCGAGATACGCGGCCTGGTCGTCCCCAGCACCGGCCATTCCAAGCCGGTGAGGATCGCAACGGCCAGTCCCCGCTGGATGCTGCCCACGTCGATCAGGTCCAGCACCGGCCATTCCAAGCCGGTGAGGATCGCAACCATTGTGTTTTCCACGGGTAATATTTCGGCGGTTCCGCCAGCACCGGCCATTCCAAGCCGGTGAGGATCGCAACACGTTAGCCGGTCCCGAACTCACATGCTGAAGCGTCCAGCACCGGCCATTCCAAGCCGGTGAGGATCGCAACCGCAAGTTCGGCCAGGCACCCGGCGCGGTCCTCCGCCAGCACCGGCCATTCCAAGCCGGTGAGGATCGCAACTCCAGCTTCAGGGTGGCCGTGTCGCCGTACCCGGCCAGCACCGGCCATTCCAAGCCGGTGAGGATCGCAACAGCCTGGAGATGGGCAGCAGCGAGATCGTGATCCGGCCAGCACCGGCCATTCCAAGCCGGTGAGGATCGCAACCCCGGTATTGGCAATCCAGACAACCTGAATGGCAGTCCAGCACCGGCCATTCCAAGCCGGTGAGGATCACAACCTGCGCCTTGCGCCACGAGGTGTTGCATGTCCCTGGGCCAGCACCGGCCATTCCAAACCGGTGAGGATCGCAACACGATGGTGATGGTGACCTGCGCGGGGAATGCCTGCGCCCAGCACCGGCCATTCCAAGCCGGTGAGGATCGCAACTTCTTCAGCTCCACGCCGATCCGCATGAGCTTGCCGTTCCAGCACCGGCCATTCCAAGCCGGTGAGGATCGCAACGTATCTCCGGCCCGTTTGGCTTGACGGTGCTTACCCAGCACCGGCCATTCCAAGCCGGTGAGGATCACAACCCCCTTACAAGGACGGTAAGGGGGAGGGCCTAAGGTGCCAGCACCGGCCATTCCAAGCCGGTGAGGATCGCAACACGGTAACCAAGCAGCTCGTCATGATTGAGGCACCGCACCAGCACCGGCCATTCCAAGCCGGTGAGGATCGCAACGAGGCCAAGGCACAGGCCGACCTCGAATCGCTGGCCCAGCACCGGCCATTCCAAGCCGGTGAGGATCGCAACCACGCCGCGCCGGACCGCTCTATCGCAAAAGCGGAGCCAGCACCGGCCATTCCAAACCGGTGAGGATCGCAACGTGATGGACGCGCCGAGCCCGAGCTCGGTCATGACCAGCACCGGCCATTCCAAGCCGGTGAGGATCGCAACCTGTAACGGGTGACGGAAGGCTCATCTCACTCGACCAGCACCGGCCATTCCAAGCCGGTGAGGATCGCAACCTCCAACCTCGCGTCATCGCCGACAGTGTCGCTTACCGCCAGCACCGGCCATTCCAAGACGGTGAGGATCGCAACATGTCCACGCTTGCGGATGGCCGGGAGGCTGTCTGTCCAACACCGGCCATTCCAAGACGGTGAGGATCGCAACGATATGTTGCGGTTACGTCCTCTAGAGCGAGCTTGGCCCAGCACCGGCCATTCCAAGCCGGTGAGGATCGCAACCCCTGCCGCAGCATGTGGTGGAAGACGGCGGCGCGGCGCCCAGCACCGGCCATTCCAAGACGGTGAGGATCCCAACACGGATACGCGCCCACAACCGAGGATATGCCTCTGCCAGCACCGGCCATTCCAAGCCGGTGAGGATCGCAACCCGCTGATGACCGGGATGCCGTCCGGGGCCGTCGCGGCACCAGCACCGGCCATTCCAAGCCGGTGAGGATCGCAACACCAGCGTGACCCCCCCTCCGTCCGATGCGACGTCACAGCCAGCACCGGCCATTCCAAGCCGGTGAGGATCGCATCATCAGCCGGTCGCGCATGCCGAGCTGGCCCGCCGCGCCAGCACCGGCCATTCCAAGCCGGTGAGGATCGCAACCAGAACTCCCTCGTCCATCATGTCTGATGTGTCCTGCCAGCACCGGCCATTCCAAGCCGGTGAGGATCGCAACCTCCGTTGTCCGGCAGTACCAGACGTTCGGCAGGCTCTTACCAGCACCGGCCATTCCAAGCCGGTGAGGATCGCAACTGGATGCCCGTGTGGGTGCCGGTGTTGTCCGGCTCCTTGTACCAGCACCGGCCATTCCAAGCCGATGAGGATCGCAACGCAGGGTGTTGCGGCGCCGGTGGGTGTCCCGTGCAGCCAGCACCGGCCATTCCAAGCCGGTGAGGATCGCAAGCCGCGCTGGCTGAACCATGGAACGCATCCTCGCCCGCTGCGCGGAATGGGGACTTAGGACGTGGTGCGTAACCGGTGACGGTGATCCGGGGTGAGCTCCTCCGGACCGGGCTGAACCTCGCGCCGCGTCGTCACGTTTTCGCTAGTGGTGCACCCGCACCTGCCCGTCGTTCCTGCAAGGGGTCCACAACACGATGACGTGTTCCCGATCGTTCGCGGAACCGGCGTCTGCGTTCTCCTGCAGGGGCGCTTTCGAGCCAGGCGCAAAGGAGAACAGACATGAGGAAGCGAGCCCTGTCCGTGCTGGCGGGCCTGCTCACGCTCGGCCTGCCGCTGGCGGGCACTGCGGGCAGCGCTGCGGCGGCGGCGACCCCGGGCAGCCTGGACACCACCTTCGGCACCGGCGGTGAGGTCGTGACAGGCTTAAATACCAGCAACACCTCGGTGAACGGCGTGGCCGAGCAGTCCAATGGCGACATCGTGGTCGGCATCAATTTCGGCGCCGCGCGCTTCCTGCCCAGTGGCAGCCTGGATCGCACCTTCGGCACCGGCGGGATCGTGCAGGCACAGCCTTCCTTCGACGCTGGCGCGATGACCCTCCAGTCCGACGGCAAGATCGTCGTGGTCGGCAACGTGGAAAACCCGCCCGGCTCACCGAACGGGACCTTCAACATCGTCGTCGACCGCTTCACCTCGAGCGGCAGCCTGGATTCCGGCTTCGGCACCGGCGGCGTGGTCACCACGGCGTTCCCTGGTGAGACCGCCATCGAGGACGCGACGTCGGTCCTGCAGCAGCCGGACGGGAAGCTCCTGGTCGGCGGCGAGGTCACCACCACAGGGAAGACCTCGCCGATCCTGGGCGCGCTGGCACGGTTCAACCCCGATGGCAGCCTGGATTCCACCTTCGGCAACGGCGGCAGGGCCACCTTCAGGAGCAGCACCACCATCCTGGGCCAGAGCACCAGCGTCGCACGGACGCTGGGCCTGGACCCGGCGGGGGACATCTTCGTATCGCCCGCCCAGCTCGAATTCAGCCCGAGCGGCCAGCAGGACGCGAACGTCACCCCGGCGGCCATCACGGCCAGCTCACACGGCGGCCTCGGGATCGGGTTCGGCGGCGCGTACCTGGCCAGCAGCCAGTCCGTTCTCGGAGAGGCCCTCACGGTCGTCAAGGGCGACCTTGACGCCCAGGTGCAGCGCTTCAACGCCGACGGGACCCTCGACACCACCTTCAGCAACCCGCCTTTCGACTATGGCGGCCAGGAAGGATCGGGCCGCGATGGCATCACAGCGGTCGCCATCCAGTCCAGCGGGCAGACCGTGGTCGCAGGCAGCCACTTCGCGCCCTTCGGCACCGCAGGGGCCAGCCTGGCGCGCATCAACACTAACGGGAGCCTGGATGCCGGCTTCGGCAGCGGCGGAACAGTGACCACCGCGTTCGCGGGTCTCAGCTCCGGATATTCGGCAGTCGTCATCCAGTCCGACGGCAAGATTGTCGCCGTCGGCGCCGCAGGAGACCCCACCACGGGCTTTACTGACCTGACCCTCGCCCGCTACCTGAGTCAGTAGCCGGGGCTCGGGCCACGCCCAGCCGGCCTCCTTATCGCATCACCGATGAGTTTCCGTGGGAGTCTACGTTTCACCTCTAGAACATCGGCGACCTAGCCGATCAGACCAAGGAGGCCGCATCGTGGACTGGAAGCTCGAAGTCGTGGTGGTTCCCGTGTCGGACGTAGACCGCGCCAAGACCTTCTACATGGAGCAGGCCGGCTTCAACCTGGACGTCGACCACCGGGCCGGCGACGACTTCCGCGTCGTGCAGCTGACGCCGCCGGGCTCGGCGTGCTCGGTCACCATCATGCGGAACACGGCGGCGCCGGGCTCCGTCCAGGGCCTGCACCTGATCGTCTCCGACATCGACGCCGCGCGCGCCGAGCTGGTCAAGCGCGGGACGGACGTCAGCGAGATCTTCCACTTCGAGTCCGGCGTCCAGGCGCCGGGGCCTGATCCCCAGCGCGCCGACTACGGCTCGTTCCTCTCCTTCAGCGACCCCGACGGCAACGGCTGGATGGTCCAGGAGGTCAGGCGGACGGAGCCGGGGGCATGACCGGGGACGATCGCGAGCGCGCGTTCGGACCGGACACCGGCGGCGACTGGCGCCTCGTGCCGACACGGGCCAACAGGATGCCGACGGCCGCGAGCTATCTGCGCCGGCCGGGTGACTCCGCGTTCCGGCCGTTCAAGTTCGGTGTCCTGCGCATCGGGGACGGCGTCATCGCGGAGATCACCACGTTCGGCCCCGGCCTGTTCCCGGCCTTCGGGCTGCCGCCGGCGCTCTGAGTACAAGCGGCTGTCCCAAGAGCTTTATTCAGAACGGCTCCGCCGGTTACGGCCCTCCGGCCCGTGTCTGCGCCGGTGCGACCGGCAGCGTTGGTTCTGAATAACGCTCCAGGTCCGGGTGCGCACTGACTCCTGGCGGCAACCACGCCGCGGCCCCCGCCCCGTGATAGGGCAGGTGCAGGGGCGTAGTGCCACGCCGCTCCCGTTAGGTATCCATAGTTTTTTTATGGTGGCGGAGCACGCCTGGACCCTGCACATGGGACGGACGCGGCGCCGGGAAAAAGCGTTGCGTGATCGTTCGCTGGGGTGGCAAGCTTCTGGCAGCGTCCAGGCGAGGAAAGGAGGTGCGGCGATGGATCCGACCGTTTCCGCGCCTCCGGCGATCCGCTGACCGACGCTCTTCGCGGGAGACGCGCTCGCAGCAAGGGATTCTGCATGATCGCGCGCATCCGCTCTATTACGTTTGACTGCGCCGAGCCGTATGCCCTGGCCGGCTTCTGGAGTAAGGTCACCGGCTACGGCGAAGATCCGGGAAATCCGAACGCTCCCGATGACCCGGAGGCCCTGCTTGTCGCGCCGGACGGCGGCCCCCAGCTGCTGTTCATCCCGGTGCCCGAGCCCAAGACCGTCAAGAACCGCGTGCACCTGGATCTCATGCCGGCCGAAGGGGCCCGCGACGAAGAGGTGGCCCGGCTGCTCGCGCTTGGCGCCACCCTGGTAGCCGACCATCGCGAGTCCGACGGCACCGGCTGGGTCGTCCTCGCCGACCCGGAAGGCAACGAGTTCTGCGTTGAGCGCAACGCCATCGAACGGGCAGCGGGACCGGCTGACCAGTGACCACTGTGTTCGCCGCTTCCCGGTGAATTGCCAGGCGCCTGGGTGCACTGGCGAGTCCCAAGCTGCATCCGGGCGCCTGGCTGTTCCTGTCATCTGTCTATGTACACTAGACGAATGGCGATCGACGCTGAGCTACTGGAGCAGGCGAGGGCGGCCGAGGAGCGCGTCATCGACGCCGAGCACAATGCGGAAGTCGCGCGCGCCGACTTCCACCGCGCCATCCGCCGCCTCCAGCTCGCGGGCGCCTCGCTCCGCGAGATCGCGGTCGCGCTCGGCCTCAGCCATCAGCGCGTCCATCAGATTGTCGAGGCCGCCGGAGGAAGCCGCCGCTGGCGCAAGGGTCGCGGCGACGCCGGAGATCCCCGGTGCTGCTCGTTTTGCGGGCGCGCTCAGCGGAAGGTGAAGAAGCTCGTCGCTGGCCCGGGCGCCTACATCTGCGAGCTGTGCATACCCGTGGTCGACGGCGTGCTCGCAACCGGCAGCGCGGCCACGACACTCACTGCGACCATCGAGCCTGTCGGCGACGACGCCAGAACGGAGCGGTGCAGCTTCTGCGGGAAGCGCCGCCACGAGGTCACCGGCCTGGCGTCGACCGGTGCTACCCGGATCTGCGCCGAGTGCCTGCGTCTTTGCCTCGAGATTCTCGATGAGCGGCTAGCCTGACCGCTCATCAGGGCCGCTTCGGTGCCGGGAAAGCCGTCAGCCGGGTGGGCCGCGCACCGGGAGCCGCTGCCAGGCTATTTCACCTGATTTCAGGCCGCCCGCCGCGCCGGCGCTGCTCGCGCCCAGGCCGGCCGGGCGGCCTGCCGGCCGGGCTTGACCGGAAACCAGCGGACCGGAGACGCTGGCAGCGCTCGTCTACCTCTGCGGCCCCGGGAGGATCCATGAGGCGCATGGCCGCGCTTGCGCTGACCGCTTTCGCGGTTGCCGTCCCTGGCGCCGTAGCCGTGAGCCCGGCGCTGGCCGCGACGGCCAGCTGCACGGCCGGCTATTCGGTGCTGAGCCAGTGGCCGGGCGGGTTCTACGCGCGGATCGCGATCAGCTATCTCAATGAGCCCGCGGCCAGCTGGGCGCTCGGATTCGACTTCGTCTCGCCGGGGCAGCGCGTGACGGAGGGCTGGAACGGGACGTGGAGCCAGTCAGGCAGTCATGTCGCGGCGTCGAGCGGCCCGGGGCAGAACGCCGGCCTGGCCCCCAGCGGCGGGATCACGATTGATTTCGTCGGCTCCTGGGCGGGCAGCAACCCGGCCCCTGTCAACTTCACCTTCGACGGGACGGCCTGCAAGACGCCCGTGTAGGCGAGCCCCTTAAGGGGCCGTCTCGTCAAATCCGATCATGGTCTCGGGAATTCCGCACCTGTGCCCAGGCAGCTATCCATTGCTGGGCTGTGCCGATTACTGGTAGTAATGTTACTAACGGGGTAATTGGTGCGATAGCGGCTGTTAGTGCTAGATTGCGCTAGGACCGTAACGGGGGTCTCTTTACTTCACACCTCTTGCGCGGTCGCAACCTGCCCCTCGCGGGCGGACGGGAAGACACCTTCAAACTACGGGAGCACCATGTCCAGGAAGAGAAGGGTGAGTTATGCCCTTGCGTCGGTTCTACTCGCCGGTCCGGTCTTGTCCGGATTGGGTTCCGCCACGGCGAGCGCGGCCCCGGCGGGCCGGACATTAACAGACGTCTCGCCCGCGGTTCAGACCCCCTCACGAAGCGTTACCCTCGTCACCGGTGACCGGCTCGCCCTGTCGAACGACGGGCAGGTCACCGTGCAGGACAACACGAGCCGACGCGGCATCTCGTTCGTCACCTACAAGAAGCTCGGCGACGTCTACGCCATCCCGTCGGACGCGGCGCCGATGGTGGCCAGCGGGCAACTAGACCCTGAACTGTTCGACCTGACCAGGCTGCTGGCCTACGGTGACACCACCCAGAGCGGGACAACGCGGCTGATCGTCGCGTACGCCCCCGGTGCGACGTCCGCGGTGCGGGCGGACATCACGGGCCCGTCCCGCGGCGGCGCCACGATCACCCGGACGCTCACCAGCGCCCGGGCGCTGGCAGTACGGTCGGCTCACCGCACCGCGACCACGTTCTGGCACGGGCTGACCACGGCGTCGGGCCGCTTCCTGAAGCTGCGCTCCGGCGTGCAGAAGGTCTGGCTGGATGACGTGCTCAAGCCCGCGGACGCGACGAGCACGCCCCAGGTCGGCGCGCCGACCGCGTGGGCAGCCGGGTTCGACGGCACCGGCGAGACGGTGGCCGTGGTCGACTCCGGCATCGACGCCACCCACCCGGACCTGGTCGGCAAGGTCGTGGCCGCGGACAACTTCACCACCGAGCCGAACACGTTCGACAACCTCGGGCACGGCACCCACGTAGCCTCGATCATCGCGGGTACCGGCGCCGCGTCCGGCGGTACGCAGAAGGGCGTCGCGCCCGGCGCGAAGCTGATCAACGCCAAGGTGTGCACGGCGGCCGACTCATGCGACGAGTCGGCGATCATCGCGGGCATGCAGTGGGCCGTCCAGACGGAGGGCGCCAAGATCGTCAACATGAGTCTCGGCGGGCCGTCCTCGGCGGGCGCCGACGATCCCCTCGACCAGGCCGTCAACAACCTGACCGCAAGCAACGGCGCGCTGTTCGTCATCGCGGCCGGCAACAGCGGCCCCGGCTACCAGACGCTCGGGTCACCGGGAGACGCGGACTCCGCGCTGACGGTCGGCGCGGTTGACAGCAGCGACAACATCGCCTCCTTCTCCAGCAGGGGCCCCCGGCTGGGCGACGAGGCACTCAAGCCGGACATCACCGCCCCGGGCGTGGGCATCACCGGCGCGTGCAGCTCGACCGGCACGTTCTGCAGCCCCGGGCAGCAGTATGTCCAGCTCTCCGGCACGTCGATGGCCACCCCGCACGTCACGGGCGGCGCGGCGATCGTGCTGGAGGCCCACCCGACCTGGACGCCCGCGCAGATCAAGGCGGCGCTGATGGGGTCGGCCCACCCTAACCCGGCACTCGACACGTTCACCCAGGGCGCCGGCCGCCTCGACGTCGGGCGCGGGTACGCCCAGTCAGTGCTCGCCAGCCCGCCGAGCCTGAGCCTCGGCCGCCAGAACGGGCCGCGCCCGAATAACCCCGTGCTGACCCCCACCATCACCTACGCCAACAACGCCACGAGCGCGGTGACCCTGACCCTGAGCCTGACTGCCCACGACCCGACGGGCGCCGCGGCGCCGGCGGGCATGTTCAGCCTCAGCGCCACATCGGTGACGGTCCCCGCCGGCGGCCATGGCACGGTCACGCTGACCGCGAACACCACTGTCAGCGGCCCCGACGGCTACTACACCGGCTACGTCACGGCCACCAGCGGCAGCATCCAGGTGCAGACCCCGTTCGGCGACGACCAGGCGGCACCTACCAACACGGTGACCGTCAACCACATCGGCCGCGCCGGCTCCGCCCCGATCGAGTTCGTCACCCTGTTCTTCACCACTGACGGCAGCAACGTGTACTTCTTCGTCGGCGGCGGCGGCCAGCAGTCGGCCACCCAGGGGCTTCCCTCAGGGAACTACCTGGTGTACTCGACCATCTACGATGTCGACGCACAGGGACGGCTCCAGACCTCGGTACTCACGTACCCGGATCTGAACCTCACCGCGTCGCAGACGCTGACCGTCGACGCCAGGACGGCGAGCCAGGTCAGCATCACGGTGCCGGACTCGAAGGCGGCGCCGTTCAGCACAGAGGTCAGCGCGCAGTTCGTACCGAGCACCGGCGGCTACATATCGGTCAGCGGGCTCATCTCGTCCGGCACGGCCTATACGGCCCAGCTCGGTCCAGCGAACACGTATGTGTACGGTTTCACCTCGAAGATCGTCGCAAGCATGTTCGATCCTGGCCCGAACGGAGACGAGCGCGACTCGCCGCATACCTACATGCTGGGCTGGTTCTTCAGCCAGTACATGCCCACAGGGCTGACCGAGAATGAAACCGCGGGCAGCCTGGCCACCGTGCAGGCAAGCCAGGGCGCACAGGAGACGGGCGACGTCGGTTACAAGGGAGCCGTCGCCGAGTCGGCGCAGCCGCCGCTGTTCCTCAGCGACGCCCTGATCAACCTGCCGATGGACGTGCCGCTCAGCCGCACCGAGTCCTATAACACCGACAACAACGTCCGCTGGTACTCCGGATTCGAGGAGCAGGACGGCACAGGTACCGACATCGTTGACACGGTGTCGAGCCTCACTGGCTACACAGGCGGCTCTAACTACCAGCAGACATGGAACAGGCCCGTTACCGGCCCCTCGTTCACCTCGACCGTCAGCCCGGTCAACTGGGTGGTTCGCAGGGGGAACACGATCTTCCCCGACGTGCCGCTGACCGGCGACGGCGCTGGCCACGCAGGCCACCCCGGCGGTGCCACGGTCAGCCAGGGCCTGATCACGCTCAAGCAGAACGGGACCGTCGTGGGCACGGAGCCCTATCCCTCCTCCCAGGTTCGTGGCTTCAACGTGCCGGCCGCCTGGAGTACCTACGAGCTGGACGCCAGCGTCCAGCGCACCTCGTCAATCACGCTGTCCACCAGCATCACCGCGGCATGGACGTTCACCTCGGCCAGCGTGGATCCGAACTCCTTCCTGCCGTTGCAATTGTGGGCGGTGACGTTCAGCCCGAGCCTGAGCGCCAGCAACACCGCCCCCGCGGGTGCCAGCTTCCAGATCCCGGTGACCGTCGCCGCGCAGCCGGGCTCCGCGGTCAGCGGCGTGCAGTCGGTCACCGTCGACTACTCAACCAATGACGGCACCAGCTGGCAGCCCGCCACCGTGTCCACCGCCAGCGGCGGCTACGTCGCGACAGTGGCGCACCCGAACATCACCGGGTTCGTCTCCCTGCGCGCCTCTGCCCGGGACTACGCGGGGAACGCCGTCAGCGAGACCATCATCCGCGCCTACAAGATCGCACCAGGGGGCTGATCCTCCCGTACTGGCATAGCGGTACCACTGGGCCTGAACAGGGTCTTCCGTGTCGGCTTGTCGGCACGGAAGACCCTGTTCGCCAGGCACGGCTGCCGTCGTAGATAGTGAGGGGATGGCGCTGGGTTGGCGCCGGACGCGGCGGCCCGTCGATCGGGCAACGGAACGCTGCCAGCCGGCACGGAAGGCCGGCACGGAAGGGCAGGCTGATGACGATGGACGCGCGGCAGACCCCGGTCCCTGCGGCGAGCCTGACCATCACCGTCCGGGACAGCCCGGAGGCGCCGCCGCGGCAATGGCGGCTGACCTGCGGCCCGCCCGGCGGTGATCATCCTGCCCCCGGAGCGGCCTGCGCCGCCCTGGCCAGTGCGGACACGCCGTTCCAGCCGGTGCCTCCCGGCAGGCTCTGCGCGCAGGTCTATGGCGGACCGCAGCTGGCGACGATCGAGGGGACCTGGCAGGGCACGGCCGTCCGGGCCGAGTATTCGCGGGTCAACGCGTGTGAGATCGCCCGCTGGAACGCCCTGGCCCCCGTCTTCCAGGATTCCGCTGAGTAGGAACGATCATCCCAGCGGAGGAAGTGCCCGGATCGCCGGGTAAGTGCGGCCTCGTCGCCTATCGAGCGCGGATCTGATGCTGTGCACCACCGTCGCCGCCTCGGTCCGGATCTGCCGGGGCGTGAAATGCAGGGGGAGGATATCGTGAGCGGCCATCGCGGTGTGGCGGCTCATGGTGCGCTCCCAGTCGTCCGGCGAGAAGTGCCACTCGCGAGAGTCCACCTCAGCCGCGACAGATGCGTCGGGCCACCAGGCGTCGGGTTGCGCGATGAACCTGTCACCGGCGAACAGGCGCGCGTTGAACATCGGCTTCGGCAGGCCGCCCCGGCTGAGCAGATCCCGGAAGTCACCCTCGGCAGCGGACCTGATCCCATCGATGGCCTCTGCGAGCGCTCTGCGGAACCGAGCCGAGCCTTGCATAGGGCCGTGGTCGAGTTCCTCCGCTAGTTGCGTCAGCTGACACCACCCACGCTGCACAGAGTGAGCGACGACCGCCCGCACGTCCTGGAAGCCGCTAAGACTGCGCGCCGCATCCGCGACCGCTCGTGCTGCCATGGTGAACTGGATCTGGCCAGCGGAGCAGACCAGATCCGGCATCCTGTACGTGTAGTGGATCTTGACGAATCCGGCACTCTGCCGCTGTCGTCGGCCGACCACCAGGACATCGACGATGCCGGTCTGCGGTGCCCGCAGCCCGTGACGACGCAAGGCAGCCGTGCCAGTTAACACGCTTCCTGGCCCGGCGTAGAGCAGCGCGGCCTGATCTTGTTGATCAAAGGTCGGCGTTCCGGTCGTCACTAAGTACACCCCGGGCAGGAGCCGCTGCCATGGACCACCTGAACGAATCCGGTGCCCCAGCGCGCGATCAGTCATCCCGCAGGCAAGGGACTGCCTACGGGCGATGACGTTGTACTGCGCGCGGAGTGTATTCGCCATGGCTTCGTGGTCGAGCTTCGTCGTATGCGCCATGCCCGCACCCTGCCATCCCCTGCCGACATTCCCGCGCCACTCAGCCCCAGAGTGATGAAACCGGGGTTCGCTGCCCACCGGTGGTACACGAACCCCGGTTTCATTCTGGAACGCAGCGGCGGGGACCCGCTTTGACCCTCAGAGTGAGGCGCAGCTAGCGTCTATGACGGATCAGAACGAGTTTCTGGATCCGGCGCATACCGGAGCCGCCCCGGATCAATCGGCGGTCGCGAACCCCGCATCCGCCCCTCAACCCCGCCCCCGCCCCGCCCAGAGTGATGAAACCGGGGTTCGCTGCCCACCGGTGGTACACGAACCCCGGTTTCATTCTGGAACGCAGCGGCGGGGACCCGCTTTGACCCTCGGAGTGAGGCGCAGCTAGCGTCTATGACGGATCAGAACGAGTTTCTGGATCCGGCGCATACCGGAGCCGCCCCGGATCAATCGGCGGTCGCGAAGCACGAGACTCGAGGGAGCGAAGGATGGGGCCAAGGGCGGACACCGGCGGGGTGGAGATCACTGGGGGGGGCGGGGAGCGGTACGACGAGATCCTCACACCGGAGGCGATCCGCCTTGTAGCGACCCTGCATAGGGAGCTCGGCGGACGCCGCGCGGAGCGGCTCGCCGCCCGGGCTCGCAGACAGCGGGAACTGTCAGCTGGTGCCATGCTCGACTTCCTGCCGGAGACCCGGCGAGTGAGGGAGGACGCTTCCTGGCGGGTGGCCCCGCCCGCGGCCGGCCTTGTCGACAGGCGCGTGGAAATCACCGGCCCCACCGACAGGAAGATGACGATCAACGCGCTCAACTCGGGCGCGAAGGTGTGGCTGGCCGACTTCGAAGACGCGAACACACCGCTGTGGGACAACATGATCACCGGCCAGCTCAACCTGAAGGACGCGCTGGACCGCACGATCGATTTCACCAGCGAGGAAGGCAAGCAGTACCGGCTGGCGCCAGATGACGAGCTCGCCACGATCGTGGTCCGGCCGCGCGGCTGGCACCTGGACGAGAAACACCTGCTCGTTGACGGCAGGCGGGCCTCGGGGAGCCTGGTCGATTTCGCCCTGTACATGGCGCATGGCGCGCGCCGCCAGCTCGGCAAGGGCAAGGGGCCTTACTTCTATCTGCCCAAGATCGAGAGCCATCAGGAAGCGCGCCTGTGGAACGACGCGTTCAATATCGCCCAGGACGCGCTCGGCATCCCGCGCGGCACCATCCGGGCCACCGTGCTTATCGAGACCATCCCCGCCGCGTTCGAGATGGAGGAGATCCTCTACGAGCTGCGCGACCACTCCGCCGGGCTGAACGCGGGCCGCTGGGACTACCTGTTCAGCGTGATCAAGAAGTTCCGCGCCCGCGGACGCGACTTCGTCCTGCCCGAGCGGAACTCGATCACGATGACCGCACCGTTCATGCGCGCCTACACCGAGCTGCTCGTGAAGACCTGCCACCACCGCGGGGCGCACGCGCTCGGCGGCATGGCCGCGTTCATCCCGAGCAGGCGCGATCCCGTGGTCAACGCGAAGGCGCTGGCCAAGGTCCGTGAGGACAAGACGCGCGAGTCCGCCGACGGCTTCGACGGATCCTGGGTCGCCCACCCGGACCTGGTGCCGGTCTGCCGCGAGGTGTTCGACGGCGTGCTCGGCCAGCGCCAGAACCAGCTTGACCGGCTCCGCGCCGAGATCAGCGTCAGCGCCGCGGACCTGCTCGCGGTCAGCAAGACGCCCGGCGAGATTACCGAGGCCGGACTGCGCAACAACATCAGCGTCGGCCTGCAGTACCTGGCCGCCTGGCTCGGCGGGAACGGCGCCGTTGCGATCTTCAACCTGATGGAGGACGCGGCGACCGCGGAGATCTCCCGGTCCCAGGTCTGGCAGTGGATACACAATGATGTCACCCTCGCGGAGGGGCCCCGGATTACCAGGGAGCTGACCGGGCAGATCATTGAAGAGGAACTCGCCACGATCAGGAAGGAGGCTCCCGCGGAGTCCGACGCGGCCCGCTACGAGCAGGCGGCCGCGCTGTTCACCGAGGTCGCGCTTGCCGACGATTACGCCGAGTTCCTTACCCTCCCGGCCTACGAACGGATGCCATGACCCGAGCCATCATGATTGTGGTCAGCTGGCTGCACCACGCACAGCGCCAGCCGGAAGACCAGGCCCGCCGCACGAGCGAGCCGAGGTTCCTGAATGGCCTGGCGGCGAGCTATCACAGCAGCTGCGGGAACCGTCGGCCATGACCGCGGCGCTTGCCGCGCTGATACCGAGGATGACGGAGATCTGCGGCCCAGACGGCGTCCTCACCGACCCGCTTGACCTGCGCACATACGAATGCGACGGGCTCACCTCGCACAGGTCGACCCCGGCACTCGTGACGCTGCCGCGATCCGCCGGGCAAGTCGCCGCGGTCGTACGGGAATGCGCGGCGGCCAAGATCCCGTTCGTCGCCAGGGGATCAGGCACCGGGCTGTCGGGCGGCGCGCTCCCCCGCACCGACGGCGTGCTCATCGTCACCTCCCGGATGCGCCGCATCATCGAGATCGACCCCGCCAGCAGGCGGGCCGTCGTCGAGCCAGGGGTCACGAACCTCGCGGTCAGCAAGGCCGCGGAGCCGTTCGGCTACTTCTACGCGCCGGATCCGTCCAGCCAGGTCATCTGCTCGGTCGGCGGGAACGTAGCCGAGAACTCGGGCGGCGCGCACTGCCTGAAGCATGGCTTCACGGTGAACCACGTCACCGGGCTCGAGATCGTCACCCCTGCCGGGGACCTGGCCTGGCTCGGTGACGGCACCGGGGCGTCGCCCGGATACGACCTGCTCGGAGCGTTCACCGGATCTGAGGGAACGCTCGGAATCGTCACGAAGATCGTCGTCAGGCTGACGAGGATTCCGCAGGCCGTCACCACGCTGCTTGCAGCGTTCGGCACAATGAGCGAAGGTGGCACCGCTGTCTCGGAGATCATAGGCGGCGGCATCGTCCCTGCCGCGATCGAGATGATGGACGCGCTGGCCATCGAGGCAGCCGAAGCCGCCGTGCACTGCTGCTATCCGCAGGGCGCGGGCGCGGTGCTCATCGTCGAGCTCGACGGTCCCGAAGCAGAGGTCGCGGCGGAGTTCGCCGCGGTACGCGCAATCTGCGAGATGGCGGGCTCATACGAGATCAGGGTCGCCGAGGATCCCGCCGAGCGAGCGGCGATCTGGGCCGGGCGCAAGTCAGCGTTCGCCGCGGTCGGCCGGATCAGCCCCGCGTACATCGTGCAGGACGGGGTGGTGCCGCGGACCGCGCTGCCCGAAGTGCTCGGTAAGATCGCCGAGCTGTCCGCCGCGGCCGGGATCCGGGTCGCGAACGTGTTCCACGCCGGTGACGGCAACCTGCACCCGCTCGTATTGTTCGACGACAGCTCGCCGGAGGCGTCCGCCGCGGCGGAGGAGCTTTCCGGCAAGATCCTCGACCTGTGCATCGAGCACGGCGGGTCCATCACCGGCGAGCATGGCGTCGGTGTGGACAAATCGTCATATATGCCGAAAATGTTTAGTACTGACGACCTGGATACCATGCAACTGCTTCGCTGCGCGTTCGACCCGGCAGGCTTGTGCAACCCGGGCAAGATCTTCCCCACTCCGAGGCTGTGCGGGGAGGTTCCCGGCGTGCGGCGCGGCGTGCACCCCCTGGTCGCGGCCGGCGATGCGGACCTGTTCTGATGAACGCGGCGCAGGGCCTCGCGCGGGTTTCCATGATCACGAAGGATTCGGTACCGTATCGGGCCCTGAACCTTAGGCGATCATGACCGCGATCCTGGACACGCTGGCTGGGGCGTGCGAAGCGGTCCGCAGAGCCGGTCCGGGCGACGCGGTCGCGGGCGTGATGCCGTCCTGCGTGGCCTTCCCTGCCACCGTGGACGAGGCCGCCGCGCTGATGCGCGCCGCGGCCGCGCACAAGCTGGCCGTCGTGCCGCGCGGCGACGGGACCAGGCTGGGCTGGGGCGCGCCGCCGGATCGCTGCGACCTGGTCGTGGATACCACCCGGCTGGACCGGATCATCGAGCATGCCGCAGGGGACCTGGTGGTCCGGGTGCAGGCAGGCGTGCGGATCGAGCGCCTCGCGAGCGTACTCGGCGAGGCCGGGCAGCAGCTGGCCCTCGACCTCCCTCCCGGTCTAGACCGGTCCGGACCGGGAGCGGCCTACCCTCGAACCCCCGGTCTAGACCGGTCCGGACCGGGAGTGGCCTACCCCGGAACTCCCGGTCTAGACCGGTCTAGACCGGGCGAGGCCAATCTCGACAGGCATGGTCTGGACCGGTCTAGACCAGCGGGTGCGGGTTCTGGCACCCCCGGTCCGGACCGGTCTAGACCGGAACAGGCCGACCGGCGTGAGGCCGCGCCGGGTGCGCCCGGATGCGGCACGGTCGGCGGCGTGCTCGCCACCGGGGTGGCCGGTCCCCGGCGGCTGCGTTATGGCACACCGCGCGACCTGGTGATCGGCATCACGATCGTGCGCGCGGACGGGACAGTAGCGCGGTCCGGCGGAAAAGTCGCCAAGAACGTGGCCGGCTACGACCTGGGCAAGCTGTTCGCGGGCTCCTACGGGACGCTCGGGCTGATCGCGGAGGCCGCGTTCCGGCTGCACCCGGGGCCCGTGGCGTCGGCATACGTCACTCTGGAAACCGATGACGCCGGCGCCTCGGCGGCCGTTGCGGCGGCGCTCGATTCCCCGCTGCTGCCCTCCGCCATTGAGATCGACCGGCCGAACCCGGGCGGCCCCGTGCAGGTGAGCGTGCTACTAGAAGGCGGCGATCCTCCCTCAGCAGTAGCCGAACGCGCTTCGCGGCTTTGTGACACTCTCGGCCAGGGTGCGTGGTCAGGCGGGGTCGCACCGCCGTGGTGGGGCCGGAGCGCTGCCGCCCCGGCCGATGGCACCTTGATCCGGATCGCGTTCTGGGCGGTGGCGCTCCCGGCCGTGCTCGAGGCTATCGACGCAGCCGCCCTGTCGGCCGGCCTTGACCCTGCGGTCGGCGGTTCAGCGGGCGCCGGGGTTCTCTACGCCGCCGTGGACGGCGGCGCGGAGCCTGGCGCCGTCGGCGAATTCGCCGCCGCCCTCCGCAGGGCCATAGCCGGCACCGCCATCTCCCCCGCGACAGTGCGAGCCACGAGGGGCGGCGCCCCAACAACCCCCACGGTGCTGACCTGGGGGGACAACCCTCCAGCACCCCCCGCAAGAGACATCACCCGGGGAACCACCACCCCACCACACCCCGCACCACCGACCCGGGACAACCCAACCGGACTCGCGCGCGGGGGCGCGCCGCGGGGCAGCGTCGTCGTGGTGAGTGCGCCACCGCGTACCCGTTCGGCCATAGATCTTTGGGGCCCGGTGCCCGGGATCGGTCTCATGCGTGCGGTCAAGGATCAGTTCGACCCGGAGCACCGGATGGCTCCTGGCCGTTTCGCGGGGTTCTGATGGATATGCCAGGGTCCACGTCCCCGGCCGGGCAGCCCTCGCCAACATATCCAGATATTTCACTATTTGAACAAGCTGACTCGGAGCTGCGGTCGCTGGCGGGTGACTGCGTGCACTGCGGGTTCTGCCTGCCGGCCTGCCCGACGTACCAGTTGTGGGGGGAGGAGATGGATTCGCCGCGCGGCCGGATCCACCTGATGACCCAGGTGCTCGATGGCGCGGAGCTGACCGACGCCGCCGCCACGCACTTCGACCGCTGCCTGGGCTGCATGGCCTGCCTTCCCGCTTGCCCGTCCGGGGTACGTTACGACCGGCTGATCGGGGCGGCACGGGGCTGGGCGGAGGAACGGCCGCGCTCGCTGCGCGAGCGCGCCGCCCGGACCGCGATATTCGCCGTGTTCCCGTACCCGCGCAGGCTCCGGCTGCTCAGCGGTCCGCTGCGCGCCGCGCAGCGGACCGGAGCGGACCGGCTGATCGCGCGCAGCGGCCTGGCTGAACGGCTCTCCCCCACGCTGGCGTCGGCCTTGCGCCTCGCACCGCACTCCCCCCGGCCGCCCTCCCCGCGGGCGGCCCCGTTCCCGCGCCGGCCAGGCGCGCGGCGGCCCCTGCCAGGCCGCGTGCCTGCCCAGGGGCGCCGCCGCGGCGTGGTCGGCATGCTCACCGGCTGCGTGCAGGCGGTCTTCTTCCCCGGGGTGAACGCGGCGACCGCGCGGGTACTCGCCTCCGAAGGCTGCGATGTGATCATCCCTGGCAGCCAGGGATGCTGCGGCGCGCTCTCGCTCCATTCGGGCCGGCAACAGGAGGCAGCCAGGTTCGCCCGGCGCACCATCGAGACGTTCGAGCAGGCAGGCGTGGACGCCATCGTGGTCAACTCGGCGGGCTGCGGTTCGGCGACGAAGGAGTACCCGGATCTACTGAAGCGGGATCGGCAATGGTCGGCGCGGGCGAGCGCCATGAGCGACAAGGTCCGCGATTTCGCTGAGTTCCTCGCCGAGCTTGGCCCGGTAGCCGTCCGGCACCCGCTGTCCGTCAGCGCCGCATATCACGACGCGTGTCACCTCGGGCACGCACAGGGGATCACGACGCAGCCGCGCGCGCTGCTTCGCGCCATCCCGGACCTGAGGATCACGGAAATCGCCGACGGCGGCACCTGCTGCGGCTCGGCGGGCGTGTACAACCTGCTGCAGCCGGAGGCGGCACGCGAACTCGGCGAGCGCAAAGCCGCCAGCGTCCGCGCGACAGGCGCCGGGCTGCTGATCTCCGCCAACCCGGGCTGCTCGCTGCAGATCACGTCGGCGCTGGCCAGCCAGGGCGAGCACGTCGCCGTCGCGCACACCGCCGAGGTACTCGACGCCTCGATCCGCGGCCTGCCGGTGACAGCACTGATTCCGCTACCGGACACCCGGCCCCCTGTCTTATTCAAAGTCGGGCCGGGCGGACGGTCCCGATCAGCCATCCGCGTCGACGGCCGCCAGCGCGGCAAGATCCACTGGCTGTCCGCGGCCCTCGTCGCGGAACAGTGCCAGTGGGCCGCACACCCCGCTCGGGAACCGACGGACCGCGTGGTGCGTCGGAGTGCTGACAGCGGGAGTGAGGAATGGTAGTCGTCATGGCTCGGTGGTCCTCCAGGCAGTGCTTATCGCCTTGATACTTGTCGTCTCCGGCTGTGGCACGGTGCGGTCCCCGGATACACCAGGCGGGACGGCGCCGTCGGCACCTTCCGCGGTTAGCCACGCGCCCGCGCGGACGGCACCGGGGTTCGAACTACCGTGCACGTCACCGGCTGGCATGCCTGCCCTGAGCATTCCGCTGCCCACGGCGTTTACGCCTGTCGCGGCCATTCAGTGCTACCAGGCCAGCAAGGTGATCCCGGGCCGCGGGCAGTGGCTGGTCGCGGTCGAGCAGCGGGCGGACCATGGGCTCGGTCCGCTTGTCGCGGCGCTGCGGCGGCCATCGGTGGTCACGCCGGGCAACGCGATATGTCCGGCTGTGGGTTTCGTGCAGCCGTCGTTCGTGCTTGTCGACAGGGGCGGGCGGGCGGTTCGCCCGAAGATACCCACCGGCATCTGCGGCCAGCCAGAGCAGCAGGTGCTCGCCGCCCTGCGGGGATTGCCCTGGACGACGGTCTCCACCCGGCTAGTCCAGCAGGTTGAGACGCAGGCGGAGATCGACTCCGGCTGCCCCCCCGCCGCGAAGGACATGATCAGCATGCTCGCCGGCCGGCTACACCCGCCCGCTGCCGGGGCTGCGCCCGGCACACTGGCGTCCGGCACACGGGCGTCCGTACCGCCTGCCATCGGTGTCTGCGTGTTCCGCATCGGCTCCGAGCCGCTGGTCGGCGAGTTCGTCCGCGGCGGACACGTCACAGGGGCAGCCGCGGCGACGCTGTGGCGGGGCATCACCGCAGGCCGAGGCTCCGCAGGGTGCTCTCGGCCGCACGCCATGTTCGCGGTGCTGCAGCCCGCGACGAGCGCCGGCCAGGTCGCCTACGTCGAGATCGACGGCTGTCAGCGAGCCGTCCGGCCCGACTACAGCGTCGGGGAGGCGAGCCCGGCCGCGATCGCGATCATCAACCGCACGGGCTGAGCGCCGGCCGGTTCCGGGGAGGAGCTGCCACCGGGCCGCCAGGAATGCGCACGCGCGTTCCCGTCCGGGGTGTGCGGGCTGGCCGCATGCGGTTGGATTCGGATGTGGCCGTGAGATTCGATGTCGAGGAACTGCGCTCCGTCGTCGGCGAGGACCTGTACCGGGCGGGGCTGGCACACGTGGCCGACGACGGCGTCCGCGACGTCACCGAGGTCGACGGAGGCGTGAGCGCTCTCGTCAGCGATGAGGCCACCGTGCACACGGTGTGGGTCGGCATCGTCAACGGATTTCTCACCGGAGACTGCGACGGTGACGGATGCCCGGCAGACGAGCCTTGCGCGCACGCGGTCGCAGTCGCGCTCGCGGCCTTCGCGGAAAGCATACCGTGGCTGTCGGTAGCGACCCCGCCCGCACGTCGCCCCTTCGGGCCGGCCGGCCGCGAAGAAGAGGAGTTCGCCGGCGCCGCGGGACGGCTGGCCCGTGAGCAGCTCGTGCGGCTGGTCACTGCACAGGCGGTGGCCGACCGCCATTTCGCGGCACGGCTGCTGGCCACTGCCGGGCTGCTCACCGCACCAGGGCCCGCCGAGATCGCCGCCGCGCGCGCTGTCGTCGAAGCGGCTGGCGGCATCCCGGACGGGAACGGACGCTGGGATCCGCACGACATCGTCAGAGCCGGCATGGCAGTAGTCGACGAGCTCAGCCTGCTGGCGATCCGCCCGGCGACTGGTGAACTGCTCGAGGTGGTCGAGGATGCGATCAGGGCCTGGGATTCGCTGTCCTTTCACCTTTACGACGCATGGGAGATGTACGAGACCGAGCCAGATGACATCGGCTCCGCGCTGGCCGCCGTTCACCTGCGCGTCTGCGAAGAGCTACAGCTCGACCCGGCTGAGCTCGCCCAGCGCCTGGCCGCCCTCGTCGACCAGGCGGCGGCCGACAGCTTTCTCGATCCTGATGACTACGCCCATCTCCTGGACGACACCAACCTGCTTGCCTGACGCGAGCGGATGATCATCCCTCGCGGCTGGTCTGCCTGATTCACGGAAGGGGGACCGCGTTGGACGGGTACACGCTCGCGCTGCCGTCCGGGTGGCGGCGGATCCAGGTACAGGACGCGGGCGGCGACACGGTCGCCGCGATCGTGCACGAGGCATTCGCCGAGGCACCGCCAGAGGTACCGGGAGAAAGTCTCGGGCCGCTGAAGGCGGACCTCGAGCGGCGGCTGACCAGGATGATCGCCGAGGCCAGGCGCAGCGAGGTTACCCACCTGTACCTGCCCGTAGAGGCCGTGCACGGGACAGTAGTCGCCGCATCGTTCGTGGTATCGGAGGAGCCTGTGCCCCCAGGCACGGCTGACCCGGCGGTGATCATCGCAGAGCTGGCCGCCGCCCCCGGCAACGCGAGCATGGTGACCATAGACGGGACCGCGGGAGTGCGCACGGAGCAGGCATCCGGTCCGGATCCATCCAGGGGCATTGCCCACGGCTCGCGGCGGGTCAGCTACCTGCTCCCTTTCCCCGGGGATACGGGGCGGTTGCTGGTGATGGCGTTCTCCACGCAGGCCGACGGCGACCCGGGCGACCCCTATTCGAAGATCCTTGTCGAGCTGTTCGACACGATCATCTCCACGTTCCGGTGGAACCCGGGCTGAGGCGTGCAGCATGGCCGGCTACGGCGGTTCGGGCGGCTCAGGCGGCTCAGGCGGCTCAGGCGGTCCAGGCGGTCCAGGCGGTCCAGGCGGTCCAGGCGGTCCAGGTGTCCGTGAGTCGTAGGCGATGAAGCGCGGCAGCGCCAGGCACGCCAGGCCGACCGTCGCTACGCACAGCAATCCGCCCGACCAGAGCGAGAACCTGGTGCTGGAAAAGCGCGCCACCAGCCCGGCCCGCGCCTGGCCCGCTGACGGGCCCAGGCTGTAGCTGAGCAGCTCGACGCCTGCCATCCGGCCGCGCATCGAGTCAGGGATCGTCTGATTCCAGAGCGTGTCCCGGAAGATGCCGCTCATCATGTCCGCCGCGCCAGCCAGCACGAGAAATGCGAGTGCCGCGCCGATGCCGGGCGCGAGGCCGAACCCGGTGATCCCGGCGCCCCATAGCACAGCCGCGATGGCGATCGCTATGCCATGGCGATGCACCCGGCCCGCCCAGCTGCTTGTAGCCGACGCGATGAGCGCTCCCACGGCGGTCGCCGAGTACATCAGCCCGAGCGCCCATTCCGCGTGCAGCTCGGCAGCGACGAAGGGGAAGAGCGAGTCAGGGAAAGCGAAGATCATCGCTGCGAGGTCGACCAGGTAGGAGCCGAGCAGGTCCTGACGGCGGCGGGCATAGCGCAGGCTTTCCATGATGCCGCGCAGGGCCGAAACGCCTGGCACCTCACCGTCCTCGCGCGGCCCCGGCGGCAGCGGGCTCAGCCGCAGCAGCACCATGAGGGAGGCCGCGTAGGTCGCGACGTCAAGCAGGTACGCCGCCACGGGACCGGGGCCGGTAGCGATCAGCCCGCCGATCGCGGGCCCGATGATGTAGCTCGCGTTCGACGTCATCGACGAAAACGCCGAGCTTGCGGTCAGCTGGTCGCGTGGCACGACGCGCGGCAGGGCCGCCTCGAGCGAAGGCCGCTGCAGCGCGCCGAGCGCCGTGATTCCCGCCGCGCCCGCGTAGACGGGCCAGAGCAGGGGGCGCGGCAGCGCCGCGTTGACGGCAAGCGCCGCGATGAGGACACCGAGGACTGCCTCGCAGCGGGCAGCCACCTTCCTGCGGTCCATCCGGTCCGCGAGCGTGCCCCCGTAAAGCCCGAACACGACCAGCGGCACGAGCTCGGCGACTCCGATCATGCCGACCGCGAGCGGCGAGCCGGTCAGCTGTTTCACCTGGACCATCAGGGCCACGCCCGTCACCTGGTCGCCAAGCAGGGTCACCGTGCGGCTCGAGACGAGAAGGCGGAAGTCCCTCGACGTGCGCAGCGGGCGCAGGTCCATCCGCAGATGACGCAGCCAGGCAGTCCGGCGCGGCAGGGCACCGGGCCTGGCGTCGTCATCCTCCGAGGGCACGAACGACCATTAAGCCGTCCCGGCGCCATACCGGGCAACGGATTTACCGCGCATGCGCGGCGGCCACTGCCGCGGCGACCGCCCCGGTCCCGCATGACCTTGTCTCGCCGGACCCACGTTCAGAAACCCGCATCTTAACGGCTCCGCGATGTGTTACCTGGACAACCTCGACGTTGCCGTCATCGGGGAATTGCCACGGATCAGGCACGGGGTGACGTGAAAGGCCGAATTCCTCGACCGGCCTGTCCACCAGGTACGCCGGGTCCGGGCGGAGTCCCGCCCGGACCCGGACCCGGCGGGCGCGCTTGAGCGCCCGGCTAGCCGTGCACGTCGCCGGTCAGGTAGCGCTGCACCGTGGGGCCGAGGGCGATCGCGAGGTCGTCCGCGCTCGCGGTGGCGATCGGCTCGAGCTGGAAGACGTACCTGGTCATCGCGAGGCCGAGTATCTGGCTTGCCACCAGGGACGCACGGTAGGAGGCGTCGTCCACGGTAACCTGCTCGCCTGGCGGACCGATCGCGCCAGCGATCGAGCCGAGGATGGCAGCGGTAACGAACTCCCTGAGCATCACCATCGCCTGCTCGTTCGTGACGGCCGAACGCAGCAGCGCGAGGAGGGTGGCACGGACCTCGGTGGCATCCCACACGCCGAGCACGGTACGGACCAGTCTCTCTCCCAGGTTGTCGGCAGGCCGGCTCGCATCGGAACCGAGAGCCGCGCCGATTACCTCACTCGGCACGACCGGCAGCCGCATGGCCGCGGCGAACAGCCGTTCCTTCGTGCCGTAGAAATGGTGCACAAGGGCGGGCCCTACGCCGGCATCCCCGGCAATGCCCCGGATCGTGGTTCCCGTGTATCCGTGAGAGGCGAACCGCTGCCGTGCGGCCGCCAGGATCGCCTCACGGGTCCCGCTGTCGCCTGCCCGCCGCCCGGTACGCCTTGGCGCCCTTGACTCGCCTGTCATCCAGCCTCCGGCGCCCGGCCAGCCTCCCGCGCCGGGCCAGGCTCCGACGCCGGGCTACCCGGAAGCGCCAGCTGGAAGAATCGCTCTTCGAGCGTGGCGGGTGCCTCCGTCAGCCGCGCGTGCAGCCCGCCGAGCGCGCGTTCCGCCTCGGCCGGCGTCGCGCCTGGTACGCGGATTGTCCGCCCGGCAAGGGCCGCGGGCAGGCCCGCGGCCTCAACCGCGGCGAACGCCTCCGCCCACACGTCGCTCTCGACGACGGTCACCCTGGCCTCCCCCACGATCTCCGGCACCGTTCCCTCGGCAACCACCCGGCCGCCTGCCATCACGACAAGACGGCCGCACTCCTGTGCCTCGTCCATGTAGTGGGTCGTCACGAGCGCTCCGGCGCCCGCATCGACGGCCTCCTGGATCGTCTCCCACAGGCGTGCCCGGGCGAGCGGGTCGACCCCCGACGTGGGCTCGTCAAGGATGAGAAGCTCCGGCGCGTGCCCGAGCGCCTGCGCGAAGGCCGCGCGCCGCGTCACGCCGAGCGGGAGCGAGCCGACGACGGCCGCCGCGAACGGCCGGAGCGAGGCGGGAAGGTCATGATCCTGTACCGGCCCGGGGGGGCGACCCCCCAAGACCCCCCGCCCTACCAGCCTGGAGGGGCGACCCCCCAAGACCCCCCGCCCTACCAGCCTGGGGGGGCGACCCCCCAAGACCCCCCGCTGTCCCCTGCCGCCGAACACCGACCGGGAGAAGGCCAGGTTTTCCGCGATCGTCAGGTCGTCATAGAGGCCGAGGCCCTGCGGCACGTACCCGATGCGCCGCCGCGTCTCGCGCGAGGGCGGCAGCCCGAACAGGCGGACCTCGCCGCCGGAGATCCCCGTCAGCCCGAGCAGCATACGGATCAGGGTGGTCTTGCCCGCGCCATTGGCGCCGAGCAGGCCCACGACCTCACCCGGGCGCACGTGGAGGTCGACCCGGTCCACCGCCGTGAACTCCCCGAAGCGCCGCGTCACCCCGGCGCATTCGGCGAGCGCCGCTGTCATCGGACGTCGCCTCCCGTCAGGCCGAGCTCGCGGGCGAGCTCCGCGACCGTGACAGCGTCCTGCAGGTCAGGCTGGATCCGGCAGGTGCCCGCCGGGTCACCCGGCACGGCCGCGCCAGCCGTGTCACGCTCGCCTCCAGGATCTTCGCTCTCAGGGTCCCATACTCGCCAGCCGCCGCCCCGCCGCCAGGCCCGGCGGCCCTCCTCCCCCGCGGGCCGCAGGCTGGTCGCGCGGATCGTGCCGGGAACCGAGGCCGCGATCTCGGCAGGCGTCCCGGCGGCGATCTCCCGGCCGGAGTCGAGCACAAGCACCCAGGCGGCGCGCTGCGCCTCGTCGAGGTAGGTAGTGGACACGACAACGGCGGTACCGCCTGGGGGGACGACACTTCGCGCCCCCCAAGACCCCCCGCAGGACACGCCTGGGGGGACGACGCTTCGCGCCCCCCAAGACTCCCCGGAAGGCACCGCCGCGGCGGCCCGTGCGATCAGCCACCACAGGTCGGCGCGGCTCACCGGGTCCACGCCTGTCGTCGGCTCGTCGAGCACGAGCAGGCTGGGCTCATGCAGCATCGCCGCGATGACCCCGAGTTTCTGCCGCATCCCGCCGGACAGCCGCCCGGCGAGCCGGTGCCGGGCCGCGGCGAGCCCGGTACGCTCCAGGTACTCGGCGGCCCGCTGGCGTGCCACCGCGGGCGCCACCCGGTAGGCGGCCGCGCGGAACGCGAGGTTCTCCTCGACCGTAAGGTCCGGGTAGCACCCGGAGCCCGGCGCGAGGTACCCGATCCGCCGCGGATCAGGCCGCCTGACCTCACCGCCGGACGGCGCGAGCGCCCCGGCGAGGCAGCGCAGCAACGTGGACTTGCCCGCGCCGTCCCCGCCGACCACGGCGCTGACCCGTCCTCCCGCCGCGCGGAAGCTGACGTGGTCAAGGGCAAAGTGCCGCCCATACCGAACGGAAGCGCCGCGGGTCCCCCACCAGGGCACAGCGTCATGTTCGGGAGTTGCGCCATCGCGCTCCCGTTCGGCCTCGGTCATTTCTGCTCCCTGGCACTGGTCAGGACTGGTTCGGCTGGCTCGTGGCCGCGGCGGCGTTCGGGGCCGCGCGGCGGCGCGGGGGCGAGGAGGCTGCGGAACCGGAGCGTCGCGAGCGTCACCACGGCCGCGCCGAGCAGCGCCAGGTAGGCGAACGGCTGCCAGAGCGCACCGAACGGCTCCGCGCGGAGCATCACGCCACGGGAGATCTCCGTGAAATAGGTGAGGGGCAGCAGATACGCGATCCACCGGACCCCGGCCACGATCGAGGAGAGCGGGAAGATCAGCCCGGACAGCAGGATCTGCGGCAGCAGGGTCATCACGGCCAGCTGGATGGCCTGGCCCTGGTTCTCCGACACGCTGGAGATGAGGATCCCGACGCCGAGCGTGACGAACAGGAAAAGCAGCGCGCCAAGCGCGAAGACCGGCAGCGAGCCGCGGAACGGCACGCCGAAGATCGCCACGCCGGTTGCGAGGACAATGGCCAGGTCGACGATGGCTACCACGAAATAGGGGACAACCTTGCCGAGGTAGACGTCGCGCGGCCGGAGCGGCATCACGGCCAGCTGCTCCAGCGTGCCGGACTGCCGCTCGCGCACCACCCCGAGGCTCGTGATGATCGTCCCGGCGAACACGAGGACGACCCCGGCCAGTCCGGGGATCATGATGTCCGAGGTCTTGAGGCCGGGGTTATAGAGGATCCTTACGTCAGGGGAAGCCAGCAGCGACGCGGGCAGTGCCCGGCCTGCCTGGCCGGACCCGGCGGGCTGGCGCGCCAGGGCGGCGAGAGCTCGCTGCGCGGCCTGCGCGGCGAAGAGCTGGCTGCCGTCGATGAGGACAGCCGGCCGGCCCGGACCCGTGACTATCGCCACCGCCGCCTTGCCGTCCCGGAGCAGGGACTGCGCTTCCGCCAGGCCGCCGCCGGGCCTGGCCGCCGTCACGTCGAAGGGCTTTGGCAGGCCGGCCGCGACAGCGGCCGCGCGCGGTCCCACCGCGACGACCGGGATCGTCGACACGTCGAAGCTGGCGGCGTAGCCGAGCACGACGAGCAGCAGCACCGGCATCACGATCATCATGGCGAGCGTGCGCCGGTCCCGCCGGAGCTGCCAGAACTCCTTCACGATCATCGCCCACATCAGCGCCTCCCTCGCTATGAATAAAACACTCGTTCAATTATACAAGCGTTCAATTCCAATACTCAAGGGAGCCCCGGCTGAGGTGCGTCGAGGGCAGGGCTTCCGCAGCGGCTCGGGCCTAGATAAGCCGCCAGTCGCCGACGACGTGGCGGGACCTCAGGGCTGGTCCGGACCGGTCTAGACCGGTCCGGACCAGCGGTGGTCCGGGTGGCTGGCTGAGTGACCGTTTCGTGTGGATGCCGCGCTGGTGTAGTTCTAGCTCAATGCCGCGTACTTAAGGCGTTGCGGGCCTGCGGCATAGGTGATCATAGTTCGGGCAGTGCCGGCGTGGCGTCCTGAAATGCAACAAAGCTCCTGGTAGGAGTGCTG
>WNFD01006679.1_pt1 | contig 42585 bp, 46 predicted proteins | sample 5400491 | NCBI WGS metagenome assembly WNFD01 (sample SAMN13153343, study PRJNA577476) | soil metagenome | isolation source: 120 cm saprolite under Douglas fir tree site 2 hole 2 replicate 2 | place: USA:California | collected 2015-04-18
ACGGCCGGGTATTTCCGGGCCAACCTCCCGGCCGAATGGAGGCCGGACTACGAACGGCAACTCAAGGCCGCGCAGGCATTCGCGCTGGCCCGATCGCGCGATGTGAAGCCCGTGATCTGGCCAGGTCTCGCGCGCTAGAGGGAACAGCGAGCTTCGAGGCTCAGCACCTCACTTCAGGAAACTGACCAGCATGCTGAAGCCCACCTGCAGCCCGAGGTTGCCATTGTAGGACTGGCGGTAACTCTTGTTCGCGGCCGACCACATGAAGTCCTCGTTCACATCAAGCCGGGCGGCGAACAGGCGCGGGAAGCGATAGCGCAGCCCTACCAGCCCTGTGACGCCGGAATCGGTGGTGTCCGCAGAGCTGTTGTAGGTGTTGTGCACGTACCCGCCACCCACGACGAGGTCGGCCTGGGGACTCGCCGCGACGTTGTATTCGAGCATGACGTGCAGCGGCCGGTGGTGAATGGACTGGACGGTCGCGCCGTCGGTGATCGTACGCGAGAGGTTCGCCTCGACTGCCAGCCGGGCCGGCAAGAACACACCGATGCGGGCGCCGAAGCCGACCTTGTTGGCATAGCCCAGGCTGTTGTCGAAGTCGGTGTACCGCACGAAGCCCCCGACCTCGATGGTGCCCGGGCGCTGCGCCGCAGCGGGCCACGCGAGCGACAGCGCGGACACGGCGCCGAGCACCACCACGCGAACCTTCATGACGGCCCCCATGCGAAGGTAGAAGTCCCGATTAATCTGCGGGCCCCTGGGAAGTTCGTCCAGCACCTTGACCCCATAGGCCGCCCCGCTAGGTTCGGGGGCCCGGCGCGGCGCCCGCCACTGTCAACGCGAGGAGATCGTGTGATGCTCTCGTCTCGTAGTCTTATGCCTATTACGATCCTGGCCGCGGCGCTCGCCTGCCAGCCGGCTGCGCCCGCCACTCTGCGCGACGCCGACCGCACTGCGTTGCGAGCGGCGAACGACAGTTTCGTGCAGCGGGTGCGGCGCGCCGACTGGCCAGCGCTGGCGAAGCTGTATACCGAGACCGCCGTGCTGATGCCCCCAGGACAGCACGCGGTCTCTGGGCAGGCGAACATCCTGGCGTGGATGAAGGCGTATCCGCCTGTCTCCTTCTTCGATCTCAGAGTAGTCAGCGTGGATGGCGCGGGCGATCTCGCCTACCTCACGGGCAAGTACCTCGTGACCATCGCCCCCCCGGGGAGCAAGCCCATGGCCGACACGGGCAAGTACCTCGAGGTGCATCGCCGCCAGCCGGACGGGAGCTGGCCGATGGTCGCAGACATGTTCAATTCGGATCTGGCACCGCCTAAGCGCTGACCGAGGGGGGCTGTGATGCGCTCGTACTGGATTGCATGCTGCGTGCTGTTCACGGCTGCGACGCCCGACGTCGTGGCACAGGAAGGCCACCAGCACGGCCCGGGCGCGGGGCCTGAGGAACATGTGGGGAGCGTGCATTTCCGGACTTCGTGCACGGCCACCGCGCAGCGCCGCTTCGACGTCGCCGTCGCTTACCTCCACAGCTTCTGGTACGAGAAGGCGGGACCGGCCTTCCAGGAGGCCGCCGCCGCCGATTCCTCTTGCGCGATGGCGTACTGGGGCCAAGCGATGGCGATCCTGCATCCGCTCTGGACCCCACCCTCGCGCGCCGATCTCGCAGTTGGGTTGCTGGCGGCGGAGCGAGGCGTCGCCCTCGCGAAGACGCCGCGCGAGCGAGACTATCTCGACGCGATCCGGACCTATTACAAGGACTACGCGGCGGTCGATACCAAGGCTCGCCTCGTCGCCTACGAACAGGCGATGGAGGGACTAGCACGCCGCTACCCGACGGACCGAGAGGCGCAGATTTTCTACGCGCTCGCGCTGATCGCTGTCGGCCAGGCGAATCCGACCGACACGACTTTCGCCTACCAGAAACGCGCCGACTCCATCCTCGAGCCGCTGTTCAAACTCGAGCCGCGGCATCCGGGGCTGGCGCACTACTTGATTCACACGAACGACGTGCCGGCGCTTGCCAGTCTTGGGCTGTACGCCGCTCGCCGATACGCCGCGATCGCGCCCGACGTGCCGCACGCCCAGCACATGCCCTCGCACATCTTCACCCGGCTCGGGCTGTGGGAGGAGGACATTGCCTCCAACACCCGGTCGATGGCGGGCGCCCGGAAGTTCGAGGCGGCGCAGCACCTGAACGGTCTGTGGGACCAACGCGGCCACGCGATGGACTACCTCGTCTACGCGTACCTGCAGGAGGGGCGGGACGCCGACGCGAGGAGTATCGTCGTCGAAGCCGGCAGGGTCACGGCCGGGGACCCGCTGGGCTCGCTCGTTAATGAGTACGCCCTGGCCGCGATCCCGGCGCGCTACGCGCTCGAGCGGGGCCGCTGGGATGAAGCGATCGCGCTCCCGATCCGGCCCGCGCCGGAGTGGCGTGCGACCGAAGCGATCACCCATTTCGCCCGGGCCGTCGGGGCCGCGCACAGCGGTGATACGACTCTGCTAAGGACTGAGATCAAGTCTCTGGACGACATCGAGCGGGCGCTCGTAGCCGCCGGCGGGCCTCAAGCCTACTGGGCCAACCAGGTTGGGATCCAGGTCCGCGCCGTATCCGCTTGGAAGGCGCTGCTTACCGACCACGACTCCAGCGGCGCCCTGGGCATGGCGCTGGCGGTCGCGGACGAGGAGGATCGGACGCAAAAGCACCCCGTGACACCGGGGGCCGTAGTGCCGGCGCGTGAGCTGTACGGTGATCTCCTGCTCGCCGTGGGCCGGCCCGGCGCCGCGGCAAAAGCGTACGCCACCTCGCTCCAGAACGCACCCGCTCGCGCTCGCAGCCTGTTCGGGCTGGCTCGCGCGGCCGAGCTCGCGGGCGACCTCGCGACAGCTCGCTCAAGGTACGCGGAATTCCTGAAGCTCATGGAGACGGGCGACAGAGAGCGACCGGAGGTAAGGGTAGCACGGGCGTTTGTGGCGAGCAGATAGTCCGGGAGCCCTCCTTCAGGGTAGCGTCCACGGGCGGTACAGCACTTCGATCGGCTGCCGCAGTCGCCGCTCGAGCGCGGCGAGGTCGGGCCGGTCCGCGGGAACCCCCAACTCGGCGGTGCCGTCGGGTGGCACCGTCACCGTGGCCGTCTTCGAGAACGGGCCCTTGCGCCCCTTGCCCACGATGACCTGCCATCCATCCGCGGCGATGGCCGAACGGGACCAGACCGCGTGGGCCTGACCGATCAGCCGGAACAACACGCTCAGGGCGCCCGTCACCGGGTGCCCGGACACTCCAGAGAACCGGTCTTGCAGTACCATTCCCTCCATCTCGAGCAGGCGATACGACACCGTCCGCTCGAAGGTCATCTCGAGCACCGGGCGCGACAGCGGATCGCGATAGGAGTAGCCACGCGTTTCGCCACGTGAGCGCCATCGAACGTTGAGCGCCTGCGAGGGAGCCGGGCCGGCCCGGACTCGCTCCACGACCGCATCGGTCCGGGCATCCACCACGATGTCGTACTGGCGCTGGTGGGCCAGGCGCACGCCGAGTGGCGCCTGGTCCTCCCGCAGGCCAAGGGCCTCGAGGTACGCACGGAACCAGTCCTCGTAGTCGATGCGCAGGACCGCGCCCTCGGGGCGGGCGGCGCGAGCAGCGCGCGCCAAGCGCAGCAGGACCCGCGTCTGGAGCCGTGATTGGTTGGTGGTGACGCGGCGGTCGTAGCCCTGCTCGTCGCGCATGGCGGCGGCGATGGCGGCACGCGACACGGGCGCGGCGCCGGCCGGCAGAGCCTCCTGCGCCCGGAGCTGAGTGGCCGGCAGCAGCAGCGAGAGAACGATCGTGCGTGCGGGGATCAAGATGATCCGGTCTCGCTAACGGCGGCCGAACTCGAACCGACGATCCGCGGATCATGACAACGCGCCGAGCTCGGGTCCCTACCTGCCCAACGACGAGCGCCTAAGGAGCGGCGCGCTAGAGAAAGATCAAGCTCCACAGTCTACGCGCCCGAAGGGAGATTTCTAGGTCAGCTCGTAGTTCAGACTCATGGGATGCTCCATGCCGTGCCCGACCGCCGTCTTGCCCTCACCGCGCAGGCCACGAAGCTCTCCCGTCCCGGAGCCGGGAACCACAGCATAAGACTCCTTGGCGACCCCACCCTCGAACACGCCGGCGCGCTGGAGGACGAAACTCCCCGCCTTCCCGGCGAGCCGCCCGGTGACGCGCTCCATGCCGACGAATGTGGCCGAGCCATCTGGGCGGTACATCATCAGGTATTCCACGTGGCCCTCGCCCTGGATATCGCCGGTGAAGGCCTTCGTGACCCTGGCTCGGGTCAGCTTCGGCATGTCCGGGCCTTCACTGTACGGCTGCTCGTCCCAATGCTTGATGGCAAACTGGGCGTTCGCGCCTTTCTTCATGTCTCTCCCGCCCCTGTCGTCAGTGTGGGACACAGTTACGCCGGACATTGCGTCAGCGGATCCAGTCGGCGCCACCAGTCGAGCAGGGTTCCATGCAGCGATTCGGCAGCCATTAGGCGGATGTGCTCGTCGAGAGCTGTTGCAACTCGTAGGGGCATGGTGCCGCCTGACGGACTGCGCATGAGCTGCGGGCGCAGCGCCCGTTAGGCGGCTGAACGCCCAAGCGCCAACCTGACTTGACTCAGGTGATGTTCGTTATGAGCGGCGACCTTATCGAATTCATCCCGCAACGTGCGCACGCCGTCTACGCTATGCACGAACTCGAGATGGCCGCTGCGCTCATAGTGCACGCCCGCATAATAGATGATTGCGTTGCGAACCGATTGATAGACGCTCCGGGAGATATCGAGCGGCACGCGCGAATAGTCGAGACCCCGAGCCCATGCATCCTGATCCATCACCCATAGCACCTGACGAGGCTCGCTGAGCACTCGACGGATGCGATCGAAGAAGACGGTCTCGCTATCGGAGAGGTGGTGCAGGATATAGCCGACTGACCACTTCCCTGGCGCGTAGCTACGCGCCAAGTCCCCGCGGTTGAGCGAGAAGCACTTCAGCGTCTCGTCCCGAGTCCGTTCAAGCTCTTGAACAAGGTGCGTGCGCCCTGAAGCTGCGGCACGCTGGTGAAGGCTCATTCCTATCTACACGCGCCGTCAGCTTCAAGCGCTCCTCTGTTCACTTCTTCGGTGAAGTGAGCGGGACCATGACGTGAGCATACGCCGTGCCGGCCCACATCACCCAGGGACCTCCGCTCTGACGCTTGGTCGGTATCCCCTCCAGCACCCGTGGGTCAGGGACCAGGAGCATCACATGGGGAGGATCGTATCCCCACTCGTTGTCAGGGGTCGCCTTTTTCGCAAACGGGTCCGTGTTGCTGGCGTGGCTGCCCCCCGGTGCAGTCATGTAGCCGATGCCTTCACGCGTGATCTGGGGCGTGGCCTTGGTCATCAGCGCGTTCATGAACGACATCCACTGATCGTCCACGCACATCGGAGCGTCCTCTCGAGACCGGGGGGAATGGGGCAGACACGTCCACCCATTCGTCCCGGCACGGAGCGTCACCATTTGCCCGCCCTCGGTCGCAGGCCAGTCCATAACGGTGGCCTTCGCCGAAATGGAGCGCGGGGCGGCTTTCATTGCGTCGGCGATCTTTTGGGCTTTAGTCAGCTTCGCTTGCGCAATTGCTCGGTCGGCAGACCCGAGCGAAACCAATGCCAGCACGAGGAGCGTACATGCGCGCTGCATACATCCTCCATGGAGCGAGTCGTCAGCTGACGATGAAGGTCCCGGAACTCCGCGACGTCGTCGTCCCGGTGTACTCAAAGTGGTTTCGCGCACGCTGTCAAGAATCCAACATGCGACAACGCCGGCGACCGTCGAGTGTGTGCGCGATCCACGTGAGTCGTATTGTCCTACAAATAGCGGCGGTCGGACTCGAACCGACGACCCGCGGATTATGATAACCTTCCTGACTCGGGCTGCCTCGTTGCGCCTTGAGTCAACTCAGCACCGCTTGGGCGCTTCGGCGTTCAAGCGGTGCCGAGTATCACGACCCGTCCCGAGTCGTTCCGAGGGCGCGTCCCACTGTTCGTCCCACGGTGCGCTAGGAGCCCCTTGCCTTGGCACAGTAGTTCTCGAAGCGCTCGAGCAGGCGCGCCCCGCCGTCGTCTGGCTTCGCATCTCCCCGCGCGTCCCGAAACGCCTTCTCCATGGGCAGCACGATCGTGCAGAGGAGGTTCGTGCCGCTGAGGTCTTGAATGTCGCTCGCGAACCCCTCCTCGAGTTGGCCTTCTCTCAGTAGTCGATCTACGACGGAGAAAAAGTAAGTGATGCGCCTGCGATGCTGATGGAGCTGGAGGGCAGCTGATGAAGGGCTCGCAGACGCGGCGATCTTGGCCCAGGCGACTACGTTCTCGGCAAATGACGGCGGGCTCCCAAATGCCGGCTGGCCGCTCTTCTGCCACGCGGTGAGGACCCTCAGGGCCTCGCCCATCTCCGGCGAGCCGTATTGAGCCATGAGGGTGCTGAACAACTCGGCCTGGGCTGCCTTCTTGGAGTCGTTCGCGGCAACCTTCGAGTCCTGTGTGGCAGCTGATGCAGCACTCGCCGCAAGCCAAGCCGCGACCGCAGCCGCGCCGGTAATGGCCGCAATCACGACCTGTATACCATCCGCGAGAGTGAATTGAGCGATCATGAGCGCCCCCAGGAGAGCGAGATTCACGCAAGAGGCCATGGGCTGAATTGTAGCACGGAGCAAGTCGCAGGCAGCATATGTGGCGCGCTTACGCTGCGCCCGCGGGCGCATTGGTAAACGGCCTGCCTAGCTATTCCACGACGAGCGAGCATTGAGTGCTGTACCAGGGAGGATATTGCTGACTTAGTTCTGCGAGCCGGTAGACTCCGTAGCGGACGTCGTAGCGGCCTGGCGGCAGTGCGGCAGCAAACACGATGACGTTCCTCCCCGGCCGTAGCTCGTACTGCTGCTCAAAGCATTGGACGTCAGTGAACGAAAGCGTCACAAGCTGGCCTCTGTTGACTGGGCTCGGAGGACACCCAGCGCGCGCGGTCGAAGCCAACGAGGAGAGGAGGTACCCGCCAACGCCTGCCGGGAACCTGAGGTGCGACTCCGAGATCCTATTTGGGTTCGGGATGTCGTCAGCGTTCGGCTGGCGGGAGGCGATTTGTGGAGCGCCAGCGAGGCGCCCGATTTGGCGGTTTAATCCAGCCACCTGATCCAGCAACGCGCTGTCCGTGTTTGTGTCAACTCAGCACCGCGTGGGCGCATCGCCGTTCAAGCGGTGCTGAGTATCACATCGTACGCGACGGCCGACGCGAACGCGGCCAAGCCGGACCAGTACCCTACTTCGCTAATCGCTCGAGCCAATGGCCCTCCTCTCGAAATCACGTATGCCGTGCGGCCTAACGCACCGCGGTTAAGCTGCGCCGCGCCGCGTGACGTACTTCCCCCAGCCTCACTCCCGCCACCCATTTGAGAAACCCGTTGTGGAAAAACGTGTGATCACGGAGGCGTAGTCGACGTGAAGCGATGGACCTCCACCTTGTCTCCAATGTCGATCGTCATCAGGTCTTCGCCGAGAACGATTGCTCCACTGTAGGTCGTATGCGAACGGCGGAGTACCTCAGTGCCCGTCGGTGGCGGAAAGTTGCGATCGGTCGTGAGCAGCCCAACGTGAGTGAATACGGCGAGTTTCGGCTTTATCCGGGCGAATACTCGCCCGGCATTTTCCGGCGATGTATGGCCACTTAAGATTCGGCGAGCAATCGTAGCCGTGGGCGATTTTGCCAGCAGCTCGGGTCGAACCGCCGCCACTTCATGGACCAGTACGTCGGTACCGGCCGCATGGCGGATTAAATTGTCGTTGGGCCGGGTGTCGCCGGAGATCGTCACCGAATGGCCGGCATAATCCACCCGATACCCGAACGCAGGCTTAGCCCGTTCGCCGTGATCGACAAGGAATGCCGTGACCTTCACACCGTGACGGTCGTAGACAACCCCCTCGGCGATATCGTGTGCGACAACTTCGATTCCTGCCTGAGGCAGGTGTCGTACATGGATATCCCACTGATACGCCTTGCGGAGATTCGCCATCATGTCCACCGTGCCGTTGGGTCCCCATACCTCCATCGGCCTACTGCGCCCCCCGAACGGAGTCGGTAACCAGCCCGTGAGCCACAGGTCGGGAATGCCCACCGTATGGTCGGAATGCAAGTGTGTAAGAAACAGCGCATGCACCTGCGCCAACGGAATTTTCAACTGCCACAAGCGCTGACTGACGCCGCGGCCGGCGTCGAACAGAAGCGTCTGCCCACCGGCATCGACGAGTGTGGCGGGACCGAAGCGATCGATGGTGGGATCCGGTACCCCGGTTCCCAGTAGGATGACTTTTATGGATGGAACTTGCGCCACAACCGGCATGACACGCAGCAGAAGAAAGGCCACTGCCAGCATGCGGAGAGCTCTTAGAGAAGCCATACCATCGAGCTCGATGTCAGGGTTTGCGGCTTAACGGATCGCGCGTCAGCCGCGCGGCGAAGAAAATGAAGTCTTCATTCCTCTGAGGCTCCAGTCAGCCGAGGAAGCCAAGCGCCATGCAACTACCTCGGCGACGCGGACTGCACAGGCCAGATCTCGCGCTGACGTCGAGCCGCGTGCCGCGCTCGCGCGGGACAGCCAAACGCCAAGCCACCCTTTCGGTAGCTCGGCGATCCTGGGACCCTCGTGGCGTCTGACGACGGCGTCGCGGAGGAAGCGAGGACCCGTGGCTTTGTGCCCCAGGCTTTCGCCGGGTTTGCCTTTGTCGCTGCAGGCGTTGGTACTGGGGTCACATACCACACCGTCAGTTGGCTGTCAAGCGCAAGCGTCCCCTTCAGTTCCGTCGACTGTCTCGTGGACTGGTACGACGGGATTGCCGGTGGGCCTGAGCGGTCATGCGGTCGCCGCGGCGACGCTCCCCGGCGCGACGCCGACCAGCGTGGTATACGTAGTGGGTGGTGCGGACAACACCCACGAAGAAGCACAAGGGCGTCTTGTACTACTAACCCTCAGGGCGCCTTCGGAACACTCGCCGGGCCGGAGCGCGACAGTTCGGTGCTCCGGCCCTCCTCGCCCCTCCCAGCGTATATTCATCTCGCCATGCCCGATCAAACCGCGTGCGGGCGCTGCGGCACCCAGGTGCACCCCGGGGCGCCACTGTCCGACGTGCGGGGCGGACGTCTCGAGCCAACAGGGGCAGGTCGCGACGGCCTACGTCACGCCGGAAGACGCCGCCCGCATGGCGCATGGCCAGTCTGCCCAGCTCGACGCCCTGCGCCGCGCCACCCTCGGCCACTACGACATTCAGGGCGAGCTGGGCCAGGGGGGCATGGCCACCGTGTACCTCGCCCACGACATCGCGCTCGACCGCAAAGTGGCGATCAAGGTGATGTCGCCGGCGTTGTTCGCGACCGCCGGCATGGTGGAGCGGTTCAAACGCGAGGCCCGCACCGCCGCGGCCTTGAGTCACCCACACATCATTCCCATCTACGCCGTGCGCGACGGTGCGGATTTCGTCTACTTCGTCATGAAGTTCGTCGAGGGCCGCTCGCTCGAGTCGATCACGCGGGCGGCCGGACCCCTGCCCCTCCCGTTGGTGCGCGCCGTGCTCTACCAGGTTGGAGAGGCGCTAGGCTACGCCCATCGCCGAGGCGTCGTGCACCGGGACGTGAAGCCCGCCAACGTCATCCTCGACACGGGCGGTTGGGTCGTGGTGACGGACTTCGGGATCGCGAAGGTCGCGGAGACGCAGGGCCTCACGATGACGGGTGCCACCATCGGCACCCCGTCGTACATGAGCCCGGAACAGTGCGAGGCGAAGCGCGAGCTCCCGCAACCTGGCCCAGGTGCGGCAGGTCTATCCCAACATGACGATCCAGCAGGCCCAGGACTGGGGCGGGTTCTTGATGGGTGCGAAAGACCTGCGGGTCACCCTGCGCATCGGCTCGCTCGACGCGCAGGGCGATCGCATCGACGCGAGCCTCGAGGGCTCGTACGAATATGAGGAGATCGCGACGGGCCGGGGTATCCAGCGGCCCGTCACCTTCCGCGCCACGTTCCTGCGCGACGGCTCCACCTGGCGGCTAACGTCGCTGCGGTAGTGAGGCCGACAGTCCCAAGGGCTCCCAACCTCAAATAGCGGCGGTCGGACTCGAACCGACGACCCGCGGATTATGATTCCGCTGCTCTAACCAGCTGAGCTACGCCGCTGAGCTTGCAGGAACAAAACTTAGCGAATCGGATGACTTGGTGGGAGCGCCAGACCCTGCTGTGAGCCACCCCGTAACGGCCGACCGTTACGGGGTCGCGGTCCCGTCGAAGTACGTCAGCGCCTTGGCCCACACCTGGGCCCCCACCAGGCGGCCGCCGCGGCGACCCTGTAGATCCCTTTGCACGAAGTGGATCCCGCCGTAGCGCCGCGAAATCCCCGCCTGATCGGGGGCAGCTTGCGCCGCCCCCGTGAATGCGTGCCCTAATCGATCACGTGGAATGCGGTCCGGTTGGCGTTCCCCGGAGGAGCCGGAGGTGCTTGGCGGTTCCAGTAGTCGACGAAGCCCTTCGATGCAGTGACGCCTTCGAACACGGCATTAGGGGTTCCGTTGATATGACAGCTGACGACGAGTGTCCCCTCGCTGCCGTCCGAGTAGGCGACGCGCACTACGAGCAGGCCCGCACGGACGTCTGCGGGGTTCCCGACGTTGTCATGCTGCAGCGGGAACGTGCCGTCGGCGACCTCAAAGCGCACGAACTCCGTCACTTGATACATGCCGCTGCCCGTGGACACGCCGCCCATGCCAAGTGTCTCCCACGTCCCTCCGCCGGTCACGTCCTGCGGGTTTCCGGGGTTGGAGCGAAACGTTCCGGACCCGGTGAGGGTGATCTTTGAATTGTCATTGGCCCGCGCCGACGCGATGCCGCCGGCTGATAGCGTTAGAGTGGAGAAATTCACGCTGATAATGTCCCATCTCATGTGATGATTGCTTGCCGACGCGCTGAAGCTGTGAGCGCTGGGTGAGAGCCGGATGGCATCAGCCGCCGGCGCAGAGGGCGCACTTGCCCGTTCGCACGCCACCGCGACGCCCATCAGGACAACCAGTCCCGCGCCAAGTCCTAACGTTTTCATTGCTCCTCCTCGCTACCGCACGTTGCAAAATGCCGCCACAGGACCGGGGCTTCTCGCGAGCAGGGAGGTGCTCGAGCTTTGGGCTGGTCTACAGAACTGGGGGGAACGACGCGAGCTAACGCAAAGGCTGGTTCGGCCGCGGAGCCAGTCAAGCGCAAACCTGGACCACGAGGGGGCGTCACGTCCGGAGACCTCGAACCTAGTGCGTGTGCTCAGGCCCCTTCACAACTGCTGCTATTCTACCTGCCATCAGCCGACCGGCAAGGTCGAGGTGGCCAACCAGCAGTTGTGAAGGGGCCTGAGCACACGCACTAGGTTCGAGGTCTCCGGACGTGACGCCCCCTCGTGGTCCAGGTTTGTACGGGCGCCGGGCGGCGGGCGGCGGCACGATCCGGTACAGTACCTCCCCGTTCCGAATCATCCCGAACTCCTCGCGTGCCGCCCGCTCCTGCGCCGCGGGATCGGTCTCCAGATCGTGCGCCAGCCGCGCCAGCGAGTCGATCTCCGCCTGCAACGCCCGCACTGTGTCCTGTTCCTCGGCGAGCTGCCGTCGCAGCTTCAGCCAGTTGCGCGTGCTGTACTCCCCCCCGAAGACTGCCATCATAAGGAGTGCGAGCCCGCCGGCGAGGCCAGCCATCCGCGCGGGGGTCACAGCCCGTAGAGCTCCCGACCGGGATAGGACGCCACGTCGCCCAGCTCCTCGGCGATGCGCAGCAGCTGGTTGTACTTGGCGACGCGATCGGTGCGCGAGGCACTGCCGGTCTTGATTTGGCCAACTCCAGTCGCCACCGAGAGATCGGCGATGAAGGTGTCCTCTGTCTCACCGGAGCGGTGCGAGATCACGGCGCCGTAGCCGTTCGAGCGCGCTAGTTCGACGCACTGCAGCGTCTCGGTGAGCGTGCCGATCTGGTTCAACTTGATGAGAATGGCGTTGGCAACGCCTTCCTCGATGCCGCGGGCGAGCAGGTCGGCGTTGGTGCAGAAGAGATCGTCGCCCACGAGCTGCACCCGGTCCGACAACGCCTCGGTCAGCTTGGCCCACCCCGCCCAGTCGTCTTCGGCCAGACCGTCCTCGATCGAGACGATCGGGTAGCGGTCGATCCAGCCCTTGTACAGCGCGATCATCTCCTCGGCCGACTTCTTGCCGCCGCCGCTCTTCTTGAACACGTACGCGCCGTCTTGATAGAACTCCGAGGCCGCGGGATCAAGCGCGATGGCGACGTCCTTACCGGGCTCGTAGCCCGCCTCCTCGATCGCCGACACGATGGCCTCGAGCGCCGCCTCGTCGTGGGGAAGGTTCGGCGCGAAGCCGCCCTCGTCCCCCACCGCCGTGGAGAGCCCGCGCTTGGCGAGCACTCGTTTCAACGCGTGGAACACCTCGACGCCGATGCGCAGGCCTTCGGGGAAGGTATCCGCGCCGATCGGCACGACCATGAATTCCTGGCTGTCCACCGTATTGGAGGCGTGGGCGCCGCCATTCAGGATATTCATCATCGGGACCGGGAGCACGTGGGCGACTGGCCCCCCGAGGTAGCGGTACAGCGGGAGGCCCGCTTCTTGCGCGGCAGCCCGTGCTGCCGCGAGGCTGACGCCCAGGATCGCGTTCGCGCCCAGGTGGCTCTTGTTCGGCGTGCCGTCGAGCTCGAGCATCGCGAAGTCGACCACCATCTGATCCTCCGCGGCGAGGCCCTCGAGCCGCGGTCCGATCACTTCGTTGACGTTCTTCACCGCCTCGAGGACGCCCTTGCCACCGAAGCGCTTCTGATCGCCGTCGCGCAACTCGACCGCCTCGCGCTCGCCCGTTGAGGCCCCGCTAGGCACCGCCGCGCGACCTGCGGCGCCGCTCGATAGGGTGACGTCGGCCTCGAGCGTGGGGTTGCCCCGGCTGTCCAGAATCTCGCGCGCGCGCACCGCAATGATCGTGCTCATCGTCGCCCAACCCTAAGGGGACGGCGGCGCCGCGTCAACGCGCGCCTTGAGGGCGACGATCTCTGCGCGGATGCGCTGGCGCAGGGTCTCCCGATCGTCGGCCGTCATCCCCGCGGTTGGCAGGGGCTGGCCGACGAGGAGCCGAATCGGCCGCGGGCGAAGCAGGTAGCGGCCCTTGGGCAGGATTTCGAAGGTGTGGTGGACGTATACCGGAACGACTGGTACCTGTGCGGCGATCGCGAGCGCGAACGGCGCATTCTTGAACGGCAGTAGCTCGCCCGTGCGGCTGCGAGTGCCTTCGGGGAACACCACCGCCGAGAACCCCCGCCGGATGGTGCGCGCGGCGTCGTCGTACGCCTCGAAGGCGCGCGCCTTCACCGACCGGTCGATCGCGATGTGCCCCGCGGCCCGCATCGCCGCCCCCAGCAGGGGGATACGGAACAGCTCCTGCTTCGCGACGAAGCGCACTGAGCCTGGTAGCGTGGCGAACAGCGCCCAGATGTCGAACATCGAGGAGTGGTTCGATGCATACACCACCGGCCGATCGCGCGGGATGCCCTCGAGTCCTTCGGCGTGCACCGGCGTCCCTGCCCCCCAGAGGATCCACCGCGACCAGTTCCGCCCGCTCCAATCGTAGACGCCGCCGGGGCGATGCCGCACGCGCAGTACCCCTGCCACGGCCGCGGCCCCGGCGTGATACACAGTCGAGACCACCAGCACGATGTAGTACCAGAGGGAGCGGATCATCCACCGGGGCGTGGGAAATGGTCGTACCCGCCCGGCACCGCGGCCGGGGCGCCGCGGTCGGTGAACCGCACGCCGCGCCCTCCCCCGCCCCACCCCCCCCCCGCTACGCAGGCGCCGATCCGGGTGAACGGCAGGTCGTGCACTTGCCGGAAGTTCTTGGCCTGCGGCTCCCCGAACGCTGGCGGCAGTGCGACGAGCAGCTCGTACTCCTCGCCGCTGGCCGCCGCGAGCAGCGGCTCTACGCCGAGCCAGCTCGGCACGCGTTCCAGCGCGATCTCGATCCCGATATTGGAGGCGGCTGCCAGGTGCGCGGCGTCGCCCGCCAGACCGTCGCTCAGGTCGATCATCGCGGTCGCGCCGTGGGCGGCGAGCCAGCGTCCCGCAGCGATCCGTGGCACCGGGTGCGCGAACCGCAGCATCACCTCGGGATCCGGGCGACCGCCTGCCATCAGCTCGTGCAGCGCCAGCCCAGCGCCTCCTAGAGTCCCCGTCACCCAAAGCCCATCTCCCGCGCGTGCGCCGGCCCGCCGCACCGGCCGCTCGACGGTCCCGAGCACGCACACGTCGACGAGATACTTGTCGGCTCGCACCAGGTCGCCGCCGAGCACTTTGGCCCCAACGTTGTGCACCGCGGCGCCAACGCCCTTCATGATCTCCGCCGCGTCATCCACGTCACCCGCCGGGCGTTGTCGTGGCTCTGGCACACCAAGCGAGACCAGGACGCCGAGCGGTTGTGCGCCGTCGGCGGCGAGGTCCGACAGGGCGGCGGCCGCCGCGCGCCACCCGATCTCCCGGAAGGTGAGCCAGTCCGTGCGGAAGTGGACGTCCTGCACGCTGGCGTCGATGCTCACGGCCAGGATGGTCCCGCCGAGCGGGATCAGCGCGCAGTCGTCGCCCAGGTCGCCCGCGTCGGGCCCGAGACCCGCGATAATCGCGCGGATGCGATCGAATTCGCCGCCGGGACCGAGAGGAATGTGGCCCGCCGCAGCACCGGAAGGACTCATCGGCCCAGCGCGGCCCGGCGCTCGAGACGCACCAGCCCGCTGTCGGTGGCGACCCAGAGATACCGGCCGCTAACGGCGAGGTCGCGCACCGGCGCCGGGAGGTCGCCCGGGATCTGCAAGGTCCGGAATGTGCCGCGCGGCAGCTCCCAGAACGCGAGCACCGCGCTGCCGCCCAGCCACACGCCGCCGGCGTCGCCCGTGAGGGCACTCACCTGTCCCAGACCGGCCCGGCCGCGCTGCAGCGTCCACGCGCGCGTCGCGGGGTCCCGCCACGCGAGCTGGTCGACGGTGGCGACGACGAGCGTGTCACCCACGCGGCCCAGCGCCGTGATCGGAGCGCGCAGCGCCGGCTGCGCGGCGAGCTCGGCAGGCACCAGGGGCTCGGGATCCCCCGGCGCCAGCACGGCGAGGCCCGCCGCGGATCCGACCCACAGGCTCTCCCGCACGGCTAAGAGAGCGGGCACCGCCTGATCGAAGCCGCCGATCCGCACGACGCGGTCGTCGCCGGTGATCACGGCGAGCCCGCGGGCGGTGCCGACCCAGATCCCGTCGGGCGCGGGCGCGAGGCTCAGCACGTCCTCCGACGGCAGTCCGCTCCCCAGGTCGAAGCGGCGGCTCCGGCCGGAGCCCGGGTCGATCTTCAGGAGGCCGCCGTCCGTGGCGAGCCACAGGTATTTCCCGCTGGCCAGCAGGCGGCGTGCCGCGACGTAGGTGAAGCCGGGCCCCAGCGCACCTTCCTCGGGCGAGGTCTCCGTGGCGTCATCCGTCACCCAGGTGAGGCCACGGCGTTCGCCGACGCGGGCGCTGCCGACCGTCCATACCCCGTCCGGTCCCGGTGCCACCGCATCCGCACGGGACGACAGCAGCCCGTAGCGCAGGTTCTCCCATCCGCCGGTCGCCGCGTCCACGCGTACCACGCCCGCCCCGTTGGTGCCGAAGTAGAGGTCGTTCTGCTCCGGAGTGCGGGCGGCGGCAGTGAATTGAAAGGTGCGCAGCCGCGGATCGGTGAGGATGAGGGCGCGCATTGCGTCGGCCATCGGCGTCTGCATGAGCGCCAGGCGCGGATCGAGCGGCTGAATCCGCTGGCTCGGTGGCGGCAGGGGGCGCCCCGGCTCGGGGAGGAGGCCGCCGCGTGGTAGGAACTCCCAGCGGATAGGAAGGCCGCCTTGCACATAAACGCCCGACGCCTGGTCGTTGCGATCGAGGATGAAGCTCCCCACACCACCGGCGACGAACCCGTGATCCCAGCGGCGGAGGTCGGGGTCATAGCGGTACCAGCCATCGTCGGTGCCGAGCCAGACGGCGTTGTCCACCACGTCGGCGAGAGCGGTGCGGACACGCGTTGCCGGATAACCGTCGAGCGTCGTGACAGGCAGCTGCCAGCGTCGCGCGCGGCGGTCGTAGACGACGAGCCCGTGCCGCGTCGCGGCGTAGACGAGCCACGGGGAGGCGGCGAGCGCCTGGACGAAGGAGAAGTCGGAGACGAGGACCCGCTCTTCGGGACGCCAGAAGCGGGACTGTCGGACGGTCGGGCTGTCGGACAGAACCGCGACGGCGGCGAGGAGCCACAGTCCGACCGTCCGACTGTCCGGGCGCCCGACCCGCCTCATGCCGTCTCCGGCGGTTCGAGCACGGCGAGCAGCGGCGGCCCAGGGGGCTTCGTGTCGCCCCAGGCGCGCCAGATGTCTGGCAGGGCGGCGAGGACGTCAGCGGGACGCAGGCTGCGCGCCGTCCAGGCGCGGGCCGCGAGCTCGGCGGCGCGTCCCAGCGCGTGGGCGCCGAGCGCGGCAGCGGCGACCGGCGTGGTGCCGCGTGCGAGGAAGGCGCCGATGAAGCCGGCGAGCAGGTCCCCGCTGCCGCCCGTCGCGAGCCCGGGGTTACCGCTCGCCACGACGAGGATCGGCCCGCGTAGCTCGGCGACCACCGTCGGCACGCCTTTCAGCAGCACTGTGCCGTGCACTTTCTGCGCGGCCTTGGCCACCGCGGCCCAGCGGTCGTTGGTCGCTTGGTCGGCCAGCTGGTCCCCGACCAGCGCGCGGAACTCGCCTAGGTGGGGAGTGAACACGGCCGGCCGCGTGGCCACGCTCTGAAACAGCACCAAGGCGTCGGCATCGAACACCGTCGGAACGGGACGGCGCTCGAGCACTGCGGCAAGGAACGGCCGGCGCGCCGCCTCGCGGCCCAGCCCCGGCCCGAGCACGAGGGCGTCTGCCCATTCCAGCGCTTCGCTCACTGCGGGCTCCGGATCGGGGCCGAGGGCCGATTCGACGGTGAGCAGATCGGGGAGGCTCGCCCGTGCGGCCTCGATCGCCTCCCGGCTCGCCACCAGCTTGACGAGCCCCGCGCCCGCGGCGAGGGCCGCCCGGGCCGCGTGGAGCGCGGCGCCGGTCATTCCGGGTGCGCCGCCCACCACGGTGACGCGTCCGCGGTCGCCCTTGTGCATGGTGGCCTGGAGTCGCGGCAGGTTGCGGCCCGCCCAGCCGTCGGTAACGAGCATCGGCCAGGCGGGATCGGGCGGTGGGAAACCGATATCCACGACCAGCACGCGGCCGCACCACTCGCGCGCCAGGAGATGACCGCGTCGCGGGCCTCCGAACGTCACGGTGACCTGGGCGCGCACCGGGCCGTGGGCTTCGCCGCTCGAGAGGTCGACCCCGGTGGGGCCGTCGATCGCGAAGACCGGCGCCCCAGAGGCGACGAGGCGCTCGGCGAGCGCGAGGACGTCGCCGCGCGCGGGGCCGGTCGCACCGGTGCCGAGCAGCGCGTCCACCACGACGGCCGCGGTGGGCCAGGGCTCCTCGCGTCCGAGCTCGCGCACGCCATCTACCCGCGCTAGCGCGCGGTTGTCGATCGCGTCGTCTGTCTTGGGATCGAGCGCGGCCACCGAAACGGCGATTCCGGCCGCATGGAGTGCGCGCGCGAGCACCCACCCGTCGCCGCCGTTGTTGCCCCCTCCCGCGACCACCAGCGTTCCCCGCGCGAGCACCTCCGGGAACTCGCGCACCAGCACGGCGGCGCAGGCGCGGCCCGCTGCCTCCATCAAGACGCGGCTCGGGATGCGGTATTGCGTGCGCGCGAGGGAGTCCCACGTGGCCGCCTCCGACGCCGACAGCACCGGCAACGCGTTCACAGAATCACGACTCCTCCGTACCCCACCACCTGGCTCTCGTCTCCCGTCACCCACCCCGAGTGCCGATAATCCACCACGTCGGCGCGCGAGGCGCCCAGCGCTCGCGTCGCGGCTAGCACCGTCGCGACCGGCGCGCGGCCGCACATCGAGATCCGTTCGCGGCGGCACCGCGCCAGCAGTTCGGCGCCGTCCAGCTCCCCGACCGCCGCCAGGGCGCGCGCGTCCTTGAGCTCACCAACAGCCGCCGGGTCGTAGTGGTTCAGGTCGCTCGAGGCGAGGAGCAGAACCGGCTCCGTCCAACGCCGCGCCAGCGCGGCGAGGGCATCGCCCAGAGCGTGGCAGTCCTCCCAGCGGTCCCACGCGAGGATCAGCGGCACGATGCGCACGTCGGGCCGCAACGCCACCAGGAACGGCAGCTGGACCTCGACGGCGTGTTCCCCGCGGTGGGCGTCGTGGTCGCTCGCCACGAGGGAAGACGCATCGACCAGCGCCGCGGCGAACGCGTCGTCCACTGGCACCTCGCCCAGCGGCGTCGCGAACGCTCCTGCTTCCCACAGCGACGCCCCGCCCGGCGCGTGGCAGACTCCCGTGTGGTTCGGGGCAAGGATCACGACGACGCGCGGCAGGCGCAGGCGGGCGAACACGTGCGCCGCCGTCATGCCCGAGTAGACGTACCCGGCGTGCGGCGCGACGGCGCCGCGGGCGCCGGCTGGGTGGGCGACGGGCCGCACCGCCGCCAGCAGCTCGTCTACGGCGCGCGTGAGCTCGGCCCGCGTGCCTGGATAGAAACGCCCGCTCACGGCGGGCGGACGCACCGCGCCCAAGCTTACTTCTGGCTCTGGCCGATGGTGCGACCGAAGGAGATTTCCCCGTTATCGATCCGGATGTTGAAGCCGCAGTCCGGATTTGTGCACACCCACGCCTTGTAGGTGATGGGCGCGCCGTCGCGCCCGTAATCCGACAACGGGATGAGTTTGCCTTGCTGGCACTTCCGGCAGGCCGGCCATTCCATGGCGTCCATGCGGCACCTCCCTTCCCCCTGCTCCCGCGCTAGGCCCGCTCCAGCCCGGACCACCGATAGTCGACGCCGCTACGGAACACCGCCGCAAAGTCGTAGACGCGCTCGAAATCCTCGAGCTTGTCCGTCGGCGCGCGCGCCAGGAGCCCCACGTCGATCAACAGGAACACGATGCGGCCGAGGTCTTCGGTGGACGTGATCCCCCAGTGGTGCAGCACCGTGGGAGCGAGCAGGCCGAACTGCTCGAGCGCGAAGTCCCGGCAGGCCCATGCCAGCTCGCCGCCGGTCAGGTGACGGCGAGCGGGGAGCCGGCTCTGGGCGTATTCCAGCGTCGCGAGCACGAACAGGTAGCCGCGCTCGTGGTAGCGGCCGTCGCGCTGCTCGATGTGTGCGAACGCTTCCTGCAGCGTTACGAATTCGCTCATGGGCGCGCCACCGGTTTCGCCCGGGCAGGAACGCGTAGCGCGCCGGACGGCCGTTTGACCTCCGGGTCGAGCAGGGCCAACTCAAGCACCTGGTCCAGGGTATCCACCGGCGTGATCTCCAGCAGCTGCTTCACTTCCTCCGGCACCTCCACCAAGTCCGAATGGTTCCGCGCCGGCACGATTACCCGGGTGACGCCGGCGCGGGCGGCCGCAGTGAGCTTTTCCTTGAGCCCGCCGATCGGGAGCACTCGTCCCCGCAGCGTCAACTCACCCGTCATCGCGATGTCGTGGCGCGCCGGGCGTCGGCACAGCAGCGATGCCAGCGCGGTCGCGATCGTGATCCCGGCCGAAGGACCGTCCTTCGGCACGGCGCCCGCCGGCACGTGCAAGTGCACGTCGCTCTCGGTGAAGGACTCCGGCGGGATCCCGAGGCCCGCTGCCCTGGCGCGCAGCAGACTCCAGGCCGCCTGCGCCGACTCCTTCATCACGTCCCCCAATTGCCCGGTCAGGGTGATCTGTCCCTTGCCGGGCATCTGAATCGCTTCGATGAACATGATGTCGCCGCCGACGGGCGTCCACGCGAGTCCAGTGGCGACGCCGACTTCCGGGGCGCGACCCGCCACCTCGCTCTGCACCGTGGGTGGCCCCGCGTACTTCTCCAGATTCTTGGGACCGATCCGCACGACCTCGGCCTCGCCCTCAACCACCTCCAGCGCCGCCTTGCGCAGCGCGCCTTGAATCTCCCGCTCCAGCTGCCGCACGCCGGCTTCCCGCGTGTACTCGGCGATCAGCCGTTCCAGCGCGGCATCAACGAGCTCGGCCCGCGCGGGTGCGAGTCCCGTTTCCCGCAGCTGGCGTGGCAGCAGGTAGCGTTGCGCAATCGCGAGCTTCTCGCCGGGCGTGTACCCGGGTAAGGTGAGGACCTCCATCCGGTCGAGCAAGGGGTCGGGGATCGGCCCGAGGCTGTTGGCAGTGGCGATGAACATGACGCCAGAAAGGTCGAAGGGCACTTCCAAATAGTGGTCGACGAAGGTGCTGTTCTGCGCCGGGTCGAGCACTTCGAGCAGGGCGGCCGTCGGGTCGCCGCGCACGTCCGCGCCCATCTTGTCCACCTCGTCCAGCATCAGGACCGGGTTGCGAGTCTCGCAACGCTGTAACGCGTGGAGGATGCGGCCCGGGATGGCGCCTACGTAGGTGCGGCGGTGGCCGCGGATCTCCGCCTCGTCACGCACGCCGCCGAGCGACACGCGTGTGAACTTGCGGCCCAGCGCCTCCGAGATGCTTTGGCCCAGCGATGTCTTGCCCACGCCCGGAGGCCCGACAAAGCAGAGGATGCTCCCTTTGGCCTCCGGGTTCAGGGTGCGGACCGCGAGGTACTCGAGGATCCGCTCCTTGACCGTCTTCAGATCGTAGTGATCGCGGTCCAGGATCTCGCGCGCCGCCTTGAGGTCGAGCCGGTCCTGCGACGCGCGGTTCCACGGCAGCCCGGCGATCGTGTCGAGATAGGTGCGCGCGACGTGGTACTCGGCCGACTGCGGCGGCATCTGCCGCAGCCGCTTGAGCTCGCGGTCGGCCACCTTGCGCGCTTCCGCCGACAGGCCCGCCTCGTCGAGGCGCTTGACCAGCTCCTCGAGCTCGTCGTCGGACTCGACCTCCCCCAGCTCCTGCTTGATGACGTTGAGCTGCTCGCGCAACACGTACTCGCGCTGGTTCTCGTCGAGCCGCAGCTTGACCTTCTCCTGGATCTGGCTCCCCACCTCGAGCACCTGCAGCTCGGCGGCGAGCAGCTCGGTGAGCCGCTCGAGGCGACGCGGCACGTCGTCGAGGGCGAGCAGCTCCGCTTTGGGCGGGAGCGCGAGGTCCAGATTGGCGGCGATGAAATCGGCGAGCTTGCCGGCGTCGTTGATCCCCGCGAGGACCTCGTGCAGTTCCTCGCCGAGATAAGGGGCGATGTCGATCACCCGGGAGAACTGCGCCGTCACCGAGCGCTTCAGCGCCTCGACGCGCGCGTCGTCCACGACCTGCTCGGGCAGGATTACGACGGCGGCGGTGAGCCACTGCACGTCCATCGTGATGTCCACCAGCCGGGCCCGCTGCAGCCCCTGGAGCATGACGCGCATCGAGCCGTCGCCGAGCTTCAGCATCCGCACTACCGACGCGAGCGTCCCGACCTCGTACAGCTGGTCGGGACGGGCGTGCATGGCCGGCCCTTCGACGGGTTCCTGGCCGCCGCTCGGCTTCACCACGCCGAGCAGCAACCGCTTGTTCCCCTGCACCACCTCGTCCAGCAGGACGACCGCCGCCGGATCGGTGATGGCGAGCGGCAGCACCACGTGCGGGTACACCACCAGCTGCCCGAGCGGCAGGACGGGATGGCGCTCCACGTCAGGTCACCTTCACGGACTGCGGCCCCGAGAGCCGGGCCGGCAGTTTGCTCAGGCGGACCTCTAGGAAGCCCTGCTCGTAGGCCGCGCGGATGCTGGAGGGGTCAACCGGGACGGGCAGCCGGAAGCGCCGCTCGAAGGGTCCGATCTGCACTTCCATGGCGTGGTAGTGGCGCTTGCCCTCGCGGCGAGCGGTCCGCTCACCGCTGATGGTGAGGATGTCGTCCACGAATTCCACGCTGAAATCGTCAGCGTGCATGCCGGCGATGTCCATGTGGAAGACGACCTCGCCCTCCGTCTCATAGATGTCGGTCGGGGGTTTCCATTTGGGCGAGGCGACGAAGCCAACGGGGCGGCCGTGCGCCACCTCGTTGAAATAGACCTCCAGCTCGTCGGCCAGGTGCACGGTAAAGGCCCCGGACCCGCCGCGTGGAGGTCGGTTTTGGGGAGGCGAGCCGCCGTAGGGGCCGCTGCTGCTGTCGGCGGGGGCCTCACGTGCCCTAGCGCCGCCGGCTCTTCGCGAACAGCGCGATGAACGCCTCGGGGGGCGTGCTCGCAATCACCTCCCCGATGACGTCCAGCTCCAGGTCCTCGACCCGCTTGAACCGCAGGCACGCCTTGCCCATGTCGAGCTTCTTGCCGGCCCGCGCGAACGCCTGCCGCAGTCGCGCCGTTTGTGTGGGATCGCCATAGGCGCGCACCAGGTGCAGCGCGCAGTAGTTCTTTTGTGACGCGAGCGCGGCATACCACAGCGGCTGGCCGTTGTACGTCTTGGGGAAACGCTGCAGCGGGATGACCCAGGCGATCATCCCCGCGCTCATCGTCTCCTCGTAGCCCTCGGGCAGGTGGCGGAGCACATGCTGGCGCACGGCCGAGAGGGTGACGCGGCGGTCTTCAGGAAGCGAAGCGAGGTATTGCTCGACGGTGCGAGCGGTAGAGCGAGGCATGGGTGGGTGCTACTCGTACCGCAGCGCCTCGATCGGGTCGAGGGTCGCCGCACGCCGCGCGGGCCAGATCCCGAAGAACAGGCCGACTGCGGCGCTAAAGCAGAAGGCCATGAAGATGGCGATGGGCGAGATGAGGGTGTTCCAGTGCGCGAGCTTGGACAGGAGGACGGCGCCGAACGAGCCGAACAGGATGCCGATCACGCCGCCCACCAGGCACAGCACTACCGCCTCCACGACGAATTGGAACAGGATGTTGAGCTTCGTCGCGCCCAGGGCCTTGCGCACCCCGATCTCCCGGGTGCGCTCGGTCACGGAGACGAGCATGATGTTCATAATGCCGATCCCGCCCACGAGCAGGCTCACAGCGGCGACGCCAGCGAGCAGGTACTTGAACGTCTCGGTCGTAGCCTCGAAGGTCGCCAGCACGTCGCGCGCGCTGCGGATGCGGAAATTGTCGTCCACCCCCGGCCGGAGCTTGTGTTGGCGTCGGAGCACGCGCTCGATTTCGATCATCGCGAGGCTCAAGGAGTCGACGCTCGCGCCCTTGATGGTTATGGTGCGCAGCCGATTCGTCCCCATGACACGGTAGCGCGCAGTCTCGAGCGGAATGAGGACGTCGTCGTCGGAGCTGCCGAAGCCGCCCTGGGTGCCTTTCGTGGTCAGGACGCCGACGACTTCGAACGGGATGCCGCGAATCTTGATTTCCTGGCCGACCATGGCCGCCCCGTTCGTCTTGAAGAGGTCGGGAATGGCGGATTCCAACACGGCATACGGACGGCGCGCCGCGTCCTCGCCCAGCGTGAACATCCGTCCGGCGGCGACGGTGTAGTTCCGCACCCTGATGAAGTTCGGCGTCGTGCCGATCACGCCTTCGCTGATGTTCTGGTTGCCGAACTTGATCTGGAAATTGCGCTCTAGCTCGGGGACCACGTCGGCGACGTAGCGCGCGTGGTTGGCGAGGGCGGTGTCGTCGGCGTAGGTGAGGCTGGCGGCCCCGCTCACTGCGACGCCGCCGCGAAAGTCCTGCCCATTGAGGACACTCAACAGGGTCGGCCCGAGCGCCGCGATCCGGTCCTGCACGGCCTTCTGCGCGCCGGAGCCCAGGGCGACCATCGTGATCACCGCCCCGACGCCGACGATGATGCCGAGCATGGTGAGGAACGAGCGCAGCTTGTTGGCCCGCAGCGCATCGAGTGCGACGCGCACGATTTCGCCGAGGAGCATAGGTCGTAATCTGCTGCGTATCTACGGCCTATCCAGGGTGGCCCGGCTCAGCGCACCAGCCACGCGGCCCAGCCGAGGCAGCCGACCACGAGAGCGGAGAGCACCGCCGGCGGCGGGGCGAAGTAGATCCAGCTCAGTATCAGACTAGCCACCTGCACGCCGCTAAAGGCCCAACCCAACGCGCCGATCGACTGGTGATTCGTGGCGGCCAAGGCGCCCAGGTGCCAGGCGAGGAATGCCGAAAACAACAAATACGCCGTCACGAAGAGTCCGAATCCGGTGTAGAAGCCGCCGTAGCTGAAGCTCTTGCCGCCGACAGGAAAGTGCACCGTGCGCATGGCGTCGCGTACGGCGAGTCCCTCCGGGGTGGGTGGCTTGAACTTGAGGAACCCGAATGTGTGGCCCGCAGCGAACAGAACGAGCAACCCGGAGGCGATCCGGTACAGCGCGGTCGCTGTTATCGTGACACTGCGGCAGAGGGTGGGGTCAGCTACCGCTCCCCGCGCCGGGCTTGGACTTCCCGCGGACTGCCAGGAGCACCACGAGCACAACTGCGAGGGCGGCGATCACAACCACTTGCAAGCTCATGAGGACCTCTCGGTTGTTGTTGGACGACCGGCCGCGTCTAAGCTGTGTGGTGCGATGTCCGCAAGCAAGGTCGGGACGCAAGTCTCACTGGGCGTGCGACGTAGCGCGGTCCAGATCAGGGCCAGGACGCTTTGGCAGCCAGCGATTCACGAGCGCGTGGTAGGCGATGTACGGAATCCCGAACCGGCGCTCCAGGGTACGCTCTTCATACAACACCACGAAGAGATGCACCAGCGCCGCGACCGGGATGGCAAGGAGGATCATCGCCAGCGAGGCGCGCCAGGCACCGAAGCCGATGAGGACGAGGAGCGCCCCCAGATACATGGGATTCCGCACCCAGCGATAGGGGCCCCGGGGGACCAGGGAGCGTGGTGGATCGAAGGGCGCAGGCGTACCGCGACCTTCCACGACGAACGCCGCCACGCACCAGAGCGCCAGCAGGCCACCGAGCACCATGAGCGCAGCACCGGCGGTGCGAGCGCCTCGAGGAAGCGTTGGCAGTGCCCCGCCCGCCATCTTGGCGACTTGCAGAGCGATCCAGCCCCACAACCACACGAAGCCGCTCATGTAGACGAGCGATCGGACGGCGGCGAACAGGCGGCTCATTGGGACCGAATGGTGACGGGTTGTTTCCCCGCCGCGTACAACGGATACTCCTCCGTCAATTCCCGCACCTCCTGCTTCACCCGAGCCGCCGTCTGGTCGTCCTGCTTCGTCAGCACCGTGTCGATCAGCGTCGCCACCTTTTCCATCTCGGCCTCGCCGAACCCCCGTGTCGTGAGCGCTGACGTGCCGAGGCGAATGCCGCTCGTCACGAATGGCGACTGCGGATCTCCCGGAATCGTGTTCTTGTTCACGGTGATCCCCGCGCGGTCGAGCAGCTGTTCGGCCTCCTTGCCTGTCAAGCCCTTGAGGCGCAGGTCCACCAGGAACAAATGGCTGTCCGTGCCGCCGCTGACGATGGCGAATCCGCGCGCGCTCAGCGCCTCCGCGAGCACCCGCGCATTCTTCACCACCTGCGCGGCGTATACCTTGAACTCGGGCTGCATCGCCTCGTGCAGGGCGACCGCCTTCGCCGCGATCACGTGTTCTAGCGGCCCGCCCTGCAGTCCCGGGAATACCTGTTTGTCTAGCGCCTTGGCGTACTCGGCGGTGCACAACACCAGCCCGCCGCGCGGGCCTCGCAGCGTCTTGTGGGTCGTCGTGGTAACGAGCTGCGCATGGGGCACCGGGTTCGGGTACACCCCACCTGCCACCAGCCCCGCGAAGTGCGCCATGTCCACGACCAGTACCGCGCCGACTTCGTCCGCGATGCTGCGCATCGCCGGGAAGTCGACGATGCGCGCGTAGGCGCTCCCGCCGGCCACGATCACCTTGGGTCGCTCGGCGCGCGCCAGGGCGCGCAGCTGCTCATAGTCGATGCGCCCCGTTTCCTCGCGCACACCATACTGTACCGCGCGGAACCACATCCCCGAGAAGTTCACGCTCGCGCCGTGCGTCAGATGGCCGCCGTGCGGTAGGGCGAGGCCCAGCAGCGTCTCGCCCGGTTTCATCACGGCAAAGTACGCGGCCATGTTCGCCTGTGCGCCTGCGTGCGGCTGGACGTTGGCGTGCTCGGCGCCGAACAGCCGCTTGGCACGGTCGATCGCCAACTGCTCGACCTCGTCTACCACCTCACAGCCACCGTAATAGCGCTTCTTCGGCAGTCCCTCGGCGTACTTGTTAGTGAGCGGGCTGCCCATCGCTTCGAGCACTGCGATGGACACAAAGTTCTCGCTGGCGATCAGCTCTAGGCCGTGCTCCTGACGCTCCGTCTCGCGCCGGATCAGCGCGGCGATGGCGGGATCGACTCGGGCGAGTGGCGAGCGCAGGTCGGTCATGGGTCGATCTTCTCCACGCGGCGCTGGTGGCGACCCCCTTCGAACCGGGTGTCGAGCCACGTGTGCAGGATGTCGAGCCCTTCCTGCTCGCTCACGAACCGGGACGGCAGGACGAGGACATTGGCATCGTTGTGCTTGCGAGACAGCTCGGCGATCTCCGGGCTCCACACCACCGCGGCACGCACGTGGGGATAGCGGTTCGCGACATAGCCCATGCCGAGGCCGGTCCCGCAGGTCAGGACGCCGCGCTGGACGACGCCTGTGCTCACCGCCTCGGCGACCGGCCGCGCATAGTCGGGGAAATCATCGCAGGGATCGAGCGCCTTGGGCCCCACGTCCACCGGCTCGTAGCCCAGACGCTGTAGCTCGGCCACCAGCTTCTGCTTCAGCGCGAAGCCGGCGTGGTCAGCGCCGATGTAGATCTTCTCAGACAAAGTTCTGCCGCACCTTCGCGATGGCGGCGATCCGGTGCTGCGCCAGCCGATCGGCCGCCTGGTAGCTCGGGATCTTCTCCTCCTTGGCGATCTCGAAGACGCGGAGGATGGTATCGTAGATCTCCCCCGCCTTGTTGCGCGCCCGCTCCAGCGACCAGCCGTGCAGCTCGGCGTTCACGTTGATCAGCCCGCCGCCGTTGATCACGTAGTCCGGCGCGTACACCATCCCCTGCTCTTCCACCAGGACACCGTGCCGGTCCTCGGCGAGCTGGTTGTTCGCCCCGCCGGCGATGATGTCCACTCGGAGCTGTTTCAGGGTGTCGTCGTTGATCACGGCGCCGAGGGCGCACGGGGCGAAGATGTCCGCCTGCTGCCTGTAGATGTGGTCTGGCGCGACCGCCGTCGCGCGGAAGTCCTGCACGACCGCCTTCACGCGCAGCGGGTCAATGTCGGTGACGATGAGCGTGGCGCCTTCCTGGAACAACAGCTTGCACAGGAAGTAGCCGACGTGCCCACACCCCTGCACCGTGACGGTCTTCCCGGACAGGCTGTCGGAGCCGTAGCGATGCTTGGCGCACGCTTTGATGCCGCGGTACACGCCGTAGGCCGTAACTGGCGAGGGGTCGCCCGACTTGCCCATCAGCCCGGTCACGTGCTCGGTTTCGGCGCGAATGAGTTCCATGTCGGCGGGACCCGTGCCGACGTCTTCAGCGGTGATGTAGCGGCCGCCGAGGGACTCGATGTGGCGGCCGTGGGCGCGGAAGATCGCTTCCCGCCACGTCGTCTTGTTGTCCCCGAGGATGACGCTCTTGCCGCCGCCGAGGTTGAGCCCGGCGACCGCCGCCTTGTACGTCATGCCGCGCGACAGGCGCAGCGCGTCGATCAGCGCCTCGCGGTCGCTCGGGTAGTTCCAGAACCGCGTGCCGCCCAGCGCGGGCCCGAGCGTGGTGTTGTGGATCGCGATGAGACCGCGGTAGCCGCTCGAGGGCTCGTACCAGCAACTCACCTGCTCGTGCTCGTGCTGGGCGAGCAAAGAGAATATCCCCCCCCCCTCGCTCTCGCTGCGGCGCGGGGACGCCGCGGCGGGGGATGCGGGGGAGGCGGAGCTAGGCGTGCGGGTAGAGGCCACGCGCGACGACGATGCGCTGGACTTCGCTGGTGCCTTCATAGATCTCGGTGACTTTGGCGTCCCGGAACAGCTTCTCCACAGGGAAGTCCCGCATGTATCCATACCCACCGAACAGCTGGACGGCCTGGGTAGTGACCCACATCGCCGTTTCCGAGGCGAACAGTTTGGCCATGCTGGCGACCTGGGTGACGGTCTCGCCGCGGTCCTTGCGGGCCGCGGCCGCGTGGGCCAGTGCCCGCGCCGCCTCCACGCGGGTCGCCATATCCGCCAGCTTGAACTGCACGCCTTCGAACTCGCGCAGCGCCTGGCCGAACTGGCGGCGCTCCCCGCAATAAGCGACGGTGTGCTCGAGGGCCCGACGGGCGATGCCGACGGCCTGCACGGCGATACCGAGGCGACCCGCGTCGAGCCCCTCCATCGCGTACACGAACCCCATTCCCTCTTCGCCCAGCAGATGCTCGGCCGGCAGGCGCAGATCGTCGAGCACGACGGCGGCGGTGTTGGACGCGCGCAGGCCCATTTTATCCTCGGGCTTGCCGGCTCGATAGCCCGGCGTGCGCGTCGGGACGATGAACGTCGAGATCCCTTTGGCGCCGCGCCGCGCGGCCGGCGTGTCGGTGCGCACCATGATCATCATCAGGTCGGCTGTGCCGCCGTTGGTCGCCCAGGCTTTCGTGCCTCGCAGCACCCAGCCGCCGCCGCTCCCCCCCCCCCCCCCCGTCGGAGCCGGCGTCGGGCTCTGAGAGGGCGAAGCCCGCGAGCAGCTCGCCGCGCGCCATCGGTTTCAGCCAGCGCTCTTTCTGGGCGGGCGAGCCGTGCCGCAGCAGCATCGTCGTGGGGATCGCGTTGTGAATGCTGAGCGAGACGGCGGTGCTGGCGTCGGCGGCCGCGATCTCCTCGAGCGCCAGCAGATAAGTGAGCGTGTCGAGGCCCAGGCCGCCGTATTCCTCGGGCGTCACCATCCCGAGGAAGCCGAGCTTGCCGAGTTCGTCGATCACGTCGCGGGCGAAGTGCTTGGTGCGGTCCCACTCGGCGGCGAACGGCTCGATCTTGGTGCGCGCGAAGTCCCGCGCCAGCTCCACGATCTGGCGCTGAACTTCCGAGAGACCCGGCGCTTCAAGCACCGTAGACATGGAACCCCCGGCCGCTCTTCCGACCCAGACGGCCCGCCGCGACCATGGTGCGCAGCAGGGGGCAGGGTCGGTACTTGTCGTCGCCCAAATCGCGGTGCAGTACCTCGAGGGTCGCGAGGCAGATGTCGAGCCCGATCAGGTCGGCGAGCGCCAGCGGACCCTGCGGGTGATTCATCCCGAGCTTCATCACCGTGTCGATCGCCTCCGGACTCGCTACGCCTTCCAGCACGCAGAAGATCGCCTCGTTGATCATCGGCATCAGGACGCGGTTCGAGACGAAGCCCGGGGAGTCGTTGACGAGGACGGGCGTCTTCCCGAGCGCCTTGGCGACCTCCACCGTCTTGGCGACAGTCTGGTCCGAGGTCTCGAGCCCGCGGATCACTTCGACGAGCGGCATCAGCGGCACGGGATTCATGAAGTGCATCCCGATCACCTGCGCGGGGCGCTTCGTCTGCGCCGCGATGCCGGTGATGCCGATGGACGACGTGTTGGTTGCGAGGATCGCCCCGGCCGGCGCTGCGCGATCAAGTTGGCGGAACAGCTCGAACTTGACCTCGGAGCGTTCGGTCGCCGCCTCCACGAAGAGTTCTGCGTTGGCCGCGCCGTCGAGCGAGGTGCTGGTCCGAATCCGCCCGAGGGTCTGCACCGCCTGCCCCCCCCCCCCCGCCCCCCCCCGGGCTCCCTTCTCCGCCTGGCGCTCAAGGTTGCGCTCGATCGTTCTCATCGCCTTGTCGAGCGCGTCGCGCGACACGTCGATCAGCGTGGTCTCCCACCCGTGCTGCGCGAACACGTGCGCAATACCGTTGCCCATCGCGCCGGCGCCGATTACCGCCACCCGGCTCATGGCGCACCCGCAAACGAAACGCGCGCCGTCATAGGCGCGCGCGCAGGGGACTCACCGCGGACTTCAGGATCAGGACCGCCAGGGCGACCTTGATCAGGTCGCCGACGAGGAACGGCAGCGTGCCCAGGCGCAGCGCGCCGGCGACGCTGCCGGTGATCAGGAGCAGTTGGGCCAGCCCGCCGAGGTGGATCAGCACGATCCCGCTGAGCGCCGCAAGCGCCAGCCGCGCGGCGCGCGTGCCGTCGCCCGCCAGCGCGCCGACCGCGTACGCGGCCACGGGATAAGAGAGGAGGTACCCTCCCGTGGGGCCGAACAGCCGGGCCACGCCAGGCAGTCCGACGGGGGTGAAGACCGGCAGTCCCGCTGCTCCCAGCGTGAGGTAGAGCAGCAGGCTGGAGGCCCCGAGCCAGGGGCCCAGCAGGCCGCCGACGAGCAGGACGGCGAGCGGCTGCAGGGTCATCGGAACTGGAGTGCCGGGGAGTGGGATCGCGACCTGCGCGGCGGCGGTGACGAGTGCGGTACCGAGGATGACGGCTGCGGCCCGGCGCAGCACCACTCCCCGCCCGGAAAGCACTAACGCCTGTTCCATTATTGGAGAGCCTCCACACTGAGGGCGACCGCGTTGCCACCGCCGAGACAGAGCGTGGCGAGACCGGTCCGCTTGCCGTACCGCTTCATCGCGTACAGCAGGGTCGTGAGCACGCGCGCGCCCGAGGCGCCAATGGGATGCCCGAGGGCGATCGCGCCGCCGTGCACGTTGACGCGACTCCAGTCCCAGCCCAGGGCGCGGCCGTCGGCGAGGACTTGGACGGCGAAGGCTTCATTCGCTTCGATGAGGTCGTAGTCGGAGATCGTCGTCTTCGCCTTAGCCAGGAGATTCTGCACTGCCACGATCGGGGCGAAGAACAGATCCTTCGGCTCGCCACCGCCCGTGGCGTAGGCGCTCACGCGTGCCAGCGGCTTGACGCCGTGTGCCTTCGCGAACTCCAGCGACGCGACGACGAGTGCGCTGGCGCCGTCGTTCAGGCCCGGGGCATTGCCCGGCGTAACCGTGCCGTCCTGCTCGAACGACGGCTTCAGCGCGGCGAGGGCCGCGAGCGTGGTGTCCTTGCGCGGACCCTCGTCCTTGTCGATCAGGGTCGGCGCCTTCTTACCGAGGATCTCGACCGCCACCGTTTCGTCCTTGAAGTGGCACGCCTCCATGGCGGCCACCGCCTTGCGGTGACTGTCCAGCGCGAACTGATCCTGGTCCGCGCGCGAGATGCGCGCCTTCTTGGCGGTGTACTCGGCGAGATTGCCCATGTGCTGGTTGGAAAACGAATCCCACAGGCCATCGTGGATCATGCCGTCCACGAGCTGCTGGTTGCCCGCCCTGATGCCAGAACGCAGGCCGTACACGTAATGTGGTGCGTTCGACATGGACTCCATGCCGCCGGCGACGACGCACTGCGCGTCGCCGGCCTTCACGGCCTGGGCGGCGAGCATCACTGCCTTGAGCCCCGAGCCGCAGACCTTGTTGATCGTGAGTGAGGGGACGAGGCCGGGAAGTCCGGCGCGGATCGCCGCCTGACGGGCCGGCGCCTGTCCGACGCCGCCCTGCAGCACGTTGCCGAGGATCACCTCTTCGACCGCCGCCGCGTCGAGGCCGGCGCGACGGACGGCTTCGCGGACGACGAGGGCGCCGAGCGCCGGCGCGGGGAGGGGAGCGAGCCCACCGAGGTAGCGCCCGATCGGGGTCCGGCACGCGCTGAGAATGACAGGCGTCGTGGCGTCGCTATTCATGAGACCTCATTCCATTGCGGATTGCTGACGCAAAGGCGAGCGTCGAATCCGCAATCCGCAGGCCAGAATCCCTCATATTAATGGAGTCAGGCTCCTCGTGCGAACTTCTTCGAGGAGCTTGGACCGGAACTCCGCAAGCGACCGGACCTCCTGCTTCTTCCCCGCCCCGCGGGCGCGCACGGCGACGCTGCCGGCGTCCGCCTCGCGCTGCCCCACCACCGCCATGTAGGGCACCTTGTGCGTCTCGGCGTCGCGGATTTTGTAGTTCAGCGTGTCGCTGCGGTCGTCCACGTGCACGCGCAGGCCGGCCGTCTGGAGCGCTGCGCCGACGCCACGCGCGGCCGCGATCTGGGCGTCGGCGATCGGCAGCACTCGCACCTGCTCCGGCGACAGCCACAGTGGAAACGCCCCTGCGAAGTGCTCGATCAGGATCCCCATGAACCGCTCGAACGAGCCGCACACGGCTCGGTGAATCACAACCGGGCGGTGCTCGGTGTTGTCCTCGCCCACGTAGATGAGGTTGAACCGCTCCGGCGCGGCGTAATCGAGCTGGATGGTGCCTAGCTGCCAGGTCCGGCCGATGGAATCAGCCACATGGAAGTCGATCTTGGGCCCATAGAACGCGCCGTCCCCGGGGAAGGTTTGGTATGGCAGGCCCGTCGCATCGAGCGCCGCCTTGAGCCCAGCTTCGGCTCGGTCCCACATCGCGTCGTCGCCCACGCGAACCGGCGGGCGGGTGCAGAACCTCAGCTCCGCGGTCAGGCCAAATGTCCGGTAGAAGGCGAGGATGAAGTCGGTCAACCGCTTCACCTCGTCGGGAATCTGGCGTTCCATCAAGAAGATGTGGCAGTCGTCCTGTTGGAACTGACGCACGCGGGTGAGTCCGGCGAGCGCGCCCGAGACTTCATTGCGGTGCAGCACGTCGAAGGTGACCCAGCGCAACGGCAGCTCGCGATAGGAATGCTTCGACGCCGAGTACATCAGGTAGTGCGACGGGCAGTTCATCGGCTTCAGCGAGAAGTCGTGCTCACCGGATTCCTTGTTCAGCACGAGGAACATGTTTTCCTGGTACTTCCCCCAATGGCCCGACAGCTCCCACAGTCCCTTGTTGTACATCTGGGGCGTCTTGACCTCATGGTACCCGTCGCGCTGCAGCTCGCGCAGGTACGCGTTCAGCTCGTTAATCATCGTGGTCCCGCGCGCGGTCCAAAACGGCACGCCGGGAGCCCAGTGATGGAACATGAAGAGGTCGAGCTCGCGCCCCACCCTGCGATGGTCGCGTTTGCGCGCCTCCTCGAGCCGCCGAACGTACGCCTCAAGGTCGTCCTTGGTGAACCACGCCGTGCCGTAAATGCGCTGCAGCATCTGGCGGCGCTCGTCGCCGCGCCAGTACGCGCCCGCGGCGTGCAACAGCTTGAAGTACTTGATGCGCCCGGTGCTGGGGACGTGCGGCCCACGGCACAGGTCCACGAACGGCCCGTCGGTGTACACCGAGATCACCTCGTCCGGGCCGAGATCGTCGATCCGCTCGAGCTTTAAGGGATCGTCGGTGAAGCGGCGCTTGGCCTCGGCCCGATTGACTTCCTCCCGCACGAAGGGATAGTCGGCGGCAGTGACCTCGACCATCTTCGCCTCGATCCGCGCCAGATCCTCAGGTGTGAACGGCGTCGGCACTTCGAAGTCATAATAGAAGCCGTCCTCGATCGGCGGCCCGAACCCGATCTTGGCGTGCGGGAAGAGCTGCCGCACCGCCGTGGCCAGCACGTGGGCCGAGGAATGCCGCAACACGTCGAGCGCCTGGGGATGCTTGTCGGTGAGGAGCTCGACCGCCACGCCATCGGGCAGCGGCCGGGCCAGGTCGCGCACCTCGCCGTTGACTTTCGCGGCGAGCGCGGCCTTGGCTAGCCCGGGACCGATTGCCTTAGCCAGGTCGGCGGCCGTGGCGCCCGCGGGCAGGGCCTTCACGCTCCCGTCCGGGAGCCTGACCCGAATCTCGGCGGCTGGCATCGCTTAGCGGGCGGCCGGGGTGGCGGACGCCGCCGTGTCGGCGGCGGACATCCCACCGAATCTGGGAAGGCGCAGGCCGTCCCGGAAATACAGCACGATGGCGAGCACGATGAGCGCGGCGAGGGTCACCCACCGCACGATGCGGCTCGCGGGCATGCGGTTTGATGCGGGAGGAGGAGGCATGTGAGCGTATTCTAGCTGGACGACGGACGGTCGGACAGTCGGACGAACGGGCAGTGCCTCCCCACAGCAGCCGGCGCTTCGTCTCCGAGTATAATAAAGGAATGGATCCCAGGATCCCGCTCCCGCCACAGTACGACCCGTCGGGCGTCGAGGCAGCGTTGTACCAGCGCTGGCAGGAGCGCGGCACGTTCGCGCCGCGCGGCGACGGGGAGCCGTACGTGATCGTGATGCCGCCGCCCAACCTGACAGCGATCCTGCATGTAGGGCATGGGCTGAACAACGTCATCCAGGACGTGCTGATCCGCTTCGAGCGGATGCGCGGCCGGGCGGTCGAGTGGCTGCCCGGTACCGACCACGCCGGCATCGCAACTCAGAACGTGGTGGAACGGCTGCTGGCGGCCGAGGGGAAGACGCGGTTCGACGTCGGCCGCGAGGCGTTCGTAGAGCGGGTGTGGCAGTTCGTGCGGGAGACAGGGGCAACGATCTTGGAGCAGCTGAGGGTGATCGGCTGTTCCAGCGACTGGAGCCGGACGCGCTTCACCCTCGATCCCGCCTACTCCCGGGCGGTGCGCGAAGTGTTTGTGACCCTGTGGGAGGAGGGGCTCATCTACCGGGGCCACCGGGTGATTCACTGGTGCCCGCACTGCCTCACGGCGCTTTCGGATGAGGAAGCGGAAGCGAGCGAGACGACCGGAAGCCTGTATTACATCAGATACCCGCTGGCTGACGGCTCGGGCGCCGTGACCGTGGCGACGACGCGCCCGGAGACGATGCTCGGGGACACCGCCGTGGTGGTCCATCCCGACGACCCCCGCGGCAGCCCCTACCTGGGCAAGAGAGTCCGGCTCCCACTCGTGAACGTCGAGATCCCCGTCCTCGCCGACGCGAGTGTGGACCCCAAGTTCGGGACGGGCTTCGTGAAGGTGACACCGGCACACGACGCCAGCGATTTCGAGATCGGGACCCGTCACCACCTCCCGGCCCCACTGATCATGCGGGCGGACGGAACGATGGGCCAAGAGCCGGGAGTCGAGAAACGGGAGGCAGGCCGGGTGCCTCCCGAGATCCAGGGGCTCGACCGGTTCGAGGCTCGTAAGAAGATCGTCCAGCTGCTCGAGGCCCAGGGGTTGTTGGTCAAAGTCGAGACGCACCAGCACGCCGTGCGGCGCTGTTACCGCTGCGACACAGTGGTCGAGCCCCGGCTCTCGGATCAGTGGTTCGTGAAGATCCAGCCGCTCGCCGAGCCGGCGCTGGCGGCCTACCAGCGCGGCGAATACCGCATCGTGCCCGAGCGCTGGAAGGCGACCTACGAGAACTGGATGGCGAGCCTGAGGGACTGGAACATCTCGCGGCAGCTGTGGTGGGGACACCGCATTCCGGTGTTCACGTGCAGCCGGTGCGACCACCAGTGGGCGGACCGCGCCGATCCGCCGGGCTGCCCTAAATGCGGCGGTCCGGTGACGCAGGATCCGGACGTGTTGGACACCTGGTTCTCGTCGTGGCTGTGGCCGTTCGCCACGTTCGGCTGGCCCCAGCTCAGCGACGACCTGCAGCGCTTCTACCCCGGGCACACGCTCGTCACGGCACCCGAGATCCTCTTCCTGTGGGTCTCCCGGATGGTCATGAGCGGCTATCACTTCCTGGGAGAGAAGCCGTTCACGACCGTGTACCTGACCGGCACGGTGCGCGACACGCAGCACCGTAAGATGTCTAAGTCGCTCGGCAACGGGATCGACCCACTCGATGTGGTGCGGTTGTACGGCGCGGACGCGCTGCGCTGGACCTTGATCGCAGGGAGCTCGCTCGGCGCCGATGTGATCCTGGACCCGAACGACCTAGAGACGACGTTCGCCCCAGGACGCAACTTCGCCAACAAGCTGTGGAACATCGGGCGGTTCATCCTGGCGCAGCTGCCGGCTAACGTGACGCCGATCGAGCGAATCGACCGGTCACGGCTCACTCTGGCCGACCGTTGGATCCTAACCCGCGCTAACCACGCGATCTGGACGGCCACCAGGTATCTCGAGCAATTCCGACTCGACGAGGCAGCGAAGCGATGTTTTGCATTCGCGTGGAACGAGCTCGCGGACTGGTACGTGGAGGTGGTGAAGCCCAGGTTGGGAGCGCAGGGGGGGGCCTCGACGGAGGCCGCACACGCCGTTCTGGTCTATTGCTTCGACACCGCGCTACGCTTGCTGCACCCTGTCGTGCCGTTTATCACCGAGGAATTGTGGCAGAAGCTGCCGGGCCGCGGGGCTGACGAGCTGCTAGCGGGGTCAGAGTGGCCGACGCGGCGCCAGGAGCTCGAGGATTATGACGCCGACCCTCAGTTCGAACGCGTCAAGACCGCGATCGAGCGCATTCGCAGCATCCGTGCCGAGTACCGCATCGCGCCAAAGACGCGTCTCAGGGCGGCAATCGTGGCGCGCGGCGGTGACCGCTCAGAGTCGTTCGCCAGTGAGCGGGAGACGATCCTCCGGCTTGCCCAGCTGGAAGAGTTGAGCCTCGACGGAGCCCCCGTCGGCGCCGGTGCCCACGCGGTATTCGGCGACGGCAGCGAGGTCGTGGTGGCACTCGCGGGCGCTGTCGACGTGCAGCAGGAGTGTCGGCGACTCACCAGCGAGCTGCAGCGACTCGATCAACAGCTGGCGGGACTCGCGGTCAAGCTCACCAACGAGAACTTCGTCTCCCGCGCCCCCGCCGACGTGGTGGCGCGCGAGCGGGAGAAGGAGCGGATGTGGCGCGAGCAGCGCTCGGTGCTGACCGGCAAGCTGACCGCGCTGGGATGCGGATAATCGCCGTCGCCCTCGCGGCGAGCCTCGCCTGCGCCAACGTCGGCGATCCGCCCGGCGGGCCGCCGATCACGACCCCGCCCGTCGTCGTCGAAGTGCGGCCGGAATCCGGCGCCGTCGTGCCCGACTGGAAAGGCGCGGCAATCATCCGGTTCGACGACGTGATTGACGAAATGGCGAGTGCCCCGAGCAGCGGCGGCGGCCCGGCCGGCCTCGGCCGCTACGTGCTGCTCTCCCCGGTCGCTGGCCCGGTCAAAGTCGGTTGGCACCGCTCGTCCATCTCGATCGAGCCGAAGGAAGGCTGGAAGCCAGGGCGTGTGTACCACCTTCAGCTGCTGCCCGGTATCGTGGACCTGCGGCACAACACCCGCAAGCAAGGGTTGACGATCGTGTTCTCCACCGGGCCCGCGATTCCCACGGCTGGCCTTAGCGGCGCCGCCGTGCTGTGGGTGGAGCAGCGGGCGCTGACTCCAGGGCTGATCCGCGCGGTGCCGGTCGGTGACACCGTCGGCTACTTCGCGCTCACCGACTCGGCCGGGCGCTTCCGCCTCGACGCGATTCCCCCGGGGCACTACGTCGTCTTTGCGATCAACGACCTGAACAACAATCGCCAGCGGGACCGCCGCGAGCCCTACGACTCATCACTCGTCACGCTCGACACGAGCGCGAGCGTCACGTTCTGGGCATTCGTGCACGACACGGTGGGTCCGCGTGGTCGCGGCGCCGACCCGATCGACTCGCTCGCCTTCCGCGTGAACCTCACCCAGCCACTCGACCCGACGGCCCCGCTCGACACCGCGCGCGTGCGGGTCGTCGCGCTTCCAGACTCGACGCCGGTCGCCATCACCGCGATACTGACACAGTCGCGGTACGACTCTCTCGTGGCGCGCGAGCGCGCCGTCGCCGACTCGCTGCGACGGGCGGCGGACACGACCGCGAAGGGCGACACGACGCGGCGGGATACCACAGCGCAGGCCCGCCGCGACACAGCGCAGGTTTCCCGGGCCGTGGCTGGCCGAAGGGCACCCGCGGGCGGGAGAGACACGGCGGCCCATGTCGATACCTCCGGCCTACGGCGGCTGCTGTCGCAGCGGCCCGCGCCGACCGACCGCATCGTCATCCGGGTGGACAAACCGCTCCTGGGCGGCCGGCACTACCTCGCGCGCGTGCGCGGCCTGCGCAGCCTGAGCGGCGTGAACGGGGACGCGCAGGCCGTCCTATCCGTTCCCAAGGCTGCGCCCCCCCCCCCCCCCCCCCCCCCCCCCCCCCCCCCGACGCGCGTCCGGCGCGACTCGACGAAGCCGTGACCGATCCGCGCCGCCGGCTGCCGGCCGTGGACGCCCTGCTCGCCGAGCCTACCATCGCGGCGCTGGGCGCGGCCCACCCCCGCACCCTGCTGCTCCGCGCGGTGCGCGAAACACTCGACGTCGCACGGGCCAACGGCGGCGCGGCCCCCGTCGAGGGCTGGGCCGCCGCGGTGCGGGAGCGCGTCGCCCGCGCCACCGCGCCGTCGCTAGCCCCAGTGATCAACGCCACGGGCGTGGTGCTGCATACCAACCTGGGGCGGGCCCCGCTGGCGCGAGTGGCGATCGAGGCGATGGCGCGGGTCGCCGCGGGATACGCCGCGCTGGAGTACGACCTCCGCCGCGGGGCGCGCGGCTCGCGTCACACGCATTGTCGCGATCTGCTCGTCGAGCTCACCGGCGCCGCCGACGCGCTCGTCGTCAACAACGCCGCGGGCGCGTTGCTGCTTGCCCTCAGTGCCCTGGCCCGGGACGGCGAGGCGATCGTCTCACGCGGCGAGTTGATCGAGATCGGCGGCTCGTTCCGCATCCCCGACATCCTGGCGCGCTCGGGCGCGCGGCTGGTCGAGGTCGGGACGACGAACCGCACGCACCTGCGCGATTACGCGGCGGCGGTCACGCATCAGACGCGCGTGCTGCTCAAGGTCCACCGGTCGAACTTCCAGGTGACGGGCTTTACCGCGGACGCTCCCGCCGGCGAGCTGGCCCAGCTCGCCAAAGCGAGCGGCGCGGCGAGCCTGTACGACCTGGGGAGCGGACTGCTGCTCGATCTCTCCCCGTGGGCACTCGCGGGGGAGCCGACCGTACGGGACGCCCTGGCGAGCGGCGTGGATCTCGTGGTCTTCAGCGGCGACAAACTGCTCGGCGGGCCACAGGCGGGTATCCTGCTTGGCAGTGAAACCGCCATCGCTGCGTGCCGCAGCGATCCCCTCGCCCGCGCGGTGCGCTCGGACAAGTTCACCCTGGCAGCACTGGAGGCGACGTTGTCGCTGTACCGCGACCCGGATACCGCCCGCCGCGACATCCCCGTGCTACGGATGCTTACAGAGGAAATCGTGGAGGTAAGGCGGCGAGCGGAGGCGTTGCAGAAAGCCGTAGGGGAGGAGGCGCAGCTGATCGACGGCGATTCCGAGGTCGGCGGGGGATCGTTCCCAGGCGCGAAGCTGAAGACGTGGCTGGTGCGGCTCAGCCCTGATACCCGACACCTCTCACCTGACACCCTGGCGCAGCGGCTCCGGGAGGCAGAGCCCCCGATCGTAGCGCGCATCCAGGATGGCCACGTCGTGCTCGATCCGCGCACCATCCTCCCCGAGCAGACCGCCATAGTGTCCGGCGCCGTGCGCGCCGCGCTTGATGCCTGAGCGCCGCGCGGTCTTCCTCGACCGCGACGGCACGATCGTCGAGGATCCCCCGCCGGGCTATTTGCACGACCCCGCAAGGGTCCGACTGCTCCCCGGCGCGGCGGAGGGGATTCGGCAGCTCAACTCCGCAGGCTTCCTCGTCGTCACGGTGAGCAACCAGTCGGGTATCGCGCGAGGACTCTACACCGTCGCCGACTATCAGGCGGTGCAGCGGCGCCTAGAGCAGCTGCTCAAAGCGCACAGCGCACGCCTTGACGGCGCTTACTTCTGTCCGCATCACCCCGACTTGACAGGTCCCTGCGATTGCCGCAAGCCGGGAACGAAGTTGTTCCGCGACGCGGCCGCGGCCTTGGGAATTGACCTCGCGCGCTCCTGGTTCGTCGGGGACAAGCTCTCCGACGTCGCGCCCGCGGAGTCGCTGGGCGGCCGCGGTCTCCTCGTCACCACGGGGGAAGGGGGAGGGGCGACGGAAGCTGCCGCGGCGCGCTCGCGTGGAGTGTCGGTGGTCGGCGATCTGACCGCGGCCGCAGCCATGATCGTGAGGGATTCCGCAACGGGCTAATTGTGCGGGCCGCTCCGAGATTGCAAATTAGCTCGGGGTCGCGCCCCCCCCTTCCTTAATACCGAGGAGCCACATCGTGTCCGCCGCTCGCCGCTTCCTTCTCCTCGGACTCGCCGTGTTCCCCACCGGCTTGGCCGCCCAGCTCCCCATCACCTTGGGCCGAACGGTGATCGCGCGGCTGACGACGACTGACCCCATGTTCAGTGACAGCTCCCACTACAAGATGTACTCCTTCGTGGGGGCGCGGGGCGACACCGTGACCGCCGACCTCACCTCCGACGACTTCGACGCGAACCTGCTCCTGTTGGACGCCTCGGGCAACGTTCTGCGCAAGGACGACGACGGAGGCGGCAACTGCAACGCGCGGCTGCAATACGTGCTGCCGGCGTCGGCCAACTACCGGCTGTACGCGAACTCCAGCGCGAAGTCCGAGCTGGGCGAATACCACCTCTCCATCATCCGGGGCACCCGCCCGGCGGTGACCGACTCCTCCTGCCGCGGCTTCGGGCGCGTGGCCGGCATGATCCAGATTGGCCAGACGGTGACCGGCCAGCTCGCGAACAACGATCCGATGTTCACGAGCGACTCGACGTTCTTCAACCGCTGGATCCTGCCGGTGCTGCCGAACCAGACCTTCACGCTGGATCTTATGTCGGACGACTTCGACGCGTTCCTGATCCTGACTCGGGGTCGGGGCGACAAGCTCGTCGACAACGACGACGGCGGCGGCGGCTGCAACTCGCGCATCGTCTACACTGCCACCGACGATCATCCGCTGCGCGCCGTCGTGAGCTCCGTGGGCGCCAAGCGCGCGACGGGCCGCTACACCCTGCGCGTCTCGGAAGGCGAGCTCCCCGTCGAGGCCAAGGGGAACTGCCGCTTCAGCCGCGCCGCGGCACCTGTGGCCGCGGGCGCGGCGGAGGCGGCGCCGACCACCCGTCGCGGGACCGACGCGCACACCATCGCCGTGGGCCAGAGCACCACCGGCCAGCTCACCACGGCCGACGAGCTGTTCACCGACACCACCTACATCCAGCGGTGGAGCTTCAGCACTACCCCTGGGCAGGAGGTGACGATCGATCTCGCCTCCGACGAGTTCGAGCCATTCCTCATGATCGAGGGGCCCGGCCTCACCGAGTTCGTCGGCGACGAGCACGGCGGGCCGGGATGCGCGGCGCGCATCTCCCGCACCTTCCCCCAGGCGGGACCGTATACGATCGAGGTGAACACGACTACGCATCCCGTCCGCCAGACCGGCCATTTCGTGCTGTCCCTCACCCAGGGGCACAAACCCCAGGTGAACGACGCCTGCACGCCGCCCCAGAGCGGCGGTGGGCTCCAAGTGTCCCAAGGCCCCCTGGTCCACGCCCGCGACTCCCAGCCTTCCGGCGATACGCACAGCATCGACGTCGGCCAGAGCATGCAGGGCCAGCTCACGAGCAGTGACGTGCTGCTCAAGAGCGATAGCACCTACGCGCAGGCCTGGACGATCCACGGGCGCCAGGGCCAGACTGTCACCATCGACCTCGAATCCGACGCCTTCGACGCATATCTGTTCGTCCGTGGCCCCGGCATCACCGGGGGCCGGGACTACCAGGACGATGACTCGGGCGGCAACTGCAACGCGCGGCTGACCGTCACCTTCCCCCAGACGGGGGACTACGAGCTCGTGGTCAACACACAAGGGAAATACCGGACGGGGGCGTTCACGCTCAGCGTAACGACCGGGTCGAAGCCCAAGTCCCTGGCTCGCTGCAGCCGGAGCGGGTGACGCTGGTTCGCATCGCCGTCCTCGTCTCGGGCGGCGGGACCAACCTGCAGGCGCTGCTGGACGCCCTGCAGCATTCGAAGACGGCACGCGTCACGCAGGTGATCTCCAGCCGCGCTGCCGCGGGCGCGCTGGACCGGGCCCGCCAGGCCAGGCTCCCCACGGCCGTCCTGCAAGACCCCGGTGACGCGGCCGAACTGCTCGCTACGCTCGGCGACGCAGACTTGGTCGTCCTAGCCGGCTACCTGAAGCTCGTCCCCGCCGCTGTGGTCGCCCGGTTCCCTTGCCGAATGATTAATATCCATCCCGCGTTGCTCCCGGCCTTCGGCGGTCCGGGGATGTACGGGCGCCGGGTGCATGAGGCGGTGCTGGCGAGCGGCGCTCGAGTCTCGGGCGCCACGGTCCACTACGTCGACGAACAGTACGACCGCGGGCCCATCATCGCGCAGGCCAAAGTTCGCGTAGTGGCAGACGACACCCCCGCCACACTCGCCACCCGCGTCCTGACCGCCGAGCACCGGCTCCTCGTTCGGGTGGTGCTGGAGCTGGTGCGGCGGGGGCTGCCCGGTGAGCCCATACGACTGGAGGACGTGCACGATGACTAAAGCGGCATCGGAGGCTCGGACGCTCGGACGCTCGGACGGAGGGCGGCTGGTCGCGGTAGTGCTCCTCGCCCTTAGTCCGATCGTCCGACTGCCCGGCCAGGGGACCGTAGCTGACTTGGCGAGCAGGTTCGCGGCCTTCACTGCGGTCTCAGGCTACGAGCAGGCGGTGACCGACTCCCTGGTTGCGCTCCTGCCGGGCAGCGCTAAGGACCGCGTGGGCAACGTGGTGCTCACGCTGGGTCGCGGCGGCCCGAAACGGCT